>Ga0194119_10013517_pt1 | contig 10150 bp, 12 predicted proteins | sample TA2MahC100mmetaG_FD_148620 | JGI IMG/M metagenome (GOLD analysis project Ga0194119, IMG submission 148620) | Freshwater microbial communities from Lake Tanganyika, Tanzania - TA2015018 Mahale Deep Cast 100m | ecosystem: Environmental > Aquatic > Freshwater > Lake | place: Tanzania: Lake... | reverse complement strand
CAAACTCCCTGGCTGCATTCCGGATGCTCATGCCGTCCACCTGCACGGCGCGTCTCACGCGCGCATATAGCTCCACTTTGTACACCTCCTTAGGTGTTCCACAAGCACAGCTCTCCCGCTGCACCCGCGGATTTCCAAGCGTGGTGGTCTACTTTTCGACCGCCACAATCCACCGCTCAAGCGGCGTTTCGTGGTCTATTATTGCTCCGCCGGCATGGTCGCGATCTGACTGCGCCGAAGGGTGGTTGCCAGGTCCGCGGCGCGGAAGGATTGGGTCCTCGTCTTATTATATGTCTCCTTGTAAGTCCACTGTACAGGAAGAAGTATAACACAATCGGACGGGGCTGTTGGTTCGCCGCCTCCCGCCCGACGCGATGTTGATATTGGCCGTGGTCCGCCTTGGGCTCGTGGAAACCGAGGCTCACGCCCAGCAGTCCGCTGCCAGAGCTACGCCCTAATCTGTTGTTCTATTTCTTTCCAGCCCCTTAGGAGGAAATCAACTAAAGTACTCAGGCGATGCCCTGATTCCTCGCCGCCGCGCCGCTTCCTAAGCTGATGGTAGCGATATGCGTCGACCTGTGTTTACCACCATCCTGCCGCTGCTTCCGCTCGGCTTTGCCGTCTTCCTGGGAGCCGCCATGGCACAGGAGGTCTCGATTCCAGGCCGCCTGTACGAGGGCTCCGGTGTGACGGGCAAACAGACCGTCAAAGACGATGCGGTAAGTCCCGCGGCCGTGGCGGCGCGCCTCGCCAAACGCGCCCCGGAGGTCACGCTCGCCGCGCTGGACACTTTGCCCTCCACCCAATCCGTAACCAGCCAACCGGCGCACCGAGTGGGCCGCGTGCGAGACTTGACGCCTGACGCCGTGAGCCGCGGCGAGTGGGCTACGCTGCCCGATGGCCGCCAGGTTTGACGGTTGGCCGTACGGTCGCCTGAGGCGGCCGAGTTGCGCAATCACTTTACCGACTTTGCCGTAGGCGCCGGGCGTGTTTGGATTTACACAGACAACGAGAACGAACCGGTGCAACAGTTCACCGGCAAAGGCCTCTACGGCGACGGCGACTTTTGGACCGCCACCGTTTCATCTGAGCGCGCGGTGATCGAGTATCTCCCGGCGAGCGGACTGCGCGAGGAGGCACGCGTGCCGTTCCAGATCGCGGCGATGGGCCATCTGTGTGAGGCCTCGTCGGCGCCGGCCAGCCAACCAGACCTTGTCACCGCCCTCTCTCCGGCCCCCAAACCGTCGGCTGCGCCAACGGCGCTTTCGGCGCTGAAACAGCCGGAAATCGCCGGCTGCCACCTCGATGTGGCCTGTTTCCCGGAATACCGGAACGCGGCCTCGGCCGTGGCCCGGATCGTCTTTGAGTTTTCCGGCGGGCTGTGGCTGTGTTCCGGAGCCCTGCTGAATACCAAGAGCGGCAACAACGATCCGCTGTTCTTGACGGCCGCGCATTGCATTAACAACGAGGCCTCGGCCCGCAGTATTCAGGCCAACTTCTTCTACAAGTCGAGTGGCTGTGGCGGCCCGTTGTCGAATGTGGAAACGGCGTTGGGCGGCAACTACCTGGTGAGCGAGTCGTTCACTGGCGGCGATATGAGCCTGGTCCTGCTGCTCGGCCTGCCGACGTCGCCGGTTCATTTCCTGGGGCTCACCACCGAGGAACCGAAGATCGGGGCGCAGACGGCCGGAATCCATCACCCGACCGGCAGCTACAAACGCATCAGTTTCGGCCCGCGCGTGGAAGACGAAACCATCGGTGTGACGGCTCAGGGCGGCATGGTCGTCTCGCCAGCAGACCGCTACTACCAGATCGACAGGCAGCGAGGACGCCTGGAAGGCGGCTCTTCCGGCTCGCCGCTCCTCAATGACAAACAGCAGGTGATCGGCACGCTCTCCTCCGGGCCGGTGGTGTCACCGAACCCCTCCGGACAGGAAGTGTTGCTGTGCCAGACCTCTGAGCTGGTCTTTCAGTACGGGCGCGTTTCGAAGATGTGGCCCGACCTGGAGCCCTTCGTCAACGATCTGCGGCCCGGGCGCCTCGCGGTGCCGCGGGCCGGGGATAAGCTGGCCGGCCGCAGCGTACGGTTCCGGTGGAGCCCGGGCACGGGTGTGAATGAGTTTCGCCTGCTGGTGGGCAAGTCCGCTGGCAGCAGCGAGTATGCCGATCTGAAACTGGACGAGTCTGCCGCGGGCGCCACCGTCGACGGGTTGCCGGAAGACGGCAGCCAGATCTTTGCGCGCCTCCGTTCGTTTGTCAACGGCAAGTGGGAAGACCTCGACTATCAGTTCCTTGCCTCTTCCGGTCCGGCGCCCCGGTCGGCGCACCTGCTGGCTCCGGCCGTGAATGCACAGTTTGAGTTGTCCCGGGTACAATTCCAGTGGGACGCAGGCAGCAACGTGTCCGAGTACCTGCTACGCGTGGGAACCACCCTCGGCGGCATCGAGTTCGCCAAGCGGGCTGCGGGCCGCTCGACCGCCGCGCTGGTGGAAAATCTCCCCGGCAACAGCCAGACGGTCTATGCGCACCTGTATTCCCGCATCCGCGGGGAGTGGAGTTACACGGATACCGTTCATCGCGCCACCGATAGCCGTACGCGCACTTACAATCTGCGCATCGCCAACCGCTTGGCTTATCCCGTGGCGATTTTCGTTGACGAGCGCTCGGTGTTGAGCGTGCGCGCGGGCCAGACCGTGGAGCAGCAGATTCCGCGCGGCGCCGGCGCGGGCGAAGCCCTGGTGGAATGGAAACTCGTACGGCCCACGCACCCGGTGACGGGCGTCCCGATGGGCGAGGCGATTGGCGCCACGCTGGCCAGGGTCGTCCCGGCCGCCGAACTGTCTTTTGAGATTACCAACGAGGTGGCGGGCCAACTCTACTTCACTCCCGTGGTGAGCAACCCCACGACGCTCACCTACTATGTGGAGGCCAACACCGGACTCTCCGGCCGCGGCCAGGCGGGCGAAATCGCCCCGCGGGTGAATACCCTGGGCCTCGGCTACTACAAGCTCCTGCCGTTGAGCACGGTGCGCAGCTATTACGGATCCTACGGCTACACGGGGGCCTATCAGAACGCGTCGAATCTGGCGGCCGAGCCTGGCTCTGGATCCGTGCCCATCGAGTTCGGCCAGAAGTAGTCTCCCATTCCCCTCGCACTCGTGCTAAGAATGAAAAGCATGGTGCGATTAGAAGGCATACTCGACTCATGGACGCAGATCCGGCGTGACACCGCGCAGGCGCTGCGCGACATGCCCGTCAGCGAACTTGAGTTCCGGCCCACGGCAGAGCTCATGCCGTTCCGCCAGTTGGCCATCCACATCATCAACGCGAGCCGCGGCATGACCGCGATGCTGGCCGCTGGCGAATCTGATTTCTCCGCGCCCACGTTTCGCGAACGCATGCGCGAGCACTTTCTCGATGGGCTTGACGCACTGGACCACGCGGCGTTGGCCGAACGGCTGGAAACGTCGCTGGCCGAAGACAACGCTCGCCTGGCCGCGCCGGAGCTCTCGTCTGAGTTCTGGGCGGCGATGATGAAACGGTTCGACGGCACGCCGGTCACGCGGCTGGAAATGCTGCAATACGCCAAGGAACATGAGTTAACCCACCGCTCACAAATGTTCATGTACCTGCGATTGAAGGGAGTGGTTCCTCCCACAACGCGCCGCCGGTTGGCGGCGAAATAGACTGTTTCTTTGCCGCCCACTTGCAATTGCCGCATAGTCTTGTATAAAAGAAGTTTTGGCACGGCGCGCACTCCGCGCCAGGAGGCTCAACGGTCATGGTTACTTGCCTTGAATGCGATTCTGATATCGACGTCGAAGAAGACGAACTCGACGAAGGCGATACCTTCAATTGCGACGAATGTGGCGCCACGCTGAAAGTGCTTAGCCTCGACCCCCTTGAACTGGAATCCGACGCCGACGACAGCGACGACGACGAAGAGGACGAAGACTTCATGGATGAAGAGGACGAGGACGGAGACGAGGACGAGGAAGAAGAAGAGTCTGAGGATGAAGACTGGTAGAAACTTCATCGCCGCCGCGGCGTTGACCGTGCTTCTTTTGCTCTCGCCATTATCGGCGGCGAAAAAAGACAAGGCCAAAAAGCCCGAAACCGCGCCTGCGGTGCTGGCAGGTACGGTCTTCACTGGGGTGGGATTTGCCTTGCGCGGCGCCACGATTGTGGCCACGGCTCTGCCTGCCGAGGGTGCCCCGGCGGATGCCAAACCGAAGAAGCCCGCCCGCTGGGAAGCGGTTTCCGATGCCCGAGGGGAATTTCTGCTGCGCCTGCCGGCCGGCCCGGCCCGCTATACTGTAATGGTGCGGGCGAGTGGCCATCAGCCGCAGGAAAAACAACTGACCTTTGCTGCCGATGAACGGCAGGATCAGAATTTTCTTCTGGATCCCGCGCGGGAGGCAGCAGGCAAGTGAACTGGAAATCGATCGTCGCCGTCCACGCCGCGCTCGCGGTATCAGGCGTTGCCACCGCGTTCGCCCAGCAATCGAATCCTGCGCCGCCGCCCACGGGCAGCCGCCGCGACCCAGGCTTCTTCGGCGGCGTCGGGCAGCCCAAGAAAGACAAGAAAGAGCGCGAAGAGGAAGAAAGCACCCGGGCGCTCGCGGGCACGGTGCGCAATGAAGCGGATCAACCAGTGGAAGGCGCGGTGGTGCAGTTGAAAGATACCAAGTCCCTCAAAGTGCGCTCCTACATCACCAAGGCCGACGGAGTTTATAAGTTTTTCGGGCTGAGCATCAATGCCGACTACGAAATCCGTGCCGGCCTCAAGGATCTCGCCAGCGAAAAGCGCACCTTGAGCGTGTTCGATTCGCGCAAACAGGCCGTCATCAACCTCAAGCTCGCTCCGCACAAGAAGTGACCGTCTTGCAGGCTGCCAATCTGGCCAGCCTTCCATGGCTGGAACATGGCTTCGGCACGCGCTACTGCTCTCCTGCCCCCGCGGACTACGCGCAGCTCCGCCAGACTCATTCTGACGTCGTAGTGACCGCGCCAGGCGGCGCTACGGGCGTGCTGGGGGAAGGTGACGCGCTCATCACCACCGCCCCGGGCGTTTGGATCGGCATCCGCACCGCCGATTGCGCGCCACTGATCCTGGCTGACCCCGTCCGGCGCGCCGTGGCCGTTGTCCATGCCGGGTGGCGCGGCACGGTCAACGGCATTGCGATGCGCGCCGTGGAGCGTCTGGCCGCGCAGGCCGGTTCCCGTCCGCAGGATTTGGTGGCAGCCGTCGGTCCCGCGATCGGACACTGCTGTCTGGAATTGGGACCCGAAGTGACACCACACTTTGCACCCTGGTGGCCCGAGCGGAGCGATTTGGGTGGACGAGTGTACCTAGACCTCGCAGCCACCATCCAGCGGCAACTCGAGTCGGCCGGACTCCCGCCGCGCAACGTACACTTAGCGTCCGCCTGCACGCGCTGCGATGAGGCGAGATTCCATTCCTACCGCCGCGATGGCGCCGCCGCCGGACGTATGGTGACGGCCGCGCGAATCCGTTCCGCGCCCAGCTGAAAACACCAAGGGCGCGGGCTCTTGACCGAGCGCCGCGCCCTTTGTATTTTCCAGCTTTGCCGAGCGAGCGTTACGCCGCTGTCACCAGTTCCTGATCCAACTCCTCGTCGTCGGCGTGCTGCGCCTTACGCATGTCCGCGATCTCCTGGCAGGAGATGCAGTACTGCGCCCACGGCACCGCCGCCAACCGCTTGGGGTTGATCTCTTCCTCACAGTGGAGGCACACGCCGTAGGAGCCGTCTTCGAGACGCCCCAGCGCATTCTTCACATGGCGAAGGAGTTCCGACTCACGGTCGAGATTGCGAATTGCCAACTCGCGCTCAGCAGCCTGCTGAACTTCATCGAGCGCGTCCGCGTTTTTCTCGATGGCAATGCCTTCCCGGTTCCGAAGAAAGCGCCCGAGCTCGGTCTGCTTGCCTTCGAGAACCTGCCAAAACCTGTTGAAATCCGTCTTCGTCATTTTGTGTTCCTCCTAATGTGTCCAGTGAGCCTACGGGCGAAATCGTTTCGCCTACGGCCGCCCTCTGCTCCTTTCCTCAGTTTCCTTTCTCCGCGCGCCCTTGCAAATATGACGGAGGGCAGAAAGAAAGGTTTCAAGTATCTTAGCGTCCAGCACTAAGACAATTTAAAGTCTTCTGTGAGACGAGAGTCCGGCCAAGCAATCGGCGTTGCTGGCCGCTCCCTGAAGATGGGACACAGTATAGCAATTCTCGTGCCAATTGACTACGGGAATTTTTCCCAGTCCGTCTTAACGCCTACAAATTGCTGACTGGACGGAATATCGGCGCGACCGAGTCGAACTTTAGCCGTTTGCCGCTCTACCTTCACAAACGCGCGAAAATTGAATCGAAGGGGTCAACAGTCCTATGCGTCTATGTCGAAAGGGAGCACACAAATGTCACCGAAGGACAGTCATTGAATACCAATCGTACCGAATAGTAGCCCCAGCTCCCGATCCTCACCCGGGGGAATGACGGCTTTGTCGAGTTCAAACACAATGGCCAGTTTCGGCTGCCCCACTAGGTCAGGCGGCAGCGGAAATTCAAAGTGAAACTCGGCGTCCGGCTGGGTCACCTGAACGGCGGGCAGAGTGTGCCCGGCCACGGTGACGGTAAGCGTCAACGGGCCGCGCACCAGGTTCTCCTTGGCGACATAGCCGGTAAGCGACAGCTTGGCGCCGAGCTTGAGCGGCCCCTGCAGCCACAGTTCGGCGCGGCGAGCCATCCAGCGGTTTCCGTCGTCGATCTTGTACCACCCGGAGCCGAGGTGATCGGCAAACAGCGGGTTACCTGCGTTGATTCGATGCGCCAGCGCCGGGGCGAAGCGGGTGCGGGCCACGGCGTGGTAGTTGCGTGTGACCGCCCGTAGCCTTCCGCCCTGAGCTGAGTAAACCACGGCCTTGCCCGCGTCGAGCTGGCGCAGCACCTGGCCGGCGGGAAACAAAAACGAACCCACGTCGCCGAGTTCCGGGTTGGCGACGATGGCCTCCTCAGCTCCGGGTGCCAGGAAGACGTCGTCGAGGCCGAGCAGCCGGAACGGCTTGTCGTTCACGGCAGACCAGTAGAGGTCCGTGGAGACGTCGGTGAGCAGGATCACTTTGCCCGGGTGAAGCTCGCGGGCGCGCTGGGTGCCAAACACCAGGAGTTCGGCCTCCTGGCTGCGCTCGCGGTAGTATTCGGCCGAGCCGTGTCCGACGAAGGCCGAGGGCGCGGCGTATGCCACGGCCACGAGGGCGGGCGCTGCTGGGCCGCCGGCGGCTGCCGCGTGACCTCCGGCCAGCGCAAGACCGATGCTGGGAATCGTGAGGTAGTAGTCGGAGATATGGTCGCGCAGAGGCAACACGGGCGCAACGGCGGCGGCAAACCAGGCGAGACCGAACAGCACCAACGGACGGCCGCGCCGCACGGTCATCCACACTACGAAGCCCAGCAAACCCGCCGTGAGCGGCCAGAAGCCGTAACGCCCGATGGCGATGAACCAGACAGGCACTTCAAAGCTGCCGAGAAGCTGCCCGCCGAAGGCGTTGGCCCAATAGGTGGCGAGGGTATTAAGCATCGACGCGTCCGCATGGAGCGCATAGGGCCCGGTGCGGACCTTGGGCGCCACGGCGTTGTGGAAGAGAAAGTAACCCACCGAGATGGCGGCCAGCGGCGCCACGCGCCACCACAGCCGCCGTGTTTCTCCGGCGAGCACGCACCAGGCGGCGACAATTCCGGGATATACGATGTTGATCTCCAGCGCCCCGAAACCGAGGACAAAGACGGCGAGCTGCGCGGCGTAATCGCGCCCGCGGCCCGATTCGGCGCAGCGTAGCCACAGCAGAAACGCCCCCAGCAGGAACGCCGAGCACATCACCTGGTTGTAGGCGGACGTCCAGGAGAGCGGTGTGGCGAGTGAGGCGTTCACGCCCCAAAGCAGTGGCGCCAGAAACGCCACGCGCGCATTGCCGCCGCTGAGGCGCCACGCCACCCGGTGCAGCAGCCACAGCGCAAGAAACTGCGTGGCAAATACGGTGAGCCGGTAGGGGAGCGCTTCCAGGCCGAACAGCTTCGAATAGAGCATGAAGAAGCCGCGCTCGCTCCACGGGCGGATCGTGCCCTGGGCCTTCGGCTCAAACATCGCGCGCCAGAGATCGTGCGCGTTCCAGACTTCCAGGCGCAGCCCCAGCCAGGCAAAGTCGTCGCGCTGGAACCAGGCGAGCACGCCCGGCCAGAAGACGATGGTGCACACGAGCGCGGCCATCAGCCACCCAAGATGCCGCAGCCAGCGGCGGCGGGGCTCGCTCATCTACTTTTTGACAAGCCCGGCTTCAAGGACAATCAACGCGAGTTCACGCTCTTCCACCTGGCCGGCCGCAAGGAACTTGCTCACTTTGCAGTCGAACGACGCTGCGTCGGCAGTGAGGACAGAGGGAGAAACGTCGCGGGCGTACGCGAAGTCGCCGGCTTTCGAGTAGGTCTTTGGCTCAAGCGCCTGGCCGCCGACGGTGCAGGAGAGCGCAGTCGATCCGCCTACTTTCGCCAGCACAGCCTCGGGCACGGTGAGGTGGATCTCGAGGCGAGCGCCCGCCTGCGCGCTGCCGTTCGGCGGGCGCAGCGTGACGGAAAACTCGCTCTTGGTCCAGCGCCACGCGCCTTGCTCAAGTCCGTAGAACCCGCGAACCAGTTGCACGGCGGTGCGCGGATCACTCATCTTAACGACGCTTGCCAACGGCCCGGCTTCTTCTTCCACCGTCTCCACGCGCGTGCGGCGCTTGGCCTTGCAACCGGCGAGGGTCCCCGTCAACAGCTCGATAGCCACCAGCGCCACAATCCAAAGTTTGCAAACGCGCATTCCTTATTTTGTACCACCTCTGGCTGCTGGCTCGGCAGGTGTGGTACACCTTCACTGAGGGGGACGCGCGCAATGCTCGAACAACCGAAGGCGGAGAAGAAAGGGTTGCCCATGGCGCTGATGGCCAGCGTGGCGGCGGCGCTGCTCTTCGGCGGCGGCGTGGCGGCTTTGGCGCTGCTCACCGGCGGTCCCAAGCAACTGGTGGAGTTGACTCCTGAAGCCAAGGCCTACACGCGCAATCTGCAACTGGGCGGCGTGGAGATGAAGGCCACCGAGGCATACGTGGGCAATGCGCTGGTGGAGATCACCGGCAAGATCACCAACAATGGACCGGCGCCGGTGAAGCAGGTGGACCTGATGTGCGTGTTCTATGACATGGCCGGTCAGGTGCTGACGCGCGAGCGCGTGGCGATTGTGCGTCCCAGTGCCGGAGGCCTTGCGCCCGGCGCCACCAAAGGGTTCCGGCTGCCGTTTGACAACCTTGGCCAGAACTGGGATCAGCGCGTGCCCCAGATGGTGATCGCGGGGATTGTGTTTTGAGGCCTGTGCTCGTGGTGGACGACAACGCCGAACAGTTGGAACTGCGTCAGACGATCCTCGAAATGGCGGGGTTCTGCGTATGGACGGCATCCTGCACCCGCGAAGCTCTGGCGCGTAGCGCAGACTGTGGCGCGGTGGTGATGGATCTGCGCATGCCAAAGCTGCAGGACGGACTCGGCCTGATCCGCGATCTCAACGAACGTCATCCGGAGGCGCCGATTGTGGTGCTTGCGGGACTGCCGGAGGAGTTGGCGGGGAAGCCCGAGTCGAAGCTGGTTCACCGGGTGGTGCGGAAGGGTTCTGGAAGCGCGGTGATCATCGATTTGCTGCGCGCGCTTTGAGGTGTTTTCCAGGCGGGCAAGGTGATATAGTGAAAAGGCCACCACGCGACGCTTGACGTCGAGTAACTCCCGCGGTGAGGTGCGAGAGTGGTTGAATCGGGCGGTCTCGAAAACCGTTGAACCTTTGCGGGTTCCGTGGGTTCGAATCCCACCCTCACCGCCATATTGTTTTCAAGAAGATAGCCGGAAACGGCACCATTCTTGAGCAATTTTGGGCAATGCGTGCTAGACGGCTCTGGTGCAAATTCCGAGTCGGGCCAAGTTCGGTCGCTGCCGACGTGTCGATCGAACCCGACTCCGATCACGCAGCCAACGCGGCTCGCCAGATCTCCGGCATCGTCGCCCCTGCCCCGCCTAGTTTGCCAAATTTGAATTGCCCCTTCTTGATCTTCTCCGCCAGTTCG
>Ga0194119_10013516_pt1 | contig 10151 bp, 14 predicted proteins | sample TA2MahC100mmetaG_FD_148620 | JGI IMG/M metagenome (GOLD analysis project Ga0194119, IMG submission 148620) | Freshwater microbial communities from Lake Tanganyika, Tanzania - TA2015018 Mahale Deep Cast 100m | ecosystem: Environmental > Aquatic > Freshwater > Lake | place: Tanzania: Lake... | reverse complement strand
CCGAGTTTCCCGGAATCAGCAAGAGAGCCTTTAAACTCCAGGAGCAGGGGAAGTTCTTTTTCTACCTTCCGGTAGTCTTCCTCCCAATAATCAGCCGATGCATACAAAACAGACAAATCCCATTTGTATTTGTCTTCTATTTGATCTCTCGTTTTATTGTTGCTCATACCTTTATATGAATTTTCCCCTCCACGAACATCTCTTTTTTGATCTTTGATAGTTTTTTTACCTTTGCTTCAATCTTTAACGCCATACTCCTGCTTCCAATCTTCTTTTTCATCACCAGCGTTAATGGAACTTTCCCCCTTAAACATTTTGCACTTTTTTTGCCGTTGCTCCTGTGTTCTGCAAATCTTCTTTCCACGTCAGTGGTAATGCCTGTATATAATCTTCCATTTTTACATCGTATCACATACAAAAACCAAATTTTCATTTTTGTTTAATCAGCCTACTATTAAAGTATGTCATTCCCGCATGTATTTCGCGGGAATCCAGCGATTGTAAAGACATAGATCCCGACAAAGACATTCGGGCATGACAAAAGCAGATAAATCATGCTATTCATCCTTCTTGTTCTTTCCACCTTATCGGACAAATCTTGACGGTTTTTTCCGCGCCTGATACCCACACTTCTCCCTCCTGGACGGTACACGGAAAATCCATCGTTCGTTGGGACAACGCGGCCATTTCGTGTATGGCTTCCGTTGGCAGGTTTACTACCGACAGGTTTTTGAAACGACCAAGATCGGCATGTATCTTTTTCCACATACGGTTGCTTTTATTGCCATAGTTATTTACCCTGCTTGCCGGTTCCAAGCTTTATATCCAGGTGTTTGTGGCAGTCGGCGCACGTCTGCCGCAATAGCCCGACTTGCCATAAGACATCTTCTAACGTAATCCCTATATTCTTATTCTTAAAAACGCCGTCTATATTTTCAGATGCCATCAGCATCGCATGGTTAAGTTCCTGATATTTATCGTCGTCCGGTCTCGCAAAATTTGTTGTAGCGGTCTTACAGAGCGCCATGAGATTTGCGCTTGCATCGCCGTAAACCTTCTGTTCTTTTTCAACTTCTTCAAAGGTGAAGTAGGTGGAAAGCCTTTCCAAAACCTTATAATCCTTATCTATTTCAATCATAAGCACAGCCAGTTCACTTTTTTCCTTTTCTTCACCTTTCACCGGGTCTCCCCCTGCAAAGCTATTGGAAACCGTGCAAAATAATATAACGCTGCAAAGCAGCAACCAAATCCCCCTTCCTTCCCCTTTATCCCCCTCTGGAGGGGGACAGGGGGAGGTAGTGGGTTGTGAAAAATATGTTATAAACGCCTTCCTCAATAACATCATCTCCTCCAACAGATAAACAAAGTCCAATAGCAAATCGTTGGGTTTCATTTCATTCAACCCAACCTACAATACCAAATATTACAAATCGTCAGTAGTCATTGTGCCATAGATTCGTTATAATATTACGACAATTATATGAAAAATGAAACAGATAATACCATTCAACATTACTTGGGGGATTTTTTGAAATGACCGCATTCGTAAGCCGTATGAAACCTCTTTACCAATATGGCATAAAAGCCTTTTTTGTGTTTGTTCTGTCCTGCGCCTGCGCCCTGCCCGCATACACACAAGAAAACTCCTGGAAGGAACTCAATGATAAGACCACCTCGCTTTTACAAAAGAAGAGATATGCGGATGCTATAAAAGCGGGAGAAGAGGCATTAAAGGCAGCGAAGAAAACCTTTCCCGCAGGCGATAGCCGCATTGCCGATTCAATGAGCCTGTTGGGAGTACTGTATCGCACCTATAGCAGATATGCCGAAGCCGAACCGCTCTTTCATCAGTCACTCGCTATTTACAAGGAATCACTTGGCGCAGATCATCCATCCGCTGCCAGGGTATTGTACGAGATTGGAGAAAACTTTTTCCTTCAGGACAAATACGCCGAGGCAGAGCCGTTTTACAAACAATCTCTCGGTATCTATGAGAAAGCGCTTGGCCCGGATCATCCCGGTGTTGTTGACGTCCTGAACAGATTAGGGGAGCTTTATCAGGACCAGAAGAAATATGCAGAAGCTATACCGCTTTACAAAAGAGCCCTGACCATTGAAGAAAAAGCACTAGGCTTAGAGCACCCCGACCTTGCCTCTGCAATAAACAACCTGGCAACGCTTTATCACTACCAGGGTGACAATACTACCGCTGAGACCTTTTATAAAAAGGCGCTTGAAATATATGAAAAAGAATATGGCAAAGACCACCCGTTAATTGCAACCGTACTGGAAAACATGGCAGAATTTTATGAGAAAACCGGAAGGAAAGACGAGTCGAAACAATTAACAGACAGGGCAAAGAAGATTTATTCAAATTATCAGAAGTAAAACATGATGTTATTTTTCCAGACGTCAGGGTAAAGGGCTTGACATAAAATAACATGAACATATTTTTCCGTCTATTGCATAAGGGGTGGCACGGACAAACTTGTTTGTCCGTGTTCTTCGTCAACTTTGTTTAAGAAAGAGTACGGTAAGATGTTTATGTTAATTATTGTCACACCATTACGATTTCATCAAACGACCTAACCGCTCTTTAAGCATATCCTTCATGTAGCAGTTTATCTCCCACGCATCGGCAATGGGTTTTCCGGTAAAGGGGAGGGTAGCCATATATGGAGGCGGACCAAACTCTGAACATATCGGTAAATATTCTGCGTGGTTCTTTTTGTGACGTTCCGCTATCTTTTTCCACCACCGTATATGCGCCTCAACGGCTTCTTTCCACTCCGGTGCTCTTGGATCGGTAATCTGCGGAGAGATTGCGCAGCCGACCCTTGCATGAATGTAATCGGCCCGTTCAATAACGCGACTAACAGCATCGTGCTGATCCTGAAGCAGGGAATTGTGTACGCAGCACCAGTGTGAAAAATCCGCAGTGAATCGTATCTCCGGCACGGCCTCAATGATATCCATGGTCACCGTCGTACAAAAGGTCGCCCTGCCACGGTGCGTCTCATGCAGCACCTTTATCCCGCATTCGGCGGCAAAACCTTGGGCGCTTGCAATCACCCTTCTGTTTTCCTGAAAATGCCAGAAATCCTTGCCGCAATGGACGTTCACAAGCACGGGATTCAACTCAGCGGCTTTGTCTAGCCCTTTTTCCAGGGATTTTATTTGCACGTCAGCGGTTGCCCCTTCTGCCCTGACCTGAGCAACCAAATCCATCCCAATCTTATTGAGCAGGACGCCAAGCCTGTTTCTCCCGGCGCTGTCTCCAGGAACCATCATTTCAACCCCTTCAAACCCGGCATCATTGATTACCTTGAGGTTGTCCTCAAGGTAAGGCCGATTCATACCCCACAGGGTGCACAACCACTTAATTTCCATTTGAGTAAGTATTTATATGCACATTACGTTACTTCATAACCATACTTTCTAAACCATCTCAGTACCTTTGAGTATAAATCCATAATCAAAGTCGCCTTTATTTCATGCTCTTCCGGCGGCATGGGCGCCCCATAGGGGTAAATACCGTTAAAAGTCAGCGTTAATTCTACCGGTAACTTGCCGGTGTCCATGATTCTCATTTTTGCTTGATAAGAGAGACCTTCCCGACATTTTGGATGGTCGAATCGAGCATACAATTGAGTTTCTTCTTCGTAAATAATCAGGGATTTCTTCATTTTTCTTATGCCTTCCGTGATAATGTATGTGCTTACTACGAGATCTATCAAGCGATATCATATCTCTCCGGTATAGGTAGATGACCATCCAAGTAATTTTTTTAATTTCTGGCTCGGATTGAATTTGAATGCGCACGAATGCCCCCTAAAATCCAGATAAAAACTCCCCAATCCCGTCAGGGAAACGCCTTGCCCTTCCTTAAAGGTTTCATAGAGCGAATCGGTTACACCATCCACCCAGTCAGAGGCCGTTTTTTCATCCGCGTTCATTTTCATTGCAAGCTTTTGTATAAATTCTTTTTTTGTAAGGGATTTGCTCAAGGGTGTTTTTCTCCTATGGGCCCAGCCGAAAACAACTTGTTTTTGGCTAAACCCTATTCAAGTTTGTTCATTATACAAGGGTGGATGAGGCGAAGCGCATCCACCAAAAACAATAACACCGCAAAAGCACAAACGACGTAATGAAAAGGGAAGAAGTAAATGGTGGATACCGCGATACAAGACAATCGCCTTAATCCACTCTACCCGCTATTTGAGAAATCTCAATTGCTACTTTTTCCCTCTTTCATCTCAAGTATTCTTTTTGCGGCCTCATCTAAATTCATATCATAAAGCTCTAATGCTTCCATTTCATTTAAACATATGTCAAAGGCCTTTTCTATATCACGGATCTGTTTGGTATCTTCGATTGTATCAGGGGGATTGACCGTTGACCACATACAACACATTTGATGTGAGTCCGGGTTGTGTTTGTATGCCTTCTGGTACTTTTTGTAAATTTGGTATAATTTCGCGTATATTTTGTTATATTCGGTTTTCATGACGCATCTCCAACACAAGTCTCGTACCAATCAAATCCTTGTCTATCCGTAGTACTGCATTAACAGTTGTGTAGGTTGGGTAGAGTAAAGCGAAACCCAACAAATCAAATTATTCATGCCCTACTTTTACATCAAATGTCCAAATACAAAGGACTTGTCTGCGCGCAAGCAGGTATGATCAGGGAGTAAGACAAGTACAAGAATCCTCAGCGAGTGTTGCTTGACAACATGCTGGAATGCCTTTTTTGTCGGCATTACAATGCTGGAGATTCGTCTGTACAGTTAGGAGGGAAGGGAGATGAAAACCTTCCCTCCCCCTATGAATACTTAATATTTAAGACGCGACCCTCATTCCTCCATTCCTCACTCAATAGGAATATCTTCGGGCTGGATACAAACAACCTTTCCGTCTTTCCATGACGCAACGGGATTGCCCGCTATTTTGTGCTTTAAGAGCGCTTCTTTTACAGCTCGTTGTAAAGCTTTGTCTATTTCACTGCCATCGTAAAAATATTCATCAATATTCTTTTTTGTTTTACTCATAATCTTTCTCTAATGGTATTCCACAAATCCGCATTATAAACTTTTTCTTCGGTCTTTTCTCCTGTTGCAATCAATTCAGGGCCTGATGGATATGAATTATTGTACAGTCTCCAAGTATCAGCCTGTGGCTTGTAAAGGCTGAAAAAATTCCTCATGCCTTTTGTATATCGCCTTCTTATCGTTTCTTCAGGTCCATTATGTCTGCCAATCCGGAGCCTTTCAGCTACCCGTGCTATTGTAAACTCCTCATTGGGAAGCCAGAGAAAGACAAGGTGAAAAATATAGCCCGTTTGCTTGATCCCTTGTATCCAGGGTGCAAAAGTACGACGCGCAAGGGTTATCTCAAATGCAAAGTCTAGCCGTTCATTTGCAAGAAAGCACATCTTTCGTTCATTGCAAACCACGACACCAATCATCCGTTACAATTACTCACTACTTAAAAGTCTTCGGAATTGACACATGTACAATAGCCCGTTCGGAGGGAAGTACTGAGTCATCAAACAAATTTTTAAATTGAGGAAGGCTATCTGTAAATCGATTGAATGCGGTGTTATAAAAGTTTCTGAGTATAAAATCAATGAACCAAAAAGGGGTCACCGGTGCCGTTACAGGAATCCGACAATTCTTATATTGTCCAAGCGTAAGATGAGACTTTGGATGAACCAACTCTTCATGAGTTTCCTTTCTTGTATCGAAGTCGAAGCGAAAAGGAAAGGGGACAATATTCTTAGCGATGATATCGGCATAGATTTCGTCTTGCAGATATATTTCAGGGTTGTTTTGGAACTCTTCAAGGTCAGGTGAAGGAAAAAATGCAAGCCGGTGGCGTTCCAGCTTTTCTCCCTTGAAAATATACATCATTTGGATGATTGCTCCATCGAGCAATCTGACTAAAAAAGCTCGCTCTGCAACCAAACATTTATAGATTTCGACATACGATGCGTCTTTAAACGCAACGGAGATCCGTTCTGAGGCAGGAAAAGTAATCTCTACCAAACCAGCAGGTGCGTGTCTTTCGAAAGGAAAATTCTGATCGATGGATAGGCCAAACTCGATTAACGCTTCTACAAGTTTGTTTATCTGATTTCTTGTATCTCTTAAGGTTGTCATGGCATTTATTTATTTTTCCTAAGCAAATCTTCAAGTTTCTGGATTGTGTCTTTATCAAAGTCTTCAGGATCGATCACGCCAGCCTCCAGATCTTCAATGAGTCCCGCCAATCCCCTTTTCCGCTCATCTAAATTTTTTTGTTCTTCTGCACTCATGTCCCTGTGGATGATTCGTAGTTTCTTTCTTTCTTCCTTGGTTGGATACCTGAAATTTAGCTCGAAATTCTTTTGCTTGAGTCTATTGAACTCTTCGATAAGCTTATCCATTGCTTTACCGACACCCAAGACCCTAACCCATGCTTTGCTGCGTGTTATGGCAGTGAATAGGCGGTTTCGTATACTAGACAAATTCCGTGTGGCAGAGTGGCAGTCCTGTGCATTGACAATATAGACCATGCCGGCTTCATTGCCTTTCGCACGATAAATACCTGTGAAAGTGACCGATTTAACACCTTCTCGAAAAAAGATGTCTGGCTCTGTGTCGACACCAGCCAGATGGGAATTAATTCCAATCTCATACAATCTTTTGCGAATAGGCCCCACCTTTTTTCTTGTTGTCAATGGATCTGGATTGATTACTACGATATCATCATGACGAAGTTCCTCCTCCTCGATATTCTTGCGTATCTTTTCGACTAACCAATCGTTTTGTTCCTCTTCCGAATCGAACCTTTCGAACTTAATCAAATCATCGATAGGCGAATGGTCTTCCAGAAATTTCGGGCTGGTTTCTTCATTACGAGCCAGAGTGACTTCTATATTTTCTAATAGGCGGCCAGCCTTAACAATATACCCTACTTCTTCCCACAAATTTGGATGATCGAACATTTGCACCAAGCCAGTTGTCATGTTTTCTGGATGTTTCCTATATATTCCAAAACCTAAAGCATGAGCAGTCACTAAAACCGGTCGAGAATTTCGATAACATTTTGGCAAGATGATATCCTTTTGTGCATGTCCCGATGTCGGCTGATCAAATCTAACACGAGGTTTATCATCGGCACCCTTACCAAAGATGTCTTCAGGAGAAGGTAAAGATTCGCCTGACAAACTCTGCAATTCGTCATAGGCGTACACTAATCGTTTCTTTGTATCCAAAAACTCATAGCAAAGGCGAAGGAATGCAGTAGGGAAATCCTGTGCCTCATCAACTAAAATAGCGTTATACTGGCTTATTAGTTTAGAGGTGGTTTTCAGAGCTTCTTCGCATGCCCATTCGAACTCTCTCCCTATTACGTGACTTCTTGCCGCACGAAAATCGTAATAAGGCAATTCATGTACCCGACAAAATTCATAGTAAATCCCATCTCGCTCGGTATGTCCAGGAGCACCCCACGCATTGATTACGCGAACATTGTCCCAATCAGGTTCTTCACCAGTTTGTTCGATACAGAACGTGTTTATGAGTCGACGAAATTGTCCTTTAAGGGAGCGGGTGTGAAAAGTTACTGCTATACGCCATTCAGGATGCTGAGCATGTAAATAGGCTGCCTTCAAGGCAAGGACTATTGTCTTGCCGGACCCAGCTAAACCTCGTATACGCTGCACTCCGTCCACAGTCTCTACGACAGCATTACCCTGTTGGGCGTCCAACGTCGCAATGGAATCTTCCAGACATTTCAGTTTTGTTCCACGCGAATTTTCTTTTTCCACTATTCTTTTCGTTCGGCTTTTTCTAATTGTGGATATACTCTGAATAACAGATAAAGTCTTCTCGAAGAGGTCTCTATTTTCTGGCTCCCATTTCTTTAATCTATCAAGAATTCTTTCGATGCTATCTTTGTTCGCTATAAGATAGTTTCGACTTGTTGGCAAATCATGCACGGCAGGCACGAAAGTGATTGTGTGGATGGGGACCATAAGATCGCGACGAATCACTAACTCACGGTGTGCTTTCAGCTTTGCTTCCAATAAGTTAGCCGCTTGATCCTGGCGGTCCTCCCAACTTAACATATCTCTTCCTTCAACCAGATCAAAAATGATTAAACCCTTTTCAGGAGTAAGCCACAAGGCATCGATTGAGAGCCTCCCTTCAGGAGTGCCGATAATCGGATATCCCACAAACAGTTGTCCTGCCAAACCAACTTTCTCTCTGAAAATGTTGATTAGGACATCGCTGGCTACGGGTTTGTTATTTGTTCCACGAATGATATTTATTGGCATATCCTATCTCCATTGAGTCATTAGAAGCTGATGGTGTCATAATATTGGTTTGTGATTATCATTAGTTTGCCTGGTTAACAAAATATTTCTAACTACGGGACATTCGTTTCCAAGCACACTTTTTGCATAAATCATTTTTTACCTTTGATACAAGTATGATAAAGAACTATCTCTAAATTCAAAGATACGGTATACCGCTCCGCTCTTATACCTATCGGATAAGATTCGATGACAAATTTCTGTTGAAAAATACTAAATCAAGTATTTAAGGAATGCAATGAAAGCCCTGCTCTTCAAATTGAATTTGAGTACGTACCATATCCAGTCTCCCGTGATTACCGTTTTGGCCCGATGATAGCAGATTTAACAAGGTATGTCAAAAGGGCATGTTTACCATTTCAGACTGCCATAACAACAAATCAACTTAATCCTCTTCTATCGTCAAAGCAAACTTAATCTCACGTTTTTTCTTGCCCGTGACGACTTTGTGTATGCACTTGTTACTTTTATCTGTATATTTCATCATGCGTACCGATATCAAGAAGGGTTATCTCTTTTTCAGCAATGACAATCGTCAAAGATATTCTATATTTGTCAGTTATGCTTACAGCCTGAATGCCTTCAAGTTTTCCGCCGAGACGATGGTATTTCAGATGGGGTTGAAAAGGGTCTTTTTCGAGATCGCGCAGGACACTGGCAAGTTTTGTTTTCAGTTCAGGATGGCGCTTTTTGAACTTTTCCGCTGAGCGCGTGAAATGGGCAGTCCATACTAACCGGTACATGCTCAATCTTCGAGCCCCAGCTCCCTGATCAGTTCTTCGGCAGTGCCCCTTTTTACCCTGCCTGCCTTTACATCCTCAAGCGACACACGCACGCGGGCAATATATGCCTCATCTTCCGCTTCAATCAATTCCCGATAGCGTTTCTCGGAAAGCACAACATACTGGGGCTGATTGTTTTTGATCACATGGACAGGACCTTTTTTCAAGGCGTCTTCAACTGCGCCTATTCCCCGTCTTTTAATATCTTGTGCTGCAATAGTGTTCATATTTCTGACTCCTTTCAGTACCTGATTTAGTGCCCAATTATACAAATTAATTACACTCGGTGGCAACACATAAAATATTTATCTTGAGAACTAATATATCCATAGAAAACTCGTTTGAGAAAAAATCCTGTTTGCGAATGATTGGCTTTTTGCCCCCCGACTGCCGAAAACAATCAATCAAATTAATCACCTTCCATCATTGAAGCCATGGCCGACCTCAAGGGATCGGCGCTACAGTTGCTTTGTGTCATAATCCTTAATCCTCAGGCCGTCCAGTCCACAACCTTTAAACTCTTTATACGCTTAAATTCCCTGACATTGTTCGTAACAAGGGTAACGCCGAGACACAGGGCATGCGCACCAATCAATGTATCCAGAGAGCCGATAGGTTTACCGGTCTTTTCAAGTTGCGAACGGATTAGACCATACGCTTCTGCGTTTCAGGCTGAGTTCTTTCGCTCATAAAATCATGAGAAAATTTCCCGAGACTTTTAATAAGTGTGTCCCAGGTCTTTTTTTCAGGAATAAGGAGAACTATGTTTCCTTCTTTCTTAACAAACACATGTTCGCCTTCGAATCTGAACTCTTTCGGCAATCGCACAGCCTGGCTCTGACCGTTTTTGAAAAGCTTTGCTGTCTTCACATCTCACCTCTACATATATTCTCGGTGTATTCTATTTCATACATGACTTACAAGGATAAATTCAAAAACAAATTTGCATTATTTCCAAAGCAGTCTCTCGGCCTGTCCGAGCAGGTAACAGAGGATATGCGCCGGTAT
>Ga0194119_10013511_pt1 | contig 10153 bp, 8 predicted proteins | sample TA2MahC100mmetaG_FD_148620 | JGI IMG/M metagenome (GOLD analysis project Ga0194119, IMG submission 148620) | Freshwater microbial communities from Lake Tanganyika, Tanzania - TA2015018 Mahale Deep Cast 100m | ecosystem: Environmental > Aquatic > Freshwater > Lake | place: Tanzania: Lake... | reverse complement strand
ACGACCCAGCGCGCGGGCAATCCCCAGCCCGATACCACTGGTCGAACCGGTTACCAGTGCAAGTTTTCCATTCAGCATTGTTTTCCCCCGCAGACGGTAAAATCCGGCGCCGATTGTAAGGCACGCCAACCATGACATCACCGATTCAACATCACGTGACCTGCGTGAGTCCCGCGGGACTGCACCGCATCAGCTATTGGGAATGGCCGCATCAAACTGGCGTTGCCGATGCGCCTGTGGTGGTCTGTGTTCACGGGCTGACCCGAAACGGACGCGACTTCGATGCGTTGGCGCGCACGCTGTCCCGTCGCTATCGAGTGATTTGTCCAGACATGGCGGGGCGGGGGCATTCTGACCGCCTTGCGCAGTCCGCGCTCTACGCCATCCCGCAATACCTCGCCGACTGTGTCACATTGATTGCACGGTTGAACGTTGAGCGGGTGGGGTGGGTTGGCACCTCGATGGGTGGTCTGATCGGCATGAGCCTCGCAGCGCTTCAGCGCACGCCTATTGCAGCGCTGGTCCTGAACGACGTCGGCCCGGAGTTAAGTGCAGAGGGATTGGCGCGCATCGGTGATTACGTCGGCAAGGCGCCCAGCTTCAACAGTTACCAGGACTGCCTTGCCTACACGCGCACCATCGCTGCGGGGTTCGGGCCGCACGATGACGAGGGTTGGGACATGCTCGCGCGGCACTACTGGGTGCGCGACGGCGAGCGCTGGCGGGTGCACTACGATCCCCGCATCGCAGAGCCTTTTGCCAGCGCGGGCAATGTCGGGCCGGTGTCGCTGTGGCCATTGTATGAAGCGATCAGCTGTCCGACGCTGGTATTGCGGGGCGAGCAGTCCGATCTGCTGCGGGCCGAATGCGCCCACCAGATGACCCAGCGCGGCCCGAAGGCCCGACTGCAAGCGTTTTCCGGTGTGGGCCATGCGCCCAGCCTGATTCCGGCGCCGCAGATTGATGCGGTCGATCAATTCCTAAAGGAGACCCTGTCGTGACTGAAATCAAGCGAATCAACGTGGACAAGCGGCTGTCAGACGTCGCAATTCACAACGGCGTGATCTATCTGGCAGGGCAGGTGGCAGACGACACAACCAAGGATATTCGCGGCCAGACCGCCGAGGTACTGGCGACCATTGACCGGCTCCTTGAACAGGCCGGATCCGACAAAACCCGATTGCTGCAGGTTCAGATCTTCCTGAGCGATATGGCCAACTTCGCAGGCATGAACGAGGTTTGGGACGCCTGGGTTGCGCAGGGCCACACGCCGCCCCGTGCAACGGTCGAATCGCGTCTGGCAACGCCAGCGTATCTTGTCGAGATTAAGGTAATCGCTGCGCAGCGCTAGACGCCAGGTCGATTAGCGCCAGCCTACGCGGTCGATCAGTCGTGCAGCGGCAGCCTGCGAGCGTCCCAGCCTGTCGACAGGTAACGCGTCAGCCTTGAAGGTGCCCAGCGAGGCGAGTGCCGGATTGTCGATACGCACGCCGGGTACCGCGGGCCACTCGTTATTGCCGTCGGCCAGATAGCGCTGCGCCTCGTCGCTTGCCAGATACTCCAGAAACTTCACCGCCGCATCGCGATTCTTCGCGGTGCGTAACGCGCCGCCCCCCGTGACATTGAGATGGGTGCCTGTTCCAGTCTGATCGGGCCAGATCACCTGCACTTTGGACATTGTTTCCCGATCGGCTGGCTTGTCCGAGCGCATCATCCTGACCAGGTAATAGGTGTTGGTGAGCGCCGCACCGCACTCGCCGCTTGCAACCGCCTTGATCTGGTCGGTGTCACCGCCACGCGGTGGCCGGGCAAAATTTGCCACCACCGCGCGTGCCCACTGGGTCGTCGCCTCTTCGCCCCGATGCTCGATCATGGCCGCAATCAGAGACAGCATGTAAGGGTGGGCTGCGGAGCGCGTGCAAACCTTGCCCTTTAGCGCCGGGTTTGCAAGGTCGGCATATCGGCTGACCGAGTCCGCTGGCACCCGGTTGCGGTTAATGAGGATCACGCGCGCACGCGTCGATACGCCAAACCAGGCAATGCCTTCATCAGTGGCTGCGGCGCGTAGCCGTTCCGGAATGCGTTCCTCAAGCACGATTGACCGGATCGGCGCGAACAGTCCCTCCGTTTGCGCTTTCCAAAGACGGGCGGCGTCAACCAGCAGCAGAACATCGGCAGGGCTTGAACGGCCTTCGCTGCGAAGCCGCTCAAGAAGGGCTTCGTCGCCCGCTTCGATCCGATTGATTCGAATCCCCGTGGCGCGGGTAAAGTTGGCGTATAGCGCTTCATCGGTCTGGTAGTGCCGTGCCGAATACAGGTTGAGAGACGGGGCCTGCGCCGTGCCGGGGACGGGGAGTCCAAGCACTGCCATTGCGGCGAGGCGGAATAAGGATCTGAGCAACATGGGATGAATCTTGGAGCAGGGGGCGACAGGGTGTTTTCGATATCTTAATCGAAATGAGAATGATTCGCACTTAAGGCGACAGTCGTCGGTATCGTAAGCCGCCGGTAAGCGAGCTCGACCACACTCTCGCCCGACCGCCAAGCAGGGAGACAGGCATGACAACAGGCGTAGAAACCTTGTCGGACTTTCACCGTCGCTCGATCACCGATCCGGCGGGATTCTGGGCTGAGCAGGCCTCGCTGATTGACTGGAACAAGCCATTTGAGCGGGTGCTCGATGACACTCGGCTGCCGTTTGTGCGGTGGTTTGTGGGTGGCGAAACCAACCTTTGCCACAATGCGGTTGACCGGCATCTGCCGACGCTGGGAGACAAGCCCGCGCTGATTTTCGTTTCAACCGAAACCGATCAGGAACGCGTCTATACCTTCAGCCAATTGCACGCCGAGATCATGCGGATGGCGGCAGTGATGCAGTCGCTGGGCGCGAAACGTGGCGACCGCGTTTTGATTTACATGCCGATGATTCCCGAGGCGACGTTTGCCATGCTGGCCTGCGCGCGGATCGGGGCAATCCACTCGGTTGTGTTTGGCGGGTTTGCCTCCCACAGCCTCGCATCTCGGATCGACGATGCCAGGCCGCGGCTGGTCATCAGTGCGGATGCCGGATCGCGCGCTGGCAAAGTCATTCCCTACAAGGGGCTTCTTGATGAGGCCATCGTGTTGGCCACGCACAAGCCTCAGGCTGTGCTGATGGTTGACCGCGGGCTTGCGCCGTATCCGCGGTCTTCGGGCCGCGATCACGACTACGTGCCGCTCAGGGAAAAGCACCTGAACGCACAGGTGCCCGTTACCTGGGTCGAATCCAACGAGGTGTCCTACACCCTCTACACCTCAGGAACAACGGGCAAACCCAAGGGCGTACAGCGCGATGTGGGTGGCTACGCAGTGGCGCTGGCTGCATCCATGCGCCACATCTTCTGTGGCAGCCCCGGCGAAACCTATTTCTCCACCAGCGATATCGGTTGGGTGGTCGGTCACTCGTACATCGTGTATGGGCCGCTGATCGCGGGCATGGCCACCATCATGTACGAGGGCACGCCGGTTCGCCCCGACGCCGGAATCCTCTGGCAATTGGTGGAGCGTTACCGGGTCACCGTCATGTTCTCCGCGCCCACCGCCATTCGGGTGCTGAAGAAGCAGGACCCCGCCTGGCTGACGCGGTACGACACCTCATCGCTCAAGGCGCTTTTCCTGGCGGGTGAACCGCTGGATGAACCCACTGCACGGTGGATTGCCGAGGGGCTGGGGCGGCCCATCATCGACAACTACTGGCAGACGGAAACGGGTTGGCCTATTCTTGCCGTCGCCCAGGGTATCGAAAAGACGCCGACACGGTTTGGCAGTCCTGGCATGCCCATGTATGGGTATGACGTTCGGCTGCTGCATGAGCAGACCGGAGAAGAGGTCGGCCCCAATCAGAAGGGCGTGGTTGCCGTGATGCCACCGCTTCCGCCAGGATGCATGCAGACGGTGTGGGGCGACGATGAGCGCTTCGTCAAAACCTATTTTTCAAGCATTCCAGCCAAGCTTGCGTATTCAACCTTCGACTGGGGCATCCGCGACGCGGACGGTTACTATTTCATCCTCGGTCGATCCGACGATGTCATCAATGTTGCGGGGCACCGGCTTGGCACTCGAGAAATCGAGGAATCGCTCTCAAGCCATGCTGCCGTGGCAGAGTGCGCGGTGGTCGGGGTGGCCGATAACCTCAAGGGACAGGTTGCTGTGGGTTTCGCCGTACTCAAGGATCCTTCGCTCGTATCGCAGGCCGAGGTCCGCATGAAGCTGGAAGGCGAACTGATGGCCACTGTGGATCGGCAGCTGGGGGCGGTTGCCCGCCCGTCACGCGTCTACTTTGTGTCCATGCTTCCCAAGACCCGAAGCGGAAAGGTGCTGCGGCGTTCCATTCAAGCGGTTTGCGAAGGGCGCGATCCCGGCGACCTCACCACCATCGAAGACGCCTCCACGATTGATCAGCTCCGGGAGGCGCTTGGCAATCGCTGATGCACTTCGCCCCGGGGTCCAGCGCCGCGAGGTGTTGGGCTGGGCGATGTTTGACTTCGCCAACTCGGGCTACACCACGGTGGTGCTTACCGCGGTGTTCAACGCTTATTTTGTGGGCGTGGTGGCCAGGGGGGCCGAGTGGGCGACGTTCGCATGGACACTCGCGATTGCCGCTTCCAGCGTCATCGTGGCGCTGCTCTCGCCGCCGCTTGGGGTTTGGGCCGATCGGCGCACGGCCCGCAAGAAGCTGCTGCTGTTCAGCACAGCGGGTTGCGTGCTGACTACTGCAATGCTGGCAGGTACCGGGCCAGGGGCCATCACCCTTGCGGTCGCCTTGGTGATCGCGTCAAACGTCTGCTATTGCATCGGTGAGTCGCTTATCGCTTCGTTCCTGCCCGACATCGCCAAGCCCGATTCCATCGGCCGTGTATCGGGGTGGGGCTGGGGGTTTGGCTACTTCGGCGGCATGCTCACGCTTGGCCTCGCGCTTGCATGGGTCTTGAGCGCGCCATCGCGCGGCGAAACCGCCGCACAGTCGGTCCCGCACACGATGCTGATCACTGCTGTCGTATTCGCACTCGCGTCGGTGCCCACCTTTCTGCTGCTGCGTGAACGTGGCACCGGTGCAGGCGTTGTTGCAACACCCGATGCGCCGGCGCGTCCGGTTGAGTCAGCCTGGCACGCACTGGTGCGCAGCGTCGCGTCACTCAAGGCCTATCCCGATCTTCGCCGTCTGTTGATCTGCATGACGTGTTATCAAGCGGGTATCGCAGTGGTGATTGCGCTGGCCGCAGTGTACGCAGAGCAGCAGATGGGGTTCACCCAAACCGATACGATGCTGCTGGTGTTCGCGGTCAATATTGCCGCGGCACTGGGTGCATTCGGTTTCGGCCCGTTGCAAGATCGCATCGGCCATCGACGCGCGCTGGCCATTACATTGGTCGGGTGGATCGCCATGACCCTGATCGCGGGGTTGGGCACCAGCAAAGGTCAGTTCTGGGCGGCGGCGGTACTGGCGGGGCTTTGCATTGGTGCCAGTCAATCATGCGGGCGGGCGATGGTGGGGCTGCTGTCGCCCGAATCCCGACTCGCGGAGTTCTTCGGTCTGTGGTCGCTGGCGGTCAGGGTGGCCGCTGTGATTGGTCCTATCACTTACGGTGCGGTCACCTGGGCAACGGCTGGCAACCATCGACTTGCCATTCTGGTTACCGGCGTCTTTTTCGTGGCGGCGCTGGCAGTGCTTCGAACGGTTGACGTTGAGCGTGGTGCGCGGCTGCGTTCAGTCGGATGCGCCTGAACGGATCGGCGTGCCTTCAGTGCCCAGGGTCACAGCGATGCGGTACAGGCCTTCCAAAACCAGATTTTCAACGTAGGTAAATGGGATGGTGAGCCGCGGTCCGAGCGAGCGCGCAGCACCACCAGACAAAATGCAGCGCACATCAGGATAATTTTTCTGGTGTTGCACAAACACGCGCTCTACTGCGCCAGCCTGCGCATGGGCACAGCCGGTTGCGATGGCGTCCACCGTCTGACGCGGAAAGTCAACGTAGTCGCCGGCAGCGTCTGGAAGCGTGGCGGTGTTCTGATTCAAGGCGCGCTGCATGAGCCCAAGGCCAGGCATGATGCCGCCGCCCAGAAAGCGGCCATCGGTGCTGAGCATGTCGAGCGTGGTGGCGGTGCCGCACACGACCACCAGTGCTGCGCGTTCGCCTATCAGCGCCCGCGCGCCGATCATGGCCGCCCAGCGATCGCATCCCAGCGCGGCAGGGTTCAGGTAGCCGTTGGTGATGCCGCACTGCTGAGCCTTTGAACTGATCCAATTTGGGACTGGCGCATCGGGCCAGACTTCCAGGGCTCGCAGGACCGGATTCACAACCCGCGTGCCTGCCACGCTTGCGATGACGATGCGGTCTGGCCGAGGTAGCTTTCGCCAGGCGCGCATGACCATGGGAATCTCATCGAGAAGCACGCGTCCGTACTCTCGGACCTGTGATTGCGCGGTGGTCGTCGGGTCTTGCGGCGGCGCGTAGATGCCCCACTTGAAGAAAGTGTTTCCGATATCGATGAGCAGGAAGCTCATGGCGGGCTCAGGAATCAATGAACGGGCGGCGAGTGTAATACAAGCCTACAGGCCTGCGCGCCGCGCTCTGTTTCGGATTAGTCGAGCGGTTCCGGGGGGGGCGCCCGTCGAACCCAGTCACTGGCCCGGTCGTAGGCATGCGCCAGTTGCAGAACCTGAAGGTCGCCGCGTGGCTTGCCGATCAGCTGCAATCCCATCGGTAAGCCACGCGCGCCCCCGAATCCAGCCGGGACGCTGGCAGCGGGCAAGCCAGCCATGGTGGCGGGAATGACGACTTCCATCCAGCGGTGGTAGGTGTCCATCGCTCGGCCCGCTATTTCAGACGGCCAGTTTGACGATAGATCAAACGGAAACACCTGCGCGCTGGGCAGCGCGAGGATGTCATAGCGTTCGAACAGCGACAGCGCTGCGCGATACCAGTCGCTGCGCGCGACCGATGCGCGGTAAATGTCATGCGCATTCCGGCGCAGTCCCTGCTCGACTTCCCAAACCGCTTCGGGTTTCAGTAATTCGCGACGTTTCGGATCGAGGTAGTGCGCTGATAGTGCGCCGCCCGCGAGCATGCTGCGCAGAACAATCCAAGCCTGCCAGAGGCGCTCGGCGTCAAAACCAAGACGCGCCGGTTCCACCTCGCATCCCAGGGCGACCAGCGTCTGCAGCGCATCCTCGCAGACCTCGGTAACTCCTGACTCTAACGCCAGATGACCCTCGAGCGATCCTAGCCAACCGATCCTGAGCCCGCGCCTAGGAGGCTCAAGGGGGTGCGCCAGGCCGGAGGGATCCTCGCCAAGAGATAGTGGGCTGCGCCGATCATGGCCTCCCTGAATCGCAAGCAGTTGAGCGAGATCGGCCGCGCTGCGCGCCATCGGGCCCTCGACGCCTAACTGCTGGCCGAAAACATCGAACTCGGGCAGTTTGGGTACGCGACCAAACGACGGACGGAATCCGAAAATGTTGTTCCAGCCCGCAGGGTTTCTGAGTGAACCGCCCATATCACTGCCATCGGCCACCGGCAGCATGCGCAACGACAACGCGACGGCTGCGCCGCCACTGGATCCGCCCGCGGAACGCGAGGGCTCATACGGATTTCGCGTAGTGCCGTACTCCGTGTTGTAGGTGTTTGATCCCAACCCGAATTCAGGCGTATTGGTTTTGCCAATGATGATGGCACCCGCCCGCTTCATCCGTTCAACCACCAGGCTGTCAGCCGTGGGGACATGGTTGCGGAAGATCGGTGAGCCAAACGTGGTGACGATCCCGGCGGTATGCGCCAGATCCTTTACCGCGAGGGGAAATCCGTGCATCCAGCCACAGGACTGACCACTTGACAACTGCTGGTCTCGCTCGTCGGCCTGCGCGAGCAGGGCGTCGCGCGGCTGCAATGCGACGATCGCGTTGACAGACGGATTGACTGCTTCGATCCGGTCCAGGAAAGCTGTCATCACCTCGCGGCACGACACCGCACGCGAGGCGATCAGCTGCGCGAGCTTGGCGCCGTCGGCCGCAACGATGTCGTTCATCACGGGTCAGGCCGTTGCAACAGGAATCTTGCCGATACGTGCCTGCCATTCGCGCGGGCCAGTGATGTGTACCGACGTGCCTGTGGCATCGACGGCCACCGTGACCGGCATGTCGCGCACCTCAAATTCGTAGATAGCCTCCATGCCAAGATCAGCGAAGCCGACGACCCGCGACGTCTGGATTGCCTTGGAAACGAGATAGGCTGCTCCGCCCACCGCCATCAGATAAGCGGCCTGGTGGCGGCGAATGGCATCAATGGCCACTGGGCCGCGCTCTGCTTTTCCGATCATTGCGATCAGACCGGTCTTGGCAAGCATGGTTTCGGTGAACTTGTCCATGCGCGTGGCAGTGGTGGGACCGGCCGGTCCGACCGCTTCATCGCGCACTGGATCAACCGGACCGACGTAATAAATGACGCGATTACGAAAGTCCACTGGGAGGCTTTCACCGCGGGCCAGCATGTCCTCGATTCGCTTATGGGCCGCATCGCGGCCAGTGAGCATCTTGCCTGACAGCAGCAAGCGCTCGCCAGGCTTCCACGAGGCCACTTCCTCGCGCGTGAGCGTGTCGAGGTTGACACGCCGCGACTGCGAATCTGGCGTCCAGTTGACCTTGGGCCAATCGTCAAGGCTCGGAGGCTCGCAGAATGCGGGGCCTGAGCCATCGAGCGTGAAATGCGCGTGACGCGTGGCCGCACAGTTGGGAATCATTGCCACGGGTTTGGAGGCGGCGTGGGTGGGGTAGGTGTTGATCTTGACGTCGAGCACGGTGGTGAGTCCGCCCAGGCCCTGGGCACCAATGCCCAGCGCATTGACCTTTTCATACAGCTCGATACGAAGCGCTTCGAGTTTGTTTGAGGGGCCACGGGCGAGCAGGTCGGCCATGTCGATGGAGTCCATCAGCGACTCTTTGGCCATCAACATTGCTTTTTCAGCAGTGCCGCCAATACCGATGCCCAGCATGCCGGGGGGGCACCACCCCGCGCCCATGGTCGGCACTGTCTTCAACACCCAGTCCACCAGGCTGTCCGACGGGTTGAGCATGACGAACTTTGACTTGTTCTCTGAGCCGCCACCCTTCGCGGCGACGGTGATTTCAACCTTGTCGCCAGGCACGAGTTCCATGTGCACGACGGCGGGCGTGTTGTCGCGGGTGTTCTTGCGTTCAAACTGCGGGTCAGCCACGATCGAGGCGCGAAGCAGGTTGTCAGGGTGCATGTATCCGCGGCGTACGCCTTCATTGATTGCGTCGCTGACCGATCCGGGAAAGCCTTCCCAACGCACACCCACTCCCACTTTCATGAACACATTGACGATGCCGGTGTCCTGGCAAAGCGGGCGATGCCCCTCGGCGCACATCCGCGAGTTCGTCAGGATCTGGTCGATCGCGTCACGGGCGGCGGGGCTTTGTTCGAGTTCCCGCGCGCGCGCCAGGTGGCGGATGTAGTCGGCCGGGTGGTAGTAACTGATGAACTGCAACGCGGCGGCGATCGACTCGATCAGGTCATCGCGGCGGATCACGCTCATTTAGAACTCCCTTGTCTATTAAATCGGTCAGTGCGAACCATGTCCGCCGCCAGACTTACTCTTGGCGGCGTGAGGAACCAGCATCAGCCGGTCGATTAGCGCAATCGCAACGGCCGACAACAGAAACATGCCGTGGATGACGGTCTGCCAAAGCAGGGTTTTGTCGGTCAGTGTGCCCGCGGAAATGAAGCTTTTCAGGAGGTGGATCGATGAGATACCGATGATCGCGGTGGCGAGCTTGACCTTGAGCACGTTGGCGTTGACATGAGAGAGCCACTCGGGCTGATCCGGGTGCCCGCTGAGCCGAAGCCGCGACACGAAGGTTTCATATCCACCAACAATCACCATGATCAACAGGTTTGAGATCATCACGACGTCGATCAGCGACAGAACGATGATCATCACCACCGTTTCCTTGCTGCGTTCGGTCAAGCCCAGACGCTGTATCGAGTCATCAAGCGCCTGTGGATGCCACAACAATTCGACCAGATGGACCAGTTCTTCTACGAATAGCACCACGTACACGATCTGCGTGACGATCAGCCCAAGGTACAGGGGA
>Ga0194119_10013509_pt1 | contig 10154 bp, 6 predicted proteins | sample TA2MahC100mmetaG_FD_148620 | JGI IMG/M metagenome (GOLD analysis project Ga0194119, IMG submission 148620) | Freshwater microbial communities from Lake Tanganyika, Tanzania - TA2015018 Mahale Deep Cast 100m | ecosystem: Environmental > Aquatic > Freshwater > Lake | place: Tanzania: Lake... | reverse complement strand
TGGCGCCTTCCCTGTCTGGCTGGCGCCGGTGCAGGCGGTCGTCATCCCCATCGCCGACCGGCACCTGGACTATGCCCGGCAGGTGGAGGCGCAGATGAAGGCCGCCGGCCTGCGGGTAAACGTGGATGCGCGGGCGGAACGTATGAACCTGAAGATTCGCCAGGCCGAGCTGCAGAAGGTGCCCTACATGCTGGTGGTGGGCGACAAGGAGGTGGCCAGCGGCCAGGTGGCCGTGCGCACGCGGGACAGCGGCGATCTGGGCCCCCAGCCGCTAGGGGAGTTTATGGCTATTGCGAGGGAAGCAGTGGAGAAGCGCAAGTAGTCTTGGCGCAAGACGAAAGAACAAAGACGAACGACGAAGGCACGTTTTGTCCTTCGTCGTTCGTCTTTAACCAGTAGTTCGTCAAGCTGACTTGGTGTATTTTGGGGAACTGTGCCTAGGGATTGAACCACCAAGTTCTGGGGAAGCGGCAGACAGTAGGGGCAGGCATTCTGTGCGGCTGGTTTAATGCACCATATCCGAATGGACAGGCGATTGAGGCTAACGGTTGAGTTCAGCGGCGCGGCGGTGCGAATCCAGCAAGATTGTGAACCCAAACTTGTGCGAGTCAAGTCGGCCGGTTGCCTCAGCGGCGTAGCCGCTGTCCGCTGCAGCGAAGGGTTGGGCCGCCCGATGATTTTCACGTAAATGCTGTCTTCAGTTGAGCGATTAAGGAATGTGCGTGTTGAATTTCGCTTTCAAACTTGAGCTTTGCCCGTGCAACTTGAAGCAAGAACTCCTGTGTAAGTGTTTTCGCTACCGACCGGCTGATGACTTGATCATCGAGTGGGAGCAGAACATACTTGATTTCGGAGTCAAGCGCCCTTATCGTTTGTGATAACTCTGCCGCAAGACGTTTTGTCCTTCTGGTTCCCAGGCTGTTCGACTGCAGAATACCAAGCACGATGTTCGTTTTCTCAATCATAAATTGTGTAGCCTTGCGGCGTTCTTCCAAACTATAGGTGACCGGCAGTGGGCTATCCGCTGCAACTGAGGCCACCGTGTCACCCAATATACCGACCATTCGTTCGGCCCCGCGAAGCCACTCTTCAATTGGCTTCAGCATTTCCGCGCGGATTGTCAATGACTGTCGTTGTCGTTCGGAGCGTTGCCCAAGAACAAAACTGACAATGCTAGCGAGAAGGAGAAAGACGCCGCCCAAGATGGAAACTAGTACTGTATCTGACATCATTCACTTGGCCTCATTGGTGACACCTGTTGATTACAAGCGGCCCAACGGCCTGGCTCAGCCGCTTGCGAAGCGAAGCAAGTCGGCTGCAGGCGGTGGTTGGGCTATACCCTGATGCTGTACACCCCCCACATACACCGCCCGGCGAATTGCTCGCCCAGGGACTTCCCCACCAGTCCGACGATGATTTTTCTCAAAGCATCTACTTCAGAATGAGCGGCAAGAATACACTCCAGTTCGATGGCCTTGAAGCCGAGTATGTGGCGGAGACGTTGCCAGCGTTGTCCCTGAACCGCACGTAAACGGTATTGTTGCTGTCAAGCGTCCAGCCGCGGCTGGTGGCGTAGGTCTCCCAGGCGGCCCCGGCAAAATCCGGCCGGTTGCTTATCAGCATTGCGCCTACCCCGCTCACATCGTCTTCCGCCCTCAGGCTAAGAGTGACCGAGGTCGCCAGCACTCTAAGCCCTCTCGCACTGCTCGGGCCAATGATGCTGACACTGCCGGTAGGTGGGTTGACATCCATGATGATGTCGTCAAGGTAAGTGGATGATACGCTGCCGTTGACATCTTTGTATCGGGCGTACACCAGCCTGGGAATTACGTAGTTGAGATACTGGGTGACTTGCCACGACCGATGAGCAGTATACGGCTCCCATGTTGCCCCGGGAAAGTTGCCTTCGTTGCTCACCTGCATCTGCGCCGTGCCTGGTTGAGCGCCAATGCTCAGCGTGACCGTGATCTTGTTGGTAAAGAGCGCCCCCTCATTGATGCTCAGCCCGAACTCCGGCTGGACGGTGGTGTCGAGACTGATGGTGTCGGTGTAGACGGCAGACACGTTACCGGCAGTATCTTTATAGCGCACGTAGACGGTCTTGAGCCCATCGCCAGCCTGCAGAATCCAGTTCCGGGAGGTGGCCGGGCTATCCCAAGAGGTGTAAATAGAGCCGTCGTTGCTCAGAACCATCTGGGAGACGCCACTGGTGGTGTCCGTATACAGAAGGGTCAATTGCACGTTAGTGCTGGTGGTGTCGAAGGCTCCGCCATTGATGGTGATAGTGCCGATAGGAGGTTCAGTATCAACGAAGGTAAATGTGTCATAGTCAGCGGGCCAATCTTCCAAGTTTCCAGCCGCGTCCCTTGCCCGGACGCGAAAGTAATACGTCGTGCCGTTGGCGCCGTTGTATGTAGCGCTGGTGCTCGCGGTGTTGGTCAGCACGTCAGTCCACGCGCCACCAGATCCTGCGCGCACCTGCACGTCATAGGTTGAGATTCCGCTCAACGCATCAGAACCAGACCAACTGAGAGCAATCGTAGCATTGGAGAAAGCTGGCAGTGCCGTTATTGATGACGACGGCTTGGTCGTGTCCACATTCACCGTGCCCGTCACAACAGTTGCAATTTGACCATTGACATCGCGCAAGCGCAGAACGACCGTCTTGTTGACGCCATCACCGCCGACGTTCCAAGTTGTAGCAGTGGTTGTACCCGGTGTGGTAGCGACCCAATTTCCCCAGGTGCTGCCATCATTGCTCAGCGCACCTGCATCAGGCGCTGCGCCAGACGTCGTTGCGACAAACTGCACGGTGATTGGATTGGTATTGACCCAACCCGATGGCAGAGTGAGCGTGCCAGTGAGAGTGTTTGCTGGCACGATGGCGCCGAGTTCCGTACTATCCAATGCATCAGTGTTGGCATCAAACCCCCCTGTGACCAGCACCTTGCCGTTGTTCAGTAGCGTTGCCGTGTGCCATCGGCGGGCATTGCCCATACTCCCAGTGAGGCTCCAAGTGCCTGAGGTTGGGTCATATAATTCAGCACTACTTCCACCTCCCCCTGCCACAAGCACTTTGCCGTTGGTCAGCAGTGTCGCCGTGTGATAGGATCGGGGGAAAGTCATGTTCCCAGTGGCGTTCCAGGTACCTGAGGTTGGGTCATATAATTCAGCACTACTTACACCTCCCCCTGCCACAAGCACTTTCCCATTGGTCAGCAGCGTTGCGGTGTGGTCGTAGCGCCCATTGCCCATATTCCCCGTCGTGCTCCAAGCCCCTGTGGTCGGGTCATATAATTCGGCGCTGTTCAGAATTCTGCCGAGCGAGTTGTCATACCCCCCCACTACCAGCACCTTGCCGTTGTTCAGTAGCGTCGCCGTGTGACGGTCGCGTTCAGTGCTCATACTGCTCGTGCTGGTCCAGGTACCCAGGGTCAGGTCAAACAGTTCAGCACTGCCAACGCCCACTGCGCCTCCTGCGCCTCCTGCCACTAGTACCTGACCATTGTTCAGCAGTGTCGCTGTGTGCCGCCCACGCGCATAGTGCATACTACCCGTACTGCTCCAAGTGCTGGTTGTCAAGTCGTATAGCTCAGTACGCTCAGAAAAATCCCACACGCTCCAATGGCCCGCCGCCAGCACCTTCCCATTGTTCAGCAACGTTGCCGTGTGCCATCGGCGGGCTATACTCATACTCCCTGTGGCGCTCCAAGTGCCTGAAGTCGGGTTATATAGTTCAGCACTGTTCAAACATCCGCTAATGACGTCGAATCCCCCTGCTACAAGCACTTCCCCATTGTGCAGCAGCGTTGCCGTGTGGCCTTGGCGACGGTCACTCATGCTACCGGAGGGGCTGAACAAGATCGTATCATTAACGAATGCAGAGCCAGTGAAACTGGCGGTCTGCAGCGCGTTCGTGGAATGCGCTGTGAGGGGCAGGATGCCCAGGGTGACGGTGGGCGTGGCCGTGAAGTTCGCGCCGGTAAGGGTGATAGTCGTGGGCCGGAAGTTGTAGGCCTCGGTGGGCGAGACGGCGGTCATTGTGGGAGATGAGGCTGTATCCCTAGCCCTAGACATGGGCCTCCACATTGCCGTGCCTGCGGCCACAGAGGTGGGCGTCCACGTAGCAGTGAATGTAGGCGGCCCTGCTTTTCCTACCTGGCCCACCAACTCCACAGTCGAGGCATTGGGGGCCTGCATTGGCCGCACAGTGGTAGCGCTGGCCCAGGGCAGGGCAATGAGGAAGGTGGTTAAGGCCAAAGCAGCAATTGTGAGTACTACGTTAATGTGTCTTTGCTTCATGCCAGTTCCTTTCTGGCTACCTGCGGATACAAAACGCCAGCCTCAAGGCACACAAGGGTGTGTCCTGGGCTGGCGTCGGGTCTGAGAGCGATGTTGGCTGTTTTGACCTGGCACCACCAGGGACAAACGCTTGTGCTCTACCTTAGGCCAGAGCGCTAGGCATTCTCATCTTCCTACTGACATTGTACCACACAAGCAGGCGGTTTGCAATACATTTAGGTTGTCTATTCAGAGTTTCATAAGCCAGCACCACCGGTTAGCGCGCTGGCAGGTGCTGGTGCTGGACTGGCGCGATCTGGCCCAGCCTGACGGTATGGCCAGGCAGCGGGCTGTAGAGCAATGCGCATCGCCCACCGTCTATTGCTGAGGAGCCGGCGCTGCTTTCCCTTCTCGCTTCGCCCCGGTCATCATCAGCCCGACCTCGGCTACGGGCGTAGTGGGCGGGACCAGGCCCACAATCTGCCCCTCGTACATGACGGCAATGCGGTCGGAGAGCGCCATGACCTCGTCCAGGTCTTCGCTGATGAGCAGGATGGCGGTGCCTGTGTTGCGTTGCGCTATGAGCCGCTCGTGGATGTACTCGGTGGCGCCCACGTCTACGCCGCGTGTGGGTTGGGCGGCGATCAGCACCTTGGGCTGCCGGGAAAGCTCACGCGCCAGGATCAATTTCTGAATATTCCCGCCCGATAGACTCTTGAGCGGCGTCTCCAGGCGCGGCGTCTTGACGCTGAAGTCGTGCACCAACTGGCGAGCTCGACTTTTGATCTGCGCCAGGTCCATAAAGATGCCGCGCCTATAGGCGGGGGCGGCGTGATCGTGCAGGAACAGGTTCTCCTGCACCGTAAACTCGCGCACCACCCCGTCACGCATGCGCTCTTCCGGGATGTACGCCTGCCCGGCGGCGATGCGCTGGCGCACCGGCTGGGTGGTGACGTCCTGCCCGTCCAGGTAAATCCGGCCGCTGGTGCTGGGGCGTAGTCCGGCCAGCACCTCGGCCAGTTCCCGCTGGCCGTTGCCCGAGACGCCGGCGATGCCGACGATTTCGCCGGCGCGCACCTCCAGGTCTACGCCGCGCAGCATCTCCGTGCCCCGGTCGCCCTGCGCCCGCAACGCTTCTACCTTCAAGCGCACCTCGCCCGCCGGCACGGGTTGCGGCTTGATCGGCCTGATCTCGCGCCCCACCATCATCTGCGCCAGCTCGTTGCGCGTGACGCCCGGCGTCGGGCGCGCCCCGACGACACGGCCATCACGCAGCACGGTCACCCGGTCGCTGATCGCCGTCACCTCGCGCAGCTTGTGCGAGATGAAAATCAGAGCGTGGCCTTCAGCGGCCATGCGCTTCAGCGTGGCGAACAGATCGTCTACCTCCTGCGGCGTCAGAACGGCCGTCGGCTCGTCCAGGATGATCAGGCTGGCGCCGCGGTACAAGGCCTTGACGATCTCCACCCGCTGCTGCTCGCCTACGGCCAGTTGCCACACGGGAACGTGGGGGTCAACCTTGAGGCCGTAGGCGCGGGCCAGCTCCAGGATGCGCGCCGCGACCTTGTCCAGGTCGAGCAACGGCTCACGTGACGAGCGCAGGCCCAGGGCCACGTTCTCGGCCACCGTCAGCGTTGGCACGAGCATGAAGTGCTGGTGGATCATGCCGATGCCGGCGCGGATGGCGTCGGCCGGCGAGCGAAAAACCTGCGCCTGCCCGTTAATCAGGATTTGGCCTTCATCGGGCTGGTACAGGCCGTACAACTGCCGCATGAGCGTGCTCTTGCCCGCGCCGTTCTCGCCGAGCAGGGCATGCACCTCGCCGGCGTGCACGGCAAAGTCTACGTGATCGTTAGCCAGCACGCCCGGGAAGCGTTTGACGATGCCGCGCATCTCCACCTGCTGGATGCGCTGTTGCATTGGAGTAATTGTCATCAGAAACGATGTGGGAAGTATAGAGACACAGAGAGAGATGGTGACGAGGAGACAAGGGGACATGGAGACTTGGTAATCTCCTTGTCTCCCCGTCTCCTTGTCACCCATCTCTGTGTCTCTGTGGTGAAGTTTGCTTGCGGCCGTGCCGCACTACGGCTGTACCTTGATAGTGCCCTTCTTGATGCCTTCAATGGCCGCATCGCCCGCGGCCTTGGCCGCCGATGGCAGGTTGTAGCCAGGATTGTAGGCGATCTTGAGCCCGCCGTTGGACAGGCGCAGCGTGAAGACGTCGCCACCCAGCTTGCCCGCCTTGTGCTTGGCGATCATGTCCTTGATGATGCCCGTCCAGTCGTAGATCTGGCTGGAGACGACGAGATTGGGCGCCAGCGAAGACTGATCGGCCTGGGTGCCGAACCACAAGATGCCGCCCTTGTCCTTGGCCGCGCCGATAGAGCCGACGACCGATTGCGACGAGCCGGTGAGCGCATCCGCGCCCGCGGCGATGTGCGTCTTGGCGGCTTCGGTCATCAGCGCCACGTCCGAGAACGAGCCGGTCCAGGTCTTGGCGACCTTGACGCTCGCATCGGTGGCCGCCACGCCCTGCATGAAGCCGTCAATGTACGTCTTGGCGTCGCCCACTTCGATCGGGCCGGTCACGCCGATGATCTTGCTCTTGGTCAGCTTGGCGGCCAAAACGCCGTTCACGTAGCCGCCCTCTTCCGCCGCCGCCGTGTAGGCAAACACATTCGGCTTGCCGAAGGTGTTCACGTCCGTGCCCCAGGCGAACGAGGTCTTGGGGAAGTCCCCGGCGATCTCCTGCACCGAGGCGCCATACTGTGAGCCGTGGGCAATCACGATGTTGAAGCCCTTGCTGGCGTAATCGCGAATGGCTGCCGCGGCATCGGGCACCTTGAACATGTTGTCCGAGTAGGCCAGTTGCAGGGCCGACTCGCCGCCCATCTCGGCCTGCACGGCCTTGAGCGCCTGGAACATGGACTGGCTGAAGGCCAGATCGTTAGTGGCGCTGGGCATCACCACGGCAATGCGGAAAGGCTGGGCCGCCTTAGGCGTGGGGGTGGCGCCACCGCAGGCCGCAGTCAGCAGCGCCAGCACCAACAGGGACGCCAGGATAAAACGAGCTTTCATACTTTTCGTCTCCTTAAGAATTTGTAGTCAAGGCTACCCCTGGGCTGAGCATTTGCCAAATCGTCAGTGTCTCGCCTCACCTCCTTCCAGCTCTGACGTTTGACGCTTGACAATGTTAGATTTCAACTGTCATTGCGAGTCCCCAATAGCTTGCCCTGAGGAACGAAGGGACGCGGCGGCGTCATTCCCGAGGGCAGAAACTAGCATGTATCGTCATGCTGAGCGCAGCGAAGCATCTCAGCCCATGCGGGGGCGAGACTCTTCGCTGCGCTCAGAGTGACAGCCTATGCTGCCAAGTTTCTGAGTAGGAGCATCCCGTCGCCCGGCTCAGAGCCTGCCCTGAGCGGAACCAAGGGAGGCGACGAAGCCCCGATACATCGCTGAAGATGGAAGTATCGGGGCGAAGCAATCTCCCTCACAGCGCAACACAGAGATTGCTTCGCTGCGCTGCTCAGAAACTTCCCCCCTGTCACTCTGAGCGCAGCGAAGAGTCTCGCCCCCACATGGGCTGAGATGCTTCGCTTTGCTCAGCATGACAGTTTCTGTCTTGGCGCATGCCCCCGAGGGCATGGGGTTCTCGCAATGACGAATTTAACATTGTTGAGACGTTTGACGTTTGACGCTTGACGTTTCACGTTTCACGCCTCACGTTTCACGCCTACCCTTCGCCGCGCTCGAACGGCTTGTTCAAGGCGGCCGGCTGGCGGGCGCGGTTGACCATCACGGCCAGCACCGCGATGGTCAGGATGTACGGCAGCATCACCGCCACGTCGGACGGAATCTTGACCCCCAACACCTGCATCCACAACTGCAGGGCATTGACGGAGCTAAACAGCAGCGTGCCCGCCAGGATGCCCAGTGGCCGCCAACCGCCAAAGTACACCAGGGCCACGGCGATAAAGCCTAGACCGGCAGTGAGGTTCTCCTGAAAAAGGTTAGTCAGCGCTATAGACAGCGAAGCGCCGGCGATCCCGGCCAGCACCGCGCCCAGGCAAACGCAGAGATAGCGCACGCCGATGACGCTCACACCCAACGAGTCGGCGGCGGCCGGGTTTTGCCCCACCGCTTTGATCTTCAGCCCCCACGTCGTTTTTTCCAGGACCCACCAGGCCAACGGCACCAGCAGGAACGCCCCGTAGACCGGCAGGCTGTGCTGAAACAGGATTTGCCCGATGACAGGGATGTCGCCTAGCCAGGGAATCTTGAGCGGTGGAAAACCGCTGACCGTCTTGACCGTGCCGATGGTGACTTTGAACAGCAGACTGGAAAGCCCCAGCCCGAACATGTACAGCCCAATGCCACTGATGCCCTGCTCGGCCTGGAGCGTGACGCTGATGAAGGCCATCAACAGGCCCATGAGCAACCCAACGACCACCGCGGCGAGCAGCCCCAGCCACAGGTTGCCCGTGTTCAGGACCACAAAAAAGGCGGCATAAGCACCCACCAGCATGATGCCGTCCACGCCCAGGTTCAGCACGCCGGAGCGTTGGGCAAACATCTCGCCGATCGTGGCGTACAGGTAGGGGGTGGCCAGCCGGATGGCGGAAAACAAAATGCCAATGACGACCGGCAGCCTAAAGATGTCCGTCATGCTGTCTTGTCACTTTCTGTGGTCTCCACGGCTCGCCGCGCCGCCTGGCGGCGCGAGAGTAACTGCGAGCCGACCACGAACAACACAATGAGGCCCAACAGCGTATCCACCAGGGCCGAAGGCACCTGGACGGCGCGCTGCATCTTGTCCGCCCCGACGAGCAGGGCGCCAAACAGGTACGCGGCCGGAATCGCGCCGATGGGGTGCAGGCCGCCAAACAGCGCCGCCACGATGCCCGAAAAGCCATAGCCGCTGGTGATGCCCTGGAGCAGCCGGTGCTGCACGCCGATCACTTCGACCACCCCGGCCAGCCCGGCGAACCCACCAGCCAGCGTCAGTGACAGGGCCTGGTAGAACGGCACGCGGATGCCGGCGTAACGCGCCGCGTCCGGGTTCAAGCCCACGGCCCGGAGGCGATAGCCGATGGTCGTGCGCCACAGGAAGATGTACACCACCACCGCCAGCACGATGGCCAGGATCGCCCCGCTGTGCAGCAACGTCTGCGGCACCAGCCGGGGCAGCCAGACCTGCTCGGGCAGGCGTTCCGATTGCGCCAGGTACGTGCCCGCTTTGATGCCGGCCGGGTCAATCATGGGGCCACGCAGCAGATAGTTCATCAGTTGCAGGGCGATGGCGTTCATCATTACCGTGCTGAGGATTTCGTTCACGCTCAAGCGCGCCTTGAGGATGCCGGGGATGAAGCCCCAGACCATCCCGGCAAAAAAGCCCGCCAGCAGCGTCGCCGGGATGAGCAGCCAGCCGGGCCAGGTGCGGAAGGTCAAGGCGAACCAGGTGCCCAGCAAGGCCCCGGCGATGATCTGGCCTTCGCCGCCGATGTTGATCACGCTGGCGCGGAAGGCAATGACGATCCCCAGGCCCACCAGGAGCAGCGGCGTCGCTTTGACCGCCGATTGGGTGAGGCCGGAGACGTCGCCCAACGCCCCGCCGATCAGGGCGGCATAGGCCTGGAGCGGGTGCGCCCGCAGGAACAACAGCATGACGGCGCCGATGAGGAGCGCCACGACCATGGCGCCGAGAGGAATGAGGGCACTGATGAAGATTGGGTTGTTGCGTACTTTGGCTAGGAAGGCCAAGGGGCATCTTCTCCTTCTACGGCGGAAATCCCGGCACAGCCCTGCGGCTATAATATACAGCATGACACCACATAAGTCAATACTCAATGTCCTTAACGCACCGGAAA
>Ga0194119_10013500_pt1 | contig 10161 bp, 10 predicted proteins | sample TA2MahC100mmetaG_FD_148620 | JGI IMG/M metagenome (GOLD analysis project Ga0194119, IMG submission 148620) | Freshwater microbial communities from Lake Tanganyika, Tanzania - TA2015018 Mahale Deep Cast 100m | ecosystem: Environmental > Aquatic > Freshwater > Lake | place: Tanzania: Lake... | reverse complement strand
TGGACCTTCTTCTGGTCCTGCGACAGTTCCATTTCGTGGAGTATCAATCATTTCATGTAAAAAATCCCATACTTGTTGGCTAATAATCGGCACATGTTTGCCGTGGGAGTCGCGGTATTCATAGAGCTGGCGCATCGCTTGGTAAAATCCACCAGGAATATTCTTATGTGCGTTGGAAATAATAATATAAGACGCAAGCGTTCCATAATCGGGGTGTTGAACCGCCATCATCGCACATTGCTGTGCTGTAAGTTCGTCGATTTTCGTCGTGGGGATGTTGTCATATAACTGGTCGATGATTTTTATGACAAGTGTCGTATAATTGACACTATTGATACCGGCTTCTTTTCCGAGTTTCTTTAGGCGGGCGAGAATTTTATCGAATGCGACGATCTCTCGCTCACCGTTACGCTTAAGGACGTGCATATCCGAAGCTGATGCGGAATCGGCGGCGGACACGGACTCAGATACGGTTGTCATAACTTCTTTTTGTAATATATTATATATACATAGACGGTTTAATATCTATTCGGGATCCTATAAATGAAATATTGTAAAGAATATCTCGCTTTGTTTTTACTGGTTGTTGCTGTCGTAATCATCGGCCCGCTTATCGACGCGATTCATGATTTTAGCGCCATCACCGGAAATGAAAAAAAGCCGGCGAAAGAGGGATTCGCAGCCGACCGTGTGCCTTCCGGTGAATATCCGCATGAAGTAGAAGAGCCGCTGTTGTATCCGACGTATCCCAAGAAGGCAGGTCCAGAATACGGCGTGGTTCTCCGCGAAAATGACTCCACAAACAATTCGCGTTTATACCCTGTCGCTGCGAATCTTGGCAACTACGACCAAGCAACGAATAATGTGCGTGATTGGGTGACTCCGGATAACGGGTCATGCCGACCGGCGGGGATGTGTGGGGCATTATATGCGCCCAAGGCGCCGGAAGAGTATAAGGTCCCCGAACCGTTGCCGTTGGACCACCCAGGGCGCAGGGTAGGATTTTATGCGACGAGTTGAAAAATAAAATATTCCAGCTTACGACAATGTAGTATTATAGTCATTCTACCTTACTCTCATCTATTTCAAGGTCATCGAGTTTGAAACAGCTGATAAGAACATCCGACGGTCCTTTCGATACATGTCCGCCGCCGCTGCCGCCGCCGCTGCCGCCGCCTTTACCTCTTGTTCCGCCATATTTTTTGTTTGATATGTTATGATTATTTATCGCCATTAAGGTCGCCATATTCGTCGCAGTCGCTTCACTTCCATTCTGTGACAATTCATGAGTATTGTTATTCGTCGTCGGAACAATCGCACATTCCAGTTTTATAATTTTCATTTCTGTTCCTGCGTCACATGCGGTTGGCACCGCCCCCACCCCCCGTCGTTTCACCGGTGCGCGATGTTCATACCCCGTCTCTCGTTCTTCTTCGATCATCGCCCATACACGCTGAAGGACTTTCACCGCCTCCTCGAACCAAAGGCGATTCCGTCGAACAAGAACGCAACTGTATTCGTCCAAATACCAGTAAATCGTCCGCACCCAGATGTTATGCGCACGCTCATGTTTTATGAATATTTCCGCCTCCCACTTATCATACTCATATGGTGTAGCACCAATCGGTGCATATTCGTAGAGTTGTGTTGGTGTCACGATATGCCCGTTTTGTGTAAGCGCCGGTGCGGTTTGAAACCACAAAATAATGCCTTTTTCATTCCCTTTGGCTGTATAACCTTCTTTCGTCGTTCCATCCGCGTCATACTCTTCCTTACTCTCATATTCTTTGAATCGGGTTTCCACGAAATCGCATTCATCAAGGTCACAAACCTCCATTTGAATCTGGGTTTGAATCCAGTATTCTTCTTTCGGATGTCCGGTAATCTCTCGATTCACAATATTCTTAATCTCTACCATCCGTCCATAGACGAGCGACGCAGCATCGATATTGATACCATCAGGTGACGCACCAATAAATGGATAGTTGTCATGTTGAATACATCCAAATTCGCCTAACGTCGTTTTGTTTCTGTGTTCATATACCATAACTGTAACGGGTTCGTATCGTTGTCCCCAGTGAAGGGGGGAATTCACCGGACCTTGAAGTGGCGCTGGCGGACTCTGATTCGCCGCCGACCCTGTTCGTGCTGCCTCTGCCGCTGCCGCAGCCGCTTCTGTCTGAGACTTACACTTTTCATAGACAAGTTGATTCACCGATGCCTGTGAGCCAAACGCTTTTGAAGCAGCACTTGCTGTGATTAAATTATTACGTCGGGCATACCATTCAGGCGTTCTTTGGTCTGGTTGCGGTTTTTCTTGAAGTGCTCGAATCTTCGCAGTAAGTATAGCATGATCATCATGGTCGATGTGTGTCGCTGGAGATACACGAGGCGGTGCGATTTCGATGTAAAATCTCTCGGTGATTTCGTCATATAAGTCCCGGATATACGCGTCCATGACTTCGTTTAGTGCGTCGGCTTCTGTGGCAGTAGTGGTTGAGAAATTCGATCTTACTGGGAGTGCGAATTCCGAGAAGTAGTCGCACAAATAGCTGTCAATCCACGTTCCAACGACCTCTTCTGTATTGAAATCCTCGCGTTTGAATTCCAATATATTCTCTCGCGCAACGTCGGCCAGTTCATCAAGCGCGTCGTTGATAATTGCCTCTCGATCTTCATCGGTTGGAAGGAGTGAATACGGATAGGCGGCGGTGTGGCAGCGGGCGTGGTCGGTGTCGCTGTTGTCTGTGATGGTGGAGTCGCTGTCGTAGTCATCGCTGTAATAATATTCATGATCGTTGATTTTAGCATATTGTGCGTTCATACTCATATAAATACATAAATATTAGAAATGCGTTTATATCCATACATAATTTCACATCAATATTCAATTTAATTTTATATCGGGGTATAGTAGTAATTCATATTTACATACGCAAGCCATCGTCGTCTTCGCCTTCGTATTCGTTGATGGTTGGAGCTGGATTATTACCTGCCGCTGTTCATAAAGGCGAGATTTATTTATTGTTTGGTCGAGAGAATGAGCTCAACGATACGCCTGGATGGGCGGATTTCGGCGGAGGTACCAAGCGGAATGAGACCATATTAGAGGCTGCGACGAGAGAAGGGAGTGAGGAACTCAACGGCTTACTTGGTTCGCAATCCACACTCAAAAAGGTTGCGGTTCGGCGTAAAATCGCTGAACTCAAATTTAAGACATATACAACCATCGTTTTTAAAACTGAATATGATGAAAAACTAGAAGAATATTACTCGAACAATTATCGATTCTTCGAGAAATACTTGCCGGGTGCGAAGAAGAACCCGCATAATGGCCTCCTTGAAAAAGCCGAGATTCGATGGTTTTCATTTGCCGAGCTTAGGAAAAACCGTGCGAAATTTAGACCGTTTTACCGAAATATGGTGGATCTGATATTGGAACATGAAGAACATATAACGAGTAAGCTCATGAAACCGGTGTGCGGGCCGCGTTGTAGTTTTAAGATTGTTCGGGGGTCTCGTATCCGCGGCACATTATCACGCAAAACAAGAAGAAGAGGACACATGATAACCAAGAAAATGAAGATAAAGCAATAAAATTGAAATACTTATATATACATAACCGAAATCAACTGAATATGATGATACATCAAGCACGCCCGAAATAAGATTCAACAACTGGAACAAATGACAACGGAACATTCACTACGATACTGTTGCCAAGATAGAATAACGAGTTCTCATCCTTTGTTCCAGCGAAATTATAATCTGACGAAAACCCGAACATACCGAGTGTTTCACGAACAGACAGACGACGTATTACATCCCCTACCTTATACAAACCGGTTTTCGCACCCGGTCCGCCACTACTCGCACACACGGTTATCCCAACATTATCAACGTCATATACTCGTTCGCCTTGTCTTCCGCCTTTACCAGTTTCTTTCGAAATAAGGTCATACAATATATGCGGTTTTCCGGGTTTTGATACCCCTTTTTTTTCGACCAACTCATAATTTTGTAATTTGACACGAGAATTGGCCGCCAGAGATGCCGTTGTCGTGTTATCGTTTTTATCTATAATCGCCGAAACCGGTGTAAATGTTGTTATCGTCGGTTCGGGAATCACAAATGGCATTTTTGTGCCAACGATGAAAATTCGTGTTCGAGCTTGAGGGCTACCATAATCTACCGCATTACAACAACGCGATGTAACAAGATAACCGCGTTTCTTCAGTTCGGTTTCAATCGTTTCATATGTTCGTCCGTCATCATGCGTTTTCAAATTTTTCACATTTTCAAGTAAGCACATTTTTGGATTTTTTCCGTCAATAATATTTAGTATATCATAAAATAGATTTCCTTTCTCGGTGTCTTTGAATCCTTCCCCGTTGCCAGCGATGCTAAATGGTTGACAAGGAAACCCCGCACATAATATATCGAAATCCGGCATATTAGGAATATCCAGTTTGCGAATATCGCCATGTGGTTTTAGTCCGTAATTGGCTTCGTATATTTTTCGTACTCCTTCGTCTATATCACATGCAAGAACACACTCAAAATGTTTCGACGTATTGAATGCGGCATGAAAAGCACCCAACCCACAAAATAAATCTATATATCGGATTTTTTCACCTGTTGTAGGTGGTGTCGAATTTTTTTTGACCTTGATGACCTTTTTCATTGGTCGCAATCTTAGTCTCTGTGTTATTATAACTCATAATCTAATGTGTTTAATTTAATTTTACTGGACCTACGGGTTCGGGTTCGGGTTCGGGTTCGGGTTCGGCTATGGCTATGGCTACGGCTACGGCTACGGCTTCGTCAAGTCCCATTTTTCGTTTTTTTGACATATTTGCTGCGGGAGCAAGTGATTTCAGCGTAGATTGCCGTTTTTCACATCGTTTAAGTGTGAATTTTTTGAACCCCGCATGATAAATGAGGCATGGAATACTTGTAATCGTTCCGGTTGTTTTATCATAAATAACATCCTTCGCACGCATAAGTTTTTTCTGTTCAAGTGAAGAGACAAGAAACTGATAAAGCGCGGTTATTTCTTCTTCTGTATGATTTTCACTTTTTCCATGTCGTGCGGCAAATTCTTTCAACTTTCCAACCTTTGCGGATTTATCTAACTTATTCCATGGATCGCTTTTGTTCGCATTTTTTTCGTGTTCAAGAATATCGTCAATATTCGGATTTGTAATGACGTCTGGTTTCAATAAATTGTAATTACCGGTGAGAAGCATGTTTTTATAATTGATGTTTTTCAGCGCGGCGTCATCTGGGTTATTTACAACTATATTCGGTGTTGTTTCGATTGTAAGATTATGCGGACTGTTTGAAGAACCTACTACTGCGGATGCGGCTGCGGCTTTGCGAGGCATTTTGATATACATAATATATAAAGATGACTTAAAGTTGTTTTTTGTATATTATATTTTTAGAATGGTCGAACTATTACCCCACCGGTTTTAATTGATGTCCCGCTGAAAGAAGGTGGGAGCTCGCGTGGTTGAACCGGCATAGGTAACGATTTAGAACTCGGTGCATGGCAGCGATTGAAGTTCGTAGTGTTGCCATTAAACGCGTTGATGTTGAGCGAGAACTTTGCGTCGGGAGTGGCGTCGCAGTAGGCACAAAAAGCGGAGGAGGGATTCAAAGACATTTTATGATATACTACTATATTTTTGTTTTATACTCTTTACCTCCAATCGGGTCTGAATCATGAGGCGGCTTTATATCGTTCTATTTTTATCAAGCGCCTAGAATAAAATTGAAAACTTATTTTTGTTGTATCATATATCATGCGTCATCTCAACATAACAGATAAAACAAACTTACACGGATGAATCTCTTCATTCTCTCGCTTGACCCCGCTAAAATCGCAGAATACATGATGGACAAACATATTGCTAAAATCATTCTGGAGGCAGTTCAGATGTTATGCACAACACAACGTCTTCTCACCGCCGCCGCCGCCGCCGCCACCTCCGCGAATGGAGCAAAAGAGTGCGACCCCTGCGTATATAAAATCGCACACAAAAATCACCCAGTTACGATTTGGTGCCGCGCAGCCCAAGCCAATTTCATCTGGACACTCGACCTCATCGACGCAATGCATGCGGAATGGAAATACAGATATGGACATCCGGCGCACAAACAACACAAATCATACGGCGTTGCCCAATATTTACGCCGTAATGTGCCGCCAGCAGAGGTGTTCGAGCGTATTCACGTCGCCGGAGTCATGACACCATTCGCACTTGCGATGCCCGATGAATACAAGATTCGCAGCAGCGACCCGACGGCTCGAACCGGAACGAGTCACGGCGCCGACATTTATGATGCGGTTGCCTCCTACCGGAGTTATTATTTGTCCGTCCCCAAGCGCCGGATCGCAAAATGGGCAAAAAAGCGCGAAATGCCGTTGTGGTATGCCCGCGGGTTGCGGAAAGCGGAGGGTCGCCCAGCACCCAGACTTATTGTGATAAAAAATTCATCCAAGGTATAAATATTTCACAATACAATAACTTAGGATATGACTGTGTTGAATTTTTTTTCGATAAGTGGCATATACGAACAATATTCATGCGGAGGGCCTGGATCTCACCCTGGCGCAAAAACTGGTTTTATTCATCGCACGATGTATTTCCCACATCAGGATAACGATGAGATCTCTCGAATCATCGCTTCGCATTCTCGATTTGTTGTTCTCATTCAACAAAATGAATATGCGGTTTCTCTCTTTCAGAGAGATATACAACCATTTATTCATGCCGCGCAAAAACCGTATGTCATTATCAGTTGTATGGATGATATGATGTTTCCAGATGAGGTGGTAGGGTCTTTTTTTGATTCTGTTGCTGATTTGGGCGTGCCTTTGTTTCGTCAATGGTTCGCAATAAATTGTCGTTGTCGTTCGTTGAATCATCGTCTCTTCATCGAAAATAAAATAACTCCGATTCCATATGGTGTAGATTATTGGACACTTTCGCGGCATGTGTCGTGGACAAATACTCCGATGGCGTCTGCGATTGCTCAGGACAGGCATCTCACTCAACTTTCTTCATCAACCTTACATTTTACGAAACGCCCTTTGGTGGATTGTGTATATATCAACTTTCAATTCAACCTAGATGGAAATGGTGGTGCCGAGAGAAATCATGCGTTTCAAACCATACCGAGAGATGTGATGTCTATTCAAGAAACACCGTGTAATCGATATGATACATGGGGTGCGTATTCTCAGCATGCGTTTGTTGCGAGTCCGCGAGGCAACGGTATCGATACGATACGAACATGGGAAGCGCTGATGCTTGGCTGTATCGTTATTGTGCACAGGATCGTGACACCAGGAACGCCCACTCCACCACCAATCGAAGAATTGTATTCCGACTTACCCGTCGTAATGATAGACAGTTGGACAGAAGTAACGAGAGAATTCTTGGCGAAAAATCTCTCGGAATTCGCAAAACGATCCGCCAACAACGAGTTTCGATATGAAAAATTATCGATGAAGTATTGGATTGAACAGATTGAGTCGGCGTTTGATACAGGCGATATTTAGTGTATGTTATATGTAATCGTTTCGCAGTTATTATTTTTAGTTTATTTTCGTTTATTTTCAATTCAGGCATAACGTATGAAAAAAATCGAGATACAAGGAAAACGAAACCAAGATAAAATGAAACAGATGGACGATCCAAACGCAACGATCGAGAGAAAGATTCAACCCAAACGAGCAAAACTCGTATCGGATGACTTCTATACATGTGACCAATCTCTAACTTTAGACATATTGAAAGCTTACGTGGCGGATCTATCAATCGGAATTGGCGGCGGAATACGAGAGAATAACGATGACGGAAAGACGTCAAACGATCAAGTTTTATCTATCATACTTCGAGAGATTGACGGCAAACGTAAGGCGTATATCTATCAAGATAAACAACATAATATATATGATCCTCGATACACCATCAGCACGAACCGCGTCGTCGAACTGTTGGTAGAAAGCGAGTTTGTGTGCCACTATTGTCGAGAGATTTGTCAGGTGATGTATAAAGAAGCGATGTGTAGGCGTCAATGGACCTTAGACCGGATCGATAATAACTACGGTCATAATGATAAGAATGTAGTTATTGCGTGCTTGGATTGTAACTTGAAACGTGGAACGATGGATTCCGAGAGATTCAGGATGGGAAAACAATTTACTTTTCGGAAATTGGAATAATATTCTATCGAAATATTCTATCGAAATATTCTATCGAAATATTCTATCGAAATATTCTATCGAAATATTCTATCGAATATATAGTAACAACAATGACCAATAGAATAATAAAATCAAGAACAAGAATACGGTCATCGCGTAAATATAGAAAACGAGATGTGCGTAAAAATAGTAGTAAGATGCGAAATAAAACTACAAAACTCGATGTATTCAATCAAAGAAAAAGGATGACGGTTAAAATGAAAGGCGGTGCTGGGTCATGGAGTTGTAAATGCCGAAATCCGCTACAAGCCGACGAAGATATAAGTAAGAAAAATATTGGTCCCACATTAGAAGAATTAACGGAACTACAAAAAAACTTTAAACCGGTTGTTATACAGCCAACGCAGCCGGCGTTACCAGTACCATCACAACAAGTATCCGCAGCAGCGGTTGCTGCAGCAGCAGCACTTCAATTACAACAGCAACAACAACTACAACAGCAACTACAATTACAACAGCAACTACAATTACAACAATTACAACAACAACAACCTCCAATTGGCCGAGGGGTTTGGCCGGGACGTAGAACCGGTGCTGTAATCCCACCACCTCCTGAAGGTTCTCCTCGTTCTCATCGTCGTCGTCATTATCTTTCTGGAATAACACGTGATATGATACGAAATACATCAGATGGAAAATATTTTATTTATGGAAAGTATAAAGATATTAAGTTGCCGTTCGGTTTGATACCTGGCGAACAAATTTCAAAAATAAACGGGCAGGATCCTGATCCGACAAACATCGGTTCTTTATTTAGTTCATCGAATAAAGACGAAACGACTATGCTAACACTTACGAATAATTTTGGTGGAACTTATCAACCACGTAACACAATTACAATAAATTACCCTTATTCCGCTTCGTAAAGGCAAATCATAATATTGAAAACGATCGCCTAGTATAATAAATATTATAACTATATATAATATATATCGTTATGAAACACATAACAAAAAAAAGAGTTTCACGCAGACGAAAACGGGGTCAAGTTCGAAGTCATGCTCGACCTCGAAAATGTGCGAGTGTTACTCGTCATCGCAAAAAGAATAAGTCAAGACGTGGTTTTTATACAAAAAAAAGAAAGGTCATGGTGGGAGGTGTTACACCGGAAGGTTGGGATGGTTGGAAATACAACCAAAAATATGACCACGTTGTTAGCTCTAAAGAAAATTGGATGAATTTAGATAATAAAACAAAGATACAATTTATAAACGAGATTCCCGGTGATTTATTAGATAATACATTAAGAATGGTAAATTATTCAGATAATTCTCAAAATGTAGTTGATGCTATAATAAAACGTTTGTCGCCCGAAGTTGATCCTCTGACGCCGAGGCAATCCGAAACAAATGTCCTCAACACCAGGGACTTAACAAGACATCCTAGTTCTGCATTACCACGACCATATTTAGAACCGCCTTCAAAACCACTGCCGGGTTCGATACGCTCGTCGGTAGCATATGAACCACCCGTATCACCGCAAAAACAAGAACCAGAACCAAAACCAGAACTATCATTAGGGGGCGAAACTTTCGTACAACCATCCGTAATAGGAGAAACGCGCCAACCATTACCGAAAAGACCATCCAGACCTCCTCCTCCTCCACCTACATTAGGCAGCGAACAACCATCAGAAAGCATTCCACCTCCGCCGTCATATTCACCTCCGCCGCTTTCACAATCACCACCACTTGAGACGACACTTCAACCACCGGAACAAAATATACATGATGTTCCCATCGATCCAAGACTATTTGAAGAACTAAAAAATAAAGAAAAAATAAATAAATCAAATAAAAACACTAGAACAGTCATTTGTGATTGCACACGGTCATCTACAACCCCCACACCCATTTCACCCACACCCCCACCCACATCAAGTC
>Ga0194119_10013496_pt1 | contig 10162 bp, 7 predicted proteins | sample TA2MahC100mmetaG_FD_148620 | JGI IMG/M metagenome (GOLD analysis project Ga0194119, IMG submission 148620) | Freshwater microbial communities from Lake Tanganyika, Tanzania - TA2015018 Mahale Deep Cast 100m | ecosystem: Environmental > Aquatic > Freshwater > Lake | place: Tanzania: Lake... | reverse complement strand
GAAATCCTTCCCCGGATACGCATGCTGAATCTGATTGATGAAATCCTGGCCGTAGCCGGTTGACCCGCGCGGGTTGATGTAAAGAATCGCGTACCCGTCGGCCGCGAAGTTTTGAAACCGCCAGTCGAACCGAACGCTATACATCGACCACGGACCGCCGTGGATCCAAAGCACCATCGGGTACTTCTTGGCCGGATCGAAATTCGCCGGCTTGATTAGCCAGCCTTGAATCGCCATGCCGTCCTTCGAACGGAAATTCAACTCCTCAGCTTGGCCGAGCCAGCGCCCATCCAATACATCGCTGTTAACGTCGACCAGTTTTTTCAAGGTGGCGCTCGGTCGCTTCACATCGAAGGTCACAAGGACCGGCGGCTCATGGAAGGCCGAACGGAGCGCCGCCGCCTGGCCATTGTCCGCGAGCGACAAAGAGGAAAGAACATGAACGCCGTCGGTAACTTGACGCGGTTTGCCGTCGAGCGGAAGGTAATAGACGTTGGAAAGCCCGCGCTCTTCCATCGCGTAGTAAATGCCGCTCGAATCGTTGGCCCAAGCGATGGCAGAGGGCGAACTCGGCAGTCCGGAGGCCCATGTTTTCTTTGCGCCGCCTGTGGCGTCCATCAGATGAATGTTGGCGTTTGTAAACGTGTTTAGAACATCGTCGAATCCGTTGTAGGCGACCCACTTGCCATTAGGGGAGGGAACCGGCTCACGGTCCGGACCCTTGCGGTCCGTTAACGTGCGCAGTTCGCCGGTCGCCGTGGTGATCGCGTAAATCTCGCTATCGCCGCGAAGGTATTCCGCGTCTGGCTTGCGGATGCCTGCGACGAAGACGGTTTTGCCGTCGGCCGACCAGTTGAATGCAGTGTGATTGTACTTCCCGGTCGTGAGCTGACGCGGCGTGCCGCCTGTGGACGCGTCGACAACGAAGACATGCGCGAATCCGCGCTCGGTTGGCCCTGTGCCATCCGCGCGCCAACTGAGCCGGTCGATAACGGTCACCGGCTTGGCCCATTCCGCTCCTTCGGGACGTCGCGGCATCTTGATGGATAGGATCGGTTCGACATCGGGAACCCGCGCCGTGAACGCGAGTTGTTTGCCGTCGGGAGACCACTTGAAGCCGCCGGGAGCGCGTTCGAGGTGCGTCAATTGCGCGACTTCGCGCGTGTCCATCCACATCGTATAGAGTTGCGTCGTGCCGTCTCGGTCGGATAGAAACGCGATGCGTTTGCTATCGGGCGACCACACGGGCTCGGAGTCGCGCCAGCCTCCATTCGTGAGTTGCCGGAGCCGCTGGCCGTCTTTGTCGACCAGCCAGATATTGGAACGCTGCCGGTCTTTCGCCTTGTCGGTCCAACTGCGGCTGAACGCTATCTGGGAGCCGTCGGCTGAGATCGCCGGGCTGGCAAGCGACTCCATCTCGAAGAACGTCTCGGTGTCGAGAAGTTTTGCCGTTTGCGCGCAAAGCGGCAGAATCAGAAACGAAAGGAGCAATCGCAAGGAGGCCCTCCGGGGATATAGATTACCCAGAGTAGTTTACAGGGATTGAGCGGTATCGGTGGCGCGCGAGCCCCGAGGCAGCGCAATCTTTCGTTTCTCGGGATCCGGGTGCGGCCGGTAGTAAACGGCGGTGTGTCCCACCATCGAAACCAACGCAGCGCCCGTGGCCGCGACAATTTCGGCTGATAGTTCCTTGCGCTCCTCCTGCAGATTGACAAAGCGCAGCTTCAGCAACTCGTGGGCTGTGATCGCGGTCTCGAAGCTCTGGAAGAAGTTCGGGGTAAGTCCGTGTTTCCCCAGTTGCATCCCGGCGGGCGCGCCGTGCGCGATACGCCGCAGGAACTTTCGCTGAGGGTTGGTGAGGGAAACTGACATCCTGTTCCTTACCGCCCTTCGAGCAGGTAAGTAGGCGTAACGCCAATCGCCGTCGAGAACCCAGAGTTCGCGGGCGTCAACCACGCCGAGCAACTCTGCATCTTGCCCAGGCAAATATGCGGATGCACATCCACGCGCATTTCTTTCATGTCGAGCATGCCGTAGACCGAAACAGGGAACTTCGCCGACGCAAATGGTACTGACTCCTGTACCACATACCGCTCGCGCAGAGCGCGTTTGCAGGCCCGATCCCACTGCGTCTCATCCATCGACGCGCCCTCAAACACCGGCAGCTCTTCGTTCTCGCGATTCGGCCGCAGAACAAGCCGCTCGCGGTTCTCAAGAACGAATTCCGGCAGGTCAATTTCGAGCCCGTCCCAGTAGGCCTTCCGCTCACCCATCACACGCGTGGTGGGCACATACGCCTTGATCGCCTTGCGTTCGATCGCCGGAAACTTCGCCGTGACCAGATCGTCGGTCAACAAGTCGAGCAGCGCCTTCCGCTGCGCCATGTCGCTGCGGAACGAATTCACCATGCACACGGCGCGCTCGCGATACGCCCTCACCAGCGGATGCGCCGTGAGATCGTACTTAATCAGAAACTCCTGCGTGCGGATCCGCCGGAAGATGATGTCGATAACGAACTCGCCCTTGCGGAGCACCCCGTTCTTATACTCGACTTGCTCCGGTGAAATCACCTCGCACGGATTGCCAAGCCCCGCGAAATATTCTTTCAACAGTTGATGCTCGCGCGACTCCAGCGTTTCGAACGGCTGCTTGAATTCAAGGATCGCGATAGACGGTGACTTCTTCTTCCCGCCGAAATCCTTGTACGCCTTCAGCAATGCACTGTACAGATACTTCGAGCTCGGAATCTTCGACAGCTTGTGTTTCTTGCGGAAGTCCTTCACCGGTCCCGCGTCAAAAAACACCTCCGACAGCAGGTCGTGATAGAGCACGCCCGTCGGCGTCTCGGCGCTAAATTGCGAAAACCGCATCGAGCCGTTGTTGATGTGCGAATCGAGCAGGCTTGTCACCGCAAAGTGCTTGTAGCCCGGATTCAATTCCGCCAACATCCGCTCGCCCGGCAACATGTCCAGCCGGCTCATCAGCGCCGGCGTTTGGATCGCCAGTTGACGCACGCGGTCCACCGCCGACGCAAGCGCCTCCGCGCCCTTTTCCAGAGCTTCATACTGCCGTCGCGTCACAAGGTGGGGACGCAGAAACGCCGAGACGGGTTTGCCGCCGAGTGTGAGCTGCTTGGCGGCCATTGCCTCATGCAACTGCTCGACCCAGCCCAGATCCCGGTACGGTTCTGTTTCCAGAAGCTTGTGATAACGGGCGATTGCCTCGTCCACTTGATTCATCGTCGTTGCTACGGGAAGGGTTTCCTAACCGCGAGTATCGCACAGGCGTCCGGAAATGTATAGCATTCCTGCCCTGTAAACAATCCGCAAGGTGATGATAAGAAAGCACTTATTTATCTTGAAAAATCCTTGCCAGTTGGCCAAAACCCACGCTCGTGCCATCATGGAAGCGATGCATCGCACACTTACGCTGCTTTTCGCCGCCACTTTTCTTCCGGCTACCGCCGACGAAGGCATGTGGCTCTTGAACCGTTTTCCTGCCGAAGAGGTCAAGAAGAAATTCGGCGTGACGCTCACGCCGGCCTTCATGGATCACCTGCGCCTGTCCGCGGTTCGCTTCAACAACGGAGGCTCCGGATCGTTCGTCTCCGCCGATGGCCTGCTCTTCACCAACCACCACGTAGGGGCCGACTGTATTTACAAAGTTTCCAGCAAAGACCACGACTACATGAAGGATGGCTTCCTCGCCAAATCGCAAGCCGATGAAAAGGCCTGCCCCGATCTCGAAGTCAACATCCTGCTTCGCATCGACCCCGCCTCCGACAAAGTGAACGCCGGCGTCAACGACGCCATGCCTCCCGCCGAGGCCAACCGCATCCGCCGTGCCAACATCGCCAAACTCGAAATCGAATGCGCCAAATCCACCGGGAACCGCTGCGATATCGTCACACTCTACTCCGGCGGCCAGTACGATCTCTACATCTACAAGAAGTACACCGACGTACGTCTCGTCTTCGCGCCCGAAGAGTCCATCGCAGCGTTCGGCGGCGACCCCGACAATTTCACCTTCCCGCGATTCTGCCTCGATTTCGCTCTCTTCCGCGCCTACGAAAACGGCAAGCCCGTCAAGCCCGAGCATTTTCTCAAGTGGTCGAAAACCGGCGCGCGCGACGGAGAACTCATCTTCGTCTCCGGCCACCCCGGCTCCACTGAGCGCATGGCCACCGTCGCTCAGTTGGAGTTCCAGCGCGACGTATCGCTCCCCTACTCGCGCGAGATCCTAAAGAAGCTCGCCGACCGCTTGATCGCCTTCGGTGCCGAAGACCCCGAAAACAAACGCATCGCGCGCGACGTGCTCGCAAGCGTTCAGAACTCCTTCAAGGCCTTCACCGGTTTCTACGGCGGCTTAAAGGACGAGGAACTGATCCGCCTAAAACGCGAAGCCGAAACCAAACTTCGCAAGGCCGTTGCCGACGATCCTGCCAAGCAAGCCAAGTTCGGCAAGATCTGGGACGACATCTCCGCCTACGTCGACGAGTACAAACAGTTCTATCTTCCGTACTCATTGTTTGAGCGTGCGCCCGTCACCGGCAGCGAGTTCTTCAACATCGCCAAATCCGTTAACCGCTACGCCGTCGAAAAGGCCAAGCCAAATACCGAACGGCTCCGCGCCTACGCCGACGCCGCTCTCCCGCAGCTCGAAATGGCGATGTACTCGACCGCGCCGATCTACCCCAAGCTCGAAGAGTTGCTGATGGAGGAATGGATCAAACGCATGGTCGAAAAGCTCGGCGCCGATCACGATGTCGTTAAGAAGGTGCTGAACGGCCGATCGCCGCGCGACGCCGCCAAATACTACATCGGCGGCACCAAACTCCTTGACGTGGCCGAACGCAAACGCCTTGCTGCGGATGCCGCGGCCGCCGCTGCGAGTGTCGACACAATGATCGAGCTCGCCCGCATTCTTGACGGTCCGGGCCGGTTGCTCCGCAAGCGCTTCGAGGATAAAGTCGAAGCCGTGCAGGCTTCCAGCGCCTCGCGCATTGCGCAAGCTCGTTTTGCTATCTACGGCGCCAACGAATATCCCGACGCGACCTTTACCCTTCGCGTTTCCTTCGCACCGGTCAAAGGCTACACCAACGCCGCCGGCGCAAAGGTGCCATGGGCGACCGATTTCACCGGCCTCTACGCGCGCGCCACCGGGCAAGAACCCTTCGCGCTCCCCGATTCCTGGAAGCAGGCGAAGCCCAGACTCCGCCTGAAGACTCCGTACAATTTCGTTTCCACCGCCGACACCCACGGCGGCAATTCCGGCAGCCCGACCGTCAACACCAAAGGCGAAGTCGTCGGCATCCTCTTCGACGGCAACATCGAAGGACTGCCCAATCAGTATCTCTATCGCGACAAAATGGAACGTTCCGTCCACGTCGCGAGTCAAGGAATTGTGGAATCGCTGCGAAGCGTCTACAAGGCCGACCGAATTCTCAAGGAACTAGGATTCTAAAATGAAAGCCCTCACCCTCACACTATGCATGGGCGCACTGTTCGCCCAAGGCGGCTTCCGCGGCGCCGGCCGCTACGAAATAACGAGCGTCCTGTCTCGCAAGGTCATCGACATGGACCGCAATGACCAGCGCACAATTCTGCAGTTCGATTCCCGCCGTACCGACAACCAGATGTGGGACATCGTCGACGCCGGCGGCGGTGCGTTTTTCATTCGCAACGCCATGAACGGCAATGCGCTTTCGGTGCAGGACAACCGCAATTCCACGCCGCTAGTAGCCGATCCTTACGATGGATCGCCCCGCCAGCGCTGGCGCATCGAAGGCGGTGACCGCGATACAGCCATCCTTGTCAACGACAACGGCAAGGCCATCGACATCCCTTACGGTTCCACCAACAACGGCGTCAAGCTCAACTCCTACAACCGCAACAACGAAGTGAATCAGCGCTGGGTCTTCGCCGAAGTGCGCGGCGGCGGTAATCGGCCGAATCGATACGATCCCACCGGCGTTCCCTCGCGCCGCGGTGACCGCTACGATTCGCCGCAGCAAGGTTCGTTCAACAACAACCGGCCCGACCGCGACGGCATGTACTTCGACGATCGCGAACGTGTTTACAAACTCGATGGCAACGGCGTCTGCTTTTACCGCGACCGCGACTTCCAAGGCGACGCTGTTTGCGCCCGAATGGGTGCGGACCGTTCCCGCATCGGCGCGCGATTTTCCCAGGCCGGATCGGTGCGATTCTTCGGCAACGCCCGCGGCGTGCAACTCTTCGATCGAGAGGACTACCGCGGCAACGCCATCGAATTCACCCGCGACGAACGCGACCTCCGCAACTACCGCGGTGTGCCGCAGTCGATGCGCGTGTATTAAGAGTAGTTCCACCACCCACAAGCGTCCTCACGGAGTGTACGGCATTCTCTCCTCCAGCAAGGCCGTCGTGGAGCGCGGATTGGCTTCGGAATCCGGCTTCCGCCGCAGACCCTGCAATTGACGGTGCCAACTCGGCGGTGTGCCGATCTGCCGCGGCTGTTGTAAAGAGCTAGAGCTGCCGCGCGCGCTGGGCGAGGTAGTGCTGGTCGAGCGCTTGCCGCACAAGCGTCTTAATGACGGCCTGGCGGCTGATGTTCAGGTCCCGCGCCGCACGGTCAAGTTCTTCGAGCATGCCCGCGGTGACGTCGAGGTTGACCCGTTGAATCGGCTGCATCATGCGGCCTTCCCCTTTGTAGAAGCGCATGATGTTCTCTCCTTTGTCGGCGCGGCGCGCGTGCGGGTGCTCAGCGCCTTCGCACCTCGAACACGAAGACGAGATGTTAGGTGGACTTCTGGTCGAGGGATCCCTATCTGCTACAGCCTCGGGTGCCTTGCAGCCGCTACCAGCTCATCGCCAAATCCACAAACGTCCGCACGCAAACGCCCGACGGGCCCTTCGGCATAAACGGTTTCGACTCTTCCAGCCACGCCGTGCCGGCAATATCGAGGTGAATCCACGGCGTCTCGCCCGCCCACTCCCTCAGGAAGTACGCTGCCGTGATCGCGCCGCCCCAGCGCCCGCCGATGTTGGCGATGTCGGCGAATGGCGACTTCAAATAGTCGCGGTAGTCGTCGTCGAGCGGCATGTGCCACATGTTCTCGCCCTGCGTCTTGGATGACTGCAAGAGCTTGCCGAGGAACGCGTCGTTGTTCGAAAACGCGCCGACGTGAATATGCCCGAGCGCCACTACAATAGCCCCGGTCAGAGTGGCCGCGTCGACCATGTGCGTCGCGCCTTGCCGCTTGGCGTATTCGATCGCATCGACCAGAATCAGCCGCCCTTCGGCGTCGGTGTTCAACACTTCGATTGTCTTGCCGGCCAGCGACTTGACGATATCGCCGGGCCGCTGCGCGTTGCCGCCGACCGCGTTTTCAACCGCCGGTACAAACGCCGTCACCGCCACCGATGGCTTCAGCGCCGCGATAGCGCGCATCGCGCCGATCATAGCCGCGCCACCGGCCATGTCGTACTTCATCTTCTCCATGCCATCGGCCGGCTTGATCGAAACGCCGCCGGTATCGAACGTCACGGCTTTGCCAATCAACGCGAGGTGATCGCTCGAAGACGGTGAGGCGGGCTTGTAGCGGATGACGATGAAGCACGGCGCGTTCGACGAACCCTGCGCCACGCCGAGTAAAGAGCCCATGCCTAGCTGCGCCATGCGGTCGCGGTCGAGCACTTCGACATCGAGATTGCCAGCCTCGGCGGCCATGGCGCGGGCGCGGTCGGCGAGGACGAGCGGCGTCAAGAGATTGCCCGGTTCGTTCACCAAATCGCGCGTGAGATTCTGCGACTCGCCGACGACGATGCCACGCTGCAACGCGGCCGGATCGCCATTCGCCGCGGCGATGCGGAACGACACAATTTCGGTGCGCTCGTCCTTCTTCGACTTGTGCGTATCGACTTCGTAGTCGCCAAGCAGCGCGCCCTCGGCGGCGGCGGAGATGAACTCGCCACCGGCGTAAGCCGCGTCAAGCGCGAGTGTCACGTCGGACGCGCCATTCGCCTTCGCTTTCCGAATCGCCGCGCCGACCAAACGCCGAAGCACCGACGAGTTGAACTTCTCGGCCTTGCCAGCGCCGGCGAGGACCAATCGCTTCGCGGCGAAGCCCTGCGGGCGGTGGAGGACGGTCGTCTCGAACAGGCGGCCCTTGGCCTCGCCGGACGATTCCACATCGTCCAGCCAGCCGTTTGAAGCGGCGCGAACCGCATCATAACTCGCGGTCGCGGGGCGGCCTTCGACTTCGAATTGCAGAACCAGCAGCGATCCGGTCGCAATGCTGTGTAAGTCTTCGTTGGTCAGGGTGATTTGCATGGGTCAGTGTGCTTTTGATCGGACGAGCGCCGCGCGGGCTTCAGCGTTCTGCTCTCGGGTGCGTTCGGTCTCGCGTTTGTCGTGCAATTTCTTGCCTCGCGCCAACGCGAGCTCTATTTTAATCTTGCCATCCTTGAAGTACATCTTGGTCGGGATGAGCGAAAGACCCTTTTCGCGGGTCTTGCCGTGGAGTTTGTCGATTTCGCCCCGGTGCAGCAACAGCTTTCGCTTGCGGCCCGGTGCGTGGTTGTTGAGATTGCCGTGGGCGTATTCGCTGATGTGCGCGTTCTGCAGCCACGCTTCGCCGCCTTCGACGTTGGCAAACCCGTCCTTCAAATTGACGCGCCCCGCGCGGCACGCTTTCACTTCAGTACCCGTGAGCGCAATGCCTGCTTCGAATCGTTCGAGCAGGAAATAATCGTGGCCGGCCGAGCGGTTATCGGTCACGATCTTGATTCCTTTTCCGGCGTCCTTCCCGGCTGCCAATTGGTGCTCCTCGAAAATGATCTCAACGATCGCGGCCCGCGCATCGTCATTGGCTAGTAGGAGGAGTCCCAGGACTCCCTCCGAATCTCTGATTCTAGCACGGCGAGACACGGAAAACCCTGCAAAATGCTGAATATTCGCGAGTTATGTAGCTTGCTCACGGTGCTGACGGTCCTTTGGACCTCGATTGTGCCGCTGGAGGCAAAAACCAAAAAAGGCGACAAAGCCTACAAGATCGCGCAGCGCGCCGAACAGTCGAACGATCACGAAAAGGCGCTGGAGCAGTATGAAGTCGCGTTAAAGGAAGATCCCTCCGATGTCGCCTACCAGATGGGCATCCGGCGGGCGCGGTTTGCGGCCGCGGCGGCGCGGATCGACCGCGGCCAGCGGTTGCGCGAGCAGGGTAAACCGGAAGAAGCGCTGCTGGAATTTGAGCGCGCGTTTCTGATCGACCCGTCCTCGTCGATCGCGGTGCAGGAGGTCAAGCGGACCAAGGCGATGGTCGACTACCAGCGAAAAATGGGCTCGACGTTGAAGGACGAAGACAAGGGCCTGACTCCCTCGCAGGCGGCGAAACGGCAGAACGAAGAAAAGATCGCGACGATTCAACCCGTGGCGGAACTGAAGCCGCTGTCGCGCCAAGTCACGTCGCTCAAGATGAACAACCAGAACGTAAAGGTTCTGTACGAAACGCTGGGCAAGCTGACGGGCATTAACGTGATCTGGGATCCGGAGTATCAGCAGCCGTCAAAGAACTACAACGTCGACCTGACAAATACCAATCTGGAAGAGGCGCTCGACCATCTTTCGGTGATGACGAAGACCTACTGGAAGGCGCTGTCGTCGAACACGATTTTCCTGACCAACGACAACATCACCAAGCGCCGCGACTACGAAGACAACGTCGTCAAAGTTTTCTACTTGCAGAACATCACGTCCGTACAGGAGTTGAACGAAATCGCGACGTCGGTGCGGTCCGTAACCGAAATCCGGCGGCTCTACACCTACAACGGACAAAACGCCGTGATCGCGCGCGGGACGGTGGATCAGGTGGCGCTGGTCGAAAAACTGCTCACCGATCTGGATAAGCCGAAGGCTGAAGTTCTGGTCGACATTATCGTAATGGAAACTTCGACGGGCCGTACGCGCGATTTGGCGGCGAGTGTGTTGACGTCCGGCGCGCCAGGGTTGAAGCTCGATATTACGCCGACGACTTCGGACGGCAAGGCGCTGGGCGGTCTAAGCCTCCCGAACCTGAAGACTCTCCGCGCCGACGACTACACGGTGAATTTGCCGAGTGCTCTGCTGCAAGCCGTAATGACCGACCGCAATTCGAAGGTCCGTCAGACGCCACAGATCCGCG
>Ga0194119_10013480_pt1 | contig 10170 bp, 8 predicted proteins | sample TA2MahC100mmetaG_FD_148620 | JGI IMG/M metagenome (GOLD analysis project Ga0194119, IMG submission 148620) | Freshwater microbial communities from Lake Tanganyika, Tanzania - TA2015018 Mahale Deep Cast 100m | ecosystem: Environmental > Aquatic > Freshwater > Lake | place: Tanzania: Lake... | reverse complement strand
GATTTGTGAAAAAACATTTAGCTTGTACCCACCTGAAAGCAAATTAAATCAAAAGATTTTGGGTGCTTTTGTTTGCTTAACAAAAAGCGATTTTTTTTCAACATTGGATATTGAGCCTCAAAGCATGGGTTTGGATTACTTTTTTGGCGAATCCATAAATTGATTATCTAAGAGATTACAAAAAGAGGTAAAGATGATTGAATTACCAGATGATTCAACGAAAATAGAAGATTTAAATGCAAGCGATTTAGAAAGTCTAAAGTCAAAAGTTTTTTCAACTTTGGATAATCTAAATCTAAACTATATTGAATTAAAAAGGTTAGATGGCTTTTGCTATGATTTGTTTTTGAATATTATTCAAATGAATATCATAGCAAATGCTTATAGAACCTTTTTCAATCGTATGGATGCAGTGGTTAGTCAAATAGATGTATTTTGGTTGATTAGTGAAAATGCAATGCTTGAATATGGACTAAAAAACATTACTAATGAAGATTTAGACCAAATTTCAAATCAATTCCAACTACTTTCAAATCAAAACAAAAAGCTAAATAGCTTGTTAGATCATCAAAAAATGTTGTTGCTTTTCAAACAAGGCTTTATAGATGCAGAAAACCCAAGTACTAATGATTACTTAGATATAGTTCAAAAGGAATTGGATTCAATAGCACCTAAAATCTTAGAAATGCAAGATGTTGTCAAATACCAAATAGAAAATCTTGAAAATGCAAATGGCGATATCAAAAAGATATTGTTGAAATTATTTCAAGTGAACTAAAGAAAAAAAATAATATACAAGTAATCTCTTTTTTCATAAAATCTATTTTGTAGCCAAATCATACTATATAAGAATTGAAAAGGGATAAAGTAAATGCCAAGAATGATATATCATGAGCAAAGATATGATGCACATAGAGGTCTTTTTGTTGGTTTGATCATTAACAATCCAAAAGATCCAAGCAAGGAAAATACAACAGGTAATGCTAAAATATTGAAATTCATGAACACGATTGACAAGTATTCAGAAATGAGACATATATTCGATGATATAAGAAAATCGAAGGGTGATGCTAGGCTGTTTAAAGGTATGACAATACTTTTTTCTGAGCGATTCCCCATTGATTTCTTAAATCCAATGCTTGATTTTTTTGAAAATACAAATGCACTAGAATTTATAGAAATTGTATCTGGTTTGAAAGACCCTAGTCGAAATCTAGCCCTTTTGAAACAAAAAAATCGAGAGTATTATGCTAAAAGAGGTTTGCCTAAAGTTATAGATGTTTTAGACTTGTTAGGTAAGTATTGTGGTGTGCTAAAAATGTCATTTGATGATTACCAAAAAGGCATTCAAGATAGCCTTCAATCAATCGCTAAACTACTAAGAAGCCTTAACACATATATCAAATCAAACCCTTATTTTAAGGACGAGTTTGTATCCTACAAGCATGAAAATATATATCAAAGTATTTTAGATTATTTGGTCAAGATAGATATGCTTTTATTTGGCTTAGACAATAGTGATACATCCAAGCCACTAAATTTGTATAATGGTAATTTTTTTAGAGAATCTATGGAATTCATTAATCCCAAACCATTTGACAAAGGTGATTTGAAATATGTAAAACAAGGTATCAATAGCTTGTTTTTATGCTTTTACAAAGACCTACAGGTTTTTCGCCTAAGATTACTAGGCTATGCTCTATTTTCAAATGATGATTCCAAATTAGATGATGAGCAAACATTTTTGTATTATGAGGGCATGTTGAAAAATGTCTTGTTGAGTGATGCTTCTCATTTGAACTATTTTGATGATAAGATGATAGAGAAAATCAAAGCATTAAACCCAACAATTCAAATACAACAAGTACATGAGGAAATATTGAAGAAGCATGATACCACATTTTATTTTCGTGGTATAGATGATGAAAAAACAAAGCAAAAAATACTAAATGTTATTGAGCAAATTGTAAAAGCTATTGATTCAAAGAAAATGAATAAGGTCTTATATAAGTCGCTTAAAAGGATTGTTGTCACCAAAAAAGAACTTGCTATTGTAAATGACAAAACACATTTGGATAATGTACTTGGTCAATATTTCAACAATACAGGGCATTTAGTTCTATATGCTGATCAAACAGATGATAAAAAGTTTTTTCTTAATTTTAATTTTGAGAGGAAAAAAATAGAAAAAGAAAAATGGGATAGACTTAGTGATTCAGAGCAAAAGAATTTTTGTGATTACGATGTTTATGTTTTACTTCATGAATTAGGACACCACCTGCACTTGAATTTGATATCTAATAGTGCGAGAAATGATTGGGAATACAATTGTTGGCAACAAAAATCAAAAGGTTGGGAATTTTTAATGCATCCTTTTGAATATGTTTCATCATATGCCTTAGAAAGCCCTGAAGAAGATTTCGCTGAAACATTTGCATATATAATGGTTGATGCGAACATCCACACTAAAACCCCCAAACGAAGATTTGATGACACTATGAAACAAGCTAAAAATGATGGATTTGATATTTATGTAAATCCATTAGATGAATCTAGACAAACTCTTTATGCTTTGACTAGCAACTTGATTTCTAAATACATAGGTGCTAAGTTTCTAGATATAGAACAAACATTCGCCTTTGTTATCCCTGAACCATGGAACAAGCACTTGTATTTCAAAGATGAAAACAGTTCATCTATGTTAGGCTTTCAAAAAGCAAGTGAATATGTAAGAATAGACCATAGACCTTTGTACTATGTTGCGATTAAGCATGAGTTTTATCTTTTGGATATGCCACAAAAAATAGAAATACTCTTACAAACACTTGTTCCTTTGTATTGTTTGTCTTTCATTGAATTTTTTGGGATTGATGCATTCGATAGTGCTATAGAAACAATTGGTATAAGTGTAGATACACACAAATCCATTGCTGATAAGATAGAAACCATATCTAATTTAGTTATGCTAGACATTGAGGATCGTTGTGAGTATGACAAGCATACAAACAACAAAACGATGCTCTTTTTTAGGTATATCGTGAAAATTACCTATGATGCTTTCATACATACCAAAGCCTTTGAATTCGAGCCATTGTTTGATGCTAATGATGAAATAGACCATCAAGAACTAGATGCAACCATGGTGTTTGATGATAGCATTGAGCCATATACCTACGATTTAGATGAAAAAACTTTTCAAATTTCATATCCTAAAAAATAAAATCTTTTTCATTGAAAAACAAAAAGCAATAAATTAGTGTCTTGACAAATGAGTGCCTTTTCTATAAACATTTTAGAAAAATTCCTATCATTTGAAATGTGCTTTTGAAATGCCTAATACCACAAATGTAATTCACCAAAAAAGCTGTGTGAATATGGATGAAATAGAGAGTAATTCTATTCGTCTTATTGTAACAAGTCCACCATATTTCAATGTTAAGGATTATGGAACAGATGAGCAAATAGGCTTATCATCCCAATCCTATGATGACTATATTGATAGTATGATACCCATTTGGAAGGAATGCTTTAGAGTTCTCAAGCCAAATGGAAAGCTTTGTATTAACTCACCTTGTATGCCAATGCCCAAAAGTGTAGTGAACACACACTATAATCGTGATATTTTCAACATAAACAATGATATTGAGTTTTCTATTCTACAAAATACTGCATTTTTTAGGTATGGTGTACATATATGGGATAAAGGTCTTACTAGCCAATTGATGATGGGATCATACCCATACCCACCAAATTTGTATGTGCTAAATAGCATTGAATTTATCAATATTTTTGTCAAGGATGGTGAGCCTGAAAAGATAAGCCAAGAGATAAAGGATAAAAGTAAGATTAGCAAAGAGGATTGGTATGAGGGCATTCAATCTATTTGGAAAATTACACCACAAAAAAACTCAAAGCACCCTGCCCCTTTCCCAATCGAATTACCATCTCGTTTGATTCGCTTGTTTTCTTTTTTTGGTGATTCAATTCTTGATCCATTTATGGGGTCAGGCACAACAGCATTGGCTGCTAAAAAGCTAGGTCGTGATTATATTGGTTATGAATTGAATAGTGATTACATCAAGTTGGCTCATGATAGGCTTAGTCAAGGCATACTTTTGTTTGACAATTGATTTTTATGATATATAACAAGCCTTATTTTCTAATCATAACTAAATTATTCCCAATTTTTCCAAATTGTGAAAGGTTATCAAGTTATCATGTGGCAAGCAATTCTTAGCATCGTTATTGCACATACTATTTTTTGGTTTAAGGGTAATTCTAAAATACTTTTTGGTCTTGATTGGTCACCATTCCAATGGTGGCTAACTGTTTCACTGCTCACTGATTACCTAACAATTTATGCTTGGTGGATGATGATCGAAAAAACAAATGTATGGAAGGCAGGGGCATATTGGGGGCTAATCGCTGTTTTGGTAGATTTATCATTGAATTGTATATATTTTGGTGTAAATATAAAGGGTATTATCGCTCTAATGCTTATTGCGATTGCAGGTATATTAATTCATTGATTAGCTTTGATTGGCTTTGATTGGCTTTGAATAGCCTTTTTTATATAGGATTACTATCAAATACTTTTGATTTTTGCTCATTTATCCTTATTATCAATCCATATTTTTGTATAGGAAATCTATTGATATGATACTAAAAGCTAACAAACAACAAGGAATACATTCATGAAAAAACTTTTCAAGTGGCCTGGTGGCAAAACTAAGGAATTGAAAATAATCAAACAAATGATGCCAAAGCAATTTGATAGGGTTGTAGAGCCATTTGCAGGTGCTGCTACACTTTCATTCGATTTAGAAATGCCTTGTTGGGTAAATGATATCTACAATGATATTCCAATATTGTATAATGTTGTTGGGGATTCTAATCTATATCCCATTTTACAAGATCATTTAGATGAGGGTAAGGATTTAGGTAAGGATGAACTTGTGGCTTTGTTTTACCAATGTAGAGATTATTTGAATGATAGAATAAATGGTAAAGACCCATTAGTTAGGGCTTTTTCATTCATTGTTGAGCGACAATTAGCTATCACAGGTATGCTTCGTTTCAATCGTAAGGGCGAATTAAATGCATCCTTTGGTCATGGGTATTATGAAACACTATCCCACAACCTGACTAAAAAGCACCATATTTTTGTTCATGATAAAATGAAAATAACAAATATGGATTTTGAATCTTGTATAAAGCAATGTGAGATTGGGGATTTCATTTTTGTAGATCCACCCTATGTTGATCGTGCAGGCTATGAATCAAATTTCAAAATGGATGACCACATAAGACTATGCAATACACTTGGTAAAACAAAGGCTAAATGGATGCTAATTCATGTAGATTGTGAAGAGTATAGGGATTGGTACAAAGCATTTAATATTGTAGATAACCCATTCCAATACTCACAAAATTGGGGAAAGCGAATCAACAAAAATGCTAATGTAAAGCATTTATACATCACTAACTATTAAAAATTTGTATAGTGTATTCAGCATTGCTATATATATTGGCGATTAAGACCTAAAAATAGAAGGATGTTTAAGCTATGATGGAAAACAAACTAGCGAATGCCAATGAGATGATTGAAATGGCATTTTTATCTGATGGTGTTGTTTTAGATGAAGAATATGTTTACTTATTGTTGAGATTCTATGAGGCAAGTCAAGCCTTGAAGAATGATATTGTAGAATCATACAAGCTTGATGAGAATAAAAGGATTGATGCTCGAAAAAGAGATTTCTTGTTTGATAGCATATTAGAATCCTATCGAGTAGCTATTTTTGGCTTGAATGAGGTGGCAATGAGAGATTCACTAAGTCTAAAAAAAGAAAATCACTTGGAATACTTTTTGACTAAAAATGCAATCAAAACACTTGTTGTTGCAATGGATTGGTTTGGTGGTGTGCATACTGTTATTTGGAAATTGTATGGTATAATCCCTAATGATCAAGAATTCTTGTCGATTATCCCTGATATTTCATTAGAAATGAGGAAAAGAATTGTGATGATGATTTCCAAGAGTTTCTAAAAAGGGAATGTATTGTTGATAATCACATTCGTAAAATCAATATCCAATGCTCAAAAAAAGATGACAAAATCAAAAGAATTGAAAGCAAGCACAAGCTAACAAGTAAAGATATTCAATGAATCTAAATTTTTGAAAATCTTTTTGAACAAATATAAAATTACAAATCCAAATTTAGTATCATAAACACAAAAAGTATTTTAAAAATAAAAAAGTGAGAAGTAAAAATGGATTCAACAAAAAAATTACTAAAGCTAATCAAAACAAATCAAAAAAGCTATTTGAAGTGTTTGGACATAACAAAAAATGCTTGTGATAAATATATTAGTAAATCTTTGATGCAATATCTTTGTGTGAATTCACAATACAAATATTCAAGCATCGAGTATATCAAAATCACTGACTCAATGGAATCACAATTATTTTCACATATTGAAACTCAAAATGTGGTTTCAAATACACAATCTTTTTTACCTAACATATCGAATATATCAAGTTCCTTTAGTCAAATAATACCTATAGATAGCTTTTCTATTAGCATAGCACCTATATCTTATGATGTATTCAAACAATCAATGGATGCCTTTCATCCTAATGGTGTAGAAAAGGATATAGCTGATGGGGATGATGATGATGATGAGATATATAAAAAAGGGAAACTAGGTTTTTGCAAGCTTCAAAATGTAATACAACATGTTGTATTAAATCATGCTACATATTATACTCAAAAGACTGACTATGATTTAACAAGAGTAATTGAAAATTATGATCAATCATTCTTTTATAGTCCTAAAACATCTCTAAGTTTTTTCCAAGCTATTAGATTTTGTAATGAGTTGAGCAAATTGTATGGCTTAACACCATATTACAACATTGATGATAAAGATTGGGGGCTTGATAATCTATTGATATTGACACCATCTGATTATGAAGAGCAAGACAAAAAATACAATAATTTTTTATTCAATACTAGAACGATTAGTTTATTTGATAATGAAGATGTGTATAAAGGGGATATTTATGTGTATTCGAATCCTAAAAAGAAATCAACAAATGGTATTGTAAAGGAAAGAGATTATGAATATGATCAAGTAATTACAAAGGAAAACTATCAATGTATTGCAAGTGTTCAAAAAATGATCAAATCCTATTTAGATGATTTAGCATACGAATATGGGGATGATGATGATTATGTTGTTGATGAATATGATGGTAGTTTAGAAATAGATGTAGATGGTTTGCTATCTGAAATGGAATTTCAAAAATACCAAAATCTTTTTCATTTTATGCCTTTTGTTTCAGAGCATGGTTTTGCAATTGAATATGACATGACAAAATTTAAGAGAATAGATCAAACAACACACGAAGGTAATCAATCTTATCAAGCAATTTATGATATTTTGACACTAGATAAAAATACAAACAAAAACAAAAATTTTATCAATGAAAATGCAAATGGCTATCGCCTACCTTATTCTTGGGAATTATTGTACATTCTAATTAAAAACAAAAATGCACATGAGTTTCAAAGCAATATTGATGAAATGCTTGATATACACAATCCAATACTATTGAATGCTATTCAAAATAAACAAGTAGATGTTTCAAATTTAGAAAGAATAACAAAGGATGACCTTTTCTTTTTGAATGTAGAGGAAACAGAGATAGACTTGAATTTTGATGCAATAGATAATCCTTCAGAATTGTTCAAAATGAAATATGAAATGCCCCCTAGTACAAAACAACACATGATTGGGGAGCTTGGTTCTTTTAATGATACATCCATAGCTTTTTTGTCTAAAACTAAAAACCCATATGGTTTAGGTATATATGATGTAATAGGGAATACTAGAAAATGGGTGGGTGATTCATTGCTTAACCCAAGCCTAAAAATAGTTGATATAAATGAATCTAAAATAAGTAGTGATGCTAGTAAGATTTCTAGGGATATGGTAGGTATGACCTTTGGTATTGGTAATAGTAATTACAAAAAACTTTTTGAGAAAGTTGATGTGTTTGATAGCCAAAACCCACATAAGATAAACCTATTTGATAAGAATGGTAAATGTAACCTTATGGATGTTGAACATGCAGCTATTAGTCAAGATGACATTAGTATGTTTATTTGTAAAAATATACCTAAAGAAAAATCAAAAAACTAAAAAAAATCTTGTATTATAAAATCCAAAAAGTATTTTCGAAAAAATAAGGCTGTGATTATGGATTCCACAAAAAAACTATTGAAGCTAAATGTTTCACAAACTCAAAGCTATTTTCAAACTCAAAGCTATTTGAAATGCTTGAGTATGATAAACAAAATAAAAAAGAAACACATCGCCAAGCCTATGATGAAGGCTATTTGTTTCAATTTAGAATATGGTCATCTCAAAAATGAAAAAATAAAACTCAATGTGATAGATGAAAATCAAGATTTTTCCCATATCGTAATTGTGAATTCCTTTTGTAGCATGAAATCATTTGCACTAGGACAAGAAGTAAAAGAAAAACAAAATTTTCTACCCATAAATAGCTTCTCGATTTCCACAGAGCCTATATCTCATGCTCTTTTTGATCACACTATACTTTGTTTTCAAGGTTTCCCAAAAAGGGAATTGGGGAAAAGTGGCTTGGGGTATTGCAAACAGCAATGCACACTAGACCATAATGAGAATGAGATTGATGATTATGCTCAACAAAAAGATTATGAATTATCAAGAAATGAATTAGCGAATACACCTAGAACTGCGATTAGCTTTTTTCAAGCCCTTAGATTTTGTAATGCATTGAGTAAAAAACATGGTTTAACACCTTATTATAATATTGATGATGATGATTGGGTAGAAGATGATTTACTTGTTATTGCCCCATCAGATTTCGAAGGCTCTGGTTATGAATATGATAATTTTTTGTTCAATCCCACAACATTTGATTTGCTAAAGCAAGAGAAAATAGAGTATTCTGAACTTTATCTATACGATCCAACTGGTGAGATTATCACAAAAGAAAATTATAATGCGATTGTAGAGGTTCAAAAAAAAATCAAAGCTTTTATGCGTAATTCTGAAGATGAAGTAGGTGAAGATGATGATTTTTATGATGATGAAATCGAATACACTGATGGGAAATATCTAGGGGATCTAAATTTAGCATCTTTTAGCTATGAAGATGAACAAATGGATTATCAAAATTTGTTCAATGAAATACCTCCCACACTAAATGGATTCGCTATTGAATATGATCTAAAGGATTTTCAACATATGGCATATTTAGATCAGACCAAGTCATACCATGCTATTTATCAAACCTTAACAATAAAAGAAGAAACAAAAAACAAAATTCTTATCAATGAGAATGCAAATGGGTATCGATTACCTTATTCTTGGGAATTATTGTATATTGTAGGTATTGAAAATCAAAGTATAGGAAAAAAACAAAAATATTTGGATACCTTTGATGTTCACAATCCCTTGATTTTAGATATTGAATACAACCAAAGCATTGATTTGTCTCTTTTCGAAAGATTTACACAAGACGATTTGTTCTTCTTAGCTGGCTATGCTAAGGATAATGGAAATTTGAATTTCTATAATGTTGATTTGGCGATAGATTTATATAAAAAATCTGAAAACTCTTATGATGATGATGATTATCAAGATGTATCAACCTTTAATGATACATCGACAGCTTTTTTGTCTAAAACTAAAAATCCTTATGATTTAGGTATATATGATGTAATAGGGAATACGAGAAAATGGGTGGGTGATTCATTGCTTACCCCCAAAAAGAGAATGTCTGAAATAAACCAAGATAAAAGAAGTAATAGTGCTGAAATCATTTCTAGGGATATGGTAGGTATGACCTTTGGTATTGGTAATAGTAATTACAAAAAACTTTTTGAGAAGTGTGATGTATTTGATAGCCAAAACCCATACAAGATAAACCTATTCGATAAGAATGGTAAATGTAATCTTATGGATGTTGAACATGCAGCTATTAGTCAGGATGACATTAGTATGTTTATTTGTAAAAATATACCTAAAGAAAAATCAAAAATCTAAAATCAAAAGACTATACAAAACAAGAAAAAAATGATACTATTTGGAACTCTTTAAATGCTTTTTGAT
>Ga0194119_10013477_pt1 | contig 10172 bp, 5 predicted proteins | sample TA2MahC100mmetaG_FD_148620 | JGI IMG/M metagenome (GOLD analysis project Ga0194119, IMG submission 148620) | Freshwater microbial communities from Lake Tanganyika, Tanzania - TA2015018 Mahale Deep Cast 100m | ecosystem: Environmental > Aquatic > Freshwater > Lake | place: Tanzania: Lake... | reverse complement strand
ACGGACTCACGTTCGTGGACGGCGAACTCTGGATCGCCGACGCCGGGGCCGGCTGCCTGTTCGCCGGCGTGCCGCAGCGCGGCGGGGCGCTGCGCCGCGTCGACCTGTCGGCGGTGCCGGCGCTGCCACCCCGCAACGTGGGCCTGCCCGCTGCGGCGCTCGCCGAGCCGATCACCGTCGCCGCGCACGCCGACGCGACGCTCAGCATCGACCTGCCGTGCGGCCCCGGCGAAGCCGTCGACGCCGGCGCGCCCTGCTCGGTCGACGTGGCCGACGACGGCGACGGCCTGCTCGCCGGCGACCGGCACGCGGCCGCCATGGTCGAGCGGACCGCCGCGGTGCTGGCGCTGCCGGTGGACGGGCCCGGCCAGGGCACGCTGCGCGTGCGCGTGCAGGCGACCGTGCGCGGCGCCGACGGCACGCCGCGGGCGCGCACCTGGCACTTCCTCGTGCCCGCGACCGTCGCCGCCGGTGCCGCCGCGGTGGCGTCGATCGGTCAACGCACGCAGTGCACCGAACCGTCGTCGCCGAGCAGCGTGAACGCGGCGACCCGGCCCGGCGCGAGCGAGCCGTAACGGTCCGCGGCGCCGGCGAGTCTTGCCGGGTTGGCGCTGGCGAGGCGCGCCAGGGTCCAGGGGCCCGCCTGCGGCACGAACCGCAGGAAGTTGCGCGCCGCGCGCGCCATCGTCAGCGCCGAGCCCGCGAGGTGGCCGGCCATGTCGCGCACGATGCCGTCCACGGCGCGCACGCGCATGCCCGCGAGCTGGAACTCTCCGTCCGGCATGCCGGCCGCGGCGACGGCGTCGGTGACGAGGGCCATGCGGTCCGGGCCGAGCACGGCGAAGGCGTTGCGCACCATCGCCGGGTGCACGTGCACGCCGTCGACGATCACCGGGCACAGGAGCCGCGGCTCGTCGAGCGCAAACCCCGCCACGCCGACGTCGCGGTGGTGCAGGTTGCCCATCACGTTGAACAGGTGCGTCACGGCCACGGCGCCGGCGTCGACGCAGGCGGCAAACCCCGCGGTGCGGTCGCAGTGGCCGAGCGCCACCGGCACCCCGTGCCGGCGCAGGTGCGCGACCGCCGCGGCTGCGCCCGGCCGCGCGTTGGCGAGCGTCGCGAGCCGCAGCGTGCCGTCGGCCGCGGCGAGCAGTTCGTCGAGCCGGGCCGGCGTCGGATCGAGCAGGCAGTTTGCGTCGTGCGCGCCGGGCGCCTGCAGGAACGGACCTTCGACGTGCAGCCCGAGCGGCTCGGCGCCCGTGCCCGACCAGCTCCGGATCCAGCGCGCCACCGCGGTGATCTGCGCGAGCAACCGCGGCCACGGCGCGGTGATCAGCGTCGGCAGGAAGGCGACGGCGCCGCCGTCCCAGACGGCGCGCGCCACCGTGTCGAGCGCCTCGGGGGTGCTCTCGTCGACGCTGCGGCCGCCGGCGCCGTTGACCTGCAGGTCGACGAAGCCCGGCAGGAGCGTGCCCTGCAGGCGCACGGCGGCCGGACCCGCGGGCAGCTGGTCCACCGCGGTGAGGCGCCCGTCCACCGCCGTCAGGCGCACTCCGGCCGCGACCACGTGGGGCAGCACCGCGTTGTCGGCGGTCCATTCCTTGGCGATCACGGGAGCAGACCCTACGGGGCGCGCCCGTGCGTCGCCAGCGCAGCCAGGCCGGTTTCCTCGCCCGGTTCCCGGCATAGGATGCGCGCCGATGCTCCGGAGCCCACTCCTGTCCCTGCTGCTCGTGCTGTGCGGCTGCCTGGGCGGCTACTGCACGTTCTCGCTCGTGCCGGCGGAACTGCGCTCGGGCATCCCGGGGCTGCACCGGCACGACTACCGCCTCGAGCGCACCGCGTCGACGTCGTTCGAGGTCAGCGAAGCGAAGTGGTTCTCGGTGCCGTTCCTCTACGCCGACTTCGACCTCACGATGGACGTCGAGCTCGGCGAGGCGATGGACCTCGACGTGGTGCTGCGGCTCGTCGAGCCGCGCATCCTCGGCCGCTCCTACACGCAGTTCCACGGCCGGTTCACGGTGCTGCGGCTGTCGACGAACGGCGCGGGGCCGGCATGGCGCACGCGCGACGAGGCGCTGTTCGCGCCGCGCTCCGGCGGCGCGGAGCTCGCCGCCGGCCACACCGCGACCGTGTGGATCGAGGCGCGCGGCCGCTCGCTGCGCGCGAACGTCGCCGGCAAGTGGTATCCGTGGGTCGTGGCCGACGACCACTGCGGCCAGCTCGCGCTGGTCGCGCGCGGTGGCCAGGCGGCGCTGCAGCGCCTCGTGATCCGGGACCTCGGCCTCGGGCGGGGCGTGTTCTGGTCGTGGTGGTTCTGGCTCGGGCTCGGCGCGGCGCTCGGGTTGGCGGCGGCGGGTGCGGCGGCCCTGGCCAGGGCGGGCCTTGCGCGCACAGTCGGACTCGGCGTGATCGTCGCGGGACTGCCGGCCGCGACCGTGTTGCGCGCCGCGACCGCGCCGCTGCAACTCCCCGAACCCACCACCATGGCCGGGCACTTGCTCGCGCCGGCGATCGCGGTGCTCATCGTGGCCGGGCTCCGCTTCTGGCCGCTCCGCGTTGCGGCCGCTGCCGGACTCCTCGCCATGGTCCTGTTCGGCGCGCCTTGGCGGGAGCATCGCCAGGACGACTGGCAGCTCGACGAGGTCTTCGGCCCGGCCTCCGGCCAGACGCCGTGCGAGGCGCTGGCGCAGCGCGTGCGTGGCCCGTTCGAGATCCACGACGTGGCGCCCGCCACGCACCGCGTCTTCCTGCTCGGCGGCCAGCTGCTCTACGACCGGGCCACGCCGACGGAGCACCTCGAGCCGCTGCTCGCCGGCGATCTGCGCGTGCTGCTGCAGCACAAGGTCGACGTGCCGTGCCTGCCGACGGTCGACGGGCACAGCCGCCAGCAGTGGCAGCTGTTCGAGCGGTTCTTCGGCGGCTACCGCCCCGCCGTGATCGTGTTCGGCGTGCCGCGCGCCGAGGCCGCGCCCGGCCCCGACGGCCAGCCGCGTTCGTCGCCGGAGCAACTCGCCGCGACGCTGGCCGCCGCGCGCAGCTACTGCGACAGCCGGCGGATCCGCCTCGTCTTGTTCACCGAGCACGAGCTGCCCGAGGAACTGCACGCGGCGCTGCGCGGCGCCGCCGCCGGGGGCCTGCCGCTGGTCGTCGCCGGTCCCGGCGAAGCGCCGGCCGCGATCAGCCGCCGGCTCGCGGAGGCCGTGGCGCCGCTGCTGCAGGCCCCGGTGCGCCGATGAACGAGGCCCGGCAGCGCCGGCAGGCCCTGCTCGCGCACTGCGCCGAGCTGCGCAGCGCGGCGGACCGCTGCGCCGCGGCCGCCGTGCTCGTGCAGGGCGACACGTCCGCCGAGGTCGAGGCCGCGCAGACCCTGGCGCTCGCGGCGATGAGCGGCGAGCCGCGCGCGCGCCGCATCGCGGCCGAAGCGTTCGACCGGCTGCGCTGGCTCGCCGGCAAGCCGCAGAAGTTCGGCCTCGTGGTGGTCGTGCGCGACGGCGTGTCCGAGCTGTGGCCGGTGGAGCCTGGGACGACCGACAGCGAACGCGCGAAGTGGGACGTGCCGCCGCTCGCGGACCTGCGGCGGAGCGCGGCGGGCTGATCCGTCATGGACCCCCGGGACCGGTCCGGCGATCCGGCGAAGTGGTGGCCCGATCCGATGGTGGTGGGGCGCACCGGCAGCAGGGCGCCGCGTGCCCTGCCCGTTCCCGCCCGCCCCGCCCGCCGAACGGGACACACGCGCGACAACCTCGCCCGCCGCCGCGCGGACGGCTCCGTAAGATGCGAAGCCCCGTCCCGGATCGCGTTCTGCAGGAGTACTCGATGCTCTGTCTCTCCCCGCGCCGTCTCCTCGCGCTCGCCGCGCTGCTCGCGGCGGTCGCGACGCTCCCCGCCCAGTCTCCCCGCGCGCTGACGCACGACGACTACGACCAGTGGAAGTCCCTGCGCGGCACGACCTACAGCCTCGACGGCTCGTGGGTCGCCTACCAGATCGAGCCGCAGTGGGGCGACGGCGTGCTCGAGATCCGGCAGTCGACCGGCGACACCGTGCACCGCGTGCCGCTCGCCAGCGGCGCGCGGTTCTCGTTCGATGGGCGCTACGTCGTGTTCTCGATCGGCAAGTCGAAGGTCGAGGAACGCGACAAGAAGATCGAGGACCTGCGCAAGAAGGCGAAGGAGGCCAAGGAGGGCAAGAAGCCCGAGGAGAAGACCGAAGGCGAGACGAAGCCCGAGACCGAACCGGGTGCGACCGGCACCGAGCCCGCGCGGCGCGGGCCGCCGGGTGCAGGCGGCATGCCCGGCGGTTTCCCGGGCGGCTTCCAGGGACGCGGTGGTCAGGGCATGCCGGGTGGCCGGCGCGGTCTGGGGGGTGGTCCTGGTGGTGGCGGTGACGAGGCGGCGTCGGGCGGGCGCAGCGAACTCGCCGTGCTCGACCTGCAGACCGGCAAGATCGAGAAGATCGGCAAGGTGAAGGGCTTCACGCTCTCCGACGACGTCGCGGCGCTGCTCTACCAGCCCGAAAAGGAACCGCCGAAACCCGCGGAGAAGAAGGACGGTGAGGCGAAGCCCGGCGAGCCGGGCAAGACGGAGCCGGCGAAGGCCGAGTCCGCCAAGGCCGAGGAGCCGAAGACCGAGCCCGGCAAGACGGAACCGGCCAAGACCGAGCCGGTAAAGACCGAACCGGCGAAGACGGAACCCGCCAAGGCCGAGGAGCAGAAACCCACCGAGCCGCGCGCCGAAGGCGCTCCGCCCGAGGGCGAGCGCGGTGGCCGCCGCGGCGGCCGGCGTCCCGGCGGCGCCCCCGGCACCGAGCCCGGCACCCCGGGCCGGCCCGGCGGCGAGGCGACCCCGCCCGCAGACCCGCTCGAGAAGAAGCGCCCCGAGGGCAGCGAACTCGTGATCCGCGACCTCGCGACCGGCCAGGAGCGCAAGCTGCAGGACGTGGTCGCCTACGGCCTGTCGCGCCGTTCGAAGTGGCTCTGGTACCACACGTCGGCGAAGAAGCCGGCGAAGGACGCGAAGTACGGTTTGTTCGTGGTGCCGCTGTCGGGCGGCGAGCCGATCCATCTGCTCGACGGCACCGTGCACGTCAGCAGCGTCACGTGGACGCGCAGCGAGGACGCGCTCGCGTTCACGTCGGACAAGGAGGACTTCGCCGCGGAGAAGCCCAGGAGCGACGTCTGGCTCTGGGAAGGCGGCCCCGGCCCCGCGCGGCGCATAGTGCACGAAGGCACCGTGGGCATGCCGCCGGGCAAGCGCCTCACGGGCGGCATCTCGTTCTCGCGCGACGGCTCGGTGCTCGAACTCTCGGTGCAGAACGTGCCCGAGCCCGATCCGCTGCCGATCCTGCCCGAGGACAAGGTCACGCTCGACCTCTGGAACTGGCGCGACGGCAACCTGCAGACCCAGCAGCAGAAGGGCGGCGGCCGCGACCGCAATGCGGCCTGGACCGCGGCCTATCACCGCGACCTCGACCGCTTCGTCGTGCTCGGCGACAGCCGCCTGCGCTCGCTGCGCTTCGTCGGCCCCGACGGTTCGCGGTGCCTGGGCACCGACGGCGAGCCCTACGACAAGGAAGTCAGCTGGGACGGCCGCTATCAGGACGTCTACCTCGTGAACTCGTTCGACGGCAGGCGCGAGAAGCTGCTCGAGAGACTGCGCGGCAACGTGTCGAACTCGCCGGGCGGTCGCTACCTCGTCTGGTTCGGCCCCGACTATCACTGGTGGAGCTACGACGTCGCCTCGGGCACCCGCCGCGACCTGACGGGCCACCTGCCGGTCGCGTTCCACAAGGAAGACGACGACCACCCCGAGCCCGACAGCGCGCACGGCCTCGCGGGCTGGACCGAGGGCGACGGTGCGGTGCTGATCTACGACGAGTTCGACCTGTGGAAGATCGCACCGGCGACCGGCGAAGCGGTCTGCGTCACGGACGGCTACGGCCGCGCGAACCGGCTGCGGCTGCGCGTGCAGCCGCTGCCGCGCGCCGACGAGAGCGAGTACTCGCCGGCGCAGTTGCTGTTCACCGCGGTGCAGCTGGACTCGATGGCCGAGGGCCTGTTCGTCGACTCGCTCGATCGGCTGCAGAAACCTACGCGGCTCTACCTCGCCGACAAGAACGTCGCCGACGTGACGCGGCCCAAACACAGCACGCGGTTCTTCTTCGTCCTGGGCAGCTTCGCCGAGTTCCCTGACCTGTGGACCGCCAATGCCGACTTCTCGAGCCTGCGCAAGCTGACCGACGCGAACCCGCAGCAGAAGCAGTTCCGCTGGGGCAAGGCCGAGCTCGTGCGCTGGATCGACGGCGACGGCAAGCGCACGCAGGGCATCCTGGTCAAGCCCGACGGCTTCGACCCGCAGCAGAAGTACCCGATGATGGTGTCGTTCTACGAGCGCATGACGCAGGGGCTGCACAACTACGTGGCGCCGGCCCCCGGCACGTCGCCGAACGCGAGCTACTACGTCAGCAACGGCTACCTGTGGTTCATGCCCGACGTGCGCTACGAAGTCGGCTACCCGGGGCTGTCGTGCGTGAAGTCCGTCGTCTCGGGCGTGCAGAGCCTCGTCGCGCAGGGTTTCGTCGACGAGAGGGGTATCGGCGCCTCTGGCCACAGCTGGGGCGGCTACCAGACGGCGTTCCTGGTCACGCGCACGAACATCTTCGCCGCGGTCGAGTCGGGCGCGGCGGTGTCGAACATGATCTCGGCCTACGGCGGCATCCGCTACGGCACCGGCATGTCGCGGCAGTTCCAGTACGAGAAGACGCAGTCGCGCATCGGCGGCACGCCGTGGCAGTACCCGATGCGCTACTGGGAGAACTCGCCGATCTTCTTCGCCGACAAGGTGGAGACGCCGGTGCTGCTGCTGCACAACGACCAGGACGGCGCGGTGCCGTGGACGCAGGGCATCGAGTACTTCACGGCGCTGCGGCGGCTCGGCAAGGAGGTCTACCTGTTCAACTACAACGGCGAGGACCACGGCCTGCGCAATCGCGCGAACCAGAAGGACTGGGCGCGGCGCATGGCCGAGTACTTCGCGCACCACCTGAAGAAGGAGCCGGCACCGAAGTGGATGACCGAGGGTGTGCCCTACCGCGAGCGCGATGCGGAGAAGCTGCCCTACGCGCCGAGCTACATCGACGCCTACGTGAAGCCGGCGCCGGTGAAGGCCGAGGCGCCGCCGGCCCCGGCGAAGGCCGAGGGCAAACCGGCCGAGGCGAAGGGCACGGCGAAGGACGGAGCCGCAGCGCCGGCCGAGGCACAGGCTGCGCCCGCGGTGCGCAGCGGCGGCAGGGCGCCAGCACCAGCACCCAAGCTCGCCAAAGGGGCGCAGGCCCCCGACTTCGCGGTCGGCGACGAGTCCGGCAAGGTGCACCGGCTCGCCGACTACCAGGGCCGGTTCGTGCTCGTGTGGTTCTATCCCAAGGCCGACACGCCCGGGTGCACGGCCCAGGGTTGCGGGCTGCGCGATCAGTTCGCCGAGTTCGAGCGCCGCAACGTCGCGGTGTTCGGCGTCTCGGTCGACGATGGCCCGGCGAACGCCGCGTTCCGGCAGAAACACGGCTTTCCGTTCCCGCTGCTGTGCGACACGGATCGCGCGCTGGCGGTCGCCTACGGCGCGGCCGCCGACCAGCAGGCGCGCTCCGCCCGCCGCATCGCGGTGCTGATCGGCGCCGACGGCAAGGTCGTCGAGTACTGGAACGAGGTCGATCCGCGCACGTTCGCCGCGACGGCGGTCGCGGCGCTGCCTCTGTGAGCGCCGCGTTCCGCGCGCCCGCGGACCTGCAGCTCGTGCTGACCTGCGAGCACGCGTCGAACGCGGTGCCGGCGGAACTGCACGGGCTCGGGCTGCCGGACCGCGTGCTCGCGTCGCACCGCAGCTGGGATCCCGGGGCCTTGCCGATCGCCGAGGCGCTGGCGGACGGGTTCGGCGCGGCGCTCGTCGCCGGCCGCTGGTCGCGGCTCGTCGCCGACTGCAATCGCAGCGCGGGGCATCCGCGCGTGATTGCGAACCGGATCGACGGGCGGCCGGTGCCGGGCAACGTGGGGTTGTCGCGCGCGGAGCGCGAGCAGCGGCTCGCGACGTTCTGGCGGCCGTATCGCGACGACGTGTTGGTCTACGTGACGGCGGCCGCGCGGCGCGGGCCGGTGCTGCACCTGAGTCTGCACTCGTTCGTGGAACGGCTGCGCGGCGTCGAGCGGCGGAACCACGTGGGGCTCTTGTTCGATCCGGCGCGGCCGCGCGAACGCGCGGTCTGCACGGAACTGCGCGCGGGGCTCGCGGCGGCCGGACTCCAGGTGCGCTTCAACTTCCCGTACTTCGGCCACACGGACTCCGTCGTGACGTGGCTGCGCGGCGAGTTCCCGGCCAGCCGCTACCTCGGCATCGAGGTCGAGTGCAACCAGCGGCTGTCGCGCACCGCGGCGGGGCAACGGCGGCTGGCGGTGGCCCTCGTGCGCGTCGTGGGCGCGCTGCTGCCGCGCCGACCGCGGCATTCGTGACGCCCCGCAGAGCCTGTTGCCGTCTCCGCTACGGCGCAACAGAGCCCGGATCCTCCGCCGCGGTGGTCCTGCGGGGTGGTCCTGCCGGGGCGCAGCGGTATCCTCGACAGGCACCAGGGCGCATGCGTCTTGCGCCGGCTCCCGTCCTGGGGGCCCGACACCGGGCCCGGTTCTTCGGTTTTCTCGCTCGTTTCAGGAGTCGACATGAAACCGATCACTTCCGCCGCAATCGCAACTCTGCTCGCGGTCTCCGCCGTCGCCCAGAACCAGATCCCGATCCCACCGCACGCGTCGGTCTACAACGGCTTGAGCCGCGGCTTCAACTACACCTCGCCCACGCCCCACATCATCGTCGGGCTCGGCCTGCCATACGACGCACGGCAGAGCGGCGACACCGCCAGCTACCTGGTCAGGGTGAACGGCATCGTGGCGCTCTACAGCACCGGCAACACCGGTTCGATCACGACGGGCCTCGTTGTCGCAACGGGCGACGTGGTCGACATCATCGGCAACTGGTCGCCGGCGGTGCCCGGCTACTCCACCGCGCACAACTCGTACGGCAGCAGCGCGCCCTACGCCTCGTCGGTCAACGGCGTGCCGGTCACGCTGAATCGCACCGGCTGGCAGTGGGATATCGGTGACCCCGCCTACATCAATGGTACCTACGTGACGCCGACGACGGGCTCGATCGGCCGTGTGTTCGTCACCACCAGCTGTGCCCGCTTCGTCCCCGACAGCGCCCCGACGACCGGCGTCGCCAGCATGATCCCGTTCGGCGCCCCGGTGCCGAGCACACTGTCCTCGGTGTTCGGGTCGAACAACAGCGGGAACTCCGGCGGCGCGGTCTACTTCGACATCACGCCGGCGACGAACCTCTACCTGCACGGTCTCGAGGTCAACACGTCGGCGCTGGTGGGCAGCGCGATCACGCTCGATGTCTACACGCGTTCCGGCACCTGCTCCGGTTTCGAGGGCAGCGCAGCCGGCTGGACGGCGCGCACCGCCGGCCACGGCGTCTCGGCCGGCTTCGACCAGCCGAGCCATGTCGACTTCAACGCCGGCCTCTACCTGGCTGCGGGCCTCACCCACGGCGTCGCCGTGGTCGCTCGCGATTTCGCCCATTGCTACACCATCGGCAGCGGTACCTACGCCAACGCCGACCTGACGTGGACCACGGGCTCGGCCACCAACACGCCGTTCACGGGATCCCTGTTCTCGCCGCGCACAGTCAACGCGACGCTGATCTACCACCGCGACGACGCGGGCTGGCACAACCAGATCATGCAGCTGGTGCTGCGCCAGAGCGACCTCGGCGGGGCTGGCAACATCACCGGCCTCGCCTTCGCGCCGACTTCGTCTGGTCGCCACTACAACCGCTGCCTCACGATCAGGATGACACACAAGCCGGCCGGCTACGTGCTCGCCACCACGTTCGCGACCAACATCACGAACGCTACCACCGTGCTCGACAAGGTCGACTACGTCTGGCACAACACGGCCGACCACTGGAACGAGATCGGCCTGACGCAGCCGTTCGCCTACGACGGCTCTGCCGACGTCGTGGTCGAGATCCTCGCCCGCGGCAACCACCAGCAGACCGGCTCGCTCGGCAACTTCCGCCGCGGCACCCGGCCGTGGCTCTACGCCGTCGGCTGGCCGTGGACCCCGCAGCCG
>Ga0194119_10013474_pt1 | contig 10173 bp, 23 predicted proteins | sample TA2MahC100mmetaG_FD_148620 | JGI IMG/M metagenome (GOLD analysis project Ga0194119, IMG submission 148620) | Freshwater microbial communities from Lake Tanganyika, Tanzania - TA2015018 Mahale Deep Cast 100m | ecosystem: Environmental > Aquatic > Freshwater > Lake | place: Tanzania: Lake... | reverse complement strand
TGGTGCTTTATCCTTTGGTGCTAAATACAAATTATGATTTATAATCCAATTTCCACGACCTACCACTTCTCTGTTCTTTGACACAGATAAAGCTAAAAACTTTCTAAAGTTAGGTTGTAAGATTTCTGTTCCTGATTTACTTGAAGATGTACTAGATAAGATAAACACACTATGTTCATTTCTAGAAACCTCATTACTACTTGTTTCAAACCAACATATCATCTTATATCCTTAGGTCTCATATATACATTCTCATGATTATCCCAATTTGAGTAAATAAGTCTCTTAGAACTAAAGCAAGATATTATTCTTCTGTGATTTTTTAAATCTATCGGAATACATCTATGAAAAGGCATAGATGATAATAGACAGACTCCTTGTGTATTATCACTTATAGAGTTGCTGTTTATAGTCATACAGCCTAGTTTATCTTTAGTTAGGTGTTGTGTCATTTATATCTTCTCCTTAGGTGCTAGATAAACATCCGACTGATTTACCCATGTGGTATTTACTATCTCTCTACCTCTAGCTATATATACAGCCATATTCCTCCTAAAGCTATTCTCATCTAGATAATACCCATGTGCTTGTGATGACTTAGATGACATAAAGTAAACTGAAGACTGAATCGTTTGTATTGTATTATTCATATTTTCAAACCAGCAAATCATTTTAAGTCCTTATTAGGTGCTAAATATCTATCTGCATTTATAACCCAATCACCACGACCAATAACTTCTCTACTTCTTGAAGTAGATAAAGCTATAAAAACTCTAAAATTAATAGGCACTATTTCTATACCTGTTTTACTTGAGGATATACTAGATAGGGTATAGATACCATGCTCGTTTTCATTAACTTCATTACTACTTATTTTAAACCAGCAAATCATTTTATCTTACATCTCCCTATATATCTATCAGAATTATTTATTTTAGATAACGACCTTGCACCAAATAAAGCGATTGTTAGTCTAAAGTTATCTATGTATAGGTAATGCCCTATACCCTTTAGAGCATATTGTTTTGTTGGTGATGTGGATGATGTCAAATAAACACCTTGTGGTGAGTGCAGGACATCATTACTGTCATTGCTAAAGAAACCATAGTGATTACTCATTTATTTATATCCTTGCCTAAATACCTATCTTGGTCGTTTATCCATGTATGTTTTGATAACACCCTTGCACCAAATAAAGCAATGCAGTGCCTTATGTTGCTATGGTGTATATATGTTCCCATTCCTTTAATATCTCGGATAGTAGCTGCTGAAGTAGATGATGTTAGATAAACAAGTTGTACAGAAAACTGTACATTATTACCATATGATGAAAAGAAACCATAATGAGTACTCATTTATTTATATCCTCTCTTATTATTAGGTGCTAAATACAAATCATCATGCTTTTCCCATGTATGTTTTATTAAAGCTTTAGATGTACTTAATGCTATACTATCTCTAAAATAATATGGCTCTAAAAAGAAACCCTGCTTACCACAATCAGTCCTACTAGCTTTGGCACTAATAGAACTGATTAGATATTTATATTGTGATGAGTGCATTACATCATTAGATGATAATTCCAACCAACATATCATTTATCTCTCTCTCTTATTTCATCTTTTACTTTCTCCCATACACAAGTTAATCTAAAAAAGAAAACTTCTATACGAATAAAAAAACTTAATACCCAACTTGGTTCTAAAGCTACTGAGACTCTTGCTATCTTTTCAAATTGCTCAGGGGTCGTCTCATCTGGTATCTTGGTAGCTAATTTACCATTCTCATCTATTGTAAGAATAAATCTGTCTTTCATTTATATATATTCTCCTTCGTAGATATATATTATAGGATTACATTATGCAAGACCCAGAAAAAAACATCCATGAAACTATTCTTTTATTAGAGAATGATTACCTAGACAGTTATATCATATCTAAAATAAACCAAGCCATCTCAGATATTAATGAATACAAAAGAGTCAACTATAAAGACATCGCCTCTCTTAAAAATTTCTTACAGCTCACTATTATCCCTGAAGCTATCCAAATTGAAAAAGAACATGGTTCGTATAAGCCTAATATAGACTTACTCCTAGACTCACATATAGATAAACTTATAGCTTGCCTTAAACACCTATGGTATAAATCTAAGAATAAAAAATCTGAGACTCCTAATTTCTTTAAACTTGATAACCTTAAATTCCACTACATCAGTTCTAAAGAAGATATTGCTTTAGTCGCTACTGTCTTTAAAAAAGCTATTGCCCTTATGAAATCTAGTGACATTCCTAATATCAATTCTATTCTATATGGTGATGTTATTATAGCTGACCATATAGGGACTGAGTCCCAAGCTATTTATAGAGATGATAAAATCTATTATAGAAACACACATAAGATAGAACCTCATTATATAAGAACCTTAATACATGAATTTGGTCATCGCTATTATAATCTAGTCTTAAAAAATAAAAGACTTGTTAAGAAATACTACAATCAGATTAAGAGAAGTAAAAACAAACCTGTCTCTTACCTTATAGGCAAATCCTATTATGATGTATTTAAAGAACCTTTATTCTTTAGAAATGGTGATGGTTTATTGCCTGATGAGGATATAATTTTATCTGTGGAAGATATAGGGGGAGGCATACTTAAATTAGATATGGGTAAAGTACATATCACGATACCTAATACCTTTTTAGATAATCTTAGGTTTCCTTCTTTATATGCTAGTAAAGACTCAGAAGAATTTTTTTGTGAAGTGTTTAGTTTATATTGTGTAGGTAAATTAGAAGACACAAGTTTAGTTAAAATTTTAAAAAAAGCTATTGAATAAAGGTTTAAACCATCTCAACATTAAAGTGCTTCCTACACCACAACCTAAAGCAGTACCTATAAAAATACAAACTCTTTCTTTTCTTGTTTTTGCATCATAAAAAAAGAACCCTGCTAGAAACCATATCCCTTGAGATACTAATCCTGTAAAAAACTGTGTTATGATCCAATCATGTGTCATAGCATATTGGTCAAAGCTACTCATTAAATCCCCTATAAGACAAAGAAGGAAAGTTAAGATTGTTTTCTTTATTAAAGGAAATCCTTTTTTTACTTGTGGTTCAGGTTCATTTGTTTTAGATAATAGATATTCTAAAGAATCCATATTCTACCTTTCAAATAAGGTTGCCCATAAACGAACGAAAGCTATTTCTATTCTTAAAACGATGTATAGAAAAAATGAAGGCTTAACTGAAACTACTATCTGTTCTAGTATGTCGTTCTGTTCTTGTGTTATGTCATCTATCTCAGGGGGGATAATAACTAAATCGCCGTCCCTATCTAGTATCATTATGATTTCATTTTCTTCTAGTTCTAAATCTTCCATACATAAAATCCTTTTATGTATATTTTACCACCTAGATTTCTACTTCACAGAACAAAAAAAATTTTGGATTAGTCAAAATCCTACTTAAAGGATTTTGGACTAATTCTTTTTGCTTTCTCAATCAATTCATTCAAGCTGTTTTTCATCTCATCATAATTTTCTTTTTCTACCATAACACTTTCATAAATGCCATTCTCTTTTAATGAGAGAGAGAAAAGACTGATCTTCGCATACTTTCTGAATGTAGATACAAAGAAAACTAAATTTCCAAAGTTTTCACTAGCAATCAGGTTTTTCTCTTCATGTGTAAAATTCATTGAAGGAAAGTCGCTAATAATTTTTTCTAAATTTTCCATTTCGTTTTTCCCTTTTTTATGTAGGTTAAGTTTTTGTTCATACAAGTGGCAATCGCTTGATGAATTGTGAGATTTTTTTCAATCACTTTTTTTGTGTTTTTGTCAATAATGTTATACATACAAACTAAACTTTCTTTGTAGTGGTTTTAGCTTTAGCTGTTGTCTTAGGTGCTTCAGCTTTAGCTGTTGTTTTAGGTGTTGCTTTTTTAGCTTTAGCTGTTGTCTTAGGTGCTTCTACTTTAGGTGTTGCCTTAGCTTTAACTCTTCCATAGATGAACATTTGACGAGAGCTTAATTCTTTGCCTTGCTTAACTTGTGTAAGCAAACTTGTGATGAAATTTTGTCCCCATTCATCAGTGTTCGCAAGTAAAGATTCAGCTTCTTGCATAAATGTCTTAGCTTCTTCTTTAATTTCTGTTGGTGCAATTTCTACTTTAGGTGCAATTAACTTTTCCCAAGCATTTACTTGTTTTTCTGTTAATTCTTTTTTGAAAAAAGTTACTTGCTTATGTAGGCTAGTGGCAAATCGATATTCCCAATCTGTTGAAGGGGTAAAGGTTGCAAATTGAGCGAGAAATTGAGCTTGATTAAAAGTAGCCATAATGGTTTATCCTTTTTTTTAGGTGTTTGAGAACAGATCATTTTATTTTTTTTTCAGTCGGTAGTGTTTTCGTTTTCTGTTTTTCACTACACCTTTATTTGTTTTTACTAAGCTATTTAAGAAAATACAGAAACACTAGGTTTTATCGAGGTTTTTCAGGGTATGGGGTAAAGCCATAATATGTAGAAATCTATATATGTATATGTGTGTATATGGGTACATACATACAAGCATTAAATGTAGAAATCTGTACCTACTTGTTATTATAAAATGTAGAAATCTGAGTCCCTACTACAACGATTAAATGTAGAAATCTATATAGTGTACTTAAAAGTATGCGGACCCCCCAACATGACACCTAGATTTCTATCTATTATCCCTATTCTTGTACCCATACATACATAGATTTCTACAGTTTATGACCGTAACCCATATCCTGAAAAATCTCGATAAAATCTAGTGTTTTAGATTTTTTTAAAAAGACTAAGTAAAAACAAATAAAGGTGTAAAGATGATCAAGACGATGTACTTTACACGACCTTTAAAAAAGGATATGCGATATGCAAACTGCACTTTCTAAAATTCAATACAAAAAAAATTGGGGTACTAGTCGTATCAGAGTAGTCAATAGTGATCTCGGTAAAGAATCTTTAACAAATTACTTTAACTCTCTCATGCAAGAGAGGGATTTGGATCTCAAACAAATCCTAATTTGTAAAAAGAATCTTAAATGCGAAGGGTATATGCTTGTTTCTGATTTTGCATATGATATGAAAGGTAATTATACTTTAATTGCTCATGAGAGATTTAAGTACAAGATAGTTCCAGATGATGAGCATCTCAATATCTGTAAGGGGGCTTCTTGGATTCTTCTCAAAAGAGTCGAGTTTGAAAAAGAACCAATTATCACTAATGAGAAAATAAAGACAAGAGGGAAAATCACAAAACGAATTGTGCAAAAAAGAGGATCATCATCATACTTAGTGAGCATGGATTTTCCAAGACCAATAATCAACATACAATACCTATAAGGAGGAAATATGAGTAAACATCATCAAATAACTTTAGCTTACATTGCTTTGGAAAGAAAGCATGAACAACTTGCTCAATTACAATATGCTTTGGTTGATCCAAATGTTCTCTATTTAAGTGCGGACATGAAAAAATCAATTAAAGAAGAAATAAAAAGCATTAAACAAACTATTAAAAAACTAAACTCTTTAGCAAAAGGATAACACTATGACTCTCATCAATGCTACTCCTCATGAAATCCATCTACTTTTAGACAGTGGGTATTATATCCTTGAAAAAAGTGGTATTACCCCTCGTGTAAATCAATCTTCTCAAAATGTTGAACCATTATATTGTAATGGTTTATCTATACCTATCAAGAAAACATCATTAGGTGAACTTGAAGGCTTGCCTGACGAAGCTGAAGGTGTCTATTATATCGTTAGCCTGCTTGTACTTGAAGCAGGTAAAAAATTAGGTAGAAAAGACCTTTTTGCTCCCGATACCGTTCGTGATGAACATGGTAATATAAAGGGTGCAAAAGGTTTTATCCAATAACTTTTTTTTTGTTCACAAGATTAGAAATCTAGAGTGCTGATAAAATCTTTAATTGTATCTGATTTAAATTCTGAGTACTTAATGAGTACCCTTCTTACTATTTCACCTTTGACCAAGTAAAGCCTAACATCATCAAAGTAGTCACGAGAAACTTGAATGAAACTGTCTTCATTCAAGTCATAAAAAAAAGGATTGCCTATATCAAGGCTAGTAGGTAAATCTTCTGTGTTCATAGTTATTACTCCTAAGTTAATTATAGTAATTTGGGTAATATAATATACATAAATCATAAAGGAGAAATTATGAAAATTGAAAACTATGACCAAACTATTCTAAATGAAATCAGAACTAGACAGGGTGCTTTCTTTACTCCTAAACTATGGGTAGATGAAGCTCATACTTTAACTACTACTGTTTTAGGAGATAACTGGAAAGATGAATGTATTGTATGGGATTGCTGTGCGGGATCTGGAAACTTGACAAGAGAATATGATTTTAATAATCTTATTATCTCTACACTCGAACAACCTGAAGTAGACATCTTACAAAAACAAGGTTATACACAAGCCTTTAAATATGATTTCCTTAATCCTGATGATAATGAATTATTCTTTAGTAGTAATGCTATCCCTAATGAAGTACAAGAATTACTTTCAAAGAACACAGATAAAAGACTTGTGTTCTTTATAAACCCACCATATGCAGCAGCTGGCACACTTGCTGAAGATGAAGAAAATAAAGAAGGGGTATCTGATACTAAAGTAAAAGACATGATGTTTTCTTTAGGTGGTTGTCGTTCTAATCTTTACTTTCAATTTATTTTTGAATGTGTAAGACAAGCTAGAAAATTTGGTTATAAGAAAGTAAGTCTTTGCTTTTTCTCACCTATCAAATTTATGATCCAAGAAACAGCTCAAAAATTCCGTAAATGGTATTACCGAGATTTTAAATTTCAAAAGGGTTTCTTCTTTAATGCTAGTGCTTTCTCAGGTGTTTCATCTGAATGGGGTGTTGGTTTTACTATATGGTCTGAAGGTGAAACCACTGAAGACCCTATCCTAGAAATTAAAAACCTTGATGCTTCTCATTTTGGTTGGAAACAAATTTATAACTGTGATAACCATATGCCAGCTAGTGAATGGGTCAGAGAACCTATTAAAGATATGGAAACCTATGAATATCCTATTATGACAAGTGGTCTTAAAATTAAGGAAAGAGAAAAGACAGGTCCTATTAAAAAAGCTCCTGAAAAAGAAATCCTTTATATAGACCACCCTATTATCTCATTTACACAAAGATGGTTAGATGAGAGTGGTGCTTATATCCATACAAGCGAACATAAAGAAGGTTATGAACAATGGGTAGATGATTGTCATATCTACAGTATCTTTGAAACAAAGAATAACTGTACCTCTATGAGAGATGTCTCTTGGGGTGGAGAAATCTGGCAAATTAAGAACCATTTCTTTTGGTTAGAGAGATATGGCATTAAAGGTCTCTTAAAAGAGAAGTGTCCTCTTATTTATGCTGATTTTGAAAAGCATTATGAGGAATCTTATGTAGCTACTCTTATAGCTGATTTAACATTAAGTGTAGAGGCTAAGGATTTATTAATGTGTGCTACTGAGCTATGGCTTAATTCTTTAGATAAGAGAGAAGCCTATGCTAAAGCAAATCCTGATTTACAGATGTTATGTTGGGATTGTGGTTGGTATCAGTTAAAGGGTTTTTGGGAGAATGAGTATAAGGATGACTTTAAGAGATTAAAGGATTTACATAAAGTATTAGGAGATAAGTTAAGACCTGGTGTATATGAATATGGATTTTTAAAAGAGTAAAAATGATTTGTTATTTTAATAGTAATGGAAATGACATACAGCATGGTATGCAGGATTGTTATTTATTAAGTACAAGGTCTTGTCCTAGATGTGGTATAGGTTTAATGGGGCAAGCTGGTCATTATGTAGAGAAGGATAATATAAGACAGACAGTGAGTTTATTTACAGTAAAGGCACTTATAAAATCACAATGGATAAATAGTAATGATGTATATATAGGAAAGAGAAAATGACTGAATTTGAATTTTTTCTAAATAGATTAGAAGCTACAAAAGCTACAAAAGATACTTCTATCAAAAAGAAATTCTTCTTATCTTTTGTCTTATGCTTTATAGCTGACCTTATGTCTAGTTTTGATTTTTATGCTATGACTCATGACTGGATAATAACACAAGTTTTTACTGGTCTCTTAGCTCAAAGTATATGGTTTATGTCCGGTATATTTATCTATGAAGCTAAAACAAGAAAAGATAGAGTTATCTTATTTATCGGTACTGCTTTAGGTTGTAGCTTAGGCAGCACTTTAATGCTTAGTTGGTTTAAACCTCTCTTTAATAGCTTATTCTAAAGGTACGCACTTATGCTTTTTCACTTTGAAATGTCATCTAATGAAGTAAGAAGAAACTCAGACTTTATCTTCTTATTATCTTCACCTTATCAAAATACTTCTAAACCTATTCACCCTATAAATTTTAGAAGAGCTATAGGTTTCTTTAATGCTAGATTATTAGTAGACCCAAGAAGAAAAGCTAACTGGCATTTAGCTTCTAATTTACATATCGCCCCTCAAGGATTATAATCTTATGTTTATGTGGCTCGAAAATTGTGGAAACTCTGTCACTGAAAATGACCAACACCAATATTTTCTATCCTCTATCTCAAGTAGAAAATCAGGCTTCTTTATCTACCCTATAAATTTTAGAGATAGCCTATCCTTTCATGTAGCTAGAAACCCTGACATCTTAAAAAGTAATTTCATTATTCACGATGATATATACACCCCACCTAAGAAATCTACACTACCTACCTAAAAACCTTAAATCAAAATACTATCCTCATCTGACAACTCTTGCTTTAATACAAACTTTGTCCAGATATTCCTAAGATCCTTTATCACTCTATCTAATAATATTTCAAGGGTTATATCTTTTTTAGAATCTTCTCTCATACCATTACAAGATACTTTCATAAAATCACCTAAACAAAGAAGATCAACAGATGATGGTAGAATATAGCTAACTTTTTCATCCCACTCATAAGAGATACTTAAAATAATAATATGTTCCTCAGAGGTATAAGATATTAAATACTGTTCTTTAAACCATTTACCTTCATCTACAGTGATAAAACCTAATTCTTGAAATACATTACCTAAAAATAATTCAAGTACTTTTATCTTTTCACTATAAGTCAAATCTAAACAAGTCTTATAAAAGTTATCATGAAAACTAATTAAGCCTTGTCTATCCACTGATTTTTTATTTTGATCTATTTTAATATACATTTTAATAATCTCCTTCACTTCCTAAGCTTCCATCTTCGTTAAACTCATAATCGTTATTGATTAAAACATCTCCTACATAATCATCTGAAGAGTAATACTCATAACTCTCCTTTATGTGTCTAAAAATAGTACTGCAAGCATCTGAAAAAACGGATTTTAAATCCCCTTTAAACTCTTCCAACATCATTTCTAAATCATTATCACTTGTGATAAATCCTTTTGTTTCACAATCACAATAAAGGGATGAACCATCACAATAAACACAACGAGGACAATCTAATTTTAATTCACCTCCTATATTATTATTCCACCATTTTGCAGTATATGAAAAGAATGATTTGTTAAAAATCAAATACCCCTCTCTACTAAAAGAATAGGCTCTTCTATTCTTTTCTAAAAATCCACCTCCTATTGAAAACTCAACAGTTAATGTTCTCTCATAAAGATCATATTCACTAATCTCGTAAATAGTTAGATCATATTCTGCACTTAACACATCATTAAGATAATCAATCTCATCCCTAACATCAAAATGATCTGTAAATTCATATCTATAGCTATCTAATGCTACTTGTTTAGCTTTTTCATTTAAATCACTAAAATTCATACTAAGCCTCTTTCTGAATGAGTTCAATGAAACTTTCTTTTTTCACTGAAGGTAATGTTCCTAATTTTTGAAATGTTTCTGCTTTTGAATCATAAGATGCAATTTCTACTTGCACATCATCACTATCTTCTGCTACCACATAGGTAGTTCGCATCTTAGATGCCATTTTGAGAATATTTACATATAACTTACTCTCAAAAAATCCTGCCTCAATTAGAGTGTCAGCTTTTCTTGTACCCTCAATCTTTACAATAAAGATAGCTGATTCTAAAATCTGTTGATTAAAAAGTGTATGCTTTTTGTAATTGCTCAAA
>Ga0194119_10013473_pt1 | contig 10173 bp, 8 predicted proteins | sample TA2MahC100mmetaG_FD_148620 | JGI IMG/M metagenome (GOLD analysis project Ga0194119, IMG submission 148620) | Freshwater microbial communities from Lake Tanganyika, Tanzania - TA2015018 Mahale Deep Cast 100m | ecosystem: Environmental > Aquatic > Freshwater > Lake | place: Tanzania: Lake... | reverse complement strand
CGCCAGACCATATCAGATGCGGCGTCGTTTCAAACACCAACGTGGCAAGATGATCGCCACCGTGGAGGCCAAGGCCATGACCCTGGTCCCCATTCAAAAACCCATTGTGTGAGTTATGGATGCAGGGGTATAATGTGCTCTGGATAAGCCGGGTGTGGCACCACAGAGACACGGAGAGCACGGAGGATGAACATGGCTGCAGAGGGAAAGACCCCCGAGATGCCATCAAAGGTTGACGAACTCATCGCTGCCCTGGACGCCCCAGAATCGCATGTGCGCTTGCGGGCAGCGGAGGACCTGGCGACAATCGGCGACCCTAGGGCCGTAGAGCCTCTCCTCCAGATCCTGGGCGACCCGGAATCGTATTTACGCTTGAAGGCAGCGGAGGCTCTGGGGAAGATTGGCGATCCCCGGGCCGTCCAGCCCCTCATCAGGGCCTTGGGCGACCCGGAGTCTTATGTGCGCACGGCAGCAGTGGAGGCTCTGCGGAAAATCGGCAGCCAGTGGACTGTGGAGCCCCTCATTGCTGCCTTGGGCGATCCAGACGCCGCGGTGCGTCAGGAGGCGGCTCAGGAGCTAGGGGAGATTGGCGATCGCCGAGCGGTAGAACCTCTCGTCCAAATGCTAAAGGATGAAAACAACGAAGTGCGCTGGGCGACGGTCAGGGCATTGTGGCAAATTAAGGCCCCTCTGGCGGTGGAACCCTTCATTCTGGCCTTAGGCGACGAGGATAACCGGGTGCGTCTAGATTCGGCGGTGATACTGGTAAGAATTGGACAACCGGCGGTGGAACGCCTCATCGAGTACCTGGAAGACCAGAACACCAGGTTGCGTGTAGGAGCGATGTGGGCGCTAGGGACAATCGGCAATCCTCAGGCCGTGGAACCACTCATCCGGGCCTTAAGGGACAAGGACGAATGGGGACGCTGGCAGGCAGCCTGGGCCTTGGGGAAGATTGGCGACCGCCGTGCCTTGCCAGAACTGGCGCGGCTGGCGCGTGAGGATCGGGGGAAGACGCTGTATGGGCGCGTGGCGGATGCGGCCAGAGAAGCGGCAGAGAAGATACGGAGACGGATGAGCAGCAGATAGGTAGCAGATTAGCGGTTATGCGTACCAACCTGCTTGATTATGCGTAACATCTGAGGTATACTGGGGTCACTGGTTCAACGTGAGCCACGAAGGCTACACCAGAGGTGACCCTATGAACTCAGATGCCAGCAACTCTCGTTCTCCAGCCACGGCGGCTAACGGCGCCGCCACTTGGGTAGCCCAGCGGTGGGCAGAAGCTCCGACCCAGATCCGAGAGCACGTGTGCCGCTACCTGACTATGCTGGCCCAGCAGGGGCAGCGGCCCGATACCCTGGAACACCGGGGCTACACCTTGCTCCGCTTCCTGCGCTGGTTGCCGACCGAGCAGCAGGGCGACCTGGCCCAGGTGAGCGAGGCCGCTGTGGGCCGTTTCCTGGCTGAACAGCAGGCCCAAGGGCGGCAGGCGAACACCATTCTCACCTACCTAGCTACCCTGCGAGGCTTCTTCGGCTTTCTGACCGCCGAGGGTGTGATTGCCCATTCGCCTTGCCCGTTACAGGCGTCCACGGGTCAGTCCAGTAGGCATTGCGCTAGGTCTGTGGCCACAGTGCCAGCAGCCTCGGCCGTGTCGCCGACCGACAGGGTAGAGGCAGCGTCGGTGGATGGGGTGGCCGCCCATCTGGCAAAAGCCTCCGCCGCCACTCAGGAATGGGTGCAGGGCTACCTGGCGATGCTGAAGCGGCAGGGGCGCAAAGCCGATACCATTGCCCAGCACCGCTGCGCACTGACCAAGTTCATCGCCAGCCTGCCCCTCAGCTCGCAGGCCGATCTGAGCCTGGTACGGCCGGCCGACGTCAGCCGTTTGGTGGACGCCCTGCAGGGCCAGGGGCGGCAGCCCAACACCATCCTGACCTACCTTTCGCCCCTGAACAGCTTCTTTACCTTCCTGAGCGAAGAAGGGCTGGTCAACCGTTCCCCGGTGCAGCGACGGCATTACCCCCGGCGCCCCGATAGTCTGCCGCGGGCCATGCGGGAGGAGGAAGTCCAGCGCTGGCTGGCCGTGCTTAGCGAGCCGCTGGAACAGGCCATCTTTCGGCTGTTGTTACGCAGCGGGGTGCGCATCGGCGAGTTAGTGGCTTTGAACCGCGCCGACGTGGACCTGGAACGCTGTACCCTGTACATTCGTATGGGCAACAAGAACGGTCTGGGGCGAGTGACCTATTTCAGCAACGACGCCCAGGCGGCATTACGCTGCTGGCTGGCCCGGCGGCCGGAGTGCCCGGCGGAGGACGCCTTGTTCGTCCACCGCTGGCGACGGGTCAGGCCGGAATGGATACGGCAGCGCTTCCGGGACTCCCTACGGCGGGCGGGGCTGCCTGTACGCTATCGGGTGCACGACCTGCGCCACACCTACGCCACACTGCTGCTGAACGCCGGGATACCGATCACCACCTTGCAGAAACTGTTAGGCCATGATAGAATTGCCACGACGTTGCTCTATGCTCGTCTGAGCGAGGCCACCAAGCGGGCGCACTACTTCGCCGCCATGCGAGAGGTGCAGGTGCGCACCCCGCTGGCCGTGGTTTCTGGACTGGAGGGAGCAGATGTCCACCCCATTGCCGCCTGAAGGAGCACGCTTTCTGACCTACCTGCGCCGCCGCAACCGCTCGCCACATACGCTGGACAGTTACGGACGGGACCTGGCTACCTTCTTCGCCCAGGTGGGCAAGCCGCCGGCGGCAGTGAGGCCCCAGGACGTGGCCAACTACATCGCAGGGCAACAGGCTGCCGGGCACAAGGCCAGCACCATCAACCGGCGCCTCAGTGCGCTGCGCCAGTTGTACGTCTATCTGCGGGACGAAGAGGACCTGGCGCTGGAATCGCCGGTGCGGGATACCCATTACCTCAAGCTGCCGCGTCCCCTGCCCCGCTTTCTCAGCGACGCCGAGGTCAACCGTCTGTTTGCCGTCATCCAGGATGGGCGAGACCGGGCACTGTTCACCTTGCTCTTGCGTTGCGGGCTGCGGGTGGCCGAAGTAGCGCAATTGCAACTCCAGGATGTGGACCTGGCCGGTCAACGGCTCATCGTGCGTCAGGGCAAGGGGCGCAAGGACCGCCTGGTCTACCTCAGCCTGGATGCTCTGTTGGCCTTGCGTGGCTACCTGGCCCAGCGGGCCGACAAGCCTTGTTCCCTGGTCTTCCTGGTGCAAAAAGGACCTGGCGCTGGCCAGGGAATCTCCGTGCGCGGGGTACAGAAGCGCCTGGAGTACTATGCCCGGCAGGCCGGTCTGGCAGTAAGCAGCCACTGTTTACGGCACACCTTCGCCACGCAGATGCTGGAGGCTGGAGCGGACTTGCCCACCATCCAGGCCCTTTTGGGCCACGCCCAAATGGCGACGACGCAACGTTATGCCCAGGTCTCTGACCAGCGGGTGCGCGGCGACTACTTCGCAGCCATGAACAAAATCGTCCACAACAACGCGGCGTGAACGAGCGCCACCTTACCAGTGCCTCGTAGTAACCCAGATGTTACGCATAATAGCGGATACGCTGGTCCAGTCCGTTCAATCCGTTTGCTGAATCCGTTGTCAGCAATCCGCTCCCTGAAATTTAGCCCTCAACCCCCTTGACACCGAACACCCGTTCGTGGTACAATACCATCAGAACAAATGTTCCAATCCAGCTCCTATGCTCTATGCTCTCTACTCTATGCTCTAATTTGGGAGGTGTCACTATGCGCAACTTCCTGATTGCCGTGGTGGTTATCTTCTGCGTCACCCTGGCCGTGGTCATCGGCAACCGCATGAGTACCGAGGCCATGGCCGTGGTCATCGGCGTGGTCTGCGGCGTGGCCGCCAGCATCCCCATGAGCCTCTTGATCCTCGTCGTGACCAGCCGCGCCGGACGCGGCAGTGACCAGGCGCTGTCGCAGCGACCGGGCAGCTACCCGCCGGTGGTGGTCATCCAGGGCGGACAGCCCTTCCAGATGGGGCAGGGCTATGCCCCCTACCCGCCGGCGGTCATGAACAGCCTGAGCAGCGGCCAGCAGCGCCAGTTCACGGTCGTCGGCGACGAGCCCGAGTAGGGGCCAGCAAGGCCTTGAGCAGCAGGAACAAGCCCAGCACGCCCCCCACAGCCGCGCCAAAAGTGATGGCCGTTTTTCTGTCCATCACCGGCTGCACGTCGCCCTCCACGGTGTTGGCCAGCAGAAAGACCACGCCGGAGTTCCTGGCCGTGACCCGCTGGGCGGCCATGAGCACCGCCCCGCTCTGCTCCATCTCGATGGAATCCTTGGCCACCATGACCTGTGCGCCAGACTGCTGGGCGGAGACTTTATCGGCGACGAGCAGCGCAGCGCGGGCCCCTGGCCCCAGGCTGGCTTCTTTGCTGCGCGCCATCCCCACCCCGCCCTGGATGACGCTGACGCTCTCTCCCTCCACGGAGCCGATGCCGCCCTGGCGCACTTCCACCCTACTCGCCTTGACCTGGCTGATCCCGCCCTGCTTCACCACGACTTCCTGGGCATCTACGCTATTGCACCCGCCCTGGACGATCTCCACCCTCTGCGCCGAGACCGCCTCAGTACCCTGGCGATAGAGCCGCTTGGTCTCCAGAGTCACTTCCTGACCCTCTTCTACCACCTTGCTACCTCCTTTCGAGCTTCGAGCAAAGGACGCGGATAAACGCGGAAGAACGCGGCTGTTTCATAATTTTTCCGCGTCTTGCCGCGTTCATCCGCGTCCTCATCTTATACTAGCCGCTCTCTGATCTTGGCGCTGGCAAAGTCCATGATGGCGACGACGATGACGATCGCCACCACCACCGTGCCGGCTTTGTGGTACTGCAACATACCGAAATAGGTGTTCAGCAGCAAGCCCACGCCGCCGCCGCCCGCAAAGCCGACAATCGTCGCGATGCGGATGTTGATGTCCCATTGATAGATCAAATAGGAAATGAACGGCGGAATGATCTGCGGCAAGATGGCGTACACAATCGTCTGCAAGCCCGTGGCGCCGGTCGCCGCAACTGCTTCCAGCGGACCGGGGTCAATGTTCTCAATCGCCTCCGAGAAGAGTTTGCCGATGAGCGCAAAAGTCGTAATGGCCAGCGCCAGCATACCGGCGAACGGCCCGATGCCCACCCAGAACACAAAGATCGCCACGTACAGCAGCGCCTCAATGGAACGCAGCACGTTCAGCGCGCCGCGCGCCAGATAGTACAGCACCAGCGATAGGGCGTTACCCCCCATCAGGTTGCGTGCGGCGAGAAAACTAAACGGCACCGCCACCAACCCACCCAACGTCGTCGCCAGCAACGCCTGGAAGATGGTAATGAGCATCTGCTTGAGGACCGTGTCGAACACGTCGGGGCTGAGATCAATCGTCACAAAATCGCGCACCACTTTGACGAACGTGGGCGCCGGCTCGAACAACTTGCGCGGGTCAATCTCCGAGAGTTGCCAACAGAGAACGAAAACGAGGAGCAGAACCGCCAGCCACACGAGGGCGCGCAGAGACGTGTAGAACGGCTTGGGCGCTTCCGCCGACACCTTGTCTTCTCCCGTCAAAATCCGCGCCCGCCATTTGGCGCTCACATAGTCCACGACGATGATGACGATGGCGACCACCCACAGCGCCGCCGCGTACTGCTCGTAGCCACCTTTGCGGATCGTCTCGATGACGAAAAAGCCGATGCCGCCGCCGGCTACAAAACCGACCACCGTCGCCATACGCATGTTGATGTCCCAGCGCAAGAGCGTGTAGGCGAGAAAGGGCGGGACGATTTGCGGGATCACCGCGTAGCGAATGATTTGCAGTAGATTTGCGCCGGTGGCCGTGATCGCCTCGATGGGGCCGGGATCAATGTGCTCCACCTCTTCGGAGTACAGTTTGCCCAGGGCGGCGACCGAGTGAATCGTCAAGGCCAGCGTCCCGGCGAACGACCCCAAGCCCACCCAGACGACGATGATGAGACCCCAGATGATGGTATCTACGGAACGGACGACGTTCAGGAACGTCCGCATGGCGTAGTAGATGACCGTACCGCCGGGAACGCGCGACATGATGTTGTGCGCGGCAAAGAAACTGAGCGGAATCGCCAAAATTATGGCCAGAAAAGTCGCCATCAGACCGATGGCAATGGTCTCCGCCATCTTGCCGGGCACCGGCGTCGGCACTTTGGCGCCTTTCTGCGCCAACCCCAATTGCACCAGCCAGTCTGGCGCGGGACGGTCTACCACCTTGCCGATGATGTCGCCAAAGTTCTCGCTCGGCTGCCAGGTGCCTCCCTCCTGCGTAAACAGATCGGGGTAGACCAGCGCCCGGAAGACGACCTGGACATCTTGGAAACGCGTGACCAGCCGATCTAGATTGATGTCGGTCACGCACCAGCCAATGACGTAGATGATGACGATCGCCAGCAACAAGCCGAGCCGATTGTAAGTGGTTTGACCGCGGGCAAGGCGATAGGCATCGAGAATGTTCCACGCCCAGAACAGCGCGAACAAAAGCCACAGCCAACTGGCGATCTCCTCTAATGCAAAGTTCTTGAGCGTCCAGTTGATCAGATACGCCAGAACCAGCACGCCCGCCAAGATGGCCAGACCGCGCTGGTGCTTGCGGAGATACAGTTGACCTGCACCGGGGATGAGCAGAGAGAGCACGCTCGCCAGGAGTGCGTTCTGGGAACGTGGGGGGGATGAAGTGTCCATGTGGATTTCCGATTGGCGATTTTCGATTTTCGATTTACGTCGGCAAGAAGAAGTCGTAAATCGGCAATCGAAAATCGAAAATCACAGGATGGTGACCCGCTCCGCCTCTTGACCGAAGATCGTCTTGAACTGCGCGTCGTCAATCTCCTGGGGCAATCCCTGGAAAACGATTCTGCCTTCTTTGAGCCCGATGGCGCGCGTCGAATAGCGGTGCACCAGATCGAGAAAATGGAGCGAGCACAGCACGGTGATGCCGTCTTCCTTGTTCATCTGTTCCAGGTACTTGAGGATGGAATGGGACAACACCGGATCGAGTGAGGCGACCGGCTCATCTGCCAGGATCAACTTGGGCTCTTGCATCAGGGCGCGGGCGATGCCGACGCGCTGCTGCTGCCCGCCCGAAAGCGAATCGGCGCGGACGTACGCTTTATCCTGCAACCCCAGACGCTCCAGGTTCTTGAGGGCGCGCCCGTGATCGTCGGCAGAAAAATAATTGAACAGACTTTGATACGGCGAGACATAGCCCAGTCGCCCGGAGAGCACATTCGTCATCACAGACGAACGCTTGACCAGATTGAACTGCTGAAAGACCATTCCCATCTGCCGGCGCACCTTGCGCATCTCCGACTGGGAAAGCGCCGTCAGATCAGTACCGTTCCAGGTAATTCGCCCCGAGGTGGGTTCGATCAGGCGATTGATGCAACGCAGCAGGGTGGACTTGCCTGAACCACTCAAACCGATGACGGCGAGAAATTCGCCATCCGCCACCTCGAAACTGACGTCGCGCAGGGCGACGGTTCCGTTGGGGTAAACTTTGGTCAGATTTTCGATTTTCAACATGGCGACTTTCCAAATAGACCTGTCAGGTCTCGCCGCAGGCGGACCTGACAGGTCTGGTAGACAGGGCTTATTTGACCAAGGTGGCAGCGTCCACGCCCGCCTTCTTCAACAGGTCCTTGAATTCATCGTAGAAGGTGGCTGGAACTTTCTGCAGGGCGTCGTAGGTATAGGCCCTCTTGACTACGGCTTTGCCGCCCGGATCAGCCATCATGGAGAGCAAGCCATCAACGGTCGCGTCCCGCAGTTTGGGGTCGAAGCCCTTGATGAACTGCAAACCGTCATTGGGGATGCGAATGCTCATGAAGAACGGTTCGACTTTGTCCTTGACGTCGGGATAGGCCTTTTGGACCGCTGGCGCATCGCGGGCATCCACGTAGGTCGCGCCGGCATCGCAATCGCCCTTGTAAACGGCGATCACTACGTTGTCATGCGAGCCCGCATAGGTGACGGCCTTCAGGTCCTTGGCCGGATCAATCCCATTCGCCTTGAGGTTGATGCTGGGGATAATCCAGCCGGAGGTGGAAGTTGCATCCACGCCGCAGAAGGTCTTACCCTTCAGGTCGGCGATGCTCTTGATGCCCGAGCCCTTCTTGGCGATGAACTGCCCTTTGTAGAAGGTTTGTTGTGTGCCTTTGAGCGCCTTGTCCGGATCGAGGTCATTCGTGGCGTAGGCGCGCGAGGCCACCAGTGCCGGCTCGATGCCGTACTTTTCGCGTGCCAGGATCGCCGCAAAGGTGGCCAGGAAACCGGCATGCGCTTTGCCCGCGCCCATGGCCTCGATGGACACTGCATAAGAAGTGCCGACCTCGATCTTGTAGGAAAGACCGGTGATCTTATTCAAGCACTCGACAGTTTCATTGCCGGCTTTCGTGATCGTCGGAACGTCGCCGGAGGGCACGAACGTGATGATGATCGGCTTCTCGGGCGAGCCCAAATCACCGGCTTTCACCGTCGGCATATTGGGCAGCTTGGCGCACGCAGGCGGTGGGGGCGTCGCTGTGGGCGGCACCGGGGTGGCTGTCGGCGGCACCGGCGTGGCCGTGGGCGGCACACGAGTGGCCGTGGGTGGCACAGGGGTGGCTGTCGGCGGCACAGGAGTAGCCGTTGCCGCCGGGGCTGGCGGCTTGGTGGGTACGGGCGTGGGCGGTAATGGCGTCGGCGTAGGCGCCGGGCCGCAAGCCGCAACGATGGACAGGACCAGGGTCAACGCGAGAACAAAGAGGACAAACCTTTTCATCTTCTCCTCCTTTGAGATCTCAGCGCCTCACAAATGGCACCTGCTAGACTCTGTCCAGCCAGCAGGCCAGCGGATCTACCGCTCCATGGGGGCATTTGTGGGCTACCGAATTCAGGCCAGGTACTACGGCTAGAGCTGTAATCTTTTAGTTCTCCTTCCATCACCCCCTTTGCTCGGCTACTGTATCCACACGGCGGCCATTATAGCACAAGAACCTTCGTTTATCAAGGTAGAAGAAGGGGAGCGTCACGAGTTGGGGACAAGCCACAACTGCCCCCTGAGGCATTATGCGCCGACGTAGTAGCGACTTCCCCGAAACGGGGGCCGCCTCGGCCAGTCGCCGTTGACGTGGGGACGACGACTAGAAGTCGTTACTACATGTCCCCCAGGTGATACGCTCCCAGAAGCAATGGGCGGGTTGCCGTCTACCAGGCAGTATAGCACGCTGCTGCTTACTTGTCAACTAAGGGCAGGGCCGCCGGCTGTATCCAAACCCGTCTCTTGGGCGTTATCTATAATAAGCCGTCCAGAAATCAGCAAAACCAAAGGCGGGCGGACGCTTGACAGCCTTCTGAAGAAAGTGCTATAATACCCCCTGTTGACCCACGGGCATTCCCCGGGGGAGGTCGGCTACAGGCAATGGACGGCTCAACAAGAGTGCCCGCCAGTAAGCATTTAGCAAGGAGGGTTTACCCATGAAGCGTTTAGCTGTGCTGGCCACCCTGGCGTTGGCCGTTGTGCTTTTGCTGGGGGGCCTCGCTGGCGCCAGCGATGTGTTCAACTTTCGCATGAGCAATGCCCCAGATGGTCCGGCGATCACCAGCTTCCCCACCGGCACGAGCCTGGTGTACGCTGTCTTTGACTACACCGACTTGATGACGGAAACCATTCGCCTGCGTGTCTACGACGGCCAGGGCAATCTGCTCCTGGACCAGACCAAGACCTACGCCGGATCGGGCACGGAGTCCGTGGCCATCGCCAGCGGCGCGGCTCCTTTTGCCGATAACCTTTATGTTACGACGTTGTACTACGCCAGTGGCTACATGAGCGCGGCATTAGAATGGACAGTGGGGATAGCGATTCCTCCGTCGCCCACACCACTACCACGGACGGCCACGCCCACGGCCACACCGACGGTGAGCGTCACACCGACGGTGACCCCAACGGCGACGGCGACGGCCACGCCCACGCCCACGCCTCTGCCGCAGATCCAAAATGGCGGCTTTGAGACTGGCAACTTCACAGGTTGGAGCATCGGTGGCGTGTTCTCGCCCACCGTGGTCATGTACCCGAAGCACAGCGGCGAGTACAGCGCCTTGCTGGGAGCAAACAGGGGCCCTGAGCCGGCCGGGGATAG
>Ga0194119_10013469_pt1 | contig 10175 bp, 9 predicted proteins | sample TA2MahC100mmetaG_FD_148620 | JGI IMG/M metagenome (GOLD analysis project Ga0194119, IMG submission 148620) | Freshwater microbial communities from Lake Tanganyika, Tanzania - TA2015018 Mahale Deep Cast 100m | ecosystem: Environmental > Aquatic > Freshwater > Lake | place: Tanzania: Lake... | reverse complement strand
CGCGTTCCAACCGCACTATGGGCGATATAACCCTCTGTAGTTCCTTCGAAAAATTGGGGGTCGTTCTTTCCATCATAGTAACAAAGAACACACCGAAACCTGGCGACACGCTCAGTCGGACTAAATGGGGTCAACTTTTGAAAAAGATGGTTCCAACGCTCGGGCCAGCTCAAATCTTCTCCGCCAAAAGTCGCTGAATTTACACCAGGGGCCCCACCCAACGCATCAACTTCAATTCCAGAGTCATCCGCCAAAACAGGCCTAGCAAAAGCTTCATAGTATCCCCGCGCTTTTTTCAGCGCATTTTCGCGGTAGGTCTTTCCATCTTCTAAAACAACAGCGGTATTGTGCGGGAGTGGTTCACAAAGGAATGTCGAGGCTAAAAGACTTTGAAACTCTCTAAATTTACCTTGATTTGAAGTTGCAATCAGTAATCGATTCAAGCTTCTAAAACCCTCTTCTGAATCTCAACTAACTCTTGGACGCCCTGTTTACCCAAAAGTATTAAATTTTGCATTGCTTCATCATCAAACGGAACCCCTTCTGCCGTCCCCTGAACTTCAATGAATCTTCCGGAAGCGGTTCTAACAATATTCATGTCGACTTCTGCATCTTTATCTTCCTCATAATTGAGATCTAAACAAGGGACACCCTTAACAATACCAACCGATACGGCTGCCACTGCGGTCTTTACCAGCGGAACTAAAGTCGGCGACTTTACTTGAAGCTTTTTGATTGCGAGTACAACCGCCACATAGGCTCCCGTAATAGATGCGGTTCGAGTGCCTCCATCAGCATCAACAACATCGCAATCCACAAGAATGGATCTGTCGCCTAGCTGGCTTAAATCAACGCACATTCTTAGAGATCTTCCAATCAACCTCTGAATTTCATGGGTTCTACCACCTATTTTTTGTCTCTCTCGCTGAATACGTTGACTGCTACTTGCTGGGAGCATGGAATACTCGGCGGTTAACCACCCCTTTCCCGAACCTTTAAGAAAAGAAGGGACCGTCTCTTCAATCATCGCACTACAAATTACTTTGGTTCCACCCACTTCAATCAAACAAGAACCGGTCGCATGAGATAAATAATTTGGTGTAATTTTAACAGGTCTTAATTGGTTAGGCGCTCGTCCGTCGGTTCGAATCATATCACTTACTTTCTTTTTATTTGAGTATACTCGACTATTCCCGAGCTTATAGCATTAGCGATACTTTTTAGATAGCGGTCGTTTGAGAGATTTTTTGCCTCTTCGTAATTAGTCACATATCCAATCTCGACTAAAACGGCAGGCATATTAGTTCCATGAAGTACGGTGAACGGAGCTTGCCTTACCGCTCGACCGTTGGAATTAATCCTTCGAGAAACAGCAGAAAACATTGATTCAGCCAACTGACTACTCTCGGCTACATGATACTGTTTAGTGGCATCAGACAATATGGAAATAATTTGGGCGCTGATAGGCGTTGGTGGTGCTTGATTCTCTAAACGGGCCAACTTACTTGCTTCTTCATCTGTAGCCTCGGGGCTCAAAAAATAAACTTCAAAACCCTTGGCCTTAGAAGCCGGCGACGAATTTGCGTGTACACTCACAAAAAGATCGGCGCCCCAAACATTTGCTAGTTTCGCTCGTTCTCTTAAAGGAATAAACGCATCTCCTTCTCGGCTCAACTTAATCTCAAGAAGGATCCCTTGCATTTTAGAATATCTTTCCAACTCTCTCTTAATCATTTTTGAGACTTTAAGACAAATTTCTTTCTCCATGACGCCAAAAAAGCCTTGAGCTCCGATGTCTTTGCCTCCATGGCCCGGATCTATCACGACTCTTATTCTCTTTTCGTTTGAATTTGCTTCAAGAGAAGGCTCCTTTTCAGGCTTTGACACTCCTTCTGCCCTTGGCCTCTCGCCCCCTCCTAAATTGACTCCAAAATTCAAATTCTGTTTCGTTGCGCTAGGATCCTGCGGAATCCTTCCTTCGATAGCTTCTATTACAAATGCATCCTCCACACTGCTTCTCGAGAGCAACTTTGTTTTTGATTCTGCGATGCTGGATAAAATCGCAAAACTTAAGAGAATTTGCACAGCAACAAGGGTTTTATAATTTTTCATGTTACACTTAAGGGGTCTTTTCACACTTCTCTAAAACCGAAATCCCAAATCAAGGTGACACAAAGTGCAGCTAGCTCTTATCAGCCTACTTTTTCTTTACAGTATTTTACTGCAGGGATTAACTACGGTCTCAGGGAGAAATGAGGTTCCAAAATACAATATTAACACACCCCTGAGAGTCCTACTAGACAAGGATCTAACAGAAATAAAAATCAAATCTGTTCTCAACACACTATTCATCAAAGAAGATGGAGCCAATCGATGGACGCGCTTTCCTGGAATCGTAACCATAAAGCTTTCGCGTAGCGCTCAACGCATCCTAGTCAACCAAACTCCCGTTGAAAGTTCGGCTATTTACCTAAGAGGTGGATTTCAACACACCGACCCAGTCCAATATGAGAATAATTTTTATCGCGGAGCTTTAAAAATAACGAAGACAAAAAAAGGTCTTCTTATGACCAATATCATCCCCGTCGAAGAATACCTAATCGGAATGATTGCTGGCGAAATGAGTCCTTTTTGGGAAATGGAAGCCTTAAAAGCACAAGTGGTTGCTGCCAGAACTTATGCCGTGTACATGATTACCCACCCGAAACATCCCCTTTATGACTTAGAAAAAGGGACAAGCGATCAGGTATATCCAGGAGCACAAAGTGAGGCTGAAACAATAAAAAGGGCGGTTAAAACAACTCAAGGACAACTTCTAACTCTAAATCAAATTCCGGTTAAACCTTATTATCACTCTCGTTGCGGGGGCAATACCGAGTCTGCAAATTTTGTTTGGAAAGAAAGCAAAGCCTCGAATGCTTCGAGCGTGCCTTGTCCCTTTTGTAAAAAATTTCCTTACAACTGGAAAAAGCGATTAAAGACTCACGAGTTTTTAGGCCTGCTTAAACTCCCTTTTGAATCCTTAAAACCGTTCAAAGTTGCTTTAGTAAATCGAAGCCCTTCGGGAAGAGTTAAGGAGATCGCTGTTGAAACTGACTCTCAAAAACATCTCATCAACTCCGATGAACTCCGACACTTATTAGGTTACGCCCACGTAAAAAGCACCCGCTTTGACATTAAAATCGAGGATGATCAGGTGACCTTTGAAGGCGTGGGATCCGGACACGGCGTCGGCATGTGCCAATGGGGAGCCCAATTTCTAGCTAAAAAAGGTAAAACCTATCAAGAAATTTTATCCCACTATTATCCGAATTATCACGTGAGACAGCCTGTTGTTAGTTTAAACCCTTAAATTTTCCTGGAGATTTACCCGGTCTACCATTATCTTGCCGCCCATGAAGCTTTCAGATTTTAGTTTTGAGTTGCCTGAGGAACTTATTGCCAAGTTTCCCACATCCCCGAGAGATCACTCCAAACTTTTGGTTGTCGAACGTACGACTCAAAAAATAAAACATCGGTCGTTTTATGAATTGCCAGAAATACTAAGAACAAACGATTTGTTGGTTGTGAATAACACTAAAGTCATCCCTGCCCGACTGTTTGGGGAAGATACTCTAGGAAAATCCTTTGAAATCTTTTTGCTTAAGAGCCTAGATCCCGCAAACAAAACATGGGAATGCCTTGTCAAACCAGGAAAAAAGGTCAAAACCGGAATCTCAATTTCATTTCCAAATGGAGGAAGTGGACACATTACCCCTCACGACAAAGGTGTCTTTCAAATTTCTTTTTCCATCGAAAACGATAGGGCTGTTTTAAACTGGCTATACGATTTTGGAACCTCGCCACTCCCCCCTTACCTTAAACGTAAAGCTGAAGCCATGGACAAAGTCACTTATCAAACTGTTTATGCGAAGGCCTCGGGATCGGTTGCTGCTCCGACAGCCGGGCTTCACTTTACCGATGCACTTTTAGAAAAACTTGAGCTCAAAGGAATTAAAAGGGGTGAAGTGACTCTTCATGTAGGATATGGAACATTCTCGCCGATCCGAACAACGAACATTTTAGACCATCAAATGCACTCCGAGGAGTACCAAATCCCGCTACAGACCCTTAATCAAATTCAAATGACTAAATCTCGCGGCGGGCGAGTCATCGCAGTGGGAACAACTTCTTTAAGAACTTTGGAAAGTTACCCTTCGTTGGGCGAAACCGGCTCTACTCAACTTTACATAACCCCAGGATATCAGTTCAAAATTATAGACAGCCTCATCACAAACTTCCATTTGCCTGAGTCCTCCCTTTACATTTTGGTAGCCTCTCTGCTTGGGATCGACTTTTGCCGAGCAATCTATCAAGAGGCAATCGCCCAAAAATACCGCTTTTATAGTTATGGCGATGCTATGTTAATATTGTAGCTTGACGAAACGCGCCGAAAAGCTCTATTGTCGGCGACTTAAGGAAGGTGATTACCGTGCCAGGACTAAAAGTTAGAGATACTGAACCTTTTGAAGGTGCGCTTCGCAGGTTCAAAAAACAATGCGAAAAAGCTGGTATTTTATCGGAAGTTCGCCGTCGCGAATTTTACGAAAAACCCTCTGTTCGCCGTAAGAAAAAAAGTATCGCGGCTCGAAAACGCTCTGTTAAGCGTACGTTTGAACGCAGATAGTTTACATGGATCTCAAGACTACCATTCAAAACGACATGAAAGCGGCAATGAAAGCCGGAGAACCCATTAAAACGGGATGTCTTCGAATGCTGATTGCCGAAGTCAAAAAGCGAGAAATCGATAAGCGCTCTATCCTTGATGAAAGTGAAATTCAAAAAGCAATTTCCACGCTCATCAAACAGAGGCTGGATTCGGTAGAGGCTTTTTTGAAAGGTGGCCGAGAAGATTTAGCAGATAAAGAGAAGATGGAGATAGACTTTTTAAAAGTTTATCTCCCTACTCAACTCACTGAAGCCGAAACAGAATCCTTAGTTATCGCTGCTATCGAAGAAACGGGCGCAAAAGTTCCCCAAGACGTCGGCAAAGTGATGAAAGCGGTCCTAGCCAAAGCCAATGGCCGTGCGGACGGTAAGATGGTTAATGAACTTGTCCGCAAAAAACTCCAACCCTAATCATTTAAATAATCTTTTTTTTAGCTGGGACCTATCTCTCATTGAGACCCTTCGTCCTCTTGCGCACTCGTTTTATTTAAGAAGTGCTACTAAAGTCGCCCCGGAACTTTTAGGAAAAGGGCTTTATGTTCGCCACAAGAAAAAGCATTTCCTCTGCCAAATCATCGAAGTGGAAGCCTATTTGGGTAGTACTGACCCTGCAAGTCATGCTTTTAAAGGGCCCACCCAAAGAAATCGTTCAATGTTTGAGCAAGGGGGAACCTGTTACGTCTATTTGTCTTACGGGCTTAATTACTGCATGAATGTTGTCACTGATATTGAGGGCAAAGGGAGTGCGGTATTGATTCGATCTGCCGTGCCGCTTTTCGGTTTAAAGGAAATAGCCAAAAACCGACATATTTCTGGGCCCTTAGACGCAAAAAACATGAAAAATTTACTTAGTGGCCCCGGAAAACTCACCCAAGGATTGGGCATTAATCGAAGTTTTGATGGGATGCGCTTTGACCAGGACGCATTGAAAATAGTAGACCTTAAATACACTGTTCCTAAAAAGCAACTAGGCTTCTCACCTCGGATTGGGATAAGTAAAGCGAAGGAAAAGAATTTACGGTTTTTTATCAAAGGTTCAGAGTTTTTATCTCGACCTTAGAATTTGAGAGTTAACGTTTCGTGTTTTCTGAAAGAACAATTGAAGAAATTAGATCGCGCGTTGATATTGTAGAGCTTATCGGCGAATACATTGAACTTAAAAAAAGCGGAACCAGCTACAAAGGGCTTTGCCCTTTTCACGGAGAAAAAACTCCCTCATTCATGGTTCAGTCACAGAAACAGATCTTTCACTGTTTTGGCTGCCACAAAGGCGGAAATTGTTTCACCTTTCTCATCAATATTGAGGGAGTAAGTTTCCCTGAAGCAGTAAAAAAGCTAGCCTCTCGCGTCGGTGTCGTTATCGAAGAGGAAAATAGAGGCACAAAAAACTTTACCAAACCCAACGTCCCAACGGCCTTAGAAGAGCGCGTTTATGCGGCTCTCGAGTGGGCAGCTAAATACTTTAATTACCTTCTACTTGAAATTGCCGAAAACGAGTTTGCTCGAGAGTATTGTACAAAACGAGGCCTCTCTTTAAAAACCCTTCAGAAGTTTCGCATTGGAGTCGCCCCTAAAGGGTGGAACACTCTTATGAACGTGATGTTCAAGAAAGGATTCACCTTTAACGAACTCGTCGAAGCGGGGCTTGTGATTCCCAAAGAGGGAAGGCCAAACGAAGGCTATGATCGGTTTAGAGATCGCCTAATGTTTCCCATTCATAATCGAGACGGAAAAGTTGTTGGCTTTGGAGCCAGACTATTTGCGGACGAACCGAACCAACCAAAATATTTAAATTCTCCAGAAACTTCTATTTTCTCCAAACGAAGAATTCTGTATGGACTCCATGAAAACCAAAGAAACATTCGTCTTAGAGGAGAAGCGGTTGTCGTCGAGGGCTATATGGACGTCGTTGGCCTCTCAGAGAAAGGGGTAAATAATGCAATCGCCACGATGGGAACTGCTCTTACCGAAGATCATTGTCTTGAGTTAAGAGGCCTCACCCAAAAAGTCGTGACGGTGTTTGATCCCGATCCCGCCGGCAAAGAGGCGTGGCATCGTTCAGTCCATATTTTTATGGCCAACCGTATTTTTGCGAGAGATCTTTCTCTGCCGAACGAACTTGATCCAGATGAGTTTGCTCAGAAAGAGGGAGCAGAAGCTTTTTATGACCTCTGCAAAGTGGCCCCAAGACAGATTACAAAATATCTAAAGGAAATTGCCGCCAAGGGAAATCTTTCCGAAGAGGAAAGCGCCAAACAGCTTAATCTCTTGGTCCCCATTTTAATTGCAAGCCGAAACCTTCCAGACCGAGCGACTCTCTGGGATGATATTTGTCTTGTCTTTAAAGTTTCTCGGGAGGCTCTTAAAGAACTAGCGGAATCGGGAATGAAAACTAAGCCTTCTCAGCCAGTTTCGACAGCAAAAATTGGTGTTCGACCTGCATTCAAAAACGAGGCCAAACCTACTGTTTTGGAAACAGAATTTTTTAAGGCCTGCTTGAGATGGCCTGAACAGTTTTTGGAGCTTAAAGCTTGCGACTGGGAAATCGCTATCAAACATGAAGAGATCCGCCATTGGCTTTTTAAGCTTTCCGAATCCAAGACCATTCAAGAGTTTGAAAACAGTTTGGAATTACTAATAAATTCAAGCCCTTCTAGTAAGCTCTTAACTCTAGCGACTGAAGAACTTTTTACGGAAAACTCAAACTCGAACAACGCACAACTTTTTAAAGCGATTTATGATCGGGTGCGACGAGCCACTGAAGAATCTAAAGTCAAAGCGCTAACGGTTCAGATCAAATTGGCACAGAGAATGGGCGATGAAACTGAAGTCATGAAACTTCTAGAAAAGCTAAAAGAATTAAGAACTTCTTGATTGTAATGCGCTATGCAGCGTGATAGAAGTTGTGGTTTGTGAATTTCAAATTAGAGTCTACGTTTTTCTAAAGCACTCTTTAAAAGTAGAGGAGAGTCGATGGCTTCTAAACTCGAGAAGAAAAAAGAATTACAAAAGTTACTTGCCTTAGGAAAAGAGAAGGGATTTCTCACCTATGAAGAAATTAACGATTCTCTTCCTGAAGATTTAACTGACAGTGATCAACTCGATGAAGTCATGACTCTTATCGAGGACAACGAAATTGAAGTCGTCGAAAACGAGAAACAATTAAAATCTCAAGGCGGGGCGAAGAAATCCGCCACTCCTACAGCTGCAGCAGCCGACGACGAGGCTCCTGTAGTCGGCAAAGAAGAAGACTCCCTTGGACGAGGGCTTGATCCTGTTCGCCTTTATCTTAAGAAAATGGGCTCCGTAGCACTTCTCACTCGAGAGGGTGAGATTGAGATTGCAAAAAGAATTGAAGAAGGCGAAGCAGAGGTTCTAGACGAAATTTTAAACTCCTCGATGGGAGTGAAAGAATTTTTGGCCATCGGTGAAAAAATTGAAGCTGGTAGACTTCGTGCGAGAGATGTTTTACGGGGAGCCGAGGGAGAAGGGGAGTCTTCAGAAGAGGAATCTGGTGAGTTTGATGAAGAGGGCGAAGCGGCGGAAGGTGAACAGCCCTCTCAAGAAGTTAGCCCAGATCAAACCAGCGGTTTAAACGAAGCTGAGTGTCGTGAACGAATTCTCCAGGGAATGGAGATGGTTAAAAACTTCGAACGGTCTTTAACCAAAGTAGAAGGCAAACTTTTAAAAAGTGGGCTTTCGGCTACCGAACGAAAAAAGCTTAGAGAAAAATTTGCCAGCAATCGAAAAAGTATCGTTAAGGTTTTTCAGGAAATCAATTTCAACCGTAAAACCATTAATAAAATTGTAGCAAAATTTAAAACTCAGGTCAGTCGAATCGAGGAGGCTGAGCGAGAGGTTTTTTATGCTTTAAGAAGGATTAATACCGATCAAATCGGTAAATTCAGAAACACTCTCAAAGAAGCTAAGAAAAACAAAAAGTTTGAAGAGCAGACAAAAGCCAAATACGGACTCGATTACGTGGGTCTCTTAGAGATTGAACATGAAATTAACAATGCCGGCAAAAAAATTGCAGAGGTAGAGTTAGAAGCCAACTTGAGAGCTCGAGAACTCAAGGACATGTATGAAGCGATTTTAGCTGGGGAAAGAAAATCGGAAATCGCGAAGGCAGAATTGGTTGAAGCTAATCTTCGATTGGTTGTTTCAATTGCAAAAAAATATACCAACCGAGGACTTCAATTTCTTGATTTAATTCAAGAGGGCAACATCGGCTTAATGAAAGCTGTTGATAAATTCGAGTATCGTCGAGGCTACAAATTCTCAACCTATGCGACTTGGTGGATTCGACAAGCAATTACCCGAGCCATTGCCGACCAAGCAAGAACGATTCGAATTCCAGTTCACATGATTGAGACCATCAACAAGCTTTCTCGCACGTCTCGATATTTAGTTCAGGAACTAGGCCGAGAGCCGACCCCTGAAGAGATTGCCGAGAAGATGGAAATGCCCGTTGATAAGGTTCGAAAGGTATTAAAAATTGCGAAGGAGCCGATCTCTCTCGAACAGCCAATTGGTGAAGACGAAGATTCCCACTTAGGGGATTTCATCGAAGACAACAAGATGGTTAACCCGGTTGACCATGTGACCAACCTAAATCTTTCTGAGCAAACACGTAAAGTCTTAGCAACTTTGACCACCAGAGAAGAAAGCGTTCTTAGAAAGCGTTTCGGTATTGGACAAAGCTCTGACCATACTCTTGAAGAAGTTGGGCAAGATTTTAATGTGACTCGGGAGCGTATCCGACAGATTGAGGCAAAAGCCTTAAGAAAGTTGCGTCATCCTAGCCGTAGTAAGCGATTAAAATCGTTTATTGATAACTAGGGTCAGCCGGTGAATATTCTAGGTTACAAAGGTTCAGTTTGATTGGGGGCCCATAGCTCAGTTGGTTAGAGCAGTCGGCTCATAACCGATAGGTCCCAGGTTCAAGTCCTGGTGGGCCCACTTCAAGTTGTTACTTATAGTAACGGTTTTCACGGATGGATTTTTAAACTTTGTAAGAAGTGAGCTCAAATGAAAGCCCAATTCCGTATTTTAGGAAAACTCAAAAGACTCGATGAAAAACTGTACCGATTAAAAACTGAGATCGAGCGAATTCCTGAAGAAGTAAAAAAATTAGAGGCCAAGCTTTCAGGGCGTAAAGACGATTACGATCTCCTCAAAGCCAACTTTGATAACAACGAAAAGCTTTTAAGAAAAGCGGAGCTAGACTTAAAGGAAAAAGAGGACTTTATTCGCAAGGCCGAGGGCAAACTCATGGAGTGCAAGACCAATGAGGAATACCAAGCTGCTCAAAAAGAAATCGACGGTTTCAAAGCAGAAAAAGACAAGCTAGAAGAGGCTGTTTTGACATCCATGAATGGAGTGGAAGGTCATCGAAGCCAATTAAAAACAGCTGAAGAAAAGTTCAAAAATGAAGCGGCTGTTGTTAACAGGGAGAAAAAAGAGTA
>Ga0194119_10013457_pt1 | contig 10182 bp, 8 predicted proteins | sample TA2MahC100mmetaG_FD_148620 | JGI IMG/M metagenome (GOLD analysis project Ga0194119, IMG submission 148620) | Freshwater microbial communities from Lake Tanganyika, Tanzania - TA2015018 Mahale Deep Cast 100m | ecosystem: Environmental > Aquatic > Freshwater > Lake | place: Tanzania: Lake... | reverse complement strand
ATCCGTTGGTGTGGACGGCGACGGTGGAACAGATCATGAAAAAGATCGAGCGGGCACGCGCCAAACTGGAAGCGATCAAGCCGGGATGCACCCAGCCGAAAGGGAAAAAGATCGCAAATGATACGTCTAGTCATTTGTGCACACTATGCTAGTTATATGGGCTCTCCTGTGGAGCAAGCGACGGCATCATCCTTGATCCGATCCAGGTATCCGTGAAACCATTCCTCTTTCTCTGGCTGGCACTGGCCACAATGCTGAGCGGCCGCGCTCAAACTACGGCCCGCATCAATGGTCGCGTCGTAAATGTGGCAAGCGGCCTTCCGATCGAGCATGCGACGGTAAAACTCGATCTGAGGCCAGGTGACGATCAACCCGAGAAAGCAGCCCAAACCGATCCCTTCGGTTTCTTCGAGCTGAAGGAGATCGCACCCGGCGACTACACGTTTAAGGTCGAGCATCCGCATTTCGTGGGACACGAAGAGCGCGCCGTGCTCGCTCCGGGTGCCTAGACCAACCGGATGATTCGCCTCAATCCCATCGACGCCCAGGTTTTCTTTGACATCTATTTCCAAATCTGGTGCCTGGCGACCGACGCGATGCTTTCGGGCGCGTCGATTACCGCTGAGTATTGGATCCCTGACGGTAACATCAGCGGGCCGCGCGACGCTGTCTTCAATGCCATCGCAGGTCCGGCGGGTGATGCCACATTGGTGGGGATGAAAGAGGGATTCTACACATTCCGCGTGGCCCAGACTGGTTGGGAGCCGCTTTCTTATACGCCACCGCCGAATAGCGGAATGATCATCGTCGGCGACAAAGTCCGGCTGAACCGTTACCATTTCGGATCGGTCTTTCTGAAGCCGATCAAGCGGAATTTGAGTGTGACGGTCAAGGGCCATGACCCGGTCAAGGACAAGCCGGGTTTGCCGCTCAAAGGGATGACCGTCAAATTGACGGGCATCGATTTTGCTGATGACGACTTGACGCTCGTTCCAACTCAAGCGGCTCTATCTGCAGAAGACGGCGCGTTCACCTTTCAGGATTTGGCGCCGATCCGCTGGAAAGTGGAGGTGGGGCGCCTCGGATACGTACCCAAGCGCGTCTTTGTGCCGCCCAACCCGGCCGGCGCGTTCCGTCCCGAAACGATTGATGTGGAGTTGGAGCCCACCAAAGTGAAGGTGGTCATCGCTTCTCCGTACCAAACCGCCGATTCGGTGAGGGATGCGGCCATCCAACTCCAAGGGATACGCAACTCCAACACTGAGGGGATTTCACGAAGCTTGAATGCGGTGGCGGACGCCGGCGCAAATACCGCCAGCGCCACCTTTGAAAATCTACTTCCCGGCCGGTATTGGATTCACGTTCATCATCAGGCGAACATTAGTGGCTTGCCCACGAGGTCAGGGCCATTGTTCGGTCTAGGCGCATTTCAAGTGACTTACTTTCGCAAAGAGACGCACGCCGAAGTGACGGCCGACCAAACCGAGCAGGTCCGAGTGGAACTTCAACCGGTACCCGCAATAATCCGGGGCCGTCTCTGGGCGACCGACGAACTGGCCAACCTGGAGACCGAAGCTTTCAATCCAGAACCCAACCGCATCTTTCACCTGATCGCCCAGAATGGCATCGTGTTCACGGAACATAAGCTCATCAAACTTCTGCAATCCACGAACAGTTCTGTCACCGTTGATACGGACGTCGCAGGAGACTATACCGCTCTGATCCCGCCCGGGATCTTCGGCGTGCAGATTCCCACGATGGTTGGATATTATACCGGGCACAACGTGGAATTCGGCGATCTGACCCAGAACCGTCCAACTCGTCCTGGCCCTTGGCCTTATCCGGACATTTGGCCGTATTCGACTTTTGAGGGGGGCCATCATGGAGCGGGACTCCGGTTTGATTCGGGCCACGAGTATCAACTCGATCTGTTCCTGGACGCTCATTACGTCAACATCTGCGGACTGGTCCAGACGCAAGGCGAACCATTCGGCGAGTTGATTTTGCGCATGAACGCAGACGGATCGGATGTGCAATCGGTGCCTGAGCACTATCTATGGGATACCGGGGCGGAGGTGGTGGCCAGAGGGACAAGTACTCACACGACACGGATCAAGAGGGACAGCGGTTACCTTCTGGGCAGAGTGAAGCCGGGCTCCTACGCGATCAGCCTGAATCATCCGAACTACAGCGCGCCGCCCGCAAACATCGCCATTGCTCCATGGCAACCACCGGGCATTCTGCCTGCCGTAGCGCCGCTCAACCCGACTGATTTCTTCCCGGGGATTACGCACTGCGACGACCGGTTTGCGCTGAAGGCAGACTGGAACACAAAAGGTTCGATTCGGGTGAGGCTGTTCACGTGGGTCACGTCTGATCCGCCGCGTTACGTGGAAGGGGGCGCGATCTCCCCCACATATTTTCGCATGTCGGGTCTGCCCAATCGATTTTTCTCCTATCGCTTGGGCGATGAAATACCCTCGCCGTCGTAGACGATCTGGCTGCGCCACGGAAATGGCTGGTTCTCCGATGGCGGCAGCGGCAGCGCGACCTTCCCCGCCTACGAAGGCGGGCTGCTCGATAACACACCACCGAATCCGCCGCCGACGACCAGCACCTCTTACACCCTGGACCTTCAGGCGTACAGCCGGGCTGATCCCAACCTGGAGATTCCAGGAGTGACAGTCCAGCTCGCGACGGGACCGGGGCTTGAGCGATGCCCGGCGCGACGAATTCTCGTCTGGGGCGTCCCCGGCGACCCCCCAGACGAGAATTCCGGTGGAAGAGTGCTTCGGACGGGCTTTTTGCTTGAGCGAACACCGGAGGACGACTACGATCGGGTCAGCCGGTGAAAAAGCAAATTCCCATCAAAAAATCTCATTGAGGGAGCCTCACTGAGCGTTCTACAATCTGTTAACGTGCTTTTGCCAACAGATCATGACTCACAGTAGCCTCCGCGATATCCGCGAAACCAGCCGGTCAACCCATGCACCGACCGGGGTTGCATGGATAGCCCTGGTTGTTCTGATCCTTTCCGTTCGAACCGTGCTGCCGGCGTCTCCGGAACGGATCGAGTTCTTCGAGAACCGGATTCGGCCGATCCTCGCCAATGAATGCTACGACTGTCACAGCAGCGGTGCGAAGAAACTCAAGGGCGATCTTCACCTGGACACGCGCGCCGGGTTGCTGAAAGGCGGCGACACCGGTCCGGCCATCGTGCCCGGCCAGCCGGACGAAAGTCTGCTGATCAAAGCGGTCCGCTACCAGGACGAGGACATCGCCATGCCGCCGAAGAAGCGCCTGCCCGAGGCGCAGGTCGCCGACCTGGAAGCCTGGGTGCGCATGGGCAGTCCCTGGCCGGAGCCGGACGGAGCGGCATCGCCGGTGAAGGGGCAGAACAAAGGATACGACTGGGCGAAGTTCCGCGCGGAGCATTGGGCGTTTCGGAAAGTGGTGAAGACGGAACCGCCCAAGGTGAAGAACGCCTCATGGGTGCGGAGTCCGATCGACCGATATGTCCTGGCGCGCCTCCAGGCTGCCGGGCTGAAGCCCTCACCACCGGCGGAAAAATCCGTTCTGCTGCGCCGCGCTTATCTCGATCTCACCGGCCTGCCACCCACGCCGGAGGAGGTCGCGGCGTTTCTCGCCGACAAATCACCCGGCGCCTTCGCCAGGGTCGTGGACGCGCTGCTCGCCTCGCCGCAATACGGCGAACGCTGGGGGCGCCACTGGCTGGATGTCGCGCGTTACAGCGACGGGCTGGGAGGATTTCTCGACGCCGAGGAGTTGCCGGAAGCATGGCGTTACCGGGACTGGGTCGTGGCCGCCCTGAATCGCGACCTGCCCTACGATCAGTTCGTGCGGGCGCAGATCGCGGGGGATCTCCTTTCCGACGACCGGGACCTGGCCATTGCGACCGGTTTCTTCGCGGTGGGCCCGACCTACATCTCGGACGGCGGCGATCCGGAGGCGACGGCGCAGGCGCGGGCCGAGACGCTGGCGGATCGTGTGGATACTTTCTCGCGCGCATTCCTCGGGCTCACCGTGGCGTGCGCGCGCTGTCACGATCACAAGTTCGATCCCATCACCGCGCGGGACTACTACGCGCTTGCGGGAGTTTTTGACAACTCCAAGGCTGGGCTTCATTCCATCGTTCTGCGCGAAGTGGTGGCCGCTTTCGACGCCGCGCAGAAAGCCATCCAGAATCAGGAAAAAATGATCAAGGCCGCCGGAACCAACGACGCCACGAAGTCGCAGGTGCCGGAGCTGAAGGCGGAATTGGAGCGTCTCAAAAAGGCCGCGCCGCCCGCCTATCCCAAGGCGCACATGCTCGCCGACCACGGCAACAAGGACATGCCCGTCGCCATTCGCGGCGACCTGCGCAAGCCGGGGGAACCCGCGCCGCGCCGTTTCCTGCAAATCGTCGCCGGGGAAAACGCTTCGCTCTTCAAGGACGGGAGCGGCCGCCGGCAGTTGGCGGATGCGGTGGCGGATCCCTCCAATGCGCTGACGGCGCGCGTCATCGTGAACCGCGTTTGGCAGCAGCACTTCGGGCAGGGGTTGGCCCGCACGCCGAGCAATTTCGGCGTCATCGGTGAAAAGCCCACGCATCCGGAACTGCTCGACTGGCTGGCGGCCACGTTCGTGGAACAAGGCTGGTCGCTGAAGAAGCTCCATCGCTTGATCCTGCTCTCCTCCACCTGGCAGATGAGCAGTCGTTACCGCGCGGATGCCTTTGCGAAGGACGGCGAGAACCGCCTGCTCTGGCGGATGAACCCGCGCCGGCTGGAGGTGGAATCCTGGCGTGACAGTCTGCTCGCGGTGACGGGCGAACTCGAACGCGCCCTGGGCGGTCCGCCCACGGAGAAGATTCTCGAATCCAACCGCCGCACGCTCTACGGCAAGGTCAGCCGCAACGGCGACCGCTTTCTCTCCGATGAATTTCTGCGTCTCTTCGATTTTCCGGCCCCGCGCGTGACGAGCGAGCAGCGCACGACCAGCACGGTGCCGCAGCAGCATCTCTTCCTGATGAACAGCGCCTTCATGACCGCCCGCGCCAAGGCGCTGGCCGCCCGGCTCCAACGCGAGTCCGGCGATGACCGCGCCCGCATCGCGCGCGCCTGCCAGTTGCTCTACTCACGTCCGCCGACGGCCGATGAGACCGATCTCGGCCTGGCATTCCTCGCCGCCGCCGCTGGAACGACCGTGTTGGGCTGGGAGTCCTACGCCCGGGCCTTGCTCTCCGCCCACGAGTTCGGTCAAATTCAGTGACCACCATGCAATTCGAGCAACACGAAGCCGCCTTTCGCCGCGCCGCCGGCCTCCATTCGCGCCGCGATTTCCTGAGCCGCCTCGGAGCGGGCATGGGCACGATCGGTTTGGCGGGATTGCTCGGCCAGACGCGGACGCACGGCGCGCCGGTGGCCGCGTCGCCGTTGCGGCCCAAGGCTCCTCATTTCTCGCCACGGGCCAAGCATGTCATCCAGCTCTTCATGCCCGGCGGGCCATCGCATGTGGACACGTTCGACTACAAGCCGCAACTCGCGAAACACGCTGGGCAACGCCCGGAGCTCGTCAACCGCAAGACACTCCGCAACACGAAGAATGGGCTCATGCCCTCGCCGTTTGCCTTCAGGCAATACGGGCAGACCGGCAAGTGGGTGAGCGACATTTTCCCGCACGTCGGCGGCTGCGTGGACGACATCAGCTTCATCCATTCGATGCACACGGACATTCCCGAGCACGCCGGCGCGATGATGATGATGAACGTCGGCGCGTTGCAGCCCAACCGGCCGAGCATGGGCGCGTGGCTCGTCTATGGCCTGGGCACGGAGAACCAGAATCTTCCCGGATTCGTCGCCATGTCTCCGCGCGCGCAACCGCGCGGCACGCTGGCCAATTGGGGCAACGCCTTCCTCCCCGGTGCCTACGCCGGCAGCTACGTTAACATCGCCGGGATGAAACCGGACGCCGTGATGCGCGATCTGAAGAACACGAACCTCTCCACATCGGAACAGCGACGGCAGGTCGATCTCCTGGCGCAGCTCAATCAAAAACACCTCGCGCGTCTGGAACGAGATCAGGATCTCGAGGCCGGCATCGCCGCGATGGAGATGGCGTTCCGCATGCAGTTCTCCGTGCCGGAGGTATTCGACATCAGCAAGGAGTCGCAGGCCACGCGCGATCTTTACGGCGACAGCGAATTCGCCAAAGGCTGCCTGCTCTCCCGTCGGCTGATCGAACAGGGCGTGCGCGTGGTGCAACTCTCCCTCTCCATCGACGGCTACGACATCGCCTGGGACACCGGCCATGAAAACATCGTCGAAGGCCACGCCAAGCTGGCCAAAGCCTGTGACCAGGGCATCGCCGCGCTGATTCACGATCTGAAAGCGCACGGACTCTTCGACGACACGCTGATCGTGTGGGGCGGGGAGTTCGGCCGCGCTCCGACCTCCGAGGGCGCCAAGGGCCGCGACCACGATCACTACGGCTACACCAACTGGCTCGCCGGCGGCGGCGTGAAGCGCGGCTTCAGCTACGGAGCGACGGACGAATTCGGCTGCAGCGCGGTGGAGGACCGCGTCCACGTCCACGATTTTCACGCGACCATCCTGCACCTGATGGGTCTCGATCACGAGCAGCTCACCTACCGATATTCCGGGCGGGACTATCGGCTCACCGATGTCTCCGGTCATGTGATTCGGGAAATCATTGCGTGAGCGCTGGCAAAGTTCTATTTCCCTCCTATGCGCCCCTCACATTTCATGGTCATGAACGTCTCGCTCATCGCCGCCACTGCGGCAGTCTCCGCCGCGGATGGCGCGAAGCTGCGCACGGTTCACTCGCAGCCCAGCCACGTCCTCGCCACCAGGCAGGTGGAACTCGTGGTGACCGAACTCGGCGGCCACATGGCGCCGGTAACTTTCTTCCGCGACAGCGCCCGGCCCGTGCAGCCTTACCACATCTCGCCGTGGCAGGACGAGAAGCCGACGAAGATGCCCGCCCCCGTGCTGGTCACATTGCGGGGCGATTTTTTCTGTATGCCCTTTGGCGGCAATGCCGAAACCGTCTCGGGCGAGAAACATCCGCCGCACGGAGAAATTGTCGGCGATGCGTGGAAAGTTCTTGGGACGAAGAAAGCCGGTGACGTGACGACGCTCACGACGGCCATTGATACCCAGGTCCGAAAAGGGCGCGTGACCAAGGAACTCTCGCTGGTGGAAGGCGAGAACGTCGTTTACTCGCGACACATCATCGAAGGCTTCGCCGGTCGCGTCCCGCTCGGACATCACGCAACCCTCGCGATGCCGGAGAAGGAGGGCGCGGTGCGCATCGCGACCAGCGCGATCCGTTTTGGAATGACGTATCCAGGCCTGTTCAGCGATCCAAAGCAGGGCGAATATCAGGCGCTGCTGCCCGGCGCCAAGTGGACCGACCTGACGAAGGTTCCCGCCGCCTGGAAAGGAGCGCCCGATGCTGATCTCACGCGACTGCCCGGACGCTACGGCCATGCGGACCTCATCCAACTCGCCAACGAACCGTGGGAAAAGACCGGCGGCCCCGCCTGGACCACGGCGACCTTTACGGAGGCCGGTTATCTCTGGTTCGCGCTGAAGGATCCCGCCGTGCTCAACAGCACGGTCTTCTGGATGGAGAATCATGGGCGCCACGGGCATCCGTGGAATGGCCGCAACAACTGTCTGGGACTGGAGGACGTCACCGCCTGTTTCGCCGACGGACTCGCCGCTTCGACGCGCGAGAATTTGCTCACCCAGGAAGGTGTGGCCACCACCGTGGAGTTGAGCGCCGCCAAACCGACGGCGGTGAACTACATCCAGGGCGTGGTGAAGATCCCGGCCGGCTTCGAGAACGTGCGGACACTCGAATTCGCACCGGGCCAGGCGACGTTTGTCTCCATCACGGGCCAACGCGTCACCGCTCCGGTGCGCCACGAATTCTTGAAGTCCGGGAAACTGTGACATCTGCCATGCGTCAAACTTTGACCATCCTTTTATGAAAAATCGTTACCTTGTTCTCATTACTTGCACGCTTGCGCTCCTGACCGGGTGCGGCGACAAACCCGCGTCTCACTCAACTTCACAGCCCGCCGCCAACAAGGCACAGGGCACCATCGGCGTCTCCCTGCTCACGCTCGACAACCCCTTCTTCAAGGTGATCGGCGACAACATCACCGCCGAGGGCAGGAAGCGCGGCTACGAAGCCATCGTCGTCAGCGGCGACAAGGACGTCGCCAAGCAGGGCAACCAGATCAAGGACTTCATCGTCAAGGAGGTCAGCGCCATCGTCCTGAGCCCGTGCGATTCCAAGTCGATCGTCCCCGTGATTCAGGAGGCCAACGCCGCCGGCATCCCGGTCTTCACGGTGGACATTCCGTGCAACGAACCCGGCGTGAAGATCGTCACCCAGATCGCCACCGACAATTACGGCGGCGGCAAGGAAGCGGGGCAGGCGATGATCGAGGCGCTCGGCGAAGCGGGCGGCAAGATCGCCGTGCTGCATTTCAAGCAGGCCGAGTCCTGTCTCCTGCGAGTGAAGGGATTCCGGGAAGTCATCGACGCCCACAACGCGAGCGGCCAGGCCAAGATCAACATCGTCACCGAACTGGAGAGCGGCGGCGCGAAGGACATGGGCTACAAGGCGGCCGAGGACGCGTTGCAGGCGCACTCGGATCTGCGCGGCATCTTCGCCATCAACGATCCCGCGGCGCTCGGCGCACGCGCGGCGCTGGAGAAGGCCGGCAAGACGCAGGTGTTGATCGTCGGCTTCGACGGCCAGCCCGAGGGCAAGCAGGCGATCAAGGACGGCAAGATTTACGCCGACCCGATTCAATTTCCCGACAAGATGGGCGTGCAGATTGTCGATGCCATCGTCCGCCACTCGAAGGGCGAGACGCTGCCGCCGCAGATGCTCATTCCCACGAGCCTGTACCGCAAGGCTGACGCGCTGAAGGATCCGGAACTCAAGTAACGCGAATCCCTCCACTGACTCATGAGCGCGGGAAACTTTCTCCACGAACTCGTCGGCTCGATGTCGCAGGGAGCAGCGGGCAATCCCACCGTCGCCATGATCGAGGCCGCCTTTGCCCACCACGGCCTGCATTGGCGCTACGTCAACATGGAGGTCGCACCTGCGGACCTCGGCATCGCCGTGCGCGGGGCCAAGGCGATGGGCTTTCGCGGCTTCAATTGCAGCCTGCCGCACAAGGTCGCCGTCATCCCGCACCTCGACGGGTTGGGCGAATCCGCTTCGGTCATGGGCGCCGTGAATTGCGTCGTGCGGCGCGGCGACCAGTTCATCGGCGAGAACACGGACGGAAAAGGCTTCCTGAAATCGCTGGAGACAACAATCGCTCCCAAAGGAAAATGCGTCGTGCTCTTCGGTGCCGGCGGCGCGGCCCGCGCCATCGCCGTGGAACTCGGCCTCGCCGGCACCCGCCGAATCACCATCGTGAACCGCTCCGAGCCGCGCGGCGCGGAACTGGTCACGCTGCTGCGCGACAAGCTGAAGCTCGAGGCCGAACTAGTGGTGTGGCGCGGCGATTACACCGTGCCCGCCGGCACCGACATCGTCATCAACGGCACTTCGATCGGCCTCTACGCCCCGGAGGCACGACTCGCGCTCGATCTGGCTTCGCTCAAACCCGGCCTGGTCGTGGCCGACGTGGTCTTCAGCCCGGTCCGCACGCGCTTCCTCGACGATGCCGCCGCCCGCGGTTGCCGCGCCCTCGACGGTCTCGGCATGCTCGTGAACCAGGGCATCGTCGGCGTGCAATACTGGACCGGCATCACCCCGGATGCGGCGGTGATGCGCAAAGCCCTCGAAACCGCCATGGGCCTATGAACGCCGCCGTGCGGCTCTTCGAGATGCGCGGCATCGTGTTTTCTTTTGCTGGCGCGCGCTTGGCCCGTGACCGCAGCTTGAGGCACGACGGGTGATACAGTCATACCTTCGTCTTTCATTTGAACCTCAGAGATGTTGCCTGCGCGTAAATTGATGTTGCTGAAGATTTGAACGCCGGCGGCTCGGAGCTCATCGACAGCGCGTTCCGCCTCCTGCAAGGCTGCCTTGGGATGGTTCAAGGGCAACGCCGCCACGAACGAAAGCAAGCGGCTGCCGGATGGGACCTTGCTGATGAAACAAACGGTCCGCAGCCAGTACTTG
>Ga0194119_10013456_pt1 | contig 10183 bp, 7 predicted proteins | sample TA2MahC100mmetaG_FD_148620 | JGI IMG/M metagenome (GOLD analysis project Ga0194119, IMG submission 148620) | Freshwater microbial communities from Lake Tanganyika, Tanzania - TA2015018 Mahale Deep Cast 100m | ecosystem: Environmental > Aquatic > Freshwater > Lake | place: Tanzania: Lake... | reverse complement strand
AATTCAATTTGATGGAAGAATTGAAGAAGGTGCGCGGTGTGGCGGCCAAAGCCAGCGCCGGCGCGCCGCACGCCGTGTTGCTCGTGCTCGATTCCACCACCGGGCAGAACGGACTCGCGCAGGCCAAAGCCTTCACCGAAGCGGTGGGCGTGACCGGGCTGGTGCTCACCAAACTCGATGGCTCGGCCAAAGGCGGCGTGGCCTTCGCTATTCATCGCGATCTGGGCCTGCCCATTGTGTATGCCGGGCTGGGCGAAAAACTGGATGACCTTGTGCCGTTCGACCCGGAAGCCTTTGTGGATGGATTGTTGGAGTAAATCGTAATGCAAGACCTTGTCGAAAAATTTTCCGAAAGCCAGAGGAAAGCCCAGCGTTTGCTGGAGCGTCTTTGACATCCCCAATCAAGAGAAGCGCCTCGCCGAACTCGAAGCCGCCGCTTCATCCCCCGATTTTTGGAACAACCCCCAGAACGCCCGCGCCGCCATGCGTGAACTCTCCGAAGTGCGAGAGACCGTGACCACGTGGCAATCGTTGATGCGGCGCATCGCCGACTCGCTCGAACTCTCGTCGCTCGACGATGAGAGTCTGCGCCCCGATCTCGACTCCGAATGGGACTCCGTCGAGGCCGAGATCGCCCGCCTCGACTTTGAATCCATCTTCACCGACAAGCACGATCACGGCGACGCCATTCTTTCCATTCACTCCGGAGCGGGCGGGGTGGACGCGCAGGATTGGGCGCAGATGCTTCTGCGGATGTATATGCGTTGGGCGGAGAGTCGCGGCTACAAAGTTGAAGAGATCGATCACACCGACGGCGAAGAGGCCGGAATCAAAAGCGTGACTCTCACCGTAGCCGGGCGGCAGGCCTTCGGCTATCTCAAAGCCGAGAAGGGCGTACACCGACTAGTGCGTCTCTCGCCGTTCGATTCGGCCCATCGCCGCCACACTTCGTTCGCGCAAGTCGAAGTTCTGCCGCAGCTCGAAGACGACGACGAAGTGGTGATCAACCCGACGGAGATCGAAATCGAAACGTACAAATCGTCGGGAGCGGGCGGGCAGAACGTGCAGAAGAACGAAACGGCCATCCGCATCCGGCACATTCCCACCGGCATCATCGTCACTTGCCAAAACGAACGCTCGCAGACTCAGAACCGCGAGAACGCGATGAAGGTGTTGCGGGCCAAATTGTACGAACTTAGGGTGGAAGAGCGAGCGAAAGAGATCGCCGCACTGCGAGGCGACTATGTGAAGGCCGAGTTCGGGAATCAGATTCGCTCCTACGTCCTTCACCCTTATCAAATGGTGAAGGATCATCGCACCGATCACGAAACGGGCAACACGAACGCGGTGCTCGATGGCAGCCTCGACGATTTCATGGAAGCCTACCTTCGCGCCAACGCTGGAGCGATCACATAAGCGAGTTTGCAACCGGGCTTTGACAGGAAGCCCGGTTTTGTTTCAGAAACGTTTCCGAGATCGCTATCGACTCCATGACCATTAGCCCGTTGGCTTGAGCGCAGAGCAATGCAACAATGTGCGCATCATTGGTTCACTCATCTACTCACACTGGAGGCACACATGACCAAAACAACACTGCTCTTCCGCCTGATGCTGTGCGCGCTGGCCGTGAGCATCGCGTTGGCCGCGTGCGGGAACGAAGTTCTGCCGCAAGGCGGCAACCCCATTCCCACGCCGCGCGCCGGTGAAGATGTGGGCAACGCGCCCGACAGCCAAGCCGCCGCCACTCCCGATGAAACATTCACCCGCTACGTCAACGACAGCATCGCCGCGCAAGTGATCCTGCAATCGCAGAAACTTGCCATGCGCCAGCGGTATCAAAATCCCGATCAGACTCTGCAAGACGTGGGCGGACTGCTCACCGAGATCACCGTCCTTGAAAACCGCACGAAGGTTAATCAATACAACGACACCAACGCCACCGCCAACGTGGACATCGACATCTGCATCAACTATGCTGATGGCGACAGCGAAACGCGCACCTGCAAATATCAGGTTGCACTGCAACAGGGCGAGAACAGCAAAGGCGAATCCGTGTGGTATGTGATCAACCCCGACGCCTTCCCCGTTTTCTCCAACTGCACCGTCTCCTGATTGCGCACCCCGCGCAAACTGAGATAGAATACCTCTGCGCGCGACGGACGCGCGCAGAGGTATTTTTTCTCAATGGAGCCCAATGAAAAATGAACAGCCATCGTAAGCGCCCCGACCTTCCGTTTGATCCTCCAACCGATAGTTCATTCAAGAAAGCCGGAGGCCCTCCCCCAAGAAAACCGACTCCGCCACCCGCTCGACCGAATCCTCCCAAACCTCCTGCGGCCAAGCCGCCGCCTCCACCCAAACCAACGCCCAAACCCGCCGCGCCTCCAGCGCGGCCTGCAACGCCTGCGCCCAAACCACCGCCTGCCAAACCTCCTGCAACCCCAACGCCGCGCCCAGCGGCTCCTCCACCGCGTCCCGCCGCGCCGCCGCCGGCACGCCCCGCCGCCGTGCCCACGCCTCCGCGTCCCGTTGCAGTGCCGCCGCGCGGCGCACCGACTCGGCCCGGAATGCCGCCCACGCGCAACGTCACGCGCCCCACAGCGCCGCCTCCCGCGCGGCCCATGGGCGCGCCCGTTCGGCAAGCGCCGGTTGCGCCGCCGCGCCCCATCGCGCGAGTGGGCGGCAATCGGGCCGGGCTGGCCCCCGTCGTTTTGCCTGCGCTCGGCGGCGGCGCTGTGGCGCAAGAGATTGCCAGCGACATCAGTTGGCTGCAGGGCGATGTTTCCACCCTGCAATCGAAAGCCTCGCTCAGCGATGTGCAAGCCGACGTGTCTCAGCTCGATCAGCAGTTGAGCAAAATGGCCGCCACCCTCGAAGCCGTTCGCAAACAGGGATACGTTTACGGCGGGGACATCGACGCCAAACTGTACGACCTGATGAGTCAGTGGCAAACGGTGAAGCCGCAAGTGGACGACGCGATCTATCGGCACGGCTACTCGCTCTCGCAGAGCGCGGCCAATTTGCACGGGCCGCTCTCGCAGTTGGCCGCCTATCAGGGCAACGCCGCGCAGGCTCGCTCGCTACTGCCGTCGGTGAAAGCGTCGGTCGATTCGCTGTTGGCGAACGCCGGCCAAATCGAGAGCAACATTCAAGCGATGTATTCCAACATCGAGTCCGAAGCCGGAACGCTCAACGGTCGGCTGTGGCGAATCGAGAGCACGATGAAATTGATCGCCGAAGCCAAATTCAGATTGGCCGACGGCGAAGCGGCGATTGTGGCGATGAAGGCCAAGTGGGATAAAGACGGCAAAGACGATCCCGAAGGCAATCTGTTCCTCACCGACAAGCGGCTTATTTATGAGCAGAGGCAAGAGATCGCCAAGAAGAAAGTGCTGTTCGTCGTCACCGAAAAGGAATTGGTGCAACAGGTTTTGATCGACACGCCGCTATCGGCTGTGTCGTCGGTGAAGGCCAGCAAGAAGGGGTTGATGGGCCACGAGGATCATTTGGATGTGAGTTACGGCGGGCAGTCGGCGCACTTCCACATCGACGGCCAAGATTCGAATGAGTGGCAGAGCATGATCGAGCGCGCGAAGGCGGGTGGGTTCGAGAGCGAACGCGCCGCGGCCGGAGCCGGAGTCTCCATCGCCGACATGACCGGCCCGGTGACTCAGGCCGACATCCTGCAAACGCAGAGCGAGTTCAACGATTTGCAGGGCCGGGCGATGCTGACCTTTGCCAAAGACGCGCTCGAAGATATGGAAAACAAAGTGAGCAACCTGCCGCGCCAGTTGAGCGACGTGCGCGCCAAAGGCTATGCCTTCGAGAAGGCGCTCGAATCGCAGACGCAGAGTTTGGTGGAGCAATGGGGGCGGGTGAAAGAGTCGGTGCAGGCCGATGTGCGGCAACAATCTGCCGCGCTCTCGCAACTCATGCCCTCCATCCAAACCGAAATGGCGCACCTCATGGCCGGGTCAGCAGACCCGCAAGCGGCCCGCCGGCAGTATCTCGGAGTCAAGTCGCTCATTGCCAGCACCGAAGCGCAAGTGGCCGCCGCCGAGCAAGCCATCTTCGGGCAGTACGACGACTTTCAAGCGTCGGTGGAAACGCTGAGCGCGCATTTCGATTGGGTGGGGTGGATGCTGGAGGCTCTGGCCTCGGCCTCTTTCCATCTCATGGCTACCGAGGGCGGAGTGGCGGCGGCCTCCGCTAATTGGCAACGCCCCAGTTCCGATCCGATGGGCGGCGTTCTCTTTCTCACCGATCAGCGAATCATTTTCGAGGAGCGCGAGGGCGAGTTCAGCGTGCCGCTCGAATCACCGGCGAGTCAGATTCAAACGGTGGACGCCGAGAGCGGGCAGGGGGCGAACAAAGATGAGGAGCACATCAAGATCATCTTTGCCTCCGGCGCGCCGATGAGCTGGGCTTCGTTCCATTTGGTCGGCCCGACAGCGGAAGAATGGAAGACGATGATCGGGCGGGCGATGAAGGGCGATTACACCAGCGACCGCGCCGTGGCCATCGATCAGGCGGCGGTGGACAAAGTGTCGAACGCGCCGACGCAGTGCCCGTCGTGCGGCGCGGCCTTCACCAAGCCCGTGTTGAGGGGGCAGACCGAGATCAACTGTGAGTTTTGCGGGGCAGTGACGAGGTTGTGACGATTGCCCTTCGTCGCGTGTAGGGGCGACTCGCGAGTCGCCCCTACTTTCCGTTCGCGTAGTTCATCGCGGCGCAGGCTTCGGCGACCGCACCCGCCGGGCTACGTGTGCCTTCCATCACTTTCGTCCACGCATCGCCGAACGGACCCCAGAAGTTGCCGAACTCTTTGCTCTGCGGGCGCGGGAAGCCTTGCGTTGAGGCTTCAGCAAAAGTTGCGATCAACGGGTCGCCGCTTTTCACGTCACTGCGAATCGGGATGTGGCCGCCAATGTCGGTGAATATTTGCGATGACTCGGCGTTGGTGAGAAACAGCGCGAGTTCCACTGCGAGCTCGATGTTTGCGCTGTTGGGGTTGACGTAGAAGCCATCGATCCCGTTGAACGGCCGAGCTGGGCCGCCGGGGCCGCGCGGCATGACCGCAACGCCGAGTTGATCTCCGAGAGCTGAACGGTAATGATTGAGACTCCACGGTCCGTCGATTATCATGGCGGAGTTCCCGGCGCGAAACGATTCCATCATGCCCTCCACGGCGGCGGTCGAGTAGTTCTCCAATCGATCTTTGATCAGCGGAGTTAGCCTCAGCACTGCGCCATCGCGCGCCCATTGGCCGAGATTGTCGTTGGGGAAAATGATGAGATCGGGGCCGACACCGGCGGCAAAGGCCGTGAGATATTTTGCCTCGAAATCTTCGAATGGCACTTGTGTCGAAAGCACTTCCAAATCGGGGTTCATTACTTCCGCGCGAGTGACAATTTCCTGCAAAGCCGATTCTTCCGACGAGTCGGATCCATAGCCATACCAAAGGGTGAGCGTTCCGCTGATCGTTCCGGCGGCGGGCTGTTCGGGTAGAGGGGTGCGGGCGGGGGGTTTCGATTCTTCGGTTGGCTTTTCGGTAGCGGCGGCTTCTCGGGCAGTGGGGGCGAGCTGAGAAGGCGGCGCGACGCTAAGAACTATGAATAGGCCAACGACTCCAACGGCGATGAGTCCGAGAACGCCGATGATTGCCAGAGCGACGATACTGCCCGCTCCGGTTTTCCTTGCAACGGCTGACTTGGCAACGATTCGTTGCGGCGGCAGGACGGTGGACGCGGGGGATGCCGCAGGTTTCGGCGCGGCGCGAGTCGGCGGTGTGGGTTCGAGAGCGGCAGGAGGAGGAACACGAACGGTTGGCGGCATTGGCGTCTCGGCCCGTTTGGGTAGAGAGTGCCCGGAAGCGATGGTGTCGAGCGCGTGCGCCATCGCCACCGCTTTGGGGTATCGGTCGTCGCGGCTCTTGGCCATCGCCATTTGAATCAGGTCTTCGCACGAGTCAGGCAGGCTGGCATTGGCTTCGCGCACGCTGGGCGCCGGCTCGGTGATGTGTTTGAGGGCGATGCCCATCGGCGTGTCGGCGTCGAAGGGCAGTTTGCCGGTGAGCATCTGAAAGACGATCGCGCCCAGCGCATAAATGTCGCTTCGCCCGTCGATCTCGCGGTCGCCGCGCGCCTGCTCGGGACTCATGTAGGCGGGTGTGCCGACGATGGCCGTGCCGGTGAAGGCGGCGGTGGCCGCGGTGAGTTTGGCAATACCGAAATCGGAAATGTAGGGGTGGCCGTCTTCGTCGAAAAGAATGTTGCCGGGTTTGAGATCGCGGTGGATGATGCCTTTGGCGTGAGCGCGGTCGAGCGCGGGCGCGAGTTGGCCGAAGATGCGCGCCGACTCGGCCAGCGAGAGCGGGCCTTTGGCCAATCGGTCGGCCAGCGAGCCGCCGATCATGAGACGCATGACGATGTAGGGTTGCCCTTCCTCTTCGCCGAAATCATAGACGGGCACGATGGCCGGGTGTTCGAGCGCGGCGATGGTGCGGGCCTCGCGCTCGAAGCGGGCGCGGAAGGTGGGGTCGTGCAAAAACTCGCGCGGCAAAACTTTGACGCCACATCGCGCATGAAGCGCGGATCGAATCCGCGAAACACGGTGGCCATGCCTCCGCGTCCGAGTTCGGCTTTAATTTCGTAACGGCCAATTTGGGTGGGGATCATGCTGGGCTCCGGTTGAACAGAGAACTACGGCGCGAGTCGCAAAGAGTGTATTACGGCCTGTGCGATTGCGCAACCGCCGATGCTTGACACTCCGCAAAGCCCCGTGTTATTCTGTCCGCCGCTTTCCTGCAGGCGAAGGGGCGTTCCATGATAAATGATCGGCGATATTGGATCGGCTTCAACAAAGTGAAGGGCATCGGCCCGGCCAAAGTGCGCGCGCTTCTCGATCACTTCGGCGATCTCGACTCGGCGTGGATTGCGCCGCGCGACGAATTGGCCGCCGCCGGTTTGGATCGCCGCGCCATCGACTCGCTGGAGACGGCGCGCGCCGGACTCGATCTCGGCCGGATCGCCGACGAACTCGACAAAGCCGGAGTCACGGCGCTGTGTTGGGATGACGCCGAGTACCCGCGCCGCCTGCGAGAGATCGACAACCCGCCGCCGCTGATCTATTTGCGCGGCGAGTTGGCCGCCTCCGATGAATGGGCCGTTGCCATCGTGGGCACCCGGCGAGCCACCGCCTACGGAAAGGAAGCGGCTCGCGAATTGGCCTCAGCCATCGCCTCTGCCGGAGTGACCGTGGTGAGCGGGCTTGCGCGCGGAGTGGACGCTGTGGCGCACGTGGCCGCCGTGGAGGCCGGGGGGCGCACCATCGCCGTGCTCGGTTCAGGACTCGACAACCTGTACCCGCCCGAACACGCCGCGCTGGCCGAGAGGATCAGCGCGAACGGTGTGTTGATCAGCGATTACCCGTTGGGCACGCCACCCGAAGCGGCCAACTTCCCGCCGCGCAATCGCATTATCAGCGGACTCTCGCTCGGCGTCATCGTCGTCGAAGCGGGCGACGACTCGGGCGCATTGATCACCGCCGAGTTTGCGATGGAGCAGGGGCGCGAAGTGTTCGCCGTGCCGGGCAACATTTTTAACCGGAGCAGCCGCGGCCCCAACCGACTGATCCAGCAGGGGGCGAAGATAGCGTTGAGCGCCGAGGATGTGCTGGAAGAATTGAATCTGAAAATGGCGGCGCAGCACGCCGAGGCCCGCGCGCAGCTGCCTCTGCTCGAAAGCGCCGACGACACCGAACGAAAATTGCTCGCGCAGCTCTCCGCCGAGCCACTGCACGCCGACGAATTGAGCGTGCTCACCAGCCTGCCCATCGCCGCCGTGTCGAGCGCCTTGGCGATGATGGAACTGAAAGGCATGGCCCGGCAAGTGGGCGGCATGATGTATGTGACCGCGCGGGAGACGCGGGCGGAATACAAGATCGAGTGAATTTCAAACTCCAAACTTCAAACTCCAAAGTTCGAAGTTTGAAATTTGAGATTTGGAGTTTGGACTGTAGAATGCTTTTATACGCATTGATCATGGCTGGCGGCTCCGGCACGCGGCTGTGGCCGCTTTCGCGGCAGACCCGCCCCAAACAAGCGCTGAAGTTGTTCGGCGAGCGCACGATGTTTCAGCTGGCGGTGGATCGGTTGCTGCCGATTCTGCCGTCCGAACGAATCCTCGTCGTCACCACCGCCGATCTGGCCGACATGCTTTCGGCGCAATCGCCCAATCTCCCGCGCCAAAACTTTGTGATCGAACCCGAAGGGCGGGGCACGGCGCCGGTGATCGGGCTGGGCGCGTTGTGCGCCCGGCGCCTCGCGGGCGGCGAGGCGGTGATCGCTTGCCTCACCGCTGATCATTTCATTCGCGACGTGGAGCAGTTCCGGCGCGCGTTGTTGGCGGCGGCGGCAACAGCCGAACGCGGGCACATCGTCACGCTCGGAATCAAACCATCGTTCCCCTCCACTGGCTTCGGATACATCGAGCGCGGCGAGGCGATGGAATCGGCGGACGGGTTGGCGGTGTATCGGGCGGCGAGATTCAAAGAGAAGCCGAACGAAGAAACCGCCGTCGCCTTTGTGGCCGACGGCTGTCATTCATGGAATTCGGGCATGTTCATTTGGACAACGAAGCGCGTGTCCGCCGAGTTCGAGCGGCAACTGCCCGACACATCGGCCAAACTACGCGAGGCGGCCCGAGCGTTCGGCACAAGCTCGTTCACGGAGACGCTGGCCCGCGTATGGCCGACGGTCGAAAAGCAAACGATTGACTATGCCATCATGGAAGGCGCGCGCGATGTGGCCGTGATCCCGGTGGACATTGGTTGGAGCGATGTGGGCAGTTGGGCATCGCTGTTGGAAATTCTGGAGCCGGATGAAAACGGCAACGTGGTGATCGGCGGTCAGCACATTGGGGTGGACACGACCGGCGCGTTGATCCGATCCGACAAACTGGTGGCGACGATTGGTTTGAGCAACGTGATCATCGTGGACACCGACGACGCAATCATGATCTGCCAGCGAGATCGTTCGCAGGATGTGCGCCAAGTGGTGGAGCGATTGCAACAGCAAAAGGAGCAACGATACCTGTAGCGCAAATTGTCAATTTGCGCTACAGGGCGTGAGGTTTATGGAAGCATACTGTTTCAAGTGCAAAGCGAAACGCGACATCAAAGACCCGGTCGCCGAGTTCAATGCCAAAGGCAGTCCGGTGACGACCGGGACGTGCAGTGTGTGCGGCACGAAAATGTTCCGCATGGGCAACACCGACGCGCACGCCGGGCTGGAGCGGCCCGTGATTCAAAAAACGCCGGGCAACAAGCGCCCGGCGAAGCGCTCGGGCAAATTGGTCATCGTCGAATCTCCGGCCAAAGCCAAAACGGTGCAGAGGTTTTTGGGCAAGGGCTATCAAGTGCAGGCGTCGGTGGGGCATGTGCGCGATCTGCTCAAATCCACCCTCTCGGTGGACGTGCAGAATGATTTCGCGCCGAAGTATCGCGTGCCGAACGAAAAGAAGGCAGTGGTGAAGGAGATCAAAGCCAAAGCCGCCGCCGCCGAAGAAGTGTTCCTCGCCACCGACCCCGACCGCGAAGGGGAAGCCATCTCGTGGCATTTGCTCGAGGCCGCCGAGATCGAGCCGGCTCTGGCGCGGCGAGTGGTGTTTCATGAGATCACCCGCCCGGCCATCGAGGAGGCGTTTTCGCATCCGCGCGAAATTGATATGCGCCTCGTCAATGCCCAGCAAACCCGGCGCATTCTCGACCGGCTGGTGGGCTATTCGCTCTCGCCGTTGTTGTGGGCCAAAGTGCGCGGGCGGCTCAGCGCCGGGCGGGTGCAGAGCGTGGCCGTGCGGCTGATTGTGGATCGCGAACGTGAGATCGAAGCCTTCGCGCCGCAAGAGTATTGGACGGTGGAAGCGGAACTGACGAAGCGCGGCGATACGGTGAAGAAGCATCACTTCTTTGCCCGCTTGCTGAAAGTGGACGAGAAAGATGTGGGGCTGGAAAAAGAGATTCCGCTCGCCAACGAGTCCGAAGTCAAACCGCTGTTGGCCGATCTCGAAGGGGCGCAGTGGTCGGTGCTGAAAGTGAAGAAGGGCGAGCGCCGCCGCAGCCCGCCGCCGCCGTTCACCACCAGCACCCTTCAGCAAGAGGCGTCGCGGCGGCTGAACTTCACCGC
>Ga0194119_10013455_pt1 | contig 10183 bp, 3 predicted proteins | sample TA2MahC100mmetaG_FD_148620 | JGI IMG/M metagenome (GOLD analysis project Ga0194119, IMG submission 148620) | Freshwater microbial communities from Lake Tanganyika, Tanzania - TA2015018 Mahale Deep Cast 100m | ecosystem: Environmental > Aquatic > Freshwater > Lake | place: Tanzania: Lake... | reverse complement strand
AGTCTCCTGTTCTCGTCTTGACAACAAGATCATCCGACAGACGACCGGTGGTTTCAAAATTTCAAATGTTTTTGGCTAGATATTCCTCCGATTTATGCCGTGACGGTGCTGCAGGCGATGGCGCGGGTCCAATATGTCGCCGGCCTGTTCGTCCTGTTCACGCTGGTCTTTCCGGGTCGGGGGATGTGGGCAGCCGCGGCGTCCCTGGAGCTTCTTTTGTCGCCGCTGGAGGCCGAGAACTATGTGCTCGCCTTTCTCGCGCACCACTCGGCGAGCGCGGCAATCGTTGTTTTGAGTGCGACGATGTTATTGCCTGTCGGCGGGCGCCTCGCGGTGCTGCAAGGCGTCGGATTGCTGTACATCGGATTGACGTATATCGAAGTGCTGGCCCCTGTCGCCGTCATCATGGGTGCGCAAATGGTATGGCGGGCTTGGCGAGAGATGTCGATGCGTCCGCTGTTTTGTTGGGGCGCTGTTTGCCTGGGGGTGCTTCTGACGTTTTCGATCCGGGAGCCGGGGATGTTGTCCCGCTTTGTCGCCGGATTGGCCGCAGGTAATGGTGCAGGATTTCCGGTGCTTGGCGTGCCGGATGGGATAGCGGGGAATTATGTGGCGGCGCTTGCGTCACTGCACGCTGGGATCATCGGATTGTCATTCCCTGGCGGCTGGACGCGGGTCATTCCTGTCCTGGTTTCGCTGGGATTGTTCTGTGCCGGATTGTGGATCGTGTTGGTCCGGCGCGGGCAGGTGTGGATCTTGGTTGCGATTCTGTTCGTGGTGGCTGCACATTTTGACCGGGTCGCGCTCCTGCGAGGCGAGTTGCGTCTGATGGAGCCGTATTATCAAGGACCAAAGGCGTACCTGTACTTCCACTTCTTGTGGATCGCGGTCACCGTTGGAGGCGCGATGGCGGTTGCACGACGGAGTATTCGGTTTGGTGCCTTGCTGCTAGCGGTGTGGCTTGTCCCTGTGGTGGTATTGGGGGCTGGTTTTGCGGTCCGGTTGGCTCAGTGGCCGGCGGTTTGGACCGCGCACGCCGATCTGCTGATTGCGCAAAAGCTTTCGGGTGACAAGGTAACACTTGTTGGCACGCGGCCGAGTGAGGAAAAGCTGTGGAAACAGTTGGCGGCATATACGGGCCAGCCCATTCGGATCAATGCGGCGGGTTCCAGCGGTCAACAGATCGTAGCGCGGCATCGGTATGCGACTCGAGGCGGGGCGGTTTATTCGTTTTCCGGAAGTGGTACCGCATGTCCAGCACCGCTGGCGGAATCCAACGGATTTGTGCTTTGCGGGTCGGCGCCCGGGTTTACTAAGACAGAGTTTCGTCTGCGGGGCCAACTGGAGTCTTGGGATGCGGAGTGGCAGCCGCTGTTGACCTGTGGGACAACAGGTGACGCGATATTTTTTGGGCTCAAGAAGAGCACTGACGGCCAGGCGGTGTTGACCATCGACGAATGGGGGATACCGACGGTGTTTGGAGGTTCCATTCCGGTACGGCCTCGCGCGCCGTTCGAGTTGTTCGTGCGTCTAGGACGGGCGAGCGGAGAGGTGTCGGCGGAGCATGAAAGCGGTGGCAGGGTGTTTCACAAATTGGTGTCGAATACGAAATTGGGGGCGTGTGAGGCAGTGATCGGTACCAACGAAATCGGCGCGACCACGGTGTCGAAGAAGTTTCATGGCGAACTCACGGACAACCCGGGGCCGCAGCGGTAAAGGAATAATCGATCGGGGTCAGATAACCGGCGCTGGTGCGAGTCCATAGACGGGCAAATACTGGTGCGCTGTTGCAAGGAAGATTGGTCACGTGCCTTGAGGTTGTCGCAACCGTGCCGGCCGAGATATTTCCCTGGCCGACGGCTGAGCCAACATCGAGCCAATAGTCGAGTGCGCCTGTTCCGGCGGACCAAGTGAATGTGACGGTCTTTCCGGCAAGGGTTGTTCCGGGCGAAGGCGTCGAGAGGGTTGCGCGCGGGTCGGCCGTACAAGACGTGGCCGCGGTGTAGGAATAGTCGATCGGGGTTAGATAACCGGCGCTCGTTCGGGTCCATAGGCGGACGTGTACCGGTTGCCCATTGCATGGCAGGCCGGAGACTTGCTTCGACGTTCCCGAAACGACGCCGCCGGAGATATTGCCCTGCCCGAGCGCCGTTCCGACGTCGAGCCAGTAGTCCACCGCGCCCGTACCCGCCGTCCATACGAAAGTGATCACGTTGTTGCCGAGCGAGGTACTCGGAGTCGGGGAGGCGATAGCGGCGCGCGGGTCGGCGGCGCAACTGGACGCAGCGGTGTAAGTGTAGTCGTTCGGGCTCAGATAGCCGGTGCTGTTCCGCGTCCAGAGACGGACATGTATTGTCTGGCCATTGCATGGGACTCCGGTTACCTGACGAGACGTGCTGGTCACGACGCCTCCGAAGATGTTGCCTTGACCTACCGCCGTACCGACATCGAGCCAATAGTCAAGCGCACCGGTTCCTGCATCCCAGAAAAAAGTCGGAGCGGCGCTGGTCAGGGTTGATCCAGGTTGGGGGGTTGTCACGACACCGCGCGGGCCGTTTTGGCAACTGGCTGCGGCTGTATAGATGTAGTCCAGCGGCGAAAGATAGCCCGCGCTCGTGCGGGTCCAGAGGCGAACGAATACGGACTGGCCATTGCAGGGAATGTTGGTGACCTGCTTGGATGTTCCGCTGACGACCCCGCCGAAGACAGTACCCTGCCCGGGAGATGTGCCTACGTCGAGCCAGTAGTCGATCGCGGAACTGCCTGCGGACCAGGAAAAAAGAACGGAGGCGGAGGTCAAGGTCGTGTTCGGGGAGGGGGAGCCGACTATTCCGTATGGAATTGGTGTCGAGAGGTTCCATGAACCCGACGAAATCCAGCCGGAGGATTGGTTGACCGTGTCGGCGACGGAGCTGTACAACTGCTTTTGGCCCTGGAACGGGGCTTTGAATGTGAGCGGGAGTGTTACCGTAACCGTTGTTCCGGCGGAGGTGATTGATAATCCCGTGCCGGACAAACTGCAATTGGTGTTCTCAACCGTCTGGGCTGCGCCAGGGGAGAGTGCGAGCCAGCTTTGGTCGGAGTCGCGAAACAGACGAACTACGGACTGGGCGGGCGAGACGCTGATATAGCAACCGTTGGCGGCGGTGCTAGCGCTGTTGATCAAAAAAAGGATCGTTTGAATGTCCGCAGCGCCATCGGCGTCGGACGCGACGACGGTGAAGGTTTGCGCCGACGAATTTCCGCTGGATGGCGTAACAGATTGCATCGCCGGTGCACTGTTCCCGGCCACAGTCCAGACGCCAGAGGCCACCCAGCCGGTCGTAAGGTTGGAGGTATCCGTACCCTGTCCGTAAATCGTCTTCGCTCCCGTAAATCCGGCTGAAAAACCGAGCGGAAGCGTTAGGACCAGATTGTTCCCCGTTGAAATGGCCGAAAGCCCGGCCCCATTCAACGTGCAGCGCCCGTTGTCTACGCTTGCCGTCGCGCCAGGGGTCAGAACCAGCCACGCGCCGGATGCGTCGTTCCATAGAGACACCGTGTTCGCCGATCGGCTATAGGAGATGTGGCATGCGTTCGACGTGGCAGTTGAGGTACTGAATAAAACCTGTGCCGTTGCGATGTCGGTGGCTCCGTTGGCGTCCGCGAAGGTCACCGTGAAGGTCTGGGACTGACCCGCGCCCGCGGAGGGAGTTATACCGGTGACGGTTGGCGGAGCGGGATTCGCCGTGTGCCAGCCTCCGAGTTCCAGCCAACCGGAGGACAACGTAGCGTCCGCGACTGACCCGTAGAGCTTCTTAGCACCACCGAAGGCAGACGCGAATGAAAGTGAGAGATTCAGGCTCAATTGATGGCCCACCAAAGCGGCGCTGACCGTGGCGGCGTTCAGGCTGCAGTTGGTGTTCTGAAGCGTAACAGCCGCACCCACCGCGGCCGACGCCCATGACGACGTGCTGTCGATGTAGAGAGAAATCTGGTTGGACGGCCGGGAATACGAAATCGCGCACGCGTTCGTCGCTTGTGGCGATGTCGCGATCAGAAACTGCGCGGTTTGAATATCGGTTGCGCCGTCGGTGTCGGAATACACGAGCGCGAATGAAGGAGTAGCGCCCGATCCGGTCTGGGGCGTCACGGAAACGGGAACGGGTCCGAGGCGGATTCGCGTCGCGAAGCCGCCGAAGGCTCCGGCGTTGGCAGCCTGCACAGACGAAACGTTAGGCAGGTTGGCGGAAAGTGTCGAGCCGGCGGCGACGATGGCGCTGCCGCCCGAGGCCACAGCCAAGGCGCTGTCGGACGCACTGCCTCCCAAGTAACTGACGTGGAGCGGCGTCGAGTTCCCAGGGGGAAAGACCGCCCAAACCGCGTCATATTCTCCCGACCGTGTCGACTGGACCGGCGCCCGGACTGGAACATCCTGCGACGTGGAGTACCCTGCCACGGCGACCAAATTCGCCGCCGCCGTTACCGCCGTGAGGCCGTCAATACCGGATCCGCCGAGATAGGTCGACCAGAGATTCGTATTCCCGTTAAAGACCGAAACGAATCCATCGCTCTGCCCGCCGCCGTAGTTTGGCTGATATCCAATCGCGGTGTTGGGGAAATTCGAAGAAGGCGTTACGCCGGCTATCCAAGCTCGATTCTGAGGGTCGACGCCCACGCCGAATCCTGATTCCTCGGCCAGCAGCGATCCGCCGCTGCCGCCGAGATAAGTCGAGAAGAGAATCGATGTCATGGAATTCGCGATCCGCATGTAGAAGCAGTCCATGGCGCCGTTCCGCGATGCCCATGTCGGTGCCACGACCGGAAAATCGGCCGATGCCGTTGATCCCGTAACATGCAGGACCGAATCCGGACCGAATGCGAGTCCACGCACGCGATCGGCGCCTGTTCCGCCCAAGCAAGTACTGTTCTGCAGGGCGCCAGAGGGCGAAAGGCGGACGAGAAAAGCGTCTCCTCCGCCGAGACAACCGCTCAGGGGCGCACTAAGGGGGAGGGATGTGGATGAAGTCTCGCCGCCGAAAACCACGAACCCGTTGACGTCGACCGCCAGCGCCCACGCCATGTCGTGAGACGTCCCGCCGAAGTAGCTACTGAAGACAAGCTGCGTTCCCGCCGCGTTCAATTTCGTGATGAAGGCGTCGCGACCGCCCGAAAGAGCCCCCATTACAGGAAGCTGCAATGGGAAGTTCGTGGAGGCGGTGAACCCGGTGACGACAATATTGCCAGCGGAGTCGAGCGCGATCGCTTGAATTCTGTCTTCGCCCGAGCCGCCAAGGAAGGTTGCATTCAAGAGCTGTCCGGTTGGTGAGAGCTTCACGATGAAGCCGTCGATGCGGCCGCCCGCCGCGGATTGATAACCCGACAGGACAGGGAAGTCAGTCGACTCGGTCCAGCCCGCCAAATATATATTGCCAGAAGCATCCGTCGTTGCGCCGGTTACCGAGTCGAACAAACCGCCTCCCAGATACGTGCTGAATACGTAGTCCGGATCGACCGTTGTAGGAAGTGCGGGATCGATTGAATCGAGCCGAATGCTGACGCACTCGCCACGAACGACATAGCGGGCTTCGACGGGCCGGCGCTCGCCATCCGCGGCGGTCTGCCAAGCGCGTAGGCCCTCTTCTCGCCAATCGTCATCAATAATCAATGTCTTCGCCGTCGGGCCGGCGCGGGGACGGACGCCGGAGAAACAGTAACGGATGTGCCTCAGATCGGCATTCGGGGCGGCCTCGAATTCAGCTTTGACGGAACCTCGTCCCGACCTCAATACAACGTCGATTCCTGGATAGGCATGTACAGCCCGCAGGTCCGTGCGAGACACCCAACTGGCCGATCCTGCACGGGAAACAATCGTCGACTCCGCACCCTCGGTCTGCCATCGGAGCCGCGCGCCGGGAAACTGCACCATCGTGAGTTTGGAGCCGCGCCGCACCTCCAGGCCCCGCTCCGACGCCTCGGCGCGAAATCGGTCCCCCATGACCCAGAACCTCCCGGCAGCCGCTTCGGGCAACCAACCCGAGACGACGCCCTCCGACGGAAGTAGGGCGGAGGCCAGCAACAATGCGGGTAGCGACATATCCACCATCTGCATATCTCTTCGTCTCGAAAGGGGGTATCCAACAGACAGGATTTTTCCGTGAGAATAAGGGTGATATAGTTCCGGTAAGGTGCAACGCGTCTTTCTGTTCTTGTTCCTTCCTTGCCTGGTCGCGGCCGATCTTCCTCCGCTCGAACCCGTGACGCAGGGCGTGTTCCCTAGAGGACTGCGGCGCGGCACCGAGACCGCGATAACGATTCGGGGTCGAAATCTCCAACACCTGAAAGGCGCCATCATTTCGGGCGGCGGCGTGAGCGCCAAGATTGTCGACGCATCCGCCTACCGGGCAACCATCGCGGTGCGGGCTTCGGCGGCTGCCGAACCCGGCCGCCGCGATCTCCGGCTGATTGCACCGCACGGATCGACCCTGACTTGGATCGATGTCTCCGATGTTGCTGAACTCACGGAGAGAGAGCCGAATACCGAACTCGCGTCGGCGAACCCGTTGACGTTTCCCACCTTAGTCAACGGTATAATCACCGCCGCCGATTACGATTACTTTCGATTCGACGCCAGCGCCGGACAAACGCTAACTTTCGAATTACTCGCCACGAGAAACGGCTCACCGCTCGATGGCGTACTCGAGTTACTGGACACGAACGGCCGAACGATCGAATACTGCGACGACCACTACGCCTTTAAGGACCCGCGAATCATTCATACGTTCGCCTCAAGTGGAACTTACTATCTTCGGGTTTACGGTAGCGGTGAAAGCGGCTCCGAAAACTCCGACTACAGGCTGATCGCCGGAGCGATGCCGCACGCCGATTTCGCGTTGCCCGCGGGCGGGAGGCGGGGGTCAACCGTTGAGATAACCCTTCACGGCGTAAATCTCGATCACGCAAAGGAACTTGTACTCGGCAACGGCATCGCGCGGGCGACGGCCGTTCGCAACGGCCCGAAATCGGCGACCTTTCGGATGGCCATTCCTCTCGCCTCCGCCGCCGGGGTGCACTCTCTGCACATCGAAGGCGCGGCTCTCCCGATTCCTTTTGTCCTCTCCGACGGCCCCGAACTGACCGTCAGCCCAGGCGCGGCGCGAAGACGTCAAGATCCCATTCCAGTCGAGCTCGGGACGACGATCAATGGAGTAATCGACAGCGCCCGAGCCGCCGATTATTTTGTCATCCGTGTCGATCAACCTAAACAAATCGTGCTGTCGGTCGAATCGATGAATTTGGGTTATCTCCTCGACCCAATTGTCCTTGTTTATGACGAAAAGGGAACTCGCATCGCCTGGCAGGACGACCCGACCACGAATACCGGAAAAGAACCGGCTAACTTAGATCCCCATCTAACCGTCGCGTTGCCGAAGGAGGGCCGCTATACGGTTGCAATTCGAGATTCACAATTCCGGAGCGACGCCTCGTACCTGTATCGCCTCACCGTCAAAGAGGCCGTGCCCGACTTTTCGGTTCGTGTAGTCGGCGCGCATACAACGCTGTATCGAGGTCGCGACAATATCGTGAACGTCCGTGTGCGCCGCTTGGAGGGTTGGAACACGCCGGTGGAGGTCTGGGCCGATAACTTGCCCCGTGGCGTCACGGCGCGGAGAGCGATAGCCGAACCGAAAAACACATCTTACACAGGTACCTGCGGAGAGCGGCATTACTTAGATGGAACGAACGTCGAACTTATCTTCAAAGTAGAACCCGACGCCAAGCTGGATCTCAGCCAAGTGACGTTCCGCGCCCGAGGTGCGATGAATGGCCGCGAGGTGGAGAGGGCAGCGCGTGCCCGCTATTGGAAGTCGCGCATTCGCGTGACCGGCGATGCGGCTGAGCCGGCGCTATTTGCGACGGTCGCCGATCTCCCGGGGGTCGTCTTTCAGACTCCGGAGCGCAGCGCCACCGGGCGTGTGACGGCAATCGTCACGCGCCTCGATAACTCGAACGAACCAATGCGCATCGAAGGCGAGGGAGTTACTCCGCTCGATGTTCCGGCGGGGACGGCAAGAGCCGATATCGTTCTTACGAAACCAGGCGATGTTACCTTGTATGGCCTCGTGTCCGGTAAAGTCATCGGGCAGTCCGCTCCGATTCGCACGGAGATTCGAAAATGAAATTGTATTGGCTGATCGCTCCCGTGTTGGCGGCCGCACCCGCGGTCTACCCGCCAGAAATCAAGTTGTTCGGCGCGGGTTCCGCGCAGACGGTTGTAACGGATTCGGTCGGATGCGTACTTGCCGTGGATAACCCGAAAGTCGCCACGATCGACAAGAGCCGTGTCGTGGCGAAGTCGAACGGCGCGGCTTGGTTGACCGCTAAGTGCGCGAACGGCGTGACCACCGTACCAGTCGTTGTGCGCGCCGCCGGCGCGGCGATTCGAAAGAGCTTTGTCAACGATGTGGCGCCGATATTTACCATGGGTGGATGCACGGGCGCTAACTGTCATGGATCGATTCGAGGGCAGCGCGGATTCAAGTTATCGTTGTTCGGATACGAGCCGGAGTTTGATTTCGCGTCGATCACGCCGCGCATCGATAAGTCAGCGCCCGAAAAGAGTCTTCTCCTGCGGAAGGCCACCGCGCAAGACGCGCACGGCGGGGGATTCCGGTTTGCGGCGGATTCGATGGAATACAAGGCGATCGTCGACTGGATTCTAGATGGCGCTCAATTCGATTCGAAGGACACGCCGCGAATGGTCGAGTTGCGAGCCTATCCGAAAGAACAAATCGTCGGACGGGGTACTTTGCCGCGCCAAATCGTTGCGGTTGCCTATTATTCCGACGGCACTGTTCGTGATGCCACACAGTTTGTCCAGTACAGCTCCAACAATCCGGACATCGTGCGCGTCGATTCGAAAGGACTGGCGGCGGCGATCGAAACCGGCGAAACCGCCATCATGGTTCGCACGCTAGGCCACGCCGCCGCCGCGCGCGTTTTGGTCACCGATCCGGCTGCGCGTCCAACGATGACCCCCACTCCCCGGTACAACTTCATTGACGAACACGTCTTCGCGAAGTTAGAACGGTTAGGCATTCAGCCTTCGGGGCTATCCGCCGACGAAGAATTTTTGCGGCGGGTCTATCTCGACGTTGCCGGCACACTTCCATCGGAGGAGGAGGCGCGCGCGTTCCTGGCTTCGAAGTCCCCGCAAAGGCGTTCCCAGCTTATTGATAGTCTGCTGGCGCGGCCCGAGTTCGCCGAGCTCTGGGCGCTGAAATTCGCCGAGTTGACCCGGGCCGGCACCAGAGAGGCTGGGGCCAAGGGCGGGCGCATTGTCTACGAATGGTTCAGAAAGGCGATTGCCGAAAACCGGGGCTACGATAAGATCGTTACCGATCTGTTGCTTAGTCAAGGGGCCCACTTATTCGGAAAGGGCCCATCGTCGTTTTATAACATCTCGTTCGATTCCAACGCCGCCGATCATGCGACTAACATCAGTCAGATATTTCTCGGCGTCCGGATCGAATGCGCGAAGTGTCATAACCATCCTTGGGAAAAATGGACCCAGGATGATTTCTACGGTTTCGCCGCGTTCTTTGCGCGCGTGGCCGTAAAGGAAGTCTACGAAAACGATGAGAACGCGACTGTCTACAACGAGGAAGGCGAGGTCATCCATCCGAAGACGAAGAAGCCGGTTATGCCCAAGTATCTCGACGGCGTGAAGGAAGAGCAGCGCCAGGATTCCGATATCCGCGAGGCGCTGGCGAGGTGGATGACGCGCTCGGACAATCCCTTCCTCGCCCGCGCGTTCGTGAATCGCGTGTGGAAGCACTACATGGGCCGCGGGCTGGTCGAAGATGTCGACGACTTCCGCATCACGAACCCGCCGACAAATCCGGCGCTGCTTGACGCCCTTGCCGCGGATTTTTCCAAGAGCGGATACGATATCAAGCGGCTGATTCGGCGTATTCTCAATTCACGCACCTATCAGCTGAGCGCCGCGCCGAACGAGACCAATAAGAAAGACTCCATCAACTATTCCCGTTACTACATGCGCCGTTTGATGGCCGAGACGTTGACCGATGCCATCGCGCAGGCAACTGGCGTGCCAGACAAGTTCGCCGGGTATCCGCCGGGAACGCGAGCGATGCAGGTGTATTCAGGTTCCAGTTATATGCTTTCGACCTTCGGGAGGCTA
>Ga0194119_10013453_pt1 | contig 10184 bp, 5 predicted proteins | sample TA2MahC100mmetaG_FD_148620 | JGI IMG/M metagenome (GOLD analysis project Ga0194119, IMG submission 148620) | Freshwater microbial communities from Lake Tanganyika, Tanzania - TA2015018 Mahale Deep Cast 100m | ecosystem: Environmental > Aquatic > Freshwater > Lake | place: Tanzania: Lake... | reverse complement strand
CCGGCGAGGAGGGCGACTACGACGCCTTCATCCGCCGCGCCGCGCTCGACCCCATCGCGCGCCGCGTGAAGCTCGCCGATCTCGAGGACAACATGGACCTCCGGCGCATTCCCGCCCCCGGGCCGCAGGATTTCGAGCGGCTGGCGAAGTATCGCCGGGCCTGGGATCTGCTCGGCGGCGGGTCCAGGGGCTGAGGGCGCTGAAAAAGGGTCTCCAGAGCAGAAATTCGCCGAATTTCTGCTCTGGAGACGGTTCGACCCCATCCGCCTTCCGCATCCCCGGCCGAGCCACTAGCCTCTGGCGCGCGCGGCCGGGGGCCGCGGCGGTCCTTTCGGAGCGGTTCCATGATCGGTCGTCTTCCCGCCTTCCTCCTCGGGCTGGGCCTCGCCCTCGGTGCGGTCGCGCCCGCGGGCCTCCTCGCCCCCGCCACCGCGCAGCAGGCGGAGGAGCCGCGCTTCGCCTTCAGCCGCCTCGACATCGACCAGTCCGGCCTGCAGCCGCGCGTGTGCCTGCAATTCACCCGCAAGCTGCGCGCCGAGGGCGTGCGCTACCTCGACTACCTCTCGATCTCGCCGCAGGCCCGCCCCGGCGCCAGCGTCGAGGACGACCGGCTCTGCCTCACCGGGCTTTCCTACGGCTCGGACTACGAGATCGACCTGCGCCCCGGCCTGCCCTCGGCGGATGATCGCCGCCTCTCCAGCTCGGAGCGCGTGGGCGTCACGCTCTCCGCCCGCCCGCCCGTCGTCGCCTTCACCAGCGCCGGCCGCATCCTCGTGCGCGCCGCGAGCGACGGCCTGCCGGTCACCACGGTCAACGTGGCCGAGGTGGCGCTGCGCGTCTTCCGCGTCGGCGAGCGCGGCTTCGCGGCGGTGCGCGACCAGTTCCGCCAGAACGACCGCCGCGGCTGGGGCTACGCGCTCGAGCAGATGCGCAACGACCAGGGCGAGCTGGTCTGGTCCGGCACGCTCGCCACCGCCAACCCGCCCAACCGCGAGGTCGTCACCTCCTTCCCGCTGGGCGAGGTGATCGGCGGCCGCCGCGCGGGCATCTACTGGATCGCGGCCTATGACGCCGCGCGCGGCGCCGGCGACGACGACGACAACCGCTGGAGCCGCCAGCTCGCCACGCAATGGGTGGTCTCCACCGACATCGCGCTCTCCGTCCTGCGCGGCGCCGACGGGCTGCACGTGATGGCGCGCGACTTCGCGGGCGCGCGGCCGATGGCCGGGCTCGAGCTGCGCCTGGTCTCGCGCGCCAACGAGGAGCTCGGCCGCGCGCGCACCGACGAGGAGGGCCGCGCCAGCTTCGCGCCCGGCCTCCTGCGCGGCACCGGCGCGCAGGCGCCGGTCTCTGTGATGGCCTTCGGCCCGGGCGAGGATTTCGCGCTGGTCGACCTCGACCGCGCGGCCTTCGACCTCGCCGATCGCGGCGTCGAGGGGCGCGCGCCGCCAGGGCCGGTCGACGTCTATGCCTGGACGGAGCGCGGCATCTATCGCCCGGGCGAGACCGTCGCCTTCGCGGCGCTGCTGCGCGACGCCGGCGGCGACGCCATGCCGGGGTTGCGCGCGCAGGTCGTGCTGCGCCGTCCCAATGGCAGCGAGGCGCGGCGCTTCGCGCTGGCCGCCGACGCGACGGGCGCGCTGCAGCAGGCGATCGCGCTGACCGCGACCTCCGCGCGCGGCATGTGGAGCGCGGAGGTGCTGGTCGATCCCGCGGCGCCGCCGATCGGCCGCGCGCGCTTCGAGGTGCAGGACTTCGTGCCGCAGAAGCTCAAGGTCGAGCTGGCGCCCGCGGCGGCCGCCTATGCGCCGGGCGAGCAGGCGACGATCGCGATCGCCAGCCGCTTCCTCTACGGCGCGCCGGCCGCCGACCTCGCCACCGAGGCGGAGGCGACGCTGGAATTCGACCCGCTGCCGCATCCGCAGCTGCGCGGCTTCTTCTTCGGCCATGACCGCGAGCGCGCGGAGTTCCCGGCCTTCGAGATGGCGGCGCCGCGCACCGACGCGCAGGGCCGCGCCACGGTCACCGGCACCGTGCCCGATGTCGGCGCCGCGACGCGGCCGCTGCGCGCGGTCGCGCGCGTCGCGGTGATGGAGCCGGGCGGCCGCGCCACGGCGGAGAGCGCGAGCTTCGCGATCAGGGGCGCGCCGGTGCAGCTCGGCCTGCGCCCGCTCTTCGCGCCCGCGCGCAGCTGGTGGGACGGCGCCGAGCGCCCGACCACGCCCTGGGACTCGACCGCGCGCTTCGAGCTCGTCGCCATCGACGCCGATGGCCGGCGCATCGCCGTGCCCGCCTTCGAGTGGCGCCTGGTGCGCGAGGAATCGCTGTGGAACTGGGTGCGCGCCGGCAATGGCGGCTGGAGCTTCGAGGAGGTGGTGCGCGAGCGCGTCGTCGCCTCCGGCCGCGGGCGCGTCGACGCGGACCGCTTCGCGGAGATCGCCGCCGACGTCGCCTGGGGCCGCTACCGCATGCAGGTCCGCGTGCCGGGCGCGGAGCGCGCGCAGGCCGCGGTCTCGTTCCAGGCGGGCTGGGGCGGCGGCGACCTCGATCGCACGCCGGACAAGCTGGAGGTCGTCGCCGACCGCCAGGCCTATCGCGCGGGCGAGGTCGCGCGGCTGCGCATCGACGCCGCGCATGCGGGCGAGGCGACGATCCTGGTCGCGACCGACCGCGTCCATGCCGTGCGCAACATCGCCGTGCCGGCGGGCGGCGCCTCGGTCGAGATCCCGGTCGAGGCGGCCTGGGGCCCGGGCGCCTATGCGCTGGTCTCCATGGTGCGCCCGCTGGAGGCGCCGGGCGCCGGGCGCGCGCCGCTGCGCGCCATCGGCGTCGCGTGGCTCGGCATCGACACCGGCGCGCGGCGCCTTGCCGTCGAGATCGTGGCGCCGGCGCGCATCCGCCCGCGCGGTCCCGTGGAGGTCGCGCTGCGCGTGCCCGGCGCGGGCGCCGACGCGCGCGTGACGCTGGCCGCGGTCGACGAGGGCATCCTGCAGCTCACGCGCCATGCCAGCCCCGACCCGCACGCCCATGTCTTCGCCAAGCGGCGCCTGGGCGTCGAGCTGCGCGACGACTATGGCCGCGTGATCGATGGCCGCGCCGGCGCGCGCGGCGCGATCCGCCAGGGCGGCGACGCCGGCTTCGGCGGCCGCGGGCTGGAGGTCGTGCCGATCACCATCGTCTCGCTCTTCCACGGCCCGGTCGCGCTCGACGCCGAGGGCCGCGCGCGCGTGACGCTGGACATCCCGGACTTCGCGGGCGAGCTGCGCCTGATGGCCGTGGCCTGGGACGGCACGCGGCTCGGCGCCGGCGAGGCGCGCATGACCGTGCGCGACGCGCTGGTCGCCGACGCGACCTTCCCGCGCTTCCTCGCGCCCGGCGACGAGGGGCGCGTGGCGCTGTGGCTGCACAATGTCGAGGGCGAGGCGGGGACCTGGCGCGCGAGCTGGTCGGTCGAGGGCGGCGCGCGCACCGCCGGCGAGGCGTCGCGCAGCGTGGCGCTGGCGCGCGACGGGCGCGAGCTCCTGTCCTGGCCGCTGGTCGCGGGCGAGCCCGGCCTCTCCACCTTCCGGCTGGCGATGTCCGGGCCGGGCGGCGCCTCCTTCGCGCGCGAATGGCGCATGGAGACGCGGCCCGCCCAGGCGCGCACGACCGAGGCGCGCATTGAGCGCATCGCGCCGGGCGCCGCGCTGGCCGTGGCGCCGCGCCAGGTCGCGGGCGCCGTGCCCGGCTCGGTGCAGGCGACGGTGGAGATCGCGTCCTGGCGCGGCTTCGACGTGCCGGCGCTGCTGCGCGCGCTCGACCGCTATCCCTTCGGCTGCCTCGAGCAGACGACCAGCCGCGCCTTCCCGCTGCTCTTCCTCAACGACGCGGCCGCGCTGGTCGGGCGCGGCGAGGAGCGCGGCATCGAGCGGCGCGTGCAGGACGCGATCTGGCGCGTGCTCGACCTGCAGCGCCCCGATGGCGGCTTCGGCCTCTGGGGCCCGGGCGACGACCCGGCGCAGGGCTGGCTGCAGGTCTATGCCGCCGACTTCCTGCTCGCGGCGAAGAAGCGCGGCATGACCGTGCCCGACGAGGCGCTGGGCCGCGCGCTGCGCTGGATGCGCGCCACGGCCTCGCGCCTCGATGGCGGCGACGAGGCGCGGGCCTACGCGCTCTACGTCCTCGCGCGCGAGGGCCGCGCCGACCTCGGCACGATGCGCTACGTCCACGACGCGCGCGCGCGCGGCTACGAGAACCCGCTGGTGATGGCGCAGCTCGGCGCCGCGCTGCAACTGGCCGGCGACACGGCGCGCGCCGACGGCCTTTTCCAGCGCAGCCTCGCCGCGCTCGACCGCGACATGCAGCGCACGGACCGCCGCAGCTTCGACGGCTATGGCAGCCCGCTGCGCGACCTCGCCGGCACGGTCGCGGCCGCCGCGGCGGCCAACCGCGCCGACACGCTCGACCAGCTGTTCCGGCGCTTCTCCGACACGATGCGCCTGCCGCAGCTCGACGCCACGACGACGCAGGAGAAGGCGTGGATGCTGCTGGCGACGCAGGCGATGGCGGAGCACGGCGGGCACGTGAACGTCGACGTCGCCGGCACGCCGGTGATGGGCCGCGCGCGCGCCTTCCTCGAGCTGCAGCCCGAGCAGCTGCGCCGCGGCCTGCGCATCGAGAACCGCGGCCAGCGCGACGCCTGGGCGACGACGACGGTGAGCTACGTGCCGTCCAGCCCGCTGCCCGCTTCCAGCCGCCGCCTGACGATCCGGCGCACGCACTGGACGCTGGCGGGCGAGCGCGCGGACCTTGCGAAGCTGCGGCAGAACGACCGCGTCGTGGTCTGGATCGAGGTCGGCGGCCTGAACGAGTCCGACCGCCAGGCCAATGCCGACATCGCGATCACCGACCTGCTGCCCGCGGGGCTGGAGATCGAGGCGCCGCTGCGCCGCGTCGACGACGAGGGCGCGACGCAGTTCCGCTTCCTCGGCACGCTGTCGCGCTTCGCGGTGGTCGAGGCGCGCGACGACCGCTTCGTCGCCGCGGCGCGCGGCGGCGAGCTGACCGAGCCGGCGCTGCGCATCGGCTACGTGGCGCGCGCGATCACGCCGGGGCGCTACGTCCTGCCCGCGGTGCAGGTCGAGGACATGTACCGCCCGGAGGTCTTCGCGCGCAGCGCGGCCGGGCGGGTCGACATCGCGCCGTGAGCCGCGGCGGGGCAAGGCCGGGGCGCTGAGGGGCATGCGCCGCCTGCTGCTCGCCGGCGCGCTCGGCGCCGCGGCGCTCGCGCTCGGCGTCGTGGCGCTCGACCGCGCCTTCCCGCCGGACCTGTCGCGCGCCGCCGCGTCCTCGACCCTGGTCGTCGACCGCGAGGAGCGGCTGCTGCGCGCCTTCGTCACCGCCGACGGCAAGTGGCGGCTGCCGGCGCGCGTCGCCGACGTCGACCCGCGCTATGTCGACATGCTGCTCGCCTACGAGGACCGGCGCTTCCGCGCGCATCCCGGCGTCGACCCGGCGGCGCTGGCGCGCGCGGCGTGGCAGGCACTGCGCAGCGGGCGCGTCGTCTCCGGCGGCTCGACCATCACGATGCAGGTCGCGCGGCTGCTCGAGCCGCGGCCGCGCTCGATGGCGGCGAAGCTCGCGGAGATCGCGCGCGCCCTGCAGCTCGAGGCGCGGCTGGGCAAGGACGAGATCCTGTCGCTCTACCTCTCGCTCGCGCCCTTCGGCGGCAATGTCGAGGGCGTGCGCGCGGCCTCGCTGTCCTGGCTCGGCAAGGAGCCCGCGCGGCTGACGCCGGGCGAGGCGGCGCTGCTCGTCGTGCTGCCGCAGTCGCCGGAGCGCACGCGCCCCGACCGCGACCCCGAGGCGGCGCGCGCCGCGCGCGACAAGGTCCTGCGCGTGCTCGCCGCGCGCGGCGCCCTGCCGGCGCGCGAGGCCGCCGAGGCGGCGCAGGAGCCCGCGCCGCGCCAGCGCATCGCCATGCCCTTCCATGCGCCGCATCTCGCCGAGGCGATGCGCGCGACGGCGCCGCCGGGCGCGCGGCTGCGCACCACGATCGACCGCGCGCTGCAGGAGCAGGTCGAGCAGCTCGCGCGGCGCGAGCGCGGCTTCTTCGACGATCCCGGCAACGTCGCCATCCTCGTCGTGGAGAACGCCACGCGCGAGGTGCGCGCCTGGGTCGGCGGCGCCGACTTCGCGGCCGAGGCGGGGCAGGTCGACCTCGCGCGCGCGCGCCGCTCGCCGGGCTCGGCGCTCAAGCCCTTCCTCTACGCGCTGGCCTTCGACGATGGCTGGCTGCACCCGGAGACGCGCATCGCCGACGCCGCGACGCGCTTCGGCGACTTCGCGCCGCGCAACTTCGACCGCGGCCATGCCGGGGAGGTCTCGGCGCGCGCGGCGCTGCAGCTCTCGCTCAACGTGCCCGCGGTCGCGGTGCTGGAGCGGCTGGGCACGGCGCGCTTCATGCAGGCGCTCGCCGGCGCCGGCGCGGTCGCGGAGTTCGACCGCCGCGCGACCGAGGCGCCGGGCCTGCCGGTGATCCTCGGCGGGCTCGGCATCTCGCTCGCCGACATGGCGATGCTCTACGCCGCGCTGGCCGACGACGGCCGCGCGCGGCCGCTGGTGCTGCGCCACGGCGCGGCGCGCGAGGCGGGCGAGGGCCGGCCCTTCGTCGAGCCGCGCGCCGCGCAATGGACGCGCGAGATCCTGCGCGGCGTGCCGGCGCCCGAGCCCTGGGCGCAGCGCGGCGCGGCGCGGCCGATCGCGTGGAAGACCGGCACGTCCTACGGCTTCCGCGACGCGCTCGCCTTCGGCTCGACGCGGCGCTTCACCGTCGCGGTCTGGGTCGGGCGCGCCGACGGCACGCCGCGCCCCGGCCAGTACGGGCGCAGCGCCGCGGCGCCGATCCTGTTCAAGGCCTTCGACCTCCTGCCGCCGGAGGCCTGGCCCGAGCCGCCGCAGCGCCCCGGCGCGCCGCCGCCCGCGCTCGCGCGCCTCGCGCCGCGCGGCGCCGAGGACCGGCCCTGGGCCGATGGCGAGCGCGGCCTCGCCATCCTCTTCCCGCCCGATGGCGCGACGATCGAGCTCGCGCGCCTGGGCGGCGAGCTCGTGCCGCTCGCGCTCAAGGCGCAGGGCGGGCGCGGGCGCCTGACCTGGATCGTCGATGGCAGGCCGCTCGCCGCGGCGCCGCGGCTCGAGCCGCGCAGCTACGTGCCGGAGGGCGAGGGGTTCCTGCGCCTCGTCGTCGTCGACGAGGCGGGTGCGAGCGCGCAGGCGAGCGTGCGCATCGTCGAGCCGCGCTGAGGTCGCGCGCGCGATGGCCCGGCGCTGGATGGCCCGGCGGGGGGCGGCTCAGCGCGCGGCGAGGTAGCCGGTCGCCGCGACGAGCGGATCGTAGAGCGCCGGGCCGGCCGCGACGATCGGGTTGCCGCGATTGGCGAGCAGGCCCTGCTCGAAGGGCGAGGCGATGCCGCCGGCCTCGCGCACCAGCACGCAGCCGGCCAGCGCGTCCCAGGGCTTGGTGAAGCATTCCGCGAAGCCGTCGATCGCGCCCTGCGCGACCAGCGCCATCGACAGCGCGCAGGCGCCGGAGCGGCGGAACTCGAAGCCCGCCGCGATCGCGCGGTCGAGCGAGGCGAGATAGGCCGGCCGCGGCAGCGTCGGCGTCCAGTCGATCTCGATCACCGCCTCGGCCGGGCGCGTGGTGGCGGAGACGCGCAGCGCCTTGCCGTCGCAGGTCGCGCCGCCGCCCAGCCGCGCGGCGTAGACGCGGCCGAGCACGGGCGCCGCGACGACGCCGATATCGGCGACGCCGTCGGTCATGTGCGCGATCGACACGCACCAGTAATGGCCGCCGCGCGCGAAATTCGCCGTGCCGTCGATCGGGTCGACGACCCAGAGGCTGCGCCCGGAGCCGCCGCCGCCCTCCTCGCCGAGGAAGTCGTCGCCGGGGAAGGCGCGCGCCACGGCCTCGGCGATCTGCCGCTCGATGTCGCCATCGACCTCGGTGACGTAGTCCTGGTGGCCCTTGAAGCTGGTCGGGCCCTTGCGCGCGCCTTGCCGCGCCAGCGCCTGCCGCCCCATCTCGCCCGCGAGCCGCGTCGCGAAGGCAAGGCGCTCCTCGAGCGCCGCCGCGTCCATCATCCTTCCGCTCCTTCCGTCGGGCGCGGCGCCGCGCGCCGCGAAAAGCGCAGGTAGGCGGGGCTGCGGCCCTCGCCCACCGACCATTCCTCGTAGCGCGTCGCCGGCCAGTCCGCGGGCCGCGCGGCCAGGCGCTCCACGAGGTCGAACCAGGGATGGACCGGCAGCCGCTCCAGGATCCACTCCAGGTAGTCGGCATGGTCGGTCGCCACGCGCAGCTCGGCGCCGGGCGCAAGCGCCTGCGCCAGCGCGTCGAGGAAGGGCGCCTGGACAAGGCGGCGCTTGTGGTGGCGCGCCTTGGGCCAGGGATCGGGGAAGAGCACGAAGGCGCGCGCGATGGATCCCGGCGCGAGGCGCTGCAGCAGCATGCGCGCGTCGTCGTTCCAGACCCGCACGTTGCCGATCGCGCCGTCGCGCAGGTAGCCGAGCAGCGCGACGACGCCGTTCTCGTAGGGCTCGCAGCCGACCAGGCCGATCGCCGGGTTGTGCGCCGCCTGCCAGGCGAGGTGCTCGCCGCCGCCGAAGCCGACCTCGAGCCAGGTCTCGCGCGGCGCATGGGCGAAGAACGTCGCGGGATCGACCGGCGCGTCGCCCGCGGGCAGCGCCACGCGCAGCGCCGGCAGCATCGTCGAGAGCAGCGCCGCGCGGCCCGCGCGCAGCTTGCGCCCGCGCCGGCGCCCGAAGCTGTGGATGAGGCGCTCGCCCTCGTCCATCGCGGACCCCCTCAAAGCAGAAGGGGGACGCGCCCGCGTGGCGCGTCCCCCCGCCTTCGCGTGCCGGTGGCTCAGCGCGCGCCGAAGGCGGAGCGCAGGTCCTTCACGAGGTCGGTCTTCTCCCAGGAGAAGCCGCCATCCTTTTCCGGCGCGCGGCCGAAATGGCCGTAGGCGGAGGTGCGCTCGTAGATGGCGCGGTTGAGCTTCAGGTGCTCGCGGATGCCGCGCGGCGTCAGGCTCATGAGCTCCTGCAGCACCTTCGAGATCTTCTCCTCGTCGGCCTTCCCGGTGCCCTGCGTGTCGACATAGACCGAAAGCGGGTGCGCGACGCCGATCGCGTAGGAGAGCTGGATCGTGCAGCGATCGGCGAGGCCGGCCGCGACCACGTTCTTGGCGAGGTAGCGCGCGGCATAAGCGGCCGAGCGGTCGACCTTGGTCGGGTCCTTGCCGGAGAACGCGCCGCCGCCATGCGGGGCCGCGCCGCCATAGGTGTCGACGATGATCTTGCGGCCGGTCAGGCCGGTGTCGCCATCCGGGCCGCCGATGACGAAGCGGCCGGTCGGGTTGACGTAGAATTGCGCGTCGTCGGCCGGCATGCCGACGTCCTTCAGCACCTTCTGGACGTAGGGGCGCACGATCGCCTTCACGTCGCCGGACTCGAGCTGGCGGCCTTTGCGGTCCTTCTCGGAATGCTGGGTCGAGACGACGACCGCGGTGCAGGCCACCGGGCGGCCATTGGCGTAGCGCAGCGTCACCTGGCTCTTGGCGTCGGGCTGCAGCAGCGGCTCCTTGCCCGAGTGGCGGACATCGGCCAGCGCCTTGAGGATGTTGTGCGAGTACTGGATCGGCGCGGGCATCAGTTCGGGCGTCTCGTTGCAGGCATAGCCGAACATGATGCCCTGGTCGCCGGCGCCCTCGTCCTTGTTGCCGGCCGCGTCGACGCCGACCGCGATGTCGGCGGACTGGCCGTGCAGGCGGACGACGACCTTCGCCGTCTTCCAGTGGAAGCCCTTCTGCTCGTAGCCGATGTCGCGCACCGCGTTGCGCGCCAGCGCCTCGATCACCTTCGCGTTGACCTCGCCGCTCTTGAGCATCGGGGCCTTGGCGCCGCACTTGCGGCGGTCCATGCGGACCTCGCCGGCGATGCAGATGTAGTTTGTGGTGACGAGCGTCTCGCAGGCGACGCGCGCATAGGGGTCGAGGCCGATGAAGGCATCGACAATCGAGTCGGAGATGCGGTCGCAGACCTTGTCGGGATGTCCCTCGGAGACGGACTCGGAGGTGAAGACGAAATCGCCCTGGCGCATCGGCGGGGGACTCCATTTTGGAACCGGGGAAGGCCCTTAGGGCCCT
>Ga0194119_10013452_pt1 | contig 10184 bp, 4 predicted proteins | sample TA2MahC100mmetaG_FD_148620 | JGI IMG/M metagenome (GOLD analysis project Ga0194119, IMG submission 148620) | Freshwater microbial communities from Lake Tanganyika, Tanzania - TA2015018 Mahale Deep Cast 100m | ecosystem: Environmental > Aquatic > Freshwater > Lake | place: Tanzania: Lake... | reverse complement strand
GGCGCAATCGTCCACTCCGAAGATGGGTGCACTTGAAGAGTCGAAAGGCATCGCGGATCGGCAAGTAATCCACACCGATCGGTACCGGCATCAGTCGGCGGTAGCGACGGCGACTCGTATATGGCTTTCGACGTGATACGCATCAACGACATTCCAGAGTCAGGCAGTTCAGTGATTTCCGAACTGATGATGTTCTTTACGTCGATTCGACTTGTTGAATTCAAAGATGCCCGACAGAGCGTCAACGTTTCGGGTGACGCAATGATATGTGTGACACCAAGAAATCCAAAGAGTTCCGCGTTGCAAAAATCCACGGTTGGCGCTTCAAGTGATTGCTTCAACGAGTTGTTGAGCCCCGTGAATGCGGTTGCGTCTCGAATCTTGGGCTGGCCTTCAAGCACTATGAAGCCTGATTGACGAAGTTGGAATGAGCCGTACAAGCCGTTCCAGTCGCCGGGCTCAAGCTTTCGAAAGTTCGCCCCCGCGAGTTCGAGAGCCTCCCTCTGACTCAAAAACTCACTCCATCGGTTGAGAAAAATCGGGTCAACAACGGCGACTACTCCGAATTCGGCGTCCAACGCGTCGCGCAACTTGTTGCTCCATCGACCATCATCTCCGAGCACCCCAACCAATCCGTAGGGACTTGGCTTCTGCCACTTATACAAGTGTTGGAGAGGATACGAGAGCGAAACGGCAAATGACGTCACTAGCACTACTGCGGGCAGGAGCATGTCCCGTCGCCAAGTGATTCGGTTGGCCGTCGCTGTACGAGGGGCTGCGAACACGAGGCTTACTGCCAACATGGCGAAGCTGAGCAGGATGTCACGGAAGAAAGAGTCCGAACGTATCCGCAGTGGGTTTGGCAAGAGATGAATCATCTGCAGGAAGCTCACTCCCCAGACAATGATCAGGGTCACCATCAGTGACTGATATCGAAGTCTCGGGCCCCGCAACAACCGAAAAGCAATGAGTGACATCACAAGTACCGCCGAGTGAGGAATTCTGGTCAAGTCGGTCGGTATTCCCAAGCGTTCGCCAAACAGCGAATTGAGCATCGCGCTCCACGGATAAATCTCAGTTGTAAAGAGTTGTTTGGCGAAATGTTGAAGATCCGAGACCGATCGGCTTGGCTGCGCCCACCAGTAGTCCACTCCTGAAGCATCAATCAGGCTTCGGCTGGATAGCTCAATGGACACATCGACAACGACGAACAACAAATACATCGCCGCGACAATGAACAACAGTCTGTTGAACCCGGAACGAAAGAAGCCAGAAAGCACTGCGCGAATCATCCGTCGCCGATATGCACCGAAGATGGCAACACAAGCCAAGATGAAAAGTGGTGGCCCGTACAACGGAAGATACGACCAGAGCCCCATCAACAACAGGTACAGGCCGACCATCGCAAGACGAAGTGAGAAATTGGTATCAGGCGACTCTGAACAGTTGTTTCGGATGAGAACTATCAGCGAAAGGAGTGCTGAGGCGATGGTGAAAAATCCCTGATAGGCAAGAGAATTTGAATACCAATCCTGATCAAGAACGTATTCAAGGGATGGGTAGTTGGCCCCGATCAGCAGCACGATAAACAACAGGTTTGACCACCGCGAAGGTTTGGTCGTCGACGACTGTATGACTTTCCAAAACTGACCAAACGCGGCTCCTGAGACCATCATCGCCAACATGTGTGTGGAGAAAACGATGAGTTGGGCGGAGATGAGACTGCTCAGCACCCAGAAGGGGCCGGCATTGATGACGCCTTGATAGGGGAGTCGGTATCCACCGATGATTCCGAAATCAAGTACGGGCACTCCCAACAGTCGGTACACCAAGGAGCGAGAAGACCCGCTGTCATGGAACACGCCTCCGAAGCTTGCGCCAGTCGAGTAAAAGTACGTCAACATGTCCTCGAGGTCCCAGAACCCGAGCACACTCACCAGTGTGGAAATCGCGATCGAAACTGCGATTCCAATCCGAATTGGACTGTCTGCGAACGCTTTGCGCCGAAGTGGTGAGGAGAGCATTACTTTTCTTGAAGCTGCATGGACATGCGGCGGTGATTCACAGTGGAATGTTCCCGTGCTTTCGGCGAGGAGACTCTTCCTGCTTGGTGCGCAAGATACGCAAACCCTCTGCCAGCTTGATACGGGTATCTGCGGGGTCGATGACATCATCGACAAACCCTCGCTCCGCTGCCACATAGGGGTTTGCGTATTTCTCTGTGTACTCAGCTACAAGTTCAGCGCGACGACTGGAGGGATCCGCTGCTTGTTGGAGTTCTCGTCGGTACACGATTTCAACGGCACCCTGGGGTCCCATCACCGCGAGTTCAGCAGTGGGCCAGGCATATGCAAGATCCGCTCCGATTGATTTTGAATTCATCACTACATAGGCACCGCCGTACGCCTTTCTGGTGATGACTTGGATTCTTGGAACTGTTGCTTCGCAGTATGCGTAAAGCAGCTTTGCTCCATGCCGGATGATCCCGCCATATTCCTGATCGACTCCGGGCAGGAACCCTGGAACATCCACAAAGGTGATGATTGGGATATTGAACGCATCGCACGTTCGGACAAACCTCGCCGCTTTCTCGCTCGACTCAATGTCGAGAACTCCTGCCAAGACCATCGGCTGGTTCCCGACGACACCAACGGAGTGACCATCGATGCGAGAGAAACCACACACAATGCTTTTCGCCCAGTTGGGGAAGTACTCGTAGAACTCTCCTTCATCGACAATCTCGGTAATCACTCGTTTCATGTCGTACGGCATGTTGGGTGATGCCGGCAGAATGGTGCGAAGTAACTCACAGCGCCGATGAGGGTCATCATTCGACTCGCCACGTGGCGGCGAGGAGAGGTTGTTCTGAGGCAAGAAGCCGAGTAGATATCGAACGTCCGCGAGGCAGGACTGTTCATCAGCGGAGACGAAGGTAGCAACACCGCTTTTTGAAGCATGACTCACAGCTCCGCCGAGTTCCTCGAGTGTTACCTCTTCCCCAGTCACGGTCTTTACGACGTCAGGTCCGGTGATGAACATGTGGCTGGTCTCACGCACCATGAATATGAAGTCAGTCATGGCCGGCGAATAAACGGCGCCACCCGCGCACGGCCCAAGTACTACAGAAATCTGGGGTACGACACCTGATGACTGCACGTTGCGCCAGAAGATGCCTCCGTAACTGGCGAGTGAAACAACTCCTTCTTGAATTCGTGCCCCAGCGCCATCGTTGAGACCAATTACCGGTGCCCCAGTTTTAAGTGCGAGATCCATCAATTTATGGATTTTTTCGGCGAACACCTCACCGAGAGCCCCTCCAAAGACAGTGAAGTCTTGGCTATAAACGAATACTTGGCGACCATCGATGGTTCCCCAGCCAGTGATGACTCCATCCGTATAGGGACGTTCCTCGAGACCAGCTGCATGCGCTCGATGGCGAGCAAGTAGATCGAGTTCGTGGAAGCTTCCTGGATCTAGGAGCGCATCAATTCGTTCGCGAGCAAGCATTTTGCCCTTCTCGCGCTGTCGTTCGACGGCACGAGGCGACCCCGCTTCGGTGGCTTGTTTGCGACGCGATGCCAGCTCGGCGAGTTTCTGAGCAATCGGGTCAACGGCCACGCCCTGACGATAGTTCGTGGTCGTGGTATCGTTCGCACGCGTCTCGAATGGGGCCATTACTGAACCCTCACCGGCACCGCTCCTCCGCATTCTCTGCTGAGTCGCCATTCGCAACACTTCTGGTGGCCGTACTCATCGGTGTTTTGCTCGCTTTGTACATCTCCAACTTCGGTACGAACGACGTCGAGGAATCGACACATATGTCGTACTCGGCAGGTGCAGACCTGCACATACGGTCGGTGGAAAAGTCGGGAGTGCACACCCTGTTCGGAGTGCCTGTATTTGACACCATTCAGGGCACCGGCGATCGCCTTCCATATCAAGCTTCATGGCCACAAAGCGTGACATGGCCGTTGCGATTGTTCATGTCGTGGGAACATCTGGCCACTCTGCGTTCGTTCATTTTTGGAACCGCCGGGCTTTGGCTCACACTCACTGCGTTTGGATCGTGGTTCTCACGGCGCTCTTTATTGCGAATGACAGTATTTGGTGCCCTGTTGGTCTCTTCGTTTGGCTTGTACGTCAGGCATAACGAGTGGAGCGACACCTATGTGCAGACAGTTGGAGTAATTGGGGTTTGTGCCTTCTTCATGCATCGGTACTTTGCCGATGCAGCGAGTGAGTCAAGCCTTTCGCATTCTCGAGCCATGGTGTTTGCCGGTTTCGTCTCAATCAATGGAGTCGTCACCGGCCATCCCGGCTTCTGGCCGATCGCGCTGTTTTCGTGGTCAGCCATCGTTGTTGCACTGGGCACTTTGGACGCGTTTAGACAACAATTTCGGCAATTCCTTGCCGTCAATTGGAAACTCATCACTGTTGCGATTGGCGCAACCCTGTTCACAGTGACTGCAGCGACTGTCGATCTCATCGCGGAACTGGGAGGCAAAGCCTCAGGCAGACCTCTGTCGCGAACCCAGGGTCTGTTTAGTGAGCATGTGTTCGTCGGTGTCTACGGGCTCTCGGAGGGTGGAATACTGCCGGATTCAGCGCGCAAGGTTGTTTCGTCACTACTCGCGACGTTCTTGCTGCCCGCATTCATGATGTTTGACTCTCTGCTACCGCAATTCCTACGGGCCAGTGAGTTCAAAGAGATAGTTCGAGTTGAATTTACTGGTTCTCTGGTTCTGCTGGTCGTGTTCATCGGTAGACGATACGTGGCCGACGAACCGCTCCGACGCTTCATAGGACGTGTCGTGATTGCACAGCTAATGATCTGGGTAGTCGTCTCACTTGCTTCCCGCGATTTGTTACCGAGTGTCCTCGCACCATCTGGTGCCTGGTTCTTCGGGCCAGTACTTCTGGCAGTGAATGTGTTTCTGACCTACATTCTCATCGACAAGACGAGGTACTTCCCTCGATTGGTTCGTCTACCGGCATATTTCAATCTGCTACTCGTTGCATTCTGGTGCCTTGTCCAGTTTGGTGTTGTCTCGTTCGGTCTACGGCCAGAAATCCCTGAGAGATATGCGTCGTGGTTTCGTGGCTCGGTGCGTGTTTCAGAAAGCCCCGTTTTCAAGAGTGAACTACAAGAGTCAGAGAGAATTGTGCTGCAGCCCCTGGGGCATTGGACCAACTACCTCTACTTTTCTGCTCTCCATGTGCCCGTGGTGATTCCCGCTGATCCGAAGATTCGCGACGCTGGCCATCTCATGCCGAACGCTGCATTCAATAACTCATTGATGTGGCAGGCGTTGCCAGCTGAGATTGACGTGTCGGTTCGTGAGCGAGTATTCGATTTTCTACAGATTGAGAATTCGGTAGTGGGATACTCTGGCGAAGACCTAGCCGTGGAGCGGGTTATCGCAAAGTCAGAGAATGCTGTCACTCGCAATTTGCGGTCTCAATATGCAGTGACTCACCGCAATGTCTTCTCTGTCTTTGTTATGCCCAAAACTGTGGCATCACAAACAGAAGTATGTCCAGTTCTCACATTCCGAACGTCTTGTGCAGTTGTGTTTAGCAGCAAGCGTCTCGCACCGGACACCCACCCACGACTGCAACGTTGCGACAGTGATTGCCTATGGAGATATCGAATTCCAGATATCTCGGCGAGTGATGTCGTCGTTGTTCCTGTTACCTATGACAAGGCTCTTGTTGTTCGCGACAGTCAGAATCGGCGGGTAGACACAGTAAATACTGGGGGATTCTTAGGTGTGGGGCATGAAGCTGGTTTGTCGCAAACCGAACTGCGAATTGACCTTGCCCCCGACTATCGGATGTGGCTACGAGTACTTGCCAGCTACGTCAATCTTTTGACGGCAGCGGCAATATTACTTGTGGCGGTTTCACCGATCAGGCAACTTCGACGTGTGAGGCTACGAGTCGAGAAGTGAATCAACGACTGTGATCGTCGTCCCAAGAGGCGTTAGGTCACCAGTCGTAGTGGTGCCGACAATCTCGACATTCCAGACACCTGCAACCGGGAAGTTGAGACCACCGTCTACAGGGGCCACCGCCGCGCCGGCATACCGAATCGGCACAATGAGATTGATGCCTGCGAATCCTTCTGCTTGCGGAACCAAACGAACCTCAAAGTTGTTGATGCGCTCTGGTTTTATTAGTTCGACTCGCATGGCGTTGGCTCCGGTCGTAAGGGGTGTTAGCGACAACACCACGTGGAATCGGTCATTCTTCAATTCCTCGCGGTACAGATAATTCGCTGCCGGAGCCTGCCGTTTCTCCACGGCTTGGGCCGGTCGCATTGACACAGCCCAGGAGGTGATGCCAAGAATCATCACACCCACCACAATCTGAGCAGTGATTGCTCGACGTAGACGCCATGCCATTTTTGCAGTCATGCGTCGCTCACGACTCAAACGAGTCATCGTAAAGTTACGTAAAACGAGCATGACCCAAATCATCAGTGCGACGACTACAAGTTGAAGAACACTCAAACGGCCATGGCTGCTAGTGAAAATCGCTGATCCATCCATGAGATACACCTGAACAACTCCCGTGAAAATGGTCAGAACGATGAGCAGCGGTGAAATCTTTGCAAAATAACGAACAGCATCGAGGAGGTCTCGTTCACCTGGGCCGGCCAGCGCGGCGCGGGCCAGCAGTGCAAGACCACCAAGCCACAATCCCATCGACCACGCATGGAAGATGCCGAAGACGTAGGAAATGACAGAGAGGTTCTGCCCAATTCGGGAAAGGCCGTAGGTCGCCATCATGGCAAGCAGATAAATGATCGCCGGAACCTGTGTCTCCGGTGCCAGGACGCGCCGTGGAGTGAATGCAATCCACACTGCGAACACCACAAATGCAAACCTCAGAATCAGAACAAAACCAAACGCCGAATCAAGCGCACCAAACCACGAGAATGGGTTCAGCGACGCGATGAATGAGTTTCCACTTGCTCGAGCGGCGTGAAGCGCGACAACCAGGTAGTGCGCCACCGTTGCCCCGATCCACGCCAGTCTCAGAAATCGTTGGGTGGTGTCGTACTCGAAGCCTTCAGGCCATCCCATCACGATGTAGAGGAGTCCGCCAAACAGGCTGATGACGAATAGATACTCCATAATGCGAAGCAGTCCCAGGAGCAAGCCGAATCTCCCCTGTGATGCCGATGGGGTGGCAATTACTTCACCGAGCACTGTGGTGGGAGTCGTGATGTCACCGACGGTGCCGAGTGTCGTTGGGGTGGTGACGAGCAGGGTGAAGTTGAATGTTCCGAGACTGCCGATGTTTCGGTTGATAACCCAGGTAACCGTGCATTGCCCTGCAGGAGGCAGAGACGCCAATGGAGTGGACACGGTTTGCATGTCGACGGCAATCACCGGAGCCCCGAGAGACACAGTTACGCCGTTGCATCGCAGCAGCACACCGAGTGCAGCTGCATCATCGGTGTCAAGTTTGTTTCTGAAAATCAGTTGCAGCTGAGTTGGGACCACATTCATGGTGGAGTTTGGCTGGGGATTCGAGGAGATCAGTTCGTTGGGAATCGTTGAAGCAGCCCGAGCAGCAGAGGGCGTGACTGCAAGGGTGGTCAGCAGACCGATGAATCCGAGAAAAACAAGAATCATCGCTGCTTGGGTTCGACGTTCAACGACCCGCATGATGTGTAACAACGGTACACAAGCCGAACCCAATCAATGACACACTCACGTGATGCTTCAGTGGGTAATGCAGTGACCAGCGACGTGTGGCAACGTGAGTCTTGGCGCTGCGCGAGCAGAACTATCATTCATACAGAGTCGTTCAACGATGTCAACATCAACCGTGTCTTTTTCGCGAGCGACTTTGAATCTGATGACTCCCGTGGCAGTCATCGCGTTCGCACTGTGTTATCTCGGTGTCACCCCGATTTCAGCCCTTCTCTTATCGACGTGGTGGATGGCGACCGGAGTGTTCGGTTCGTGGATTCTCCAGATTGTTCTCGGTCGCGTTAGCGCTCGGCACCTGCCGCTGCTCATCCTGGGACCTGGAGCACTGCTGGGTATGGGGTTGGTTGTCGCGACCTATCTCGCAGTTGGCGGGAATATGGTTGCTCACTTCGCGGCACTTGGAGTTTTTGGGATTGCAGCGTGGAAACAACACACGAGCAGCCGAGGACAGAGAATTGGTAGTCAACCGTCGCCGATCGAAACGAGAGAAATCTCGCCAGCCACCGCCACCTTCGTTTTGCTCGGTGGTGCGCTGCTAGCGAACGCCAAACAGTTCCCAAATCTTCTGATTCCTGGTGTCGCGGTGCTCTTGGCGACGATGGTGATGCACGGCCGCCACCGATTGTCGCTGAGAATTCTTTTTTTCTGTATCGCTGGAGCTGCGCTTGCCAACGATGTTTTCACGCGGGCTGACTATTGGTGGGTCACCAGTGACGACACCACGACACTTGCAGGAGTCGGAACGATGATTATTGAACGGGGTCGAATCGCCGACACTGCCGGCTGGCCAACGTCGTCACATCACTGGTTACTGCACGCGTGGCTCGCACTGTGGAACAATCTGTCGCTTCATCACGTCTTTGAGACGTATCTTGTCGCCTGGCCGCTGGTTGCCGCTATGTCATTATCCGCATCTCTCTGGATTGGACTAGAACTCTTTCTTGGTCGCTCACTGGATGTTAAGGACTTTGCTTTGGTGCTCGCCGCTCTGGCTGGAATAGTCAGGTTTGAATGGACTGCTCCACAAGAGCAGCAGCCCTATGTGTTCGCACTTGTCGCCTGCAGCGCGTTGCTGCTCTCCGAACGTCAATCGCGAACGGCTCGTCAGCCCGCGCAGACGATCTTGGCGATAGTGCTCGGTGTCGTAGTCCTGCCCGTTGGCTTTTATGTGCTGAAGCCGTCGTTACTGGTTGCCTATGGTCTGTTGCTCGTAGGTACTGCCGTGGTTTGGCTTGGTCTGACGCACGGAATTCGGTTATTCATCGCTGTGGTTGTTTCGTTTCTCGCGATAGCAAGCGGAATCACCTTGATGTCTCTCGGAGAGTCAGTCGTCTCGGGAAGAAGTTTCACGAAGATCACCATTGGGTTCTTCCCTCGTGACCTGGGCTGGTGTCAAGCGGACTCGTCACGGCTCGGAAGCCTGGCATGTATCTTTAGTTTGCAAGCGCTGCTGTTTGCTGGCGGATTGCTCGCTCTGGTGGTCATTTGGGTTCTACGTCGACATGTCTCACTCGCGGTGTCGCCACTTGTTCTCATGCCCTTGATCTTGGCCTATGTGCCACTTCGTTACTTTGTCAATTCCGACGTTGGTTCTGGTTCACCCTCGTTTTATCGGTTGCCGGAGATGGCAGTGATGCTGGTCATCGCAATCGGCTTGGCTGCTGCGCTTGTGAATACATCGTTGAGCAACGGCATCATCTTTGCGGCAGTTGCAATCGCACTACTCGCAAACAGAGTTGGGCAAGGGCCTGGGAACATATATGACTGGGTTGATTCAATTCTCACGAGTTCTCGATTTTCCCGATTTCTAAACGCGGCTGATGTGACGGCGTTGGTTGTCGCATTAGTCGCGGGTGTCATGTTGTCCCAACTACCGCGATTCCAGGCTCGACCGGCGAGACATGCGGTAATGGTGTTGTTGTTGGTCAGCCTCCTGCCGATGACTCGCATCGGACTGAAAAGTTGGAATGCCGAACCAGCCGCGGAGCACGCGTCGCGCCCTGCGTATCTCGGCCAGGCCGATATTGAAGAAGTTTCAACGTGGATGCGAGAAAATACCGAGTTTGGCACCCTGTTTGCAACCAACTATTTGTGTCCCTCATATCGTCTCGATGAATGTTCTCGTGAGAAACCCGAGATTGCGTGTGCTCGGCGGCATCCGGTGTTGTTTGCGAGTTGGGCCCTCACAGCACTCTCAAGACGAGAGTTCTTATATCTGAGCCAGGACTGGAGCAAGGGCAACAACTACTTTTCACACCGACTATCAACACAGCTTGGCAGCGAGGTTTCACTTGCCGCCGTGGATGCATTAGCGAACCAAGGCGTCGACTTTTATGTCGTCTCGCGAATTCACTCAAACCCACGTGCATGGTCATTGCTGCGGGACGCTGCAGAAGTGAGCACCGAGAACTTCGCCCTCGTCTCGTTGTCTCGGCTACAGAGAGACCTGGCGTAGTTCTC
>Ga0194119_10013447_pt1 | contig 10187 bp, 9 predicted proteins | sample TA2MahC100mmetaG_FD_148620 | JGI IMG/M metagenome (GOLD analysis project Ga0194119, IMG submission 148620) | Freshwater microbial communities from Lake Tanganyika, Tanzania - TA2015018 Mahale Deep Cast 100m | ecosystem: Environmental > Aquatic > Freshwater > Lake | place: Tanzania: Lake... | reverse complement strand
CGCTGTGTTACTGGACGATCGGCAGCGCGTATGACGCGCCGCGCGGCGAGGGATGGTTTACGCGCGAGGAGTTGATCGAGCGGTACGCTCTGAAAACGGGCCGCGATGTGTCGCGCGTGCGGTGGTACGAAGCGCTGGGCGTGTTTAAGCTGGCGGTGATTTTGCAGCAGATCTACGTGCGCTATGTGCGCGGGCAGACGGCCGATGCGCGGTTCCGCGACTTCGGTCCGCGGGTGCGGTTTTTGATTGACCGCGCCGGGGAGTTGATCGCGGAATGAGCCGTGTTTATTTGATTCGGCATGGGCAGGCGGGGCTGCGGCAGAACTACGACACGCTGAGCGATTTGGGGCGCACGCAGGCGGGGGCGTTGGGCGCCTGGTTTGCGCGCGAGGGAATTGTGTTGGACCGCGTGGTCGCAGGGAGTTTGGAGCGGCAGCGCGAGACGGCGCGGATTGCGGCTGTGGCCGATCCGTTGATCGACGCGCGGTTTGCGGAGTTCGATTTGGATCAGGTGTATCGGTCGCTGGCGCCGCGGCTGTGCGAGAGCGATGCGCTGTTTCGCGAGGAGTATCTCGAGATGCAGCGTGCGATGGAGGCGCTCGACGCGCCGGTGCATCGGCAGTGGAATCGATGCGATGTGACGGTGTTTCAGGCGTGGCAGGCTGGGGCGTCGGTGGATGGGGAGTCGTGGACAGAGTTTAAGGCGCGGGCGACGTCGACCATGGATCTGATTCGCGGCGTGGCTTCGGGCGAGCACGTGGCGATCTTCACTTCGGCGACGCCGATTGGGTTGTTGTTGGCGTCGTTGCTTGGCAGTGGCGATGAGCAGGCGATGCGAATGGCGGGGGCTTGTTATAACTCGTCGGTGACGACGCTGCGTGCACGTGGGGGCGATGTTTCGCTGATGGGGTTTAATTCGGTGGCGCATCTTGACGATGCGGCGTTGCGGACGTTTCGGTAGGGGGCTGAGGGAGCGTGGTACATTGGGCGCCATGCCGGCAGCCCAGTTGTTTCAGCAAGGACTACGCCACCCGTGGCCCGTGTTTGCGGTCGCTTTGGCGCTGACAGTGCTCGGTTTCTGGCCGAGCTTCTTTGTGAACCTGCCGGCAGCGCCCCTGCCGCATCACGTGCATGGGTGGTCTGCGACAGCTTGGATGATTTTGCCTTTGGTCCAGTACGCACTGATCCGGGGCCGCCTGCGCAATCAACACCGGCTCGTTGGCTATGCGTCTCTCGCGCTGGCGGCGGTCGTGGCCGTGAGCGGCGTCTATGTGGTTTGGATGATGGCCTTCGGCAACATCGCCAAGTTCCGTCTGGCGAGTGTGAAATTCGTATTTCTTGACCTCACCGGGATTGTTCTATTCTGCGTCTATGTCTGGTTTTCGATTTCGGCGGTACGCCGGCGCGACATCCGGCTGCACGTCACGGCGCTTGCCGCCAGTGCGTACATTCCACTCGAGGCCGCCCTCGAGAGAGTATTCGTGAATCTGTTTCCCACGATTGCGCCCGACTTCGATGCCACCCTCTATGGCGCGCTGATTTTTCTGGAGGTCACATGCGCCGCCATCGTCTTGTTAGAGTGGCGCTCGGGCCGCGTGCGTTGGCCGATGCCAGTACTGCTCGGCTACTATCTCCTGATGCACGTAGTTCTGACGCCGATTGCTACCAGCCGCGGTTTCCAGAGATTCAGCGACTGGTTTGGGATGATTGGACGCACCGCCAGCTGAGTGCGAGTCCCAGAGTGGACAAGTGACCGGCGCCAACGTAACTTTTAGAAGATCAACTTCAACCCGACAAAGATGCGGCGCTCTTCCTGACCGGTTTGCGTGTTGTTCACCTGACCGAAGATCGTGCTTGCCGGCGCCACGTTCGGCGGGCTGAAGTTGGGTGTGTTGGTCGCGCCTTCGGCTTCGCCGCGCAGTTGCACTTTGAGCTTTTCGTGCACTTGGAAATTCTTGAGGATCGACATGTCCCACACGTTGATTCCGTCGGCGCGGATGTTCGATAGGCGCAACGGGAACGTGCGGAGATTCTGATCGAGCTGGAAGGCGGCGCGGCGTTCGAAGTTCGCGGTATTGAACCATTGGTGCACGCTGGGCTTCGAGAGATTTAGTTGATCGTACGTGCCGGTGAGGATCACGTTGCCGAAGCCGATCGGCGCGCCGGATTGTCCTTGGTACAACGCCTGCAACTGCCAGCCGCCGAGCCAGCGGTTGCTTTTGAACACGGGCAGGTCCCACATGCCGGCGAAGGTGAGGCGCTGCGTGCGGTCGATGTCGGAGATAACATGCGAGGGCAATCTGTCGGTGGGGTTCAAGTAAGCGGCGGCCTCCATCGCCTTCGACCACGTATAGTTCGCTTGCACCATGAAGCCGTGCGCGAAGCGGCGCTCGAAGCGGGCGGTGAAGGCGTGATACCAGGCGGCGCCGGCGGGGAGTCCGGTCGGCAGCGCGCCGAAGTGAGGGAAGGGCCGCAGCAATTGCGTGCGCGCGGTGTTGGCGTTGGCGAAGAGGCCGACGCCTCGGAACGCTTCGATGTTGCGGAAGGGGTTCGGGACGGCGCCGGTGAGGAAATTGATCGTGGTGTTGTCGCGGACGGGAGAGGTGCTCATGTACCGCTCCGGAATCGGATTGAGATCGGTGCTTACGCGCAGTCGAACGCTCTTGTTGCCCTGATAACCGAACTCGAGGACGGAGTTTTTCATTGGCTCGAATTGAAGGTTGTAGCTCCAGCGCTGCGTGATCGGGCGGCGTCCATCGGCGGCGAAAAATCCGGGGGATCGGCCGACGAATGTAGCGAGGCCTTGTGAGGCGCCTTCGGGTTTGTCGACGCCCGATGGGAACGGATTCGTTGAAGACGCGACGTAAGTGAGGCCGTTGTCGTTGGACGCAACGACGTTGGTGCGGCGGTTGAAACCGGGCTGGGACACGTCGGAGAAATCGGCGCCGAGCAGGCCGTAGAAAAAGCCGTAGCCGCCGCGCATGACGATCTTCGGGGTCATGCTCCAGGCAAAGCCGATGCGGGGCATGAAGGCCGAGTACGATGCCGGGCGCAGTTCGCGCGGGACGCCGTTGCGGCCGGAAAACGTCAGGCCGCCGAGCGTGCGGAAATTGGCGGCGGCGATTTCGGGAATCGGGGTGCGAGCATAGTTGGCGCGGGCTTGGGCTTCGATGGGATTGGGCGTGGTGAAGTCGAAGTCGGCCGAGTTGCGGTTGAAGCGCTCGACGACGGGGCCTTCGTATTCCCAACGCAGGCCGGCGTTGATGGTCAGGGTTTTTCGGACGCGCCAATCGTCTTGCACGAAGAGCGAGTGGAAGGGGCTCTCTTCCGCGCGCGAGTCATTGATGTCGATGCCGCCGGCGGTGGGGATGCCGTAGAGCATGCTGGCGAAGTTCTGGCCGGCGCCGGGCGAGCCGGGCGAGTTGTCGAGCGGACCGCGCGTGTAGAGATCGCCGTAGGTCAAGGCCGGCGATACGTTGCCGAACGTGGTGGAGTTGTCGAAGGTCAAACGGCCGTCGAAGCCGAACTTCAAGCTGTGTTTGCCGCGCGTCCAGTTCAACACGCTGAGCAGCGAATGGGTGTAGTAGCGCTGGTCGAAGCCGCCGTCGTTGCCGAGCGGGAGCATGCCAGTTACGGTGATCGCAGGGAACGTCACGCCGCGCGGGTCGAGCGAATTGGTGAGCGATGTGGGGAAGCCGAACTCGGCGAGGTTGTAACCCTTGTTGACGAATCCTTGTTTTTCGCTGAACCAGGTGTAGCCGTAGCGGACGTCGAGAGTCATCGTCGAACTCAGCACGCCGACGGTGTCGAGCGCGTAGCCTCGATAGGGGCGCTCCCGTAGGCGGCCGCGGACCGGCGAGCCGGGCACCCATTGATCGAAGTTGCCGTAGAAGATCGATTGCGAGTAGCGGCCGAAGCTGCGCCACTTCTCGTTCCAGTTGTGATCGAAGCGCACGATGGGTTGATAGAGATCCTGCTTATCGGGGCGCGCGCGGACGTAGTTGTTGGTGAAGTCGGCGGTGCCGGCGGCGTTGGGCAGCGGGAAGTATTTGTAGAAGGCCTGCGCGCTGGGCGAGATACGCGCGGCGGGGACGAAATTGCCGGGCACGGGTTGGCGGCGGAATCGCGCGCCTTCGGCGGTGATCGAGAAGGGATCGAAGATTTGATAGGTTGCGCCGGCTGGCAGCAGCGCGGAGAAATCGCCGCGGCGCATGGCTTCGGTGGGGACCGTTGTTGGGCCCGCGACTGTGCGCAAGCGGTTGTGCGACTGATAGCCGAACATCCAGAATGTGCGGTTGCGGCCGTTGTAGATATTCGGAATCATGACCGGCCCGCCGACGGCGGCCGATTGACGCTGCCAGCGCGTGAAGGGCGTGTTGTCCTTGATTTTTTGCGGCGTGATGGGGCCGGTGGCGGGGTTGTAAATGAAGCCGTTGGTGAAGAAGTTGCGCGTCATCATCGGGCCGGCGGCGACCGAGTAGCCGAGTGTTCCGTGGAGATCGTTGCCGCCGGATTTCATCGAGACGTTGATCTGGCCGCCCGAAGTGTGGCCGACCGCAGCGTCGTAAGCCGAGGTATCGACGCGCACCTCTTCGACCATGTCGGCGGGCGGGATGAAGGCGGTGCGGCCGCCGTAGGCGTTGTTGGAAACGCCGTCGACGTTGTAGTCGACGCCGCCCAAGCCGGAGCCGCCGACGCGCACGGCGCTGGATTGATCGATGTTCCAAGGGCCGTCGTAGGGGAGCGAGGCGAGCGCGGTGCCGGGGGCGAGCGAGTAGAGCCAGGCGATCGAACCGCTGCGGATCGGCATGTTGGCGAGGATCTTTTGATCGATGACCTGGCCGACGGTGGCGGTGGCGGTTTCGAGCACGGGCGATTCGCTGGTGACTTGAATTTTCTCGGCGGCGGCGCCGGGTTCAAGCGTGACGTCGATGCGAAGGCGGTCACCGATGCGGACGGTGAGACCGCCGCGGGTGAAGGTCTTGAAGCCGCCGAATTCGGCGGTCAGAGTGTAGTCGCCGGTGGGGAGATAGTTGGCGTCGTAGACGCCCTCGGCATTGGTGGTGAAGCGTGAAACGACGTTGGTGCGGGTGGCGGTGAGGGTGATGGCGGCGTTGGGGATGACGGCGCCGGAGGTGTCGGTGACGGTGCCGCCGATGAAGCCGCGGGGGTCCTGGGCGGCGAGGGTAAGGGCGAATGCGAGGAACCTCATGATGAAGATACTCTACCCGAGATTGGCGCTGGCGTGGGGTATTTGGGAGAATGGGGAGGCGGGCCCTTAGCTCAGCGGTTAGAGCAGCGGACTCATAATCCGTCGGTCCCCGGTTCAAATCCGGGAGGGCCCACCAAGCTTAATTGGCGATCAGCCCGGGCTTCGAAAGCCGCGATAGACGCGGCTACGCGGGCCGATGCGGAAGACCTCTATTGATCGGTGTCGTTGATCGACTCGGTAGACGAGTCTGAAGTTGCCGCTCGCGAATCGCAGGCGGTAGACGTTGTTGTAGTGTTCCAGCGCGACCGCGCCTTCGGGAAGGCTGTCTTCACGGAGCAGATGGAGAATCTCGAAAACTTCTTCTTGTGCCGCGCGCGGCAATTCGGAGAGTTCGCGCTCCGCTGAGGCTCTTAAAACGACCGACCATTCATCGGCGGCCATGCTTCTTCATCACCTGATCGAGGCTGAGGAGCGGTTCGTTCTGGCGCTGTTTCATGACGGCGATGTCTGCTTCGTCTTCTTCGACTTGCGCGAGCTTGTCGAGGAGCGAGGTTTCGGCGGCTTTGCGAGTGGGGCCGTAGGCGCGGAATTTGGAGTCCGCGACCAACTGCGCGATCCACTTGCCGTGTTCGTCACGGAGGCTTACGACTTGGACCGTTTGGCCGCTGGCGGGTTGCGTGAAGTCTCGCAGCGGATAGTTGGGGTCGGGGCGCTTGGTGATGGCTGGCATGAGCGGGCCTCTGGTTTCATTATGCAATGGCGCAGACTTCCCGCGTCTTGAGTGGACCGGTTGGCGTGTTCTCCAAGATCGGCGAGATCAGACCGGACACAGTGACTATTGCTTGGGCACGGCCTGCGCCATAGACTCAGCGATGCTCTTCAATTCGTTTCGAAGTTCTTTTATGATGCCTAGAGCGATTTGTGGATTTCTGTCGTCAGACGCAATCATGATCCGCGACGGCAATGAATCGAGCCTTTTCGATACATCTCCGAGATCCGATTGCCATCGAGCGTTGCGGTTTCGCATTTCCTTCAGTCGGGCGTCAAGGCGGCTAACATTCGCCTGCAAGTCATTCTGCCGTTGTAGGAGCGCCTTGGATTCAACGCCAAGTACGCTGTTCTTGTTCGCCAATGCGTCCCGTTCGCCAGACAGCTTTCGAATCTCTTCATTAAGCGCGGTCTTTCCATCATTGAGTTTTTGAATGTCGTACGCGGCTCGCTCGCGATTTAGCGTGGATGTATCTTTCATCACGGTGAAAAGCCCTGTTCCCCATCCGGCGAGCGCCGCGAAAGCGGCAATGAGCGTCGCCGGCTGAAGGATAGCCCGGCGCTTCCAGTTTTGCAATTGAGCGATTTCGAGTCTGAGTTTTTCACACTCCAGGTGCCTTTTTTCGTCCTCAAAGGTTGTGGTTTCCACTTGGGTCCGAGTTTCGTCGCTCATGGTACTCAGTATAGGTCTGCTGGTTCCGACGCATCAGCGGAGATATGCGCACAGGTAAGGTCAAGTAGCCGGCTGTTCGCCAGATGGATGACAGCACGGGGTCGATTGAACTCGCCTACGAAGTGGCCAAGGCGGTGGAGTTCGGTGTTGCGAAACGCGAGATCGACCGCATGGCGACGGCTTTTGAATATCCGTCGGCGCAGCGGGCGGCTGAGCGATCCCGCTCTACTGCTCGATGGCGAGTTTGATGAAGCCGGGGCCGTGGTAGAGGATTCTTATATCCCCGGAGTGAAAGTTGTAGCCGACGGAGACCTTCGAAAACGTGCTGGAGGCGTCCTCAAATTTTGGGTACCACCCAGAGAGAAAACTAGGCCCTTGCGTGTCCAGAACGCGGACGACGCCTTGCGTCGTGGTGAAGCCGATCGCCGCGCCGTAAGAGTGTTGGCTGATCGAGCAACGCGCGGTGGGTGGAACCGCCTGCGAGTCACTATAAACGGTTCCGGTCCCAAACCAATAGTAGGTGTATGGGCTTCTCTGTGTGACGCGAACGATCGCGGGCGCTGACTGGGTCACCTCGCAGTACAATTCCTGAATGCTCCGATAGGGGGCATGTTCGGCGCTGCCGAAGGCGGTATTGGTGGTCTGAACATCATCAACGATCCAAAAGGGAGTGAAGGGGAGATTGTCGGACCGGCCGGCGTAGGTTTTCCCGCCCCCGTAGCTGGAAAAGTGCAACGTGACCGTGGGGACCGTAGAGCTGACGTACACCGCGGTTGGCAGCTGGTTGCTGAAGCTCGTGGGCCCGGGGCCGTAGATGCTGTTGCTATCGGACCAGAGGCCGCTGAAAGTGCGAGATCGATAGTACACGCCGTTCAAGGTGGGGGTCCGTCCTAGCTGGCGGAAGGCATAAACGAAATGGGCGCGCGAGGTAGAGTCGACGTCACCGTGAATAGTACCTTGCGCTGTGGCGGTCATTTCCGGCGGGAGGAGCACATCGCCGCACCGCCAGTCGTTGGCGGGTCCGCAGTTCCCAACTCCGGGAGCGACGCTCATCGCATAACGATACTTAAATCCGCTCCAGAACGAGACCAGCACCGTGCCGGTTTTGCTGACATTAATAGACGTGTTCGACGGCGGCATGTTGGTCCATACCACGGATGGCACGAAGAAGCCGTTCATGAAACGCGCGACGGCGAGCGATCCGGAGGCGTCGCGATAGGCGATGTAGGTGTGTTCGACATAGTTGATTTCACGGGATACGATCACGCCTTCGGAGGCGCCCGAGATAGTTTGGTAGTCGTAGGCGGCGAATAGCGCCGGCGTTGAAACGAGGGCGAGAACTGCTAGTGTGAGTCTCATGACGTACCGATCTCCTTCTTCTGGTAGAGCGTATCCGTCCGGAGTATTTTTCATCGGATTTACGATTTTCTCCGTCCACGCCCAAGGCGTCTGGGAGCGCCGGGCCAATTACCCGATTTCGGCGACAGAGGTTTCGGCGGCGGAGATCGAAGGGAAGATCTACGCCGCGTGCGGGCTGACCGCCGAAGGGCCGACGAACGGCTTGTTCGTTTATGACCCACTCCGCGATGCCTGGACAGCGGGCGCAAGAGCGCCGGTCGCGGGCGATCACTGCAACGTCGCCGCGGCGAATGGGAAGCTGTATCTGCTCGGCGCGATACGGATCGGGAGTGCGTTTGTCGATGGCAACACGTATGAATACGACCCGCGGCGCGATCGTTGGAGCAGTGTCGCGCGGATGCCGACGCCGCGCGGGGCGAGCGGGGTCGCCTCCGACGGGCGGCGGATTTATGTCGCCGGGGGGACGGTCGCCAACGCCTTCGAGGTCTTCGACTCACAGACTAACGAATGGACGCGGCTGCCGAATATGCCGACCGGCCGCGATCATCTGACGGCGCAGTTCACCGGCGGAAAGTTCTACGCACTCGCGGGCCGCAATAGCCGCGACGTGGCGACGGTGGAAGAGTTCGATCCCGCTGCGAATACATGGCGCGCGCGGCGCTCCGCGCCGACGGCGCGAGGCGGCGTGGCAAGCGCGGTCGTGGACGGGAAGATCTACGTTATGGGCGGCGAAGGCGCCAGCGGCACGCCGCAGAACACGTTTCGGCAGAACGAAGAGTATGATCCGGTGGCCGATAGTTGGCGCGCGTTGCCCGATATGCCGACGCCCCGGCACGGCCTGTACGCGGCCGCTGTTGGGCGCGCGATCTTCACGCCGAGTGGCGGGCCGATCGCGGGTGCGACCTATTCCAACGTGAACGAGGCGTACATCGTCGCACCGGCCTCCCCGCCGTCGTTCGATAGCGGTCCGGTGAATGCGGCGAGTTATTCGAGCGAACTTGGCGAGGGTGTGCTGGTGACCTGGTTCGGCCGCTCGTTCGCTCCGGCAGCGCAGGTATCGACGGGGGCGGCGACACAACTGCTTGGCACGCGCGTCACGTTGAACGGCGCGGCGTTGCCGTTACTCGCGGTTGCGCCCGGGCAAGTATCGTTCCGGCTTCCGGCGGCAGGCGAATTGCGGCTTATCAGCGCGGGCGTGGAGTCGGCGGCGTTTCGAGTGGCGAGTGTCGCGGCGGCGAGTCCGGGAATTTTTTCGTTGAGTCAGGATGGCAAGGGCCAAGGAGCGATCTTGGTCGCGGGCACCGGCCTGCTCGCGCGGTTGACGCGCGACGCCTTCAGCACACCGGCGCGTTTGAATGGCGTTGTCGAAATTTACTGCACCGGCCTGGGCGCGACCGATCGCGGCGCGGATGGCCTCGAACGCACGCGTGTTTCCGTGACCGCCGAAGTCGACGGCCGGAACGCGGAAGTCCTTTACAGTGGACTCGCACCGGGGCTATTTGGCGTGTATCAAGTCAACGCGCGTGTGCCGGCGGAGACGCGTGTGGGCAATGCGGTGGAAGTGCGGTTGCGCGCGGCTGGGGCGGTGAGCAATGTGGTGACGATGGGGGTGACGGATTGAGTTCAGTCGGGATTCTCGTTGCCGGCGGGAATCATTTCATCGTGCGCGGCCCGGAGCCGTCGCACGATGAGGCACGCGCGTTGGCGCGGTTCTGGTCGCTGATTCAGATCGGCCGCGAGACGCCGGATGCGCTGCGCGCATGGCGGATCAGCACGCGCGAGTATCGCGAGGAGTTGGAATGGGCGCGCATCATGGCCATGGACGAAGCGCCGTCCCAAGCGGTGGCGGTACTGCTCGAGGAACTCGCCGCGCGCGGCATCGCGATCGAGACGGTTACCATGAAGTAGATGCAGGAATCGCGCCGCATACCGGGCCGTTATGTTGTCTACTTCATCATCGCGTTCGCGGTGTTCTGCGCGGCGTTTGCCACGTGGGGTATCCGCGTACTCCGCAGCCGTCCGCTGCCGAAACAACGCCCGCCTGAGCTTATCCCGCTGAAGCCGCGCTAACGCCGCTTCAGCGCCGCGCGGAGGTCGTCCCAGGCTGGTTTCAGATACGGCCCGGAAATGCCGTCCGCTTCGATACGCTTCATCTCCGTCTCGGCGCGCATGATG
>Ga0194119_10013445_pt1 | contig 10189 bp, 12 predicted proteins | sample TA2MahC100mmetaG_FD_148620 | JGI IMG/M metagenome (GOLD analysis project Ga0194119, IMG submission 148620) | Freshwater microbial communities from Lake Tanganyika, Tanzania - TA2015018 Mahale Deep Cast 100m | ecosystem: Environmental > Aquatic > Freshwater > Lake | place: Tanzania: Lake... | reverse complement strand
CCTACTGCGAACGTGAGTCTTTCCGCGTCACCGTACATCGTGATGGATCAGCTGCCGTTGAATGGATCGCGGCTGAACAACCGGACTTCGTGGTGCTCGACCTCATGCTGCCGGGCAAGGATGGTCTTTCGATCTGCCGCGAGGTGCGCCAGTTTTCTGCGGTGCCGATTCTCATGCTGACCGCGCGCGTGGATGAAATCGATCGACTGCTTGGGCTTGAACTGGGTGCCGATGACTATATCTGCAAACCATTCAGCCCGCGCGAGGTGATCGCCCGCATCCGCACGATACTCAGACGCGTGAACCAGGCACCGGGTGCTCCAATCGAATCAGCAACTGCAAACACACTGGCCTACAACACGATCGCAGTCGATCCGGAGCGGTTCACCTGTACCGTCAGCGGCCAAGGGATCGACCTGACCCCGGTTGAGCTGCGCATACTCACTCAGCTCCTCCGGATGCCTGGCCGCGTGTTCTCCCGGGATGCGCTCATCCGCGTCGCCTACGACGATCACCGCGTCGTCAGCGACCGGACGGTGGACAGCCACATGAAAAATCTGCGACGCAAGATCAGTGAAGCCGGTGGCGATGCGGAGCTGATCCGGTCAATCTATGGCGTCGGTTACAAGATCGAATGAGGCAGCACCATGAATCCTGAGCTCAAATCCCGGATTGAAAGCCAGGCGATCTGGACTTTTCCGGAGTGCATCGCCCTGGCCGCTGAGTTCGGCCTCAAACCCCGCTTCGTGGTGGCCATGATCATGATGCTGGGCCGCACCTACCAGGATGGAGATGCCGGGAGCTATCGCAATACGGATCAGGCGCCCTTCGAAAACTGATAGTGTGATGGATCAGGCTGCTTCGACTGTTCCCAGTATTCAATCAGCGTAAACGGCCAGTTCTGGGTAATGCGGCCACTCGCATTCTTGTACCAGGTGTTCACCCCGGATTGTCCCCACGCCATGCCTTTGTTGCCCGCATCAATGCGCACGTTGTAGGCATCATGCACATCGCGTTTCACATCCATCGTGGTGCCGGGTCCGCGTTTGGCGAGTTCGGCAAGACAGCCGAGGATGTAGCGCACCTCGCACTCGGAGAAGAAGATGATCGAACTGTTGACGACAATGTTGGTGTTCGGGCCGTAGGTGCAGAAAAAGTTCGGGAAGCCTGGAAACGTGATGCCCTGGAAGGCACGGGGCTCCCCCGCCCAGGCCTCATGCAGCTCAACGCCATCTTTGCCGTAGATTCTCATCGGTGTGAGGAACTCACTCGCTTTGAACCCCGTGCCGTAGATCAGCACGTCGAACTCAAGGGTTTGGCCATCCTTGCAGGCGACGCCGGTCGGCGTGATTTCGCGAAGTGCGTTCGTGGTGAGTTTGACGTTGTCCCGCTTCAGGGTTTTGAACCACTTGCCATCGTCCACCAGCATCCGCTTAGAGCCCGGCGGATAGTTGGGCGTACAAACCTCAAGCAGATCCGGGCGATCCGCAAGGTGCTCCTGCATCCCGTCAATGAGTTGCTGACGGAATGTCTCGTTCGCTTCGCTGACGGATCGTTCCGGCCGGTTCCAGCCAGGCTCGACCGTAACCGCTGCGAGCATGCCTTCAGCAGACTTCCAGAACAGGCTAAAGCGGTACCAGCGTGCGTAGTACGGCAGGTGGTTGAGCAGCCAGTGCACCCCTTGCGGGATTTCGCTGAAGTACTGCCGATTGAGCAGCACCCACGGCGGGGTACGCTGGAACACCGTGACCTTCGCGGCTTTTTCCGCCACGCGGGGCACAAACTGAAAAGCACTGCCGCCAGTGCCGATGACACCCACCCGTTTGCCGGTGAGATCGACGGAGTGATCCCAACGTGCTGAATGGAACGCAGGCCCCTTGAAGGCGCCGACACCCGGCAGCTTCGGCATTGCCGGCTGATTGAGCTGGCCCACACAGCTGATGACCACGTGACCTTCGAGTTGGGTACTGCCTTCCGGCGTCTTCATGTCGATGACCCAGACACCACGCTTTTCATCCAGACGCGCACTGATAACTTCATGCTGGAAGCGGATGTGTTGGCGCAGGTCATAGGCACTGGCGGTATCTGCAAAATACTCCCGCAGCACAGGTTGGCTGGAGAAGTACTGCGGCCAGTTCTTTTGCCGGAACGAGTAGGAATAGACATGGTTTCCGCTGTCGACGCGACAACCCGGATAGGTGTTTTCGAACCACGTACCACCCACGTCCGCGTTCTTGTCGACGATGACAAAGGGAATACCAGCTTCCTGCAGCCGGATCGCTGACAGCAGCCCCGACATCCCGGCGCCAATGATGATCACTGTGAACTTCGAGCGGTCCGACACATTCACGCGATGCAGGTTGGGCTGACCGTATGCGTCTTCGCCGGCCACGGAGAGCTCTGCGGTGAGGAACTCGACATAGTTGTCAGAGACTTCCTGGCCCATGACAAAGCCGATCATTTCCCGTACCTGCGCTTCGGTGAGCGACGCCACCGCTGGTGTGGCGCTGTCGCGGGCCGAGCGGATGAGCTCGAACGCCTTGGCGCGGATCGCGGCCTGATCCGCTTCACTGATCCCATCCTGCGGATCACTCATGAATGCCGGTTGCGGTCGGATGGCTGAGCGGATCAGTGACAGATCACCCGTGAGGTGCACCAGCGCCAGCATCAGGGAGGGAACGTGCGCTTCCGCAAGAGCAGACCGGATCTGGTCATCGGTCACGTTGGACGGAATCACTTTGGGGTCACTGCTCATGAACGGATCACCTGGAGAGGGAGTTGGAGAATGGAAGCAAAGGTACCATCAAATTTGACGGGGCAGTGAACCTGAATCTTGTCGTTTTTGACGTGGGAGTGGTACGGTTCCGCTCGGGGAATACAGCTTTCCGGCGAGAGGAGGTCCACATGCGACTACGCCACGCGTACAGCGGCTACATCTACGAAACCATGGCAGATGGCATGGTCAAAGTTGATGACCCGAAAACCGGTCGATCGGGGATCTTCACGCCGGATGCCAAATGGCTGTCCGGCGATCTCACCTATGCCGATCACCACATGATCGGCCACATCGGCGGCAAGACCGCAGAAGGCGCAACATCGCTTGGGACGTTTTCGCGGCGACGCGGGTGAAAGTCGCCGTCGAACCCGCAGGCGTGGAGTTCGATATCGCCGCGGATGAAACGATTATCCAGGCAGCGTGGCGCAACGGTCTTACCTGGCCGACAATCTGTGGCGGCGCGGGAACCTGCAAGACTTGCGTCTTTCTGACACTGGACGGAGCTGAACATCTGCTGCCGCCTGAGCCTTGGGAAGCAAGCGGGCTCCGCAGCATAGCTGCGTCGTTACCAGTGAATGGACAAGGTTGGCGGTTGGCGTGTCAGGCCAAGGTACTGGGTGATATTCGGTTGAGAAAATCGGGTGTGAGGAGAAAAGTTGATGGCCGTTAGCAAAAAAGATCTTGAGAAAAAACTCGAACCGGGTCAGGCGCGCGCGCGAGGCATACCGATCCAGGAACTGCTTGATGAAGAAACCGTTGACGTACCCTGGCAGTTACGTCACTCGGAGTTCACATTCCTTGGATCAGCACCGCTCTCGCGCGAGCACTACATCTCCCGGGAGTGGGCGGATCGTGAAGTTGAAAAACTCTGGTCGCGCATCTGGCAGCTGGCGTGTTTCGAACAGGATATTCCTGCGGTTGGTGACCATATCGTCTACGACATCGTGGATTGGTCGTTCATCATCGTTCGCACCGCACCGGATACCATCAAGGCGTTCTACAACTCCTGTCTGCACCGTGGCCGGCAGCTATGCGAAAACCAAAACGAATCCGCCAATTCGCCTGAATTCCGGTGCCCCTTTCACGGCCTCACCTGGAATATCGACGGATCACTCAAACAAATCCCGCCGTCCATCGCCTTTGACTTCCCGCATGTGGACAAGCGCCGCTTTGGTTTGCCTGAAGTGCGCTGTGAAATCTGGGACGGACTGGTCTTCATCAACATCGACGACAACGCCGAGCCACTGCTCGACTTTCTCGGTGATATCACCCGGCATTTCGAACGGTGGCCGTTCGCAACGCGCTGGAAAGCGACCCATACCGCCAAGGTGATCGACTGCAACTGGAAGATCGCCCAGGAAGCTTTCATGGAAGCGTTCCATGTGCTCGCCACCCACCCACAGATGAGTATCGGTCTCATGGGCGGTGATGGCTCGAACACGGAATACAACATCTACAACAGTGGTGACGCCAACTGGAGTCGAATGACGATGGCTCCGCCGATGCCCAACCCGAACCTCCCCTATGAGCTCACCGAACGTGAACTCATCGAAGAGATGTTCTTCCGCGGAGAATCCGTGAGTGAGATGGGTGTGCAGAAGATGCAAGGGAGTATCGACGATCTGCCTGAGGGGATCACGACACGCAAGCTGCTCGCCGATGCCGCCCGTGCACGTGGCTCTCACGGATTCGTAGGTTCACCACCGACCGACATGGAGCTGACATCAGCGATCCAGTACCACATCTTCCCGAACGTTTCGCCGTGGCCTGGTCCGATCTTCTATCGCTATCGGCCCTATGGCCGCGACCCGGACAAGTGCATCTTCGAGATCATGATGATGGTGAGTCTGCCAGAAGGACAACCCCGGCCACCTGCAGCGAAGATCAAGTGGCTCGGGCCCGACGAGCAGTTCGGCAGCATCTTCAACCAGGATGTCGAGAACGTTGCACGTGTACAGCGTGGCATGAAAGCTGCGAAGCCACCGGGCAACCTCACTCTCGCCAACTACCAGGACATCAAGGTGCGCTGGCATCACCGGTTGCTGGAAAAGTGGTTGAATGCCGACACCCCGCCTGTGCAGGGGCAGCGAGGGGATCGGTCCAGCTGACGAAGCTGTTCAGGGGAGTCTCCAAACGACAGACGGGAGGCGATATGCCAAGAGTATCCGAGGTCGGTGATCTTAAAGGGTTCGGCGGTGTCTACATGCACTGCCCGGATCTCTTCAAGGGGTTCATGTTCCGTTATGGGGTGCTGTGGTCGCACAGCACGCTTGATCCGGTGCTCAAGGACCTGATCCGGTTGAAGTCATCCAACCTGAACGGTTGTCGTTACTGAATTCCTGCTCGATCTGCTGCGGCGCAGCAGAATGGCATGACGGAAGAGATGATCGTGGCCATGCTCGATCATCGAAATTCGGATCTCGATGAACGCACCAAGGCTGCGCTCGATCTGGCGGAGGACTTCATCCTTAATCACGCACGCGGCGTCGACGATGCCTTTATGGCGCGCCTCAAACAACACTTCAGTGAAGCCCAGATTGTTGAGCTGACGATTGCGATCGGTATCTGGGATTCGGTGCATAAATTCAACAACGTGTTCGACATCGATCCACCGGTGGAGGACGGGACGTTCCAGGTGAATCCGCCGGATGTTCCGGAGGAGATGCGTATCCATGTGTCGGATCCGGGTAACAAGTATTGACAGGCGGGGCGACGCGCGTGAAGCAAGCCTAACGCGGGTTTGGGTAGGGATGGGCATACCGCTCTCGCGCTTCGCTGCGCGAAGCTCTGCGCTCACTAGATGCTGCGAGGAGTCACGCCTGTCATTCGCTGATCGCATCGCGATCAGCGAATGACAGGCGGATTGGCGGAGCGGACGGGACTCGAACCCGCGACCCCCGGCGTGACAGGCCGGTATTCTAACCGACTGAACTACCGCTCCTTTGTACGGTGGTGGGTGTTGCAGGGGTCGAACCTGCGACCTACGGCTTGTAAGGCCGTCGCTCTCCCAACTGAGCTAAACACCCGCTGAGTCAGTGCGTTGGAAAGAGGCGGTATGTTAGCGGCCAAACCTCGAGTGTCAATGCAAACGGCGGCGATTGGATCGAATCGGATTACTGCGGGACGACGATCTGTTGTTTTTCAGGCGCCATCGCCCCCGACAACGCGGTTATCAACGGATTCCGGGATCTCCAAAATTCCGGCAGGAGACTCGTAGGTAAATAACAGAGGGCTCGAGTGTGGTTAGACGCAGCGGACATCCTGGCGGCACCCGAATCCAGGACTGGGCTTCAAGCCTTCGAACCTGGTCGGTTTGCCACTCCACGGACCCGCGCACGACCAGCGCCTCCTGGCCATGGAAGTTCGCAGCCCGTGCGAGCCGCACACCAGCAGCAGCTTGTGCCCATACCACTTCCTCATCCCCAAAGCGGTGTAACAGCTGTTCGCTCTTCCCAGTTTCAGGCGTACGTTCTTCAAGACACAGTACCCGCTGAATAGTGTCGTCAGGATTCATCTCCCGGAGACGCACAAAGAGCAGGCAGCCGGTGTCAGAACGGGGCGAATGGTGCGAGCCATGAGGGTTGTGGACCCAGGTGAACGCAGGATAGCGCCCTGCTTCATCTGCGAACTCTCCTTCCAGGACGAGAAACTCCTCACCGAAGGGATGCTGATGCTCGGGGAACACCGACCCTGGTGCATAACGGACGAGACTTGTCGCACGTGCAGTTTCGCCACCAATACGAAACAGCGGCGCTCGCTCGACGCCGGTAGCAGGCGACGAGATGAACTGCCGGGTTTGTGGCAATGACCAGGAATACTCATCGACGCGGTCGCGAAAACGCACTTCATTGTCCAGAGTGATCAATCCGGACGGTAACACCTTTGGAGGAACAATACCCCATGATCGTCCGGGCGAATCCGAATCGGAGCATGTCCCGGGTGCGCAGTATCAGCTGCGGGCTCGCGGCCGCTAGCAGCGCAGCGAGCCGTTCCAGTTCAACGCACTGTGATCAGTTTCCGCCTGCGTCAGGTCGACCACCAGCGGACCACCCTCTGTCAACTCCGTGCGCAGTATCCGCTCTACATCAAAGATCGTGTACGCACCTCTTAGCCGGAGCACGGACGTTCCGAACGCATCCCGGAGCAACTCAGCCGGACCTTCGACTGACATGATGTACAACCTCACCATCACGAGGTGCGCAGCATGGTGAAAGGTGGTGTTACTGACTATCCGGGGTTTGCCTGTATGTGAACAAAAACAGCAAATCGGCCGGGATTTGCCTGCTTCGACCGCAAAATTGCATTCGCCCGCAATCGCCGAGACAAATCGGCACACGCCTTACATCGGCCACACAAACCTCGTTCTTGAAGTCATCTGCAGTCGATTCCCGCTTTTTCCAGGTCTTTCTGGATCTTTTTCTGCAGATCTTTCTGCAGGTCTCGCTTTAAGTCAGCGGGCCATATTCGTACGGGTGCCCCAGCAGCCATCGACCGACCATCGCGTAGTACTGCTCGCGCCCCTGTACATGCTGCGAAATCACCTGCATATCCGCCCATGGGCGATGCAGATCATGGGTGCGGTAGATTCCGCTCGAACCACAGATCTGGTAACAGCCCTGCATCACCGCAACCGATTCGCGTATGACGTGGGTGCCACAGAGGCGCCACGCGATCCGCTGCTCCGCGGTCATCCGTGGTTGCTGCTGGATCGCATCCCAGACTTCAGCGACGGCATCATCGAGCCACGCCCGCGCACTCCGCCAGCGGGCCTCGAGCTCCCCAAGACGGTGTTGCACCGTACCGTCATCCTTGAGTGAATCGCGCGCGTAGATCGGCTTCTTTCCGGACGCGAGATCAATGGTGCTATCGAGCCCGCGACGCGCGACACCGAGTGCAAGCGATGCAAAACTCACTGCGAAGCTCAGTCCTGTGGCGAGCCGTGTCATGGGGGCATCAAATGCTGGCTGCCCACCGAGGTCCGCGGTCATCTCCGGTGGCACAACAAGATCGCGCACACTGAACCGGAAACTGGCAGTACCACGCAGCCCGGCCACATCCCAGTCATCGATGAACTGCGCCTGATCTGGCCGAAAGAAAATCACGCGCCAGAGCTGATCTGACGTTCGCCGTACCGCCCCACTAATCAATCGCGCGTGGCGACATCCACTGGAAAAACCCCAGTCAGCATTCGCTACTCCGCCTTCCGGTCGTACATCCAGAGTCGCAGTGAGGGGCGGCCCGTTGGCGATACTCTGCCTGGGGTCCGCCCAGATCTTCTTCACCAGATCCGCGTGCAGCCACAATGTCGTGGTACCGATCACGGCCGACTGATTGACACACCAAGCGGTACTCGCATCCCGCATCGCGAGTTCGCGAATCCACAAGAGGTAGTCAGGAAACGGCAGTTCAACCCCGCCGGCAGCCCGCGGAATCAACAGGCGAAACGCATGTTCCCCATGTAGCGCTTCAACGAGCTCGGCTGGCAACCCACGTTCCGCATCAATCCGCGCTTCACAAGACGTTACTTGGTCCAGCAGCGCTTCCGTGAATCCTGACTTCATCCCGCCACCTCTTTGTCACCCCCCACCCCTCTGTCACCCCCACCACCTGTCTCCCCCACCGGAAGGATTCTGCTACATTACCGCGACTTCCGTATCCAGATTCTTCAGTGGAAACGCCATTCTGGGTTCAGCGCGCGCTGGACGTTAAATCTGTCGAAGGTCGCATAAACGTTGCCGGCGCTTCGATCCGCTATCACGTCTGGGGGGATGAAGGTCGACCCGGCGTGGTGTTGATCCATGGCAGCAACGCCCATCTCGAATGGTGGCGATTCACGGCCCCTTTCCTGTCTGACCAGTTCCGGGTGGCGGCGCTCGATCTCTCCGGCAATGGCGACAGCGACTGGCGGGAAAAATACTCCGGGGAGCTGTTTGCCCGCGAGGTCTGGGGTGTTTGCGAAGCCGCAGGCATGGGGCCACGTCCTACCGTGATCGGTCACAGTTTTGGTGGCTTCGTGGCTCTGGAGACCGCACATAACCACAGCCCAGATATGGCCGGACTGATCCTGATGGATTTCACCGTCGCGCCGCCGGAACAGTATCTGGAATGGGGCCTGCGCGCCGAACGCGAAGGCGTGCGGGCGAAGCGCAAGCTTCGAACCTATGCGACCCGTGAAGAAATCCTCGGCCGTTTCCGCTTCATTCCGGAACAACCCGGCGTACATCCGCGGGTGCTGCGGCACATGGCCGAAGCCGGTATACGCGAGGTCGAAGGTGGTTTCACGTGGAAGTTTGACCCAGCGCTCTTCGATCACCTCGAAATGGGCATCGACCAGCGCGACAAATTCGCGGCGCTCAAGTGTCGCGGCGCACTCATGCTTGGCGAAAAATCCGAAGATGAAGGTGCCTTCTTCGGTGAACACATGGCCAGCATCACCGGTGGCCATCTGCCAATCCTCACCATTCCCGGAACCTATCATCACCTCATGTTTGATGAACCCCTCGCCGTGGCGATGGCACTGAAGGCGCTGATGCTGCAGTGGCTTGCGGAAGACAATCGCCCGCAGATGCGCGCTCACCTCGACAAAACCCTGGAGAAACGCCATGGATAACCCGCTCTTCACAGCTCTCACCAAACTCGATACCCCGACGATCTGCAATGCACTCGAGGTTGTGGCTCCGGAACGACGAGGTTATGGCTACACCGTTGAACCACTGGTCTGCACGCGCCCCGGCTTGCCACCCATCGTCGGTTATGCACGAACAGCAACGCTGCGTGCCGCACACCCGTCTGACGTCAAAGGTAAAGCGGCACGGGAACTTTCCGATGGGTATTACGCGTACATCGATGCGGGCCCCAAACCCGCCATCATCCTGATCCAGGACCTCGATGGTGCTCAGCGCGGGTATGGGTCGTTCTGGGGTGAAGTGAATTCAAACATTCACAAAGGCCTTGGCTGCCTAGGTCTGGTCACCGATGGCAGCGTGCGTGACATCCCCGACATCGCCGAAGGCTTTCAAATGCTCGCCAACCGGATCGGCCCTTCACACGCCTATGTGCACATCGTCGATTTCGGCAAATCGATCACTGTGGCCGGCATGCGCGTCAACAGCGGTGACATCGTGCATGCGGACCAACACGGCGCCGTGGTCATTCCTGCGGCGGTGGCTGACAAGGTTGCGGACGCAGCCGCGAAGATCCAGCGCACTGAGCGCGTGATCATCAATGCTGCCAAAGATCCTGGCTTCAACATGGAACGATTGCGCAAGGCCTGGGGAGACGCCGCGGAAGTTCACTGACCTGGACGGTCAGGCAACGCCAGATCAGAAAGGCCCGGTCAGTTCGAAGCCTACCGGACCTTGAGCGACTCCAAACGGGTTTACATCCCCCGCTTGCCGGCCTCACGAATCATCG
>Ga0194119_10013441_pt1 | contig 10192 bp, 7 predicted proteins | sample TA2MahC100mmetaG_FD_148620 | JGI IMG/M metagenome (GOLD analysis project Ga0194119, IMG submission 148620) | Freshwater microbial communities from Lake Tanganyika, Tanzania - TA2015018 Mahale Deep Cast 100m | ecosystem: Environmental > Aquatic > Freshwater > Lake | place: Tanzania: Lake... | reverse complement strand
AGCTCAAGGCGCACCGCCAGGGCGAGGAATCCGCCGAGGGCGAAGGTGAGGAAGACGGCGATCAGGTACATCACGCCGATGCGCTTGTGGTCGATCGACATCAGCCACGACATCAGCCCAGGCTGCGCGTGGAGGTAGTTGGTCTCTTCTTGCTCAGGTACGTGGTACCCGGGAGCTTGGGTGTCGCTCATACTAGAGGCTCCTTGCTGTCGTTGCGTGTGCGTGTGCGTGTGCGTGTGCGTGTGTTACTTGAGAGTCTTCATGAACGCGATGAGCGCGTTCATCTGATCGTCGTCGATCTGGCCCTTGAAGCTCGGCATCGCAGGGGCGTAGCCCTGCACCACCTTGGCCATGGGCTCCATGATCGACTCGTTGATGTACTGCTCATCCGCCACATACTTCTCGCCGGCGGCGGTCACGCCCTCGCGGCCCACGAGGCCCCAGAACGAGGGGCCCACGAGGCGCTCGCCCTCCTTGAGGCTGTGGCAGGCGTTGCAGCCGTACTTGGTGTAGAGCTGCTTACCCCAGGCCACGGGGTCGAGGCCCTCGGGCTTGCCCTCAAAGCCCTTCTGCTTCTTGGCGGCGTACTCCTCCTCAGAGAGCACGTGGACCGTGCGGTACATGCCCGAGTGCTGCTTGCCGCAGTACTCGGTGCAGTAGATGCGGTGCTGGCCGGGGGCGAGCGCCTCAAACCACACGGAGGTGTAGCGGTTGGGCATCACGTCGGACTTCACGCGGAAGTCGGGCACGTAGAAGCTGTGGAGCACGTCCTTGGACTTCATCACCAGCTTCACGGGGCGCCCGGCGGGCACGTAGAGGTCGCTGGTGGTCTGGCCGTCGTCATAGTTGAACGCCCAAGACCACTTCTGCGCCGTCACGTTGATCTGCATCGCGCCCTCAGGCGCCGTGTTCTGGTGGAGGAAGACGCGGAAGCCCCACACGAACATGACGACGCAGAGCATTAAGGGGATAAAGGTCCACGCGCCCTCCCACAGCAGGCTGTGGTCCACATCAGAGGTGGCCATCTGGTCGGCGCGGCGGCGGCGGTACTTGACGGAGAGGTACACCGTCATCCCGAAGATGATGGCGAAAAACACATAGTTGATATCCATGACGAAGGCGAAGAGCTCGTCGAGCTCCGCCGCGTTCGTCGATGCCTGGGGTGGCAGCCAGAAGCTGCCCGCTTTGTTGTCCATAACGTGCTCCGCGCTGTCTCGTTGTGGAGAGTGGATGTGGAGAGTGGATGTGGAGAGTGAGGGGAGAGGAGAGGAGAGGGGAGGAGAGGAGAGGGGATGTGCCCTTAAGAGGGCAGCCGCGCCGCCCGAGCGCGGCGCTCGCCGCGCCACATCCAGAGCAGGAAGCCGCCGAGAATCAGGACCGTGAGCGCGCCGCCGAGCCGCATCGCGCCCCAGATGTAGAAGCCGTACTTCTTGTGGGACGGCTCGTACATAAAGCAGCGCATGAGCACCTTGTCGACGACGCTGCCCACCTCGCCGCGGCCCGCCTCGACGAGGGCGAGGCGGAGCTGCTTGGCGGGGAACTGCACGCCGTAGAGGTAGCGCGTGATCACGCCGTCGGCGGCGGCGAAGAAGATGGCGGCGCCGTGGGCATAGTCCTGCGTGCTCGGGTCGTAGCGGTAGCCAAAGCCGAGGGCGGCGGCGAGGGTCTTGACGTGTTCGCTGCGCTCGCCGCTCCCCGTGAGGAAGTGCCAGCCGCGCTCGGCGCCGGGGAGGCCGAGGCGCTCGAGGTAGTTGGCCTTCTTCTCTCGAGCGAGCGCCGGCGTCTCGGTGGGCGAGATGCTCACGGTGACCACCTCAAAGTCCTCCCCGGGCGTCCAGCCGAGCTCGCGCATGCCCTCGAGCGCGCCGTTGAGCACCATGCTACAGAGCATGGGGCAGTTGAAGTAGACGAGGGTGATGAGGACGGGCTTGCCCTTGCCAAAGTAGTCGCCGAGGCGCACCACGGCGCCTCCCTCGTCCTCAAAGGTGAGGTCGAGGGGGAGGCGCTCCCCGAGGCGCTCCACCACGTCCACGCCGTCATACTCGCGCGGGCTGCGGTTCTGCACCGCGAGGTCCTCCTGCTCAGGCACCTGCGCCCACGCCGCCCCGCCGCCCCCCCCCCAGCTCACGAGGCACAGCGCGACCAAGCCCCCCAAAAGCGCCCCCGCCCGCACCCCCGCCCGCGCCCCCGCCCCCGCCCGCGCCCCCAGCGGGCAGAAGGCGTCGAGCGCGAGGGCGTGAGGGGGGCGGGTGGTGCTGGAGCTCATAGCGCGTGTCATTCGGTGAGTCGTCTCGGTGGGGCGGTGAGGGGCGCTTGGGGCGCTTGGGGCGCTTGGGGCCGCCAGCGGGCTGCGCGGGGAGCGGGGGGGCTGAGCGGGGGCCTCGCGGCCTCCTCCTCAGCGCGAGGCGCCCTCGGCGGGGCGCCTCGCCGCGCGGCGCGGGTCGCGCAGCGCGGGTCGCGCTCAGGTGAGCGCGACGAGGGGGCTGGGCCCCCTCACGGGGTCACTGAAGGGACGCCACGTAGTGCAGGAGCGCCTTGATCTCGTCGTCGCTGACGGGGAGGACGGGCATGGCGGGGGGGTAGCCCTCCACCACCTGCGCCATGGGCTCCTTGATGGAGCGGGCGAAGTACGCCTCGTCCACATAGAGCTCCGTCCCGTCCGCCATCTTCTCCTTGCGGCCCCAGATACCCTTCACGGTGGGGCCCACGAGGCGCGAGCCGTCCACGCTGTGGCAGGCGGAGCAGGTCTTGGAGGTGAAGAGCGCCTTGCCCTGAGCGGCGAGCTTGGCGTCCACCGCGAAGGCGGCGGGGGCAGCGGCGGGGGCGGCGGGGGCGGCGGGGGCGGCGGGGGCAGCGGCGGCCTGCCGGGCGAAGGGCTTGGCGCCCTCCGCCGCCACCAGCGCCATGGCGCGGGCGATGGGGAGCTGCAGCTTGCCGGCGCGCTCGATGGTGCGCCCGTGGAGCGCGTCGGAGTCGCCGCTCACCAGGTGCGACTTGGCCTCGGCCTCGGAGTTGTAGAGCGCCTCGACGCGGCCGCTCTTGGTGATCTGCCAGAGCTCCTTGTACTCCACGAGCTTGTCGGCCGCGTCCGCGCGCTGCGCGGCGCGGAGCTTGCCAAAGCTCGAGGAGTCGTCGGCGCGCTCGATGGTGAGGCGCGCGCTCTCCTGCCAGAAGTAGCCGGTGAGCAGCGCGATCGAGACGATCACGCTCACGAACGAGGCCACGCCCCAGAAGGTGAGCGCGCCAAACGAGATGTTGTCGGGCTCAGGAGGCGGCAGCGGGTGGTGATCGCCGTGGTGATCGCCGTGGTGATCGTCGTGGTGAGAGTCATGCTTAGACATTGTCGTACCCCGTCGAGGCGGTGAGCTGGGGGTCCTTGCGCGCCACGAGCGCGTCGCGCTTGCACCAGAACAGGAAGCCCATCAGGAACACCCCGCCCACGCCCACAAAGGTCGTGAGGTCGAGCCAGTGCAGGTGGAGGTGGTGGTGGTGGGTGGGCATGATCACAAAGTAGAGATCCACGAAGTGCATAAAGAGCATCCAGCCCGCCACGAGGCCGAGCATGAAGCGGTTGCGCTTCACGTGGCGGCTCATGATGGTCCAGAAGGGCAGGATGAAGTGCCCCACGGCGATCAGCAGCCCCACGTGCTCCCAGCCGCCCTGCGCGCGGTGCATAAACCAGCCCGTCTCCTCGGGGATGTTGGCGTACCAGATCAGGTAGTACTGGCTAAAGGTGATGTAGGTCCAAAAGACGGTGAACCCAAACATCAGCTTCCCGGCGTCGTGGAACACGCCGATGGTGAGCGTGTCGGTGCTCACGGCGTTGTTGCGGGTGAGCCACAGCACCGAGAGGATGAGCGTCGCGAAGAGCGCCACCACGGTGCCGGCGAACACATAGACGCCGAACATGGTGCTGAACCAGTGCGGGTCGAGGCTCATCAGCCAGTCAAACGAGAAGAAGGTGAGGCTGAGCGCGAAGGCGAGCATCGAGAGCGGCGCGAGGCGGCGCATCTTAAAGTTGAACGCCGAGGCGCTCTCCGCGCTCTGCGCCCCGTCCTGCGCCACGCTGTTCTTGCGGAAGAAGAACGCCAGCACCGCCCACAGCGCAAAGAACACCACCGCGCGGATCGTGAAGAAGCCCACGTTGAGGTAGGGCTCCTTGACGGCGAAGATGGGGTCCTTGGCGGGGTCGATGTGGGTCCAGTGGTACACGTCACCAAAGCCCATGGACAGCACCAGCGCGCACGCCGCCATGAGGGGGATGTTCATGGCGAGGTTCTCGGCGATGCGGCGCAGGCCCGTGCTCCACGAGGCGCGCACCAGGTGGTGCAGGATCGTGAAGAACAGCCCGCCGAGCGAGAGGGTGGTGAAGAAGAAGAAGGCGGTCAGCCACGAGAAGTAGAACTGGTGGTGCAGCTCCTTGGCGTCGCCGCCAAAGAGCCCCAGCAGCCCCCCCCCGAAGCTCGCGCCGAGGCCCACCACGGCGCAGGCGAGCGCGATGGTCTGCGCGCGCTTGGCGGCGGCCTCAGGGAGCTTGGCGTCTTCGTTGAAGGTGTTGGCGTGTCCCATGTTCAGCGGGCCTCCTGTGCAGTGGATTCAGCGCGGTCGCCCGGCTCGCCGTACTGGCTACGCTGGAGCGCGCGCACATAGGCCACGATCGCCCAGCGGTCCTCGACGGAGATCTGGTGCTTGTAGCCCTTCATGAGCTGCGAGGCGCTGCCGTTGGAGATCACGCCATAGATGTGACCGGCGGCGTACTCGCGCATGTAGTCTTGGTGGTAGCTCGGCACGTTGAGCTTGCCGACGGTCTTCACCACCCCGTCGCCGTAGCCGGTCTGGCCGTGGCAGGGGGTGCAGTAGATGCCGTAGCGCTGCTGGCCGCGCGCCATAAACGCCTCGTCCGCCTTCACCTGCGCGGGGAGCGCCGTGATAGGCTGGCCCGCGGCGTCGAGGCCACGCCAGTAGGCGTCGTCCTCCTGCAGGTAGCGGTCGTCGTGCGACGCCACTGCGCCCTTGGTGACGCCGTAGGCCACCTTCAGGAAGTCCTTGCCCACGGCGCCCTCGACGGGGGGGCGCATGGCGCGCTTGTCCTCAAAGAGCTTGCTCTCGCGCTGCGGCTTGTACTTGTCCTGGAGGTCCATGTTCTGGTTGGGGTGCACGGGCGGCTTGCGAGAGGGCTCGCCGCGGCAGCCGAGGAGGGCGCTCAGGCAGAGGAGGCCGAGCGTGACGCGTGTGATGTGGCGCATTGCTTACTTGTCCTCCACCACGGTGATGTGCGCGCCGCCGAGCTCGGCGAGCTGGTTGTGCGTCCTCTCCATGTCGAAGAGGGGGTCCGCCACCTCCACGCTCAAGAAGAAGCCGTCGTCGGTCACGCGGCGGAAGCGCGCCACGCGGTCGAGCGGGTGGTAGGGGCGGGGGAGGCCGTTGAGCGCGAACATGCCAAACACCGTCCCAAAGGCGGAGAGCAGGATCGAGAGCTCAAAGGTCACGGGGGTGGCGAACTGCCACGCGAAGTAGGGCTTGCCGCCGATCACGAGCGGGTAGTCCACCGCGCCGGTCCACCACTGGAGGAGGAGCCCGATGGTGAGGCCGGTGAGCCCGCCGCCGAGGGTGAGCCAGGGCACCTTGGAGCCGGTGAGCCCCATGGCGTCGTCCATCCCGTGGATGGGGAAGGGCGACCAGGTCTCAAACTTGCGATAGCCGAGCTTGTGGAGCTCCTGCGCAGCGTGGAGCAGCTCGGCGGGGTTGGCGAACTCAGCGAGCACGCCCCAGTTCTTCTGCGAGGTCATTTAGTGCGCCTCCTTGTTCGAGACGGCGTTCGAGACGGCGTGATGGGCGTGGGCGTAGCCCTCCCAGTGCGGGTCGGCCTGCGGCATCACGCCCTTCACCTCAGAGATCGCCACGGCGGGCAGGAACTTGAGGAAGAGGATGAAGAGGGTGAAGAACAGCCCAAAGGAGCCCAGGAAGGTGCTCATGTCGTAGACCGTGGGGGCGTAGTAGTCCCACGACGAGGGCAGGAAGTCGCGGTGGAGCGTCATGGTGATCACGAAGCGCTCGAACCACATGCCGATGTTCACGAAGATCGAGAGGATGAAGGTCACCGTGAGGTTGGTGCGCATCTTCTTGGACCAGAAGAACTGCGGCGAGATCACGTTACAGCTCACCATGGCGAGGTACGCCCACCAGTAGGGGCCGAAGGCGCGGTTGATGAAGGCGAAGCCCTCATACGGCGAGCCGCTGTACCAGGCGATAAAGAACTCCATCGCGTAGGCGTAGCCCACCAGCGTGCCCGTCACGAGGATGATCTTGTTCATGTTCTCGATGTGGCGGATGGTGATGAAGTCCTCGAGCCCAAACAGCTTGCGCGAGGGCACGGCGAGGGTGAGCACCATCGCGAAGCCCGAGAAGATGGCGCCGGCGACGAAGTAAGGGGGGAAGATCGTGGTGTGCCAGCCGGGGAGCACCGACACCGCGAAGTCGAACGACACGATGGTGTGCACGGAGAGCACGAGGGGCGTGGCGAGCGCGGCGAGCAGCATGTAGGCGCGCTCGTAGTTCTGCCAGTGGCGGTTGGCGCCGCGCCAGCCGAGGGAGAAGAGCCCATAGCCCCAGAACGCCAGCTTGCTCTTGGCGCGGTCGCGGAGGGTGGCGAGGTCGGGGACGAGGCCCACGTACCAGAACAGGAGCGACACGGTGAAGTAGGTGGACACCGCGAACACGTCCCACAGCAGCGGGCTGCGGAAGTTGGGCCACATCGCCATCTGGTTGGGGATGGGGAGCATCCAGTACGCCGCCCACACGCGCCCCACGTGGATGCCGGGGAACACGAGGGCGCAGATCACCGCGAAGATCGTCATCGCCTCCGCGAAGCGGTTGATGGCGGTGCGCCACTTCTGGCGGAAGAGGAACAGCACGGCGCTGATGAGGGTGCCGGCGTGGCCGATGCCCACCCAGAACACGAAGTTCACGATGGCCCAGCCCCAGCCCACGGGGTTGTTGAGGCCCCAGATGCCCGTGCCCTCCCAGAAGAGGTAGCCGATGGACGCAAAGAGCATCGCCATCACGGTGCCGGCGACGCCGAGCGCGAGAATCCAGTTGATGTTGAGGGGCTTCTCCACCACACCGCAGATCGCCTCGGTGATGGAGTGGAAGTCGTGCTTCCCGGCCACGAAGGGCGGCGGGAAGATCGACTCTTTGTTATGAGGGGATGTGTCAGACATGTGCGCTCACCTTAGCCGGGGAAGCTGGGGTTCGGGTTGCGGACCTTGGCCAAGAACGACGTCCGGGACTGGAGGTTGAGCTCCGAGAGGAGGACGTAGTCGAGGGCGGCGGCCTTGAGCTGCGCGACCTCGCTCTTGGGGTTGTTGATGTCGCCGAAGGTGATGGCCTTGGTGGGGCAGCCCTGGGCGCACGCGGGGGTGATCCGGTCGATGATCTGCTGCTTCACCTCGGGGTTGAGCGCGGCGTTGCGCTTGCCCTTGTTGATGCGCTGCACGCAGTAGGTGCACTTCTCCATCACGCCGCGGAAGCGGACGGTGACGTTGGGGTTGCGCTGCATGTGAATCAGCTCGTCCTGCCCCTTGGAGTAGTTGTAGAAGTTGAAGCGGCGGACCTTGAGGGGGCAGTTGTTGGCGCAGTAGCGCGTGCCGATGCAGCGGTTGTACACCATGTCGTTGAGCCCCTCGGGGCTGTGGACGGTGGCGGCCACGGGGCAGACGTTCTCGCAGGGCGCCGTCTCGCACTGCTGGCAGGCGATGGGCTGGTGCACCACCTCGGGGTTGGCGTCGTCCCCGGTGAAGTAGCGGTCCATGCGGATCCAGTGCATCTCGCGACCGCGGCGGACCTGGTCCTTACCCACCATGGGGATGTTGTTCTCGGCCACGCAGGCCACCATGCAGGCGTTGCAGCCCGTGCAGGTGCTCAGGTCGATGACCATGCCCCACTGGTGCCCCTGGCTGTAGTCGAAGTCCCCGTAGATCGACTTCGCCTCCGGGTGGAGGACGGCGAACTTGGTCTTGTCGGGCATCGGCGCGCCGTGCTGGATGATGCCGGGCTTGGCGAAGGTGGGGTTCTCGGCGTAGCCGGCCACCGTCGTCTCGCGCACGATCTTGGGGCGCTCCATGTTCTCGAAGCCCTCGATGGAGTGCTGGCGAGAGTTGTCGTAGCGCTGCACGGCGGCGATGAAGTAAGAGCCCTCCACCTTGGTCACCTTGGCGCCGGAGGCGGCGAAGGGGGCGGCGCTGGCGCGGAGGGGGCCGACGTCAAAGCCGTAGACGGTGGAGTCGTTGTAGCTGCCCTCCTGGTAGGGCAGGTAGTTCTTAAACTCGCGCCCGTAGCCGAGGGTGAGGACCACGGTGTTGTCGGCGAGGCCGGGCATCACCCACGCGGCGGTCTTGAGGGTGGCGCCGTTGAGGGTCACCTCCACCATGTCGACCGCGAAGTCGGAGTCCACGGGGCGCTCCACCACGCCGAGCGCCTTGGCGGTGGCGGGGCTGAGGAGCGCGGCGTTGTCCCAGGTGATCTTGGTGAGGGGGTCGGGGACCTCCTGCTGCCAAGAGTTGTTGGCGAAGCGACCGTCGAACAGGTTGTGCGAGGGCACGAACAGCACGTCGAGCTTGTCGGCGGCGGGGGCGGCGGCGGCGGTGGCGGTGAGGCCGCCGAGGCCGCTCGGGGCCTTGGGGGAGGCGGCGAAGGCGGCGTGGGCGTCGTCCACCACGCCCTCATGGAGCCAGCGGCGCCAGCGCTTGTGGAAGCCCACGGCGCCGGTGGCGTCCTTCCAGGCGCCGCGCACGAGGTCGTAGCCCTTGGCGTCCTTGTCGCCGAGGAGGGCGGCGAGGAGCTCGAGCTCGCTGAGGGCGGCGTGGAGGGGCTGGATGAGGGGCTGCTGCAGCGCCACCTGCCCGTCGACGTGCGCGAGGTCGCCCCACGCCTCGAGGTAGTGGGCGCGGGGCACCACCACCGCCTTGGCGGCGTCGAGGGCGGCGGTGGTCTCGTTGGCCATGTCGGCGAGGTAGACCACCTCGCCGGCCTTCTTGACGGCGTCGGCGAGCTTGGCGTCGGCGGGGAAGGCGTAGGCGGGGTTGCCGCCGAGAATCACCAGGGCGTCCACCTCGCCGGCGCTCAGGGCGGCGACGAGCGCCTTGGCGGCGGCCATGTCGCCGAGAGCGTCGGGGGCGCGGCGCGCGTCGGGGTAGTAGCGGACGCTGGCGCCGAGCGCGGCGTTCATGGCCGCGGCGAGGGCGTGCACCACGGGGGGCTGCTTGCGCCCCGCGAGCACGAGGGCGCCCGCGCCGCTCGCCCGCAGGTCCGCCGCCACCGCCGCCGCCGCCTTGACCTGGCGGTCCTCGAGCGCCACGGACGCCGCCGGCGCCGAGACGCCGAGCTGGCCGGCCACGGCGATGGCGAACGCCTCCACCTGCGCGTGGCTGGCGCGCACGCGGTGGTCGGCGTTGGAGCCGGTGAGCGAGAAGCTCGCCTCCACGGCGTAGAGGCGGCTGAGCGCGGAGGCGTCCTTGTTCGCGCCCACGCGGCGCGTGTCCGCCCACTGGCGCGCGGCGGCCACGGCGGGGCCCTCGCCGCCGAGGAAATCGGCGTCGAGGCTCAGAATCGTCTTGGCGCCGGCGAACCCGTACACCGGGCGGAGCGCCTCACCGAACACCGCCTGCGTGGCGGCGCGCTGGTGGTCGTCGCTCACCGACTCGTAGGTGAACCACTGCGCGCCGGCGAACCGGGCGAGGGCGGCGGCGCGGAGGCGCGCGAGCTGCGGCGAGGGGACGCCCTCGGCGAGGAAGGCCACGCGCTTGCCCGCCCACGCGGCGCCCTTCTCCGCGAGGAGAGCCCTCGCCTCCGCCGCGCTCAGCGCCCTGCCGTTGGCGGCGGTGGCGCGGAGGCGCTGGGGGTCATAGAGGTCGAGGACCTGCGACTGGTGCAGGGCGCTGAGGGCGCCGAGGCTGCCGCGGTGCAGGGGGTTGCCCTCCACCTTGGTGGGGCGGCCCTCGTGGCTCTCCACGAGCACGCCCACCACCTCGCCGCCCACGTGGGTGACGGAGGCGTAGTACTGAGGGATGCCGGGGAGGATCTCCTCAGGGGCGACGCTGTAGGGGAGAATCTTCTCGGCGGGGCGGCGGATGGCGTCGCAGCCGGCGAGGCCGGAGGCGACGAGGGAGGCGCCCACCCAACCGAGGAAGCCGCG
>Ga0194119_10013435_pt1 | contig 10197 bp, 8 predicted proteins | sample TA2MahC100mmetaG_FD_148620 | JGI IMG/M metagenome (GOLD analysis project Ga0194119, IMG submission 148620) | Freshwater microbial communities from Lake Tanganyika, Tanzania - TA2015018 Mahale Deep Cast 100m | ecosystem: Environmental > Aquatic > Freshwater > Lake | place: Tanzania: Lake... | reverse complement strand
GCAATCTTCGCATCCAACTCCACCGAACGGTCCAGCAAAACTCGAACTCTATCCACAGCCGCTCTGCGATGGGCGCGATCTGGGAGCGCAAGATCGACGGTAAAGATATAGCTCTTGATCGGCAGCCCGACCTCTCTTGTCATCTTGAGCAAATGCTGCGTGCTGCAGTCGCCCCAGTAGTCCTCGCGAATCTCGACGCCGTCCACTCCCAACGACCGATACAGCTCAATCACGTCCTCGCGCGTCATGAAGCCCGGCGAGGGTTTGGGATCAAGATACCCCTCTTTCAGAGCCCAGTCCGCATTGTAGTCAAACAAAGTGATGGGGTTCTTCATTTGCACCGATCCGTTCAATCGATTTCGTCATTCCTTCGGGTCACCTCGAATTCGGTACGTCAGCCGAATAAAGCAGAGCTTGGTGGAGGCCGCAAAGCGACTGTGCCCGATTCCCATGGCAGCTCGCATGGGAGAGATGATAGACCAGCGGATGCTGACAGGAAATTTGATTTCCAGTCAATGTACCAGAGAATCTGCTCCAGTCAAGGTGTAGTAGCCACTACTTGGTCTGACAGGCACAACCCAATTTAACGTGCGATTGGTAAGACCATGTCCAGCCTTTTGTCGTTCACGAGATCCTACGCCACCCCGCTTGTCGTCGTCTTCCTTCTTGACAGGTTCTTGAACGGATGAGGCCCCTGCCGTCAATGCACGCCGATAGGCATCGTAGACGTCGGGCACGTAAACATGGACATAGGAAGGAACGGGTGACCATTCGTCCGTGCAATCCGCAATCATGACAACAGTATCTCCAAGTCGCACCTTGGCATGCAACAGTGTGCTCAGCCCGTTGGGCTGGGTAAGAATGCCGGTGATACATTGAGGGCCAACGGCCCGGCCATTTGCGACAAACGACGGGATCGACGACGTCATTCCAGAACGAATACCGGGCGCTTGGCAAAAAACACGGCATTGAGATTGACCAACGATACGTTTGGGATTCATCCATGGCGCAAACAGCCGGGCCGTTGGCCCTGTTGTGCGTTACGGTACTCGAGTACCCAGCCCGTTGGGCTGGGCTAGGCAAATGAGTGGGCCTTCGGCCCGGAAAACAGCGCCGAGGGCCGGGCCGATTCCGACCTCTCCAACGGCACATGCGGACCTTTGCGGTGCCTCGAACCCGTGAATTCGATCTGACCCCCGCCGCGACTCGGCGCGACCATCAACCTTCCCAGGGCCATGGGTGGACGTTGGCCAAAAGGCTGATATTTTTGGGTTCTTGGGGAAATTTCCGGGGAAATATCCGCTGGCAATCGTCTATTCTCCGGAGCGAATCGGTTTTCGGCTTGGCGGTAGGGCCCGATGGATGCGGTAGATCAGACATTGCTGTCTCGCCTGTTGGATGAGCACGGATCGGCGCTCGTGCTCTACGCCCAGCAATGGTGCGATGCTCCGGAGGATGCTGTTCAGGAAGCATTCTTGCGGCTTGTTCGGCAGCGGCCCGTGCCAAACCACATCGTCGGCTGGCTGTACCGTGTCGTCCGTAATGAATCCATCAGTATGTCGCGAACGCGGACACGAAGGGCTCGTCGTGAGGCCATGGCCGTGTCTCGACGGGAAAAATGGTTCAATCCGTCTCACGACAGTGACATCGACCCGATGCAAGCCATCGCAACACTCACGGAACTCCCAACGGATCTGCGCGAGGTAATCGTTTTGCGAATATGGAGTGGACTATCCTATGACGAGATTGCACAGGTGATTGGCAAGTCAACAAGTACGGCCCAACGTCGATATGAGTTGGGATTGCAAGTTCTGCGACAACACTGGAATTTATCATGTCCGAATCACACAAATCACCATTAAACACCGACGACGAAAGGGTTTTCACCAACCCTAAGGGCGAAGAGTCAGAGCTATTGAACCCCTTAGAGCGGAAGCTATTGGCTCTGCGCCCGCGCGACGATCGACTAAACCGAGAGCGACTTTTGTTTCTTGCTGGCCAAGCATCTGTGATCAGAACCCAATCGTTCGCGAGAAGTCCTTCACGTCGCCTTTGGGAGCATTGGTGCTGGGCGCCCGCCTTCGCGACGATGACAGCAGCTGCCGGATCGCTCCTGTTCCTGTTGCTTTGGCGGCCCGCCGCAACGGTACCGCACCACCCGTTCCCGGTGGAGTCAAGCCTTGCGAACAATCACCGACCGGCGGAGCTCGATTGGGAGCTGAGTCACAACCGCAAGACCGATCGGATCGAGGAAGCGTTGTCCGATCACCGCAATCGGGCCCAGGCCGGAGCAACGGCTATCACACGAGCCAATCAATTGAGCACTGCCAGCGTTCTTCGTGGCGACGTTGAGCCTTATCTTGATCTTGGCTCACGATCTCCGACGGATGGAAGTGGCAATGCAGGCAAGTTGGTGCCCGTTGCGCCTCGCCACCGATCGATCATAACCCCTGGGGCCTGGCGAGCGGCGTTCGATCTCGACGCCCCGGCAGGTTTGCCTGACGATGGGACGTTGTAACCCTGTTTGTTTTCGAGACAAGATTGTCATGAACTGGACCAGTACAATGAAATGTTTAGCCCTATTGCAGGCACTCTTGCTAGTTCTCGCTGTCACAGCCGTCGGAGCAGAGTCTCCGCCGCCGGTGAAGTTCATCTTGCACCCAGCGTCCCAGCCCACGCCCGCCCTCAAGTACCGCCTGCTCCCTGAATGGCTGGATCAGGTTGCCGGGAATGCCGCTGTTCATTACGGCAAGGTAACCGCAGAGGAAACGGCGTTTTTTTCCCGCAAAGAAATACGAGAACGTGTAATGCGATGGCAGCAAACTCCCTTGCAAGAACTCCGGGGGCACAGCGACCAATTGAATAGCCAAGGAGGCATCGAGGCATCACTTCGTCGCGCAGCAAGGTGTTGCTCATGCGACTGGCAACTTCCCATCGGCGAGGAACCATTCTTTACAATATTGCTGCCAGAGATGCAGCAAACCCGATATTTTGCGGCCATCCTAGCTGCCAGAGCCCGCTTTCAGATTGCTGATGGCCAATTTGCCGACGCAATCGAAACCATTCAAACAGGCTATGCGATGGGACAACATGTAGCCAAAAGTGAATGTTTAGTCTCTATTCTGTGTGGACATAGAAACATCGACATCATGTCTCAGCAAGTTCTGGATTTCGTGCAGCAGCCCGAATCGCCGAATTTGTATTGGGCGCTGACCATGCTTCCGAACCCGTTCGTCGACGCCCATGATGCTCTCGACGTGGAGGCATCGGGCGTGGAGTTGACGTATGCTGAACTACGGGATATTGCGACGGCGCAGCGGACACTGGAAGAATGGCGTGTGCTATTTCATCGGATCGCCAAGCAACTGCACAACGACCTATCCATAGGGGAGAGTACTCCTTTGCCCTCCCCCGAAGCGTTGGACGAAAGATGCCAACAGGGGCTCCCGGTCGCCAAACAGCGACTGATGGCATCTGGCATACCAATGGCTCAGCTTGAGTCGATGCCGATTCACCAAGTCTCGCTATTACACCTCATCATCTACCACCGCGAGCTATATAGCGACGGCATCAAATCCTTCTTCCTGCCTTACCCCGTGGCGATCGCTGGTCTGGACGCGTCGATCGTGCGCGCCACACGCCAACAACCCGAGATCTTTCCGGTGGCGACTAACCTGCTGACCTCGGCCCGAGGTGTACGCCAGGCAATGGCGAGAACGGATCGACAGATCGCAGCGTTGCGGGTCATTGAGGCCCTGCGCCTGTACGGGGCCAGCCACCAGGGGCAGTTACCACAACGGCTGGAGCAAATCGAAGAGGTACTCGTGCCTGACGACCCTGTCACCGACCGCCCATTCACCTACCTGCGCCATGACAACATGGCTACTCTGCAGAGCCCTGCCGTTGGCAATGACCCGCTTCACTATGAGATTACTATGGAATCTCCCGGACACGATGTACGAAGCGTTTCAAATGAATCGAAGTGACGCTCGAGCCGCAGCAGCTATCGCTGGCAGTCCCAAACGAAAGACCCGTGAGTGACGCAACGCTCCGCGTCATGCTCCAGCGGGAAGATCTGTATTGTATCAGCGACAATGGCAATCGTGATAAGTTATACTCGTCGCCCTCATCCCTGGAGAGGGAAGGAATCGGATGAGGAAATCACGAAGAGCCCGTCCTCATTGGATTGCGGCGGAGAAGATCCGTGTGTTGTTTGCTGGAATGGAACCTGGCGTTGGGGCATCCGCGGTCTGCCGCAAAGAAGCTATCTTGAAACTCCATAAAAGAACGCTACCGTTGCAAACGACCGACAACCAACTTTTTCCCCGAAATGTGCCATTTCCGGATGACACAAATTAGGGTTACCCTCTATGTCGGTACTCCCCGAGACTTCTGTACGCTTGGTTAGAGTTGCGAGGAGATGTTCGCAGACAAGCGACGGGATCGACGACGTCATTCCAGGACGAATACCGGGCGCTTTGCGAAAGGCACGGCATTGCGATTGACGAACGATACGTTGGGGATTGAGCCATGGCGCAAACACGCGGGCCGTTGGCCCGGAGAACAGCGCCGTGGGCCGGGCCGTTGGCCCTGTTGTGCGTTACGGTACTCGGGTACCCAGCCCGTTGGGCTGGGCTAGGCAAATGAGTGGGCCGTTGGCCCGAAGAACAGCGCCGCGGCCCGGGCCGTTGGCCCGGAGAGCCAATGAATCTCCACGACCTCAATTGCGGTCGCGGATGCTGATGACAATACTGATCTGCCCTATCGGGCTATCACGACGCTGCGCCGGTGGCCGCCGGTTCCTGATCGGGCTCCGCGACCCGGCCGGTGAAGGTCAGTTGCCGCAGCTTGCCATCCTCATCACGGACGGCGTCGACCATGATGGTGGTCTTGCCGTCGAATTCCCCTTTGAGGATCTCTTCGGACATCGGATCTTCCACGAAGCTTTCGATGGCCCGACGTAGAGGACGCGCCCCGTAGTCGAGATTCGAGCCTTTCTTGATGAGGAATTGTTTAGCGGCATCAGTCAGTTCAAGGACATAGCCCTTCTCTTTGAGCCGTTCCCGCACCTTAGCGAGTTCCAGATCGATAACATCCTTGAGGTCTTCGTCATTCAGATGGCGGAAGATAATGACATCGTCCAACCGATTGAGGAACTCCGGCCGGAACACCTTTTCGATCCGTTCGTGGACACGGTCTTTCATGCTTTCGTACGAGGCATCGTCGTCAGGCTTCGCGAAGCCGAACGCAGATTCGTTCTTGATGGCTTCGGCACCCGCATTGGTCGTCATGATCAGGACGCAGTTGCGGAAATCGACGTTGCGTCCGAAACTATCGGTGAGCCGTCCTTCTTCCATGACCTGCAGAAGAGTATTGAACACATCGGGGTGAGCCTTTTCGATTTCATCGAGCAGCACGACCGCGTAAGGGCGTCTCCGAATCTTTTCGGTTAGCTGTCCCCCTTCCTCGTACCCGACGTAGCCGGGGGGCGCCCCGATCAGCCGGCTCACGTTGTGTTTTTCCATGTACTCGCTCATGTCAATCTGAATCAGCGAGTCCTCGTCGCCGAACATGAACTGGGCGAGTGCCTTGGCGAGCAGAGTCTTTCCGACGCCGGTCGGGCCGGCGAACACGAAGCAGCCGGTAGGTCGTTTGGGATCTTTGAGTCCACTGCGGCTACGGCGAACGGCCTTGGCGACCGCCTTAATCGCCTCGTGCTGGCTGATGACACGATGGTGCAGATCATCTTCCATCTGCATGAGTCGCCGACTATCCTCGGTACTCAGCCGCGTCAAAGGGATGCCCGTCATTTTCGAGACCACTTCGGAGATGACATCTTCGTCGACTTGTCCATCGGCCTCACGGGACTTCTCGCGCCAATCGCGGGTGATGACATCTTTCTTGCGGCGCAGTTTGTCGGCCTGATCCCGCAAGGCGGCGGCCTTCTCGAAGTCCTGATTGGCCACAGCGTCCTCTTTGTCCTTGTTCAGACGCTCGACGTCGTCATCGATCTCCTTGAGATCCGGCGGACGAGTCATGGAGCGCAAACGGACGCGGGCCCCCGCCTCATCGATGACATCGATGGCCTTGTCTGGAAGGCAACGACCTGTGATGTAACGTGTCGATAGTTCGACGGCCGATTCGATCGCCGCATCGCTAAATTTTACCCGGTGGTGCTCCTCGTAGCGGTCACGAAGCCCCTTGAGGATCTCGACCGCCTCCTCCTTGGTGGCCGGCTCGACCATGATCAGCTGGAACCGCCGGTCGAGGGCACTGTCTTTTTCGATGTATTTTCGGTACTCGTCGAGGGTCGTGGCACCGATGCACTGGATTTCGCCGCGGGCGAGCGCCGGTTTGAGGACATTAGCGGCATCGATCGCCCCTTCGGCTCCCCCCGCACCTACCAGCGTATGCAATTCGTCGATAAAGAGGATCGTGTTGCGGGCCCGCCGAACTTCGTTCATGACCGCCTTGATCCGCTCCTCGAACTGACCGCGATACTTGGTCCCGGCGACCATCATCGCCAAGTCCAATACTACGATCCGCTTATCGGACAGCAATTCCGGTACGTTGCCGCTCACAACCCGCTGAGCAAACCCCTCGACAATGGCGGTCTTACCAACCCCCGCTTCCCCGAGGAGCACCGGGTTGTTCTTCGTGCGTCGGCAGAGGATTTGGATCGCTCGCTCGATCTCACGCTCTCGACCAATGACCGGGTCGAGCTTCCCTTGTTTGGCTAGTTCGGTCAGATCACGACCGAAACTGTCCAAGGCAGGGGTCTTGGATTTACCAGCTTTCGCCTGCGATGACTCCGGGGGTCCAGCATCACGCCCCCCCCGCTCCGACTCACCACTCTCCAAGCCATGGCCCAATAGGTTCAGAACCTCCTCACGGACCTCTTCGAGTTTCAAACCGAGGTTCATCAGGACCTGGGCAGCCACCCCTTCTTGCTCGCGTAGCAAACCCAGCAGGATATGCTCGGTGCCCACATAACTGTGATTGAGGTTCCGGGCCTCTTCCATGGAATATTCAATCACCTTCTTGGCCCGGGGGGTCTGCGGCAGTTTCCCCATGGTGACCATTTCCGGCCCGCTTTGTACGAGCTTCTCGACCTCGAGGCGGATCTTCCGCAGATCGACATCGAGGTTCTTGAGGACGTTCGCGGCGACACCGCTCCCCTCCTTCACCAGCCCCAGCAAGATGTGTTCCGTGCCGATGTATTCATGGTTGAAGCGCTGCGCCTCCTGGTTGGCAAGCTGCATCACTTTGCGGGCTCGGTCGGTGAATCGTTCGTACATGGCCGGTACTCCTTAGTTGGTAATCGCCCCTATCGGCGTGCGAATCGCGAGACGGTTCTCTGTTCGGTATCTGTGGTCTGTATGTTCTATTCTAGGCAAGGACTCGTGAGTTGGGCGGGGGTGCGGAGGGGGTCGTCAGGCAGCGCGAGATTCTGGGGATGATGACTGACCGGCTCCTCCAGACGCAAGCCGGTCGATCGCGTGCCATTCACGGACCAGTTCGGCCTGCCAGCGTTCCGCCACCTTCGTCTTCTGAATTCTTCGCAGTTCGGACCGCGCCTCGTCGAACCGTTGGGTGCGACGGAACAACGTTGCGAGCAGCAACCGCGCCTCGATATCGTGCGGCTCCCCTCGTAATAACTTTTGTAGGATCCGTTCGGTACCGTACCAGTCCCCCCTTAAGTATTCCCCCTGCGCCTTCACAAACAAGGCCCCTCCCCCTTCGGATCCTGTCATGTTTCGCTGCGTCCGACAAGCCGACCAAAACGACAACAACCAATAGCCCGCCAAGACCAACCAAAGTGCGTTCCGCAGATCCGGATCGATCCAGGCTGGCCAAACGAAGGTACTAACCAAGTTTAGGTCCAACAATGCAGCAAAGATCGCCGCCCTGATAATTCCCGTAAACTGCCCAAACAACCACAAAGTGTCGAGCCCCGGCCAACAGCGAAGTATCCAGTGCGTCGCTCTCATAGAGGGGTCAGATAAACATAGGGACAGAACGAGAATGCGGCAAACTGCCTTGCCGACAGGAGCGCGCAGGATGCGCGGATTCTACCGAAGGGAGGGGGTCAGAACAAGGCAAGTATTGACGACAATTGGCTTTAGGACGACTGTTCCGGACCTCACCAACCCTCAATTCTTCCGTGAATCTGGGAAAATTGTTAGAGTCGATGCGGGCATGCCGCGCCGGGACGACCAGGGGGGCGGAATCGGTCCCCGCAGGTAGGAGGGGCCAAGTTCACGGACAGCAGTCCGATGTGGCCGGAACGATGAACCAGGCAGGTAGAAACGATATGACAGACGACCCACTGGTTTGGCGGGTTCTGGACGCCAATGTGAACCGGACAGCGGAGGGGCTGAGGGTGGCCGAGGACTGGCTGCGGCTGGTCCAGTCGAACGGTCCGCTGGCTCGCCGTTGCAAGGAGTTGCGACACCGCCTGGCCGAGATTGCCAGGACGCTCCCCGAGGGGGCGCTGATCCGACACCGGGACGCGGACCAGGATGTGGGTCGTCCCACGTTCGGTGCCGGTGAACGGGTCCGCCAGGGACCGGCCGAAGTCGCCCAGGCCGCGTGGAAACGGGTGCAGCAGTCGCTGCGGTGCCTGGAGGAGTACGGCAAGGTCGTCAGCCCCGAATTGGGGGAAGCCTTCAAGGGGTTACGTTACGCGGTGTATGAGTTGGAGCGTGCCAGTGAGCTTGCGCACCGCGCGTCCCACGAAGTGGGGACCGCGCCGTTGTGTGTGCTGCTGGATGCGCGCAGGTCCGAGTCGGAATTCCGATCGATTGCGGAACAGTTGGTGGCGGTCCAGGTCCCGTGGATTCAGCTGCGTGCCAAGGAACTCGACGATCGCCAGTGGCTGGGCCGGGCATGGTCCTTGCGAGAACTCACCGAATGCTCGACGACACGGATGATCGTGAACGACCGCGCTGACATCGCGAAGTTGGTCTGCGCGGACGGCTTGCATCTGGGTCAAGACGATCTGGCCGTGCAAGACGCACGCCGATTGGTCCATGCATCGTGCTGGATCGGTGTGTCGACGCACTCCCTGAGTCAGGCTCAGCAAGCAGTCCGGGACGGCGCGACCTATCTGGGGGCGGGGCCGACTTTTCCGAGCAGCACAAAGACGTTCCGTGAATTTTCGGGAACGGAGTACCTGCGGCAGATTGCCGCCGAGATCGCGCTCCCCACGTTCGCCATCGGCGGCATCACGCTGGAACGACTACCGGAGGTCTTGGAGACCGGCGTGAGCCGGGTGGCGGTCCAGGGGGCCATCGTGAACGCCCGCGAACCTGGGTCAGCGGCGCGGGAATTCTTGGAAATACTCGCCGCATACACTGGCAAGACACCCCCGCTCCAAGAATCATAATAAGTGACAGAGGCTCGGTCCGCACATCCTTCACCGAGAAGAGGCACTCATGGGTGACGTAGCCGCGACCTCACGGCGCATCGTTTCCAACGTGGAACAGGTGATTGTTGGCAAGCGTCAGCAGATCGTCTTAGCGTTGGTGGCCTGGTACTGCGAGGGGCACGTACTGCTGGAGGATGTCCCGGGGGTGGCCAAGACAATGCTGGCGCGTGCCTTAGCACGCAGCGTGGGGTGCCAACTGAAACGGATTCAGTGCACCCCCGATCTACTGCCCAGCGATGTCACGGGGGTGTCTGTCTTTAATCCGCAGACCACGCAATTCGAGTTCCGACCGGGCCCCATTTTTTCACAGATCGTGTTGGCGGACGAAATCAATCGCACCACACCGCGCACGCAATCGGCACTCCTGGAAGCGATGGCCGAACGGCAGGTCAGTGTGGAGGGGGCCACGCGCCCGTTGGAACGGCCTTTCTTGGTGATCGCCACCCAGAACCCCATCGACCACGAAGGGACATTCCCACTGCCCGAAGCGCAGCTCGACCGATTTCTCATGCGATTTCGGCTCGGATATCCGAGCCTGGACGAAGAACTGGAACTGCTCGGTCGTGGTGGGAAACAGCGGATCGACGCCGACCAACTTTCGCCGGTCGTGACGGCGGACCAACTGCGGCAGTGTCAGGATGCCGTCCGACAGGTCCATCTCGAGGATTCCGTCCGCCGGTACATTGCCCAGATCGTACGAGCCACTCGGGAGCATGAGCATGTGAGTCTCGGTGCGAGCCCACGAGCCGCTCTGGCGGTGCAATTGG
>Ga0194119_10013430_pt1 | contig 10198 bp, 16 predicted proteins | sample TA2MahC100mmetaG_FD_148620 | JGI IMG/M metagenome (GOLD analysis project Ga0194119, IMG submission 148620) | Freshwater microbial communities from Lake Tanganyika, Tanzania - TA2015018 Mahale Deep Cast 100m | ecosystem: Environmental > Aquatic > Freshwater > Lake | place: Tanzania: Lake... | reverse complement strand
GACTCCGCTGCGGGGCACCTTGGGCGGCACCCAACGATCAAACAGAAGGACTTGGTCGGCATCCCCTGGATGGTGGCGTTCGCACTCCGGGCGGACGGCTGGTATCTCCGATCAGACATCATCTGGTCGAAACCGAACCCGATGCCCGAAAGCGTGAAGGATCGACCCACCAAGTCCCACGAGTACGTGTTCCTGTTTGCTCACCCAGACTCAGACGGCCGATACTCCTATGACAGCGAGGCCGTTCGGGAGCCTTGCACGGAGGAGTCCGTAGCCAACTTGAAAGGACGCACGGTCCTGTTCAACAAGACGGATCATGGCGGAGCACGGCCTGATTTGAACAACAAGCCTCGAACGGCCTACGTTCGATCAGACTTCACCCGCAACCGTCGTTCGGTCTGGACAGTGAACCCGAAGCCCTATCCCGGAGCCCACTTCGCGACCTGGCCCACCGAACTCGTGGAGACGATGATCAGAGCCGGTTCGAGCGAACACGGAGTGTGCTCGAAGTGTGGTGCTCCGTGGGCTCGTTCCTATGAAGAAGTGGACGTGGAGGCCAAGGAGGTGGCAACGGGCGGCGACCCGGATCGTCAAGATGGGGGTGTTCGGGCCAAAGACCCCTCGGGGCGCGGAGGCAACGTGTTGGCTTCTCGACGACGTGCCGGGGACTGGAACCCGACCTGTGCGTGCGGGGGGACTCCGGTAGCCGCTACGGTTCTCGACCCCTTCAGCGGGTCTGCTACCACAGGCCATGTCGCCCTGCGGCTTGGCCGTTCCTACGTGGGGTTGGATCTCAACGAGGACTACCTCCCTCTGGCTGAAGCTCGGATTCGAGGCGAAGCCGCCCCATCTCTGGACGCAGACAGCGAGGCTGTGGCGGGGTCGGCGCTCGATCTCTTTGGAGTGAAGGATGATTGAGCGCATCGTTCGACTACCCGTCGGGGACAAATCTCCCGAAGCTCGCCTCCTCTACGGAGTGGATGTCCGGGAGGGGCTTCGTCGGCTCCCGGAGGCGTCGGTGCATATGGCCTGCACTTCGCCGCCCTTCTGGGGTCTTCGGAATTATGGGACTTCCTCCCAAGTGTGGGGAGGTCGGCCGGAATGCACCCACGTCTGGGAAGAGAACAGGGCCTATAAGGACAGCCCAACCCGCATTGGGGGGGAGGGTGCCGGATTCCACGATGCGGGGGTAACAAAAACACAACGCTGGACTGTCAGCCGGGTCTGCTCGTCTTGTGGTGCCTGGGAAGGTGAGTTCGGGCTTGAACCGAACCCCGAGATGTACACGGCCCACCTGGTTGAAATCTTCCGGGAGATCAAACGGGTGCTCCGTCCTGATGGGACGGTCTGGCTCAACCTCGGGGACAGCTACGCAGGCGGAGGGCGGGCGGGTTCGAACCCCGAATACCACGCCAAGCACACGATGTTCGGGAAGACCTCAGACGAAAGCGAGTTCGGGAAGTTTGGACTTCCTCAACCCATCCCCGAGGGTCTGAAGGCGAAGGCGAAGGACTTGGTGATGATCCCGTTCCGGGCTGCCTTGGCTCTCCAGTCAGACGGCTGGTACGTGCGGAACGACATCATCTGGTCGAAAGGCAACGGGATGCCCGAGTCCGTGCGGGACCGTTGCACCCGTTCCCACGAGTACGTGTTTCTCCTCGCCCATCCCGACAGCGGGGGGAAGTACTACTACGATGCGAGTGCCATTCGGGAAGGGGCAGCCCAACCGGACCGCGTGCGGACCGACCACTTCGGAGGGGCTTCCTGGGAAGAACGCCAACAGCACTCTGAAGGGGGCTTGTTCACTGGGGGGACGACACGGAACAAGCGGACGGTCTGGAACGTGAACCCGAAGCCGTACCCCGGAGCCCACTTCGCGGTGTGGCCCGAGGAGCTTGTGGAGCCCATGATTCTGGCGGGGACCAGTGCTCATGGTTGCTGCCCCACCTGCGGGGCTCAATGGGAACGGCTGGTCGAGAAGCCGAAGCCGCCGGAGCGCACTGACTTCAACGGGAAGCACAAGGACACCGACCAACAGAACGGCGGGAGGCGGGCGCTTTCCGCTGCAAAAGCCTGGCGAGAGGCTGGAATGCCTCACGACAGCCCTTTCCCCCCGTCGGTCACAAAGGGCTGGACGCCCACTTGTTCCTGCCCCAACAACGAGGCCACGGGACGCCCCGTTGTCCTCGACACTTTCAGTGGCTCCGCCACAACGGGGGCCGTGGCTCTCCGGCTGGGCCGGAACTACGTCGGCCTCGACCTCAATGAGAAGTACCTGGGCCTCGCCGAGGCTCGCATCGAGAACCGAGTCCCGCCAGATCCCAATGCGGGGCAGATCGAGGAGGGCTCTGCCCTGGATGTCTTCGGGGGAGACGACTGATTTCTTTGCCCGGCTGCCTGTTCGCGTGATAGGTAGCCCTCATCAACCCTTTCCCTGACCGCGTGTCGGGGACACCAGTGGAGGTAGGCTGAGACTCAGGTTGAGACTGAATCCAAACCGGCATCTGGAGGTTCGACTCCTTCCTCCCGCACCATCAGCGGCCCTGCCATGTGTAGGGACCGTAACGGCCCCCTCGGAAACGGGGGAGCCAGCCTCGCGGGAGTGGCGGAACTGGTAGACGCATCGGCCACAAGCCGAGCCGGTAACAGACTCAGATTCTTCCTCCGAGCCTTAGCATTCGTCGTGGTTGCTCTTTCAACGTTGTGCGGGCCCTCCTCGCAGATGCGGGTATCAAATCCCGCCCCGGCCTCCATTTTCCCCCACCCCGGTTCTTCCCCGAGGTGGCCTTATGGCTGGGTGGTCCAAGTAAGACAGCATGGCTTAGGTCTAATCCGCACGATTAAACGCCGTGAGCAACGGAAGTCGCGACACCCCGGGCCCCCAGCACAGGATACGTGCTGGGGGCCTACTCCTTTCGGGGTACAGGTGGTGAGACAGGAGCCCCCATGTCCGCTCAACGAGTCGTACACCACGTCCGTGTCCTCACCTCGGAGCAGATTCAGAAGCTCTCCCCGCACGGCTTCCGGGACTACCGGAACAAGGCCCTGCGGATGCGGGACGACCTGCATGCCCAGTTCACCTCCTGGGACAACGAGGTGCTTCGACCGCTGACCGAGAAGGAGGTGGCGGACGTTCGCGCCCTCGACTGGCTCTGTCAGGAGGTCAACCGGGAACGGGAGCGGCGAGCAGAAGCCGCCTGGAAGAACCGCGACCCGGACTGGTGGCGTCGCAAGGACCCTCTGGCTCGATTTCAGCGAGTCGAGTAGCCAGTAGGTTCAGATGATGCCTCCCGCCGCGTAGAGCAGGTGTCGGAGGCTCTCATGGATTCGAGTTCGCCTGCTGGGGCTGTCAAGATCGTGCTTATGTGCGACAGTCTCTGCTACGCCTGTCGCTGCGCCCTCAAGGAGGGTTCCTCGGCCTACCATGTGCCGCGCATGGGCATCTCCTGCGAGAACTGCATCGAAGATCAAGGTTCAGAAAACTCCGACCCCCGCGTAGAGCAGGTGTCGGAGGTCCCTGTGCTCATCATCGTTCCCGTTGCCTGTCGATGTGTCGCCTGCGGTGGCCTCATCGAGAAGGGCTCCAAGGCCAAGTTCGAGCAGGGCAAAGGCACCTCGCACGAGAAGTGCCCCGAGCCGAAGGCGTCGTGATGCGCGTCGTCTTCCTCGATTTCGACGGGGTGCTGAACCAGGGCTATGACAAGGTGCGTGGAGCCCCGAGCGGGTTCGACTACTCCGTCCCCTCGTGTGTGCTCGCCCTCAACGCCCTCACGCGAGCGATGGATGCTCGCATCGTCGTGTCCTCATCGTGGAGGCTCCAGCACACGCTGGACGAACTCCGCACCGTCCTTCGTCAGTGGGGCGTCGAGGCTCCGGTCCTGGATGTGACGCAAGACCTCGATGATGCCTCTGGCTTCCCCGCTGCTCGCATCGCGGAGATCCGAGCGTTTCTTGACCTGTGCCCCGAGCCCATCGAGGCGTTCGCGGTGCTCGACGACCAAGACATCCGGCTCGACATCAACAACGAAGTCGTGAAGGACGAGGAGATCGAAGCCAGGTTCATCCAGACGACGACGGAAGTGGGATTCACCTCCGAGGGGGCCGTGCAAGCCGCCAGACACCTCCTTCGCCCTGTGAGGAAGCCATGAAAGACCCGCTCATCCTCCACGATCAGACCATCGAGTGGAGCGAGGACATGAAGCTCCTGTTCGAGGAGGTCGAGTCCGGGAAGCTCACGTTGGCCGAGGTGATGCCGATGTTCACCCTGCCGAACGGACAGCCACTCCAGTCGCTCATCATGATGTTCTCGATGCTCATCGGCTACCGGCACTTCGGGCAACAGACCTTCGTGGTGGGCCCCCGTCTCCGAGAGATGTTCGAGCACACCTCGCTCCAAGGCGTTCCGTGGGATGCCATCCGCATTCCCTACGACTTCTTCTACATCGCGCTTCCCGACTGCCCACACAACCTATGGGGTGGGCCAACCGGCTGGCACCAACTCACGGGAATCGTGGTGGGGTTCACCCCAGACCGCGAGAAGATGGCGGTCTACATGTGGGGAGCCGAGAACGAGAAGTCCCGCATCCCAGGAGATGACGCATCGTTCTGGTTCGAGGTGCCCATCCATCACACGAAGGGGATGGATCTCGAAACCTACATCGACGACATGATGCGTGACCCCAAGGCCAACTGGTCCGATGGCAACCAAGTCTCCGTGGACCACAGCGACGTGCAGGGCTGGATGGCTTCTGCCGAGTACAGCCGTCAAGGGCCTGCGGATGAGTACGCCATCGAGAACGCCAAGGTCGCCCTCCGCATCATCGTCAACCTGTGCGTCTATCTCCAGAGTGCTGGGGCGGAGCAGGCAGGCCACCCGAAGTTCGAGGGTATCCCCAGCGAACGGAAGAAGCTCAAAGACGAACTGGGGCGGAAGAAGAACCCCAACAAGAAGAACGCTCGCAACCTGCAACGCAACCTCGACAAGCTCTCCAACGCCCGGGTCACATGGCTGGGTCGCACCATCGAGGAGCGGTATCAGACGACTTCGGGCGAGGGGAGTGGACAACGCTCTCGGCACTGGGTAAAGGGACACTGGTACCCGCGCTTGGACAACAAAAAAGCTCGGGCACAGATCCCGCTCCGATGGGTTCAGCCCTATGAGAGAAATCGGGAGTCTGTGGGTGCTCAGAGTCGGCACTACAAGTTCAAAGGGGAAAATGATGCAGGATCTGGTGGGTAGGCGCTTCGGCTTACTGGATGTCATCTCCTTTGCGAGGGTCCACCGGTGGACCTCGGCAAAAGGCACGGTGAGGACCACTTCCTACTGGGTTGTTCGTTGTGTCTGCGGGAACCAGAAGGAGGTACAGGCAGGCAACCTCACATCAGGGCAGATCGTTTCCTGTGGGTGTAAGAAGTTGGGGTTTCGGGGCACCCCTCCAGTTGGAGTGCCTGGGTGTGTGTGGATTCCTTTGGCAGGAGGGGATTTTGCGTTGGTAGATGCCGCAGACGCACCACTTTTGATGCCTTGTCACTGGCGTGTCATTAAGGGCTATGCCGTGCGTACAGTGAATCACCGCATGGTCTCCATGCACCGGGAAATCCTCCACCCCCAACCCGAGGAGGAAGTGGATCACATCAACGGAAATCGTCTCGATAACCGCCGTTCCAACATGAGACTGGCAACACGGCATCAGAACGCCAAAAACGCACCCGCACCCCGTTCCAACACATCAGGTGTAAAAGGAGTCTCTTGGGACAAAACCAGGGGGAGATGGGTAGCTCGAATCCGCATCGGGCCAGGGAGACGCCTGGAATTGGGACGCTTTGTTGTGTTTGAGGATGCTGTTCAAGCATACAACGAAGCTGCACACGAGCACCATGGTGTGTTTGTGTGCATCAAGGGTTCCTAACCCTGTGTCTCACTGGTGGCCTCGACTCGACAACGTGGAGGCACGGTCGAGGAGGCAAGTCCGCTGGGTGCAACCCTACGAAAAGAACCGCGAGGGTGAGGAGGGCCCGCCGTCCCGACACTACAAGGTGGTCGGAGACGGCGAGGCCCAGAAATGAAGATGGCCAGGGCAAAGGGAAATGGGCGGGTCACCTTTCGGGACAGGCCACAAGTGGTCCAAGGCCAAGGCCGACCAGACTCTACCCTGCATCCTCGCGATTGATCAAGGGGCAGTCGCAAGCATCCTTACGGGCTCGCTCGTACATCCGCAGAGCCTCGGTCCGCGTCGTGTCGTGCCACCCTTGTAGGCCGCACAACCCGGCCTCCTCGGCCTTCAGGTCCAGCCAGAAGCACGATGGGCAGGATGCGGTCAGGTACTCGGCCTCCCCCCGTTGTGCCTTCATCAGAGCGTCTCGTTCCTTGATCTGCTCTTCGGAGGGACCCTCAGCCCATCGAGCAACTCGAATGCCCCGAGACACCAACACGGTCTCCAGTGTGGCCGCTTCCTCTTGCGTCAGGAACACCGACCACAAGGAGAGGCCCCCTGAGTGCTCGACCGAGGCGAGGCCCACACGCATGGCCAGGGACTCCCCACCGACCAAGCGAAACGTCCACATACAGGGCATCATCGAATGACCCTCGAAGCTCGCTGTCTCCAGAGGAGCATCCGGCGGTTGTCCGCAGCGATGTCATCACCCCAACCTGCGAACATCACCGTGTAGGGCTCCCCGTCTGGGATGAACGGGTCGGTTCCGACCGCGACCACCGACACCTTGCCCCCACTCGGTAGGAGGGCTGTGCGACCCCCCAACGATGAGCCCGGAGGCAACGCCCCGGCTGCACAGATGTTGTACGCCGTGAGGAACTCACTTGCATCAGGCACCACGACAACCACCCACTCACCCAAGGTGGCGAGGGTGGCTGCCTGCCGGAGCACAGACACCATCGCTGCCAAGGAGGAGGGGGAGACCTTGGCGCTCACTGGGCGAAGCCAGGCAGCGCAAGGAACAGGCCGAACACGGGGTCCCTGTTGTCAGGGTAGGCGTAGTCGAGCCACCATTCCTCGAAAGCATCTGCCTTCGGGTCATCCGGGATGTAGTCCTGGTGTCGGCCGATGCGGAGGGTGAGGGACTGACCCTCGCGACAGGTGTGGCAGCCCTCGGGGTCGTTGTTCAGTTCGAGCACCAGGTCCGCATCGGGCCAGATTTCCAGGGCCTTCGCCTTGGTGTCTGCCACGATCTGCCGGAGCTTCGGGTACTTCTCGTAGAACTGCTCGATGCAGGCCGTGTCCTCGGTGCCGTAGGATTCCCCCCGTGGGAACTCGATGCTGTGGTGGGCGATCTTCGAGGTCGCCATTTCAATCCAGCGAGCATGTCGAGCCTCGGCCTCGGGGCCTACCCAGCCGTCCCAGGTGAGGTCTTTGAAGATGGCGTCCACGATCTCGGCAGCGATCTTGGGTCGAAGGTCCATGTCCTCTACTACCCCGGTTTGGTTCCTACGAGCACGGGCTCCCACGCGGGCTTGAGCGCCGTGCCCCAGCCATCCCATGTACGGGCGGCATCGGTTGCCACAACATAAGTGTAGGGACTGCGGCCTACTTCGTCTCCCCAACGACCCTCCCCGTCACGCTTCCCCCCGACAAGCCTTGCAAGGCGTTCTCCACCCAGTTTCATGGGGCCTTGTCCTCCTACCGCGCCCGCCGCCTTGTCAATGGCTTTCCCGATGGACAGCGACTTGGGAAGCCGCTACCGTAACTCCATGCCTCAAGCCGAATGTCGGTGAATCCCGCTTCCTGCATGGCTCGGGCCATGCGATGAAAAGTACGGGTAGCCGAGAACGCCTTGGCCACTCCACCGGGAACAAGAACTCGGTACAGGTGCGCCCACAACACGGGGTCATACACAATGCCCGTGTTGTCCCAACCCTTGCCCATGAACGAGAGTTCATAAGGGGGGTCAGAGACGATGGCTCCGACCGAGCCCTCGTCCAACTCTTGTAGGCGCACAAGGCAGTCGCCGTGTCGCAGGTGCAGGGTGTTGCTCATGGTCGTTTCCTACCCGTGGTGGGGTGACCAGCACCCCCGGCAACGGGCCTCGTAGGTGTCCTTGGCCCCCACGAGCACTTGCTCGGGGGACGCCGTGAGCCGCTGCGAGCGGGTCGCGTCGGCCCCGCACTTCATGCAGACGGCGGTGACTTTCGTGACGGTATCCGCGACGGCAAGCAAGCGGGGGACGGGGCCGAACGGCTCGCCCAAGTAGTCGAGGTCAAGCCCTGCGAGCACGACGCGCACGCCCCGCCCTGCCAACAACTCTGCTACGGCGCACACGCGGGGATCGAAGAACTGCACCTCGTCAATACCGACCACATCCACCTTCTCGTACTGCGCGGCATGGTCGAGAATGTCGTCGGCGCACTTCACGGGGATAGACGGGAACATCACCCCTGCGTGGGAGGCGATGTCCGTCTCGGAGTAGCGGTTGTCAATGGCGGGCTTGAAGGCGAGCACCTTCTTGCCCGCGAAAGTGGCACGCCGCAGCCTACGGATAAGTTCTTCCGTCTTGCCCGCGAACATGCCCCCGCAGATGACCTCGACGCGACCCTGCATGACCGTCACTCCTCGCCGCCCACCTTACCGCCGACTTGCTTGAAGAAGCGGGACGCGCCACCCCCACCGTCTTGATAAACCGTTCCGGCCATCCCGCCCGCGAACATCCCCTTGCTGACGGTATCCGTGCGACTTGTCGCAGGGTGCAGGAACCCACTCTGCGCGTCGAGGGCCACTACGGGGCAACCGTGGGCGCAGGCGGCCTGCTCACAGGTCGGGAGGTGTTGCAGGACGAGGTTCGCGGGCCAGCGTCCGCTGGGCCGGTACGCGGAGAGGTCGGTGGTGACCTGGGTGCCCATGATGTAGGAACCGCCGCCGATGTTGGTCCGCACGGGCTTGTCCCACATCTTCTGGTATCCGTCGGTTGCGGTGATCCGGGTTGCCTCGATGTTCAGCGCGCCCGTCCCCCACCGCAAGACATTAGCGGCTACTGTTCCCTCGGAGCAGGGCTTACGGAGGACATGGATGACCTTCATGGCTTTACCTGCTTGAAGAAGCGGGAAGCGCCGCCTTCGTCGGTGAATCCCCGCTCGGTCGTGTCCGTGACCGAGTTGGAGTTCCATACCATCGCGGTGCCTTCGGTTGAATAAATGGGCTTGCCTGTTGGCTTTCGCATGACCGCTTTGGTGGTGCCGCTTTGCCTGTCCAGCCCCGCCACGGGACACCCCGGCGCGCAGGCCCACGCGGTCACGGTGCTCGGAGGCAGGCGTTCGCTCTCGTAAGGGTGGCCCGCACCTCCACCGAACGGCTTGGCCCCGTCCGTGAAGCGGTTGACGGTGTACCCTCGCTCCTTTCGCGTGCCCGTCTGTCCTACGGAACAGGTCGGAAGGTGTTGCAGGACGAGGTTGGCGGGCCAACGGCCCTTACTTGCATCGTAAGTCGTGCGGTCTATGGCCCCCCCTCCCGAATACGCGCCGTTGCCGCCAATGCTGCGCGTATTGTTGAATCCCCCAATGCGAGAGGTGATGTAGTCGGCGTCCGATTGAGACATTCCGACGCGGGTTGCGTCAATGTTCAAAGCCCCCGTCCCACAACGCAGAACATTGGCTGCGACCGTAGGCTCCGCGCAGGGTTTACGAAGTAGGTGAACGACCTTCATGACAGACTGAACTCCTGCCCCACGGCGACGAGAACATACCGACCTTCGGCCCACGCCCGCACCACCACTCCAATAAGGTGGGCGGCTTCGGGAGACAGGTCACCGGGAGGTTCCCAGCACGAGGGGGCGTTCGTGTTCGGGACGCATTTCTTCGGGTTCCACCCGATGCACTCTGCTTTGAGGCCGCACTCGCCCGCGTCTCGGTTCACCAAGCGAGTAAGCGCACTCGGCGCACGGCCCACGGCGCGCATGAAGGGCGTGCTCCACCCGTGCAGCGCGTGGGACAGGGCCTCGGCGGGAACTTGCGCTATCAAGTCGCACCACGGCTTGACCCCTTGCAAGGGGGTCAAGTCGCCCCATGCCCCGTCACGCTCGGAGGGGTACGCCACGAGCAACTTGACCGTGCCCCACTCGGGGTCGGTGAGATCAACCGCCCTCACCGTTCCCTCCACTCGCGCCTTTGTCGGACGGCGCGGTGTCGGACGGCGCGGTGTCGGACGCGGGGGCGCGGGCGCGCAACCACTCCAACAACGGGAAGTGTTCGTTC
>Ga0194119_10013426_pt1 | contig 10199 bp, 8 predicted proteins | sample TA2MahC100mmetaG_FD_148620 | JGI IMG/M metagenome (GOLD analysis project Ga0194119, IMG submission 148620) | Freshwater microbial communities from Lake Tanganyika, Tanzania - TA2015018 Mahale Deep Cast 100m | ecosystem: Environmental > Aquatic > Freshwater > Lake | place: Tanzania: Lake... | reverse complement strand
TGGGCTGGCGTGGCCACTACCGGTTTCGCAGCGCTGCCCTCGTGGGCGCGCGAGATGTACGCAGGCTCGCTGCTCGCGCCAGTTATCAGCAAGGTGCCCCTCGCGGACGCAGCAACCTCTGCATCCATGTGGGCCTGGCGTCGAGCCCTTCTGGTCGTACCTGAAAAAATCAGAAAAAGCCCGCACGTTGCAGCCGCGGAAGAAAGGCTCGGTCTAGCTGTCTGACACCGACAAATCGTCTGGTGGTGGCGCGATGCTTAGGTTTTCTGGAACCCAAACGCCAATTCGTGGTGAAACTCGTACGCCCAACGCATTAGCAAACTCAGCTACGTAGCTATAAGCGACTTCTCTTTGTAAGGCGGGCTCAACACCTGGTGAAAGTTTTTGCCCTAGTTGAGTCACCAGCAAATCAGTTCGCAAGGCATCGTTGATCATCGCTGGTGGCAGACCTTGGCTTGCTGCGTACTGAATAAGCGGATCTTCGCCGCCAAATGTTTCTTCTAAAACGCCTCGTTCTTGCGCTACTTGCGATTCGGCCACAGAGATTTCTTCAGCCACGCTTGCCTGCACGATAACTCGGTCAAGAATCGCTCTAGCCAAAATTGCTCGTGCTGCTTGTTCACCCAAAGACGTTTGAGGGTCTTGCCCCAACGCAACCTTTAGCTCGTCTAGTTGCGTGACCAGGTATTTCTCAGTAATTCTTTCGTCACCAATCACGGCGGCTGAACCAGCAAGTTGTGCGCCACAACCAGCAACCAACACCCCTGCCAAAACGACAGCCACACTCACGCCAAAAGGCCTCTTAAGCAGCAATCGGTGCGCCTACCTCTTCGGTTAAGAAAGATTCAAGCCAACTCAGCCATCGCTGACTTGTCACGTGAGCGTGTTCACCAACGATATCAGTTGGTACAACCAAAGTCTTGGTTGCATTTCGATATTTGGCACCTGGGTACAGACGCTGAATGCGCATCAAGCTCGACTCACGCAAATCCAAGGGCGAAATTCGCACGGTGCCCAGATGTGAAGAAATTTCACGAATATTCAATGCTCTTGCGATGTTCTTAACGCGACCCACCTCTAATAGCAATTGCGCCTCTTTAGGTATCAGACCAAAGCGATCTTGAAGTTCATCGCGTATTGCTGTTAGTTCGTCGTCGGTAGTTGCGGCGCCTAATCTGCGATAAACGTCCAATCGCAATCGCTCTTCGGATATGTAGTCAACTGGGAGCAAGGCGGCTAGCGGCAAATCGATTCGAATCTCTTGCATTTCTGGTGAGGCGTCACCCTTGGCTGCAGCCAAGGCCTCACTTACTAGTCGCACGTAGAGGTCAAATCCAACTTCGGCAATGTGACCTGATTGCTCACCGCCTAACAAATTGCCCGCACCACGAATTTCTAGGTCTTTCATTGCTACTGCCATACCCGCACCTAACTCGTTGTGCTGGGCGATGGTCGAAAGGCGTTCGTACGCGCTCTCGTTCAAGCTTGCTTCTGGCGGATAGAAGAAATAGGCATGGGCTCTCTCGCGACTTCGCCCGACCCGTCCACGTAATTGGTGAAGCTGCGCAAGGCCGAGTTTGTCCGCCGCGTCAACGATCAATGTGTTTGCGTTCGCTATGTCCAGCCCCGACTCAACGATGGTGGTGCAAACCAACACATCGAACTCACCCGCCCAGAAATCGAGCACCACTTTTTCTAGAGCGGCTTCGGGCATTTGGCCGTGTGCGACCCCAATTCGTGCCTCGGGCACCAGTTCGGCCAAACGAAGGGCGACCCGGTCGATTGAATCAACGCGATTGTGAACGAAGAAGACTTGGCCGTCTCGCACCAGTTCACGTCTGATAGCAGCAGCAACTTGAGCTTCTTGATACGGACCAACGTAGGTAAGCACAGGTAGTCGCTCTTCAGGCGGAGTTTGAATCACCGAGAGATCTCTGATGCCAGTTAAAGCCATCTCAAGTGTGCGAGGGATTGGCGTCGCAGACAACGTCAACACGTCTACGTTGGTGCGAAGGGCCTTTAAGAACTCTTTGTGCTCGACCCCGAAACGCTGCTCTTCGTCGACTATCACCAGGCCGAGATCATGGAACTTCACTTTTGGTGTCAAAAGTCGGTGAGTGCCGATGATCACGTCAACTTGCCCTTCTGCCAGCGCGGCCAAAACCTCTTTCGCTTCTTTTTCGGTCGAAAAACGAGACAGTGCCTGCACATTGACCGGAAACCCCGCATAACGCTCAGCGAAAGTGTTTAGGTGTTGCTGCACCAACAAAGTCGTAGGAACCAGAATCGCAACTTGCTTGCCGTCTTGCACAGCTTTGAACGCCGCTCTTACTGCGATTTCAGTCTTTCCGTAACCAACGTCACCGGCAACTACGCGATCCATCGGCATTGGTCTTTCCATGTCGGCTTTGACTTCGTCGACGCATACCAGCTGGTCTGGCGTCTCGACATATGCGAATGCATCTTCGAGTTCTCGCTGCCATGGGGTGTCTGGTGAAAAAGTCATGCCTTTGGCCTGAGCTCTGGTCGCATAAAGGCGCACCAGTTGATCTGCGATGTCTTTGACTGCCTTGCGAGCCCTCGACTTGGTCTTCTGCCAATCGCCGCCGCCTAACTTGCTGGGGCTTGGTGTCTCACCGCCGACATATTTAGAAATCATGTGCAATTGATCAGTTGGTACGTAAAGCAAATCTGCTGGCAGACCGCGCTTACTGGCTGCGTATTCGACCACCAAGTATTCGCGCGTGGCGCCGGCAACTTCGCGACTTATCACCTCTTGGAACCGCCCCACGCCGTGCTGGTAATGAACAAGCCATTCACCGCGCGTAAGCGTGAGCGGATCTAGATCACCCTTTCGTCGCGCGGGCATGCGTTGCTTACTGCTACTGCCCGAACCTTTGCCGAAAATATCTTTTTCTGAGAGCAATACCAGCTTCGACTGCGGTAACACGAAGCCCGTCTGCCACGGCGACTGCCAGAGCTCTATTCGCTTAAGCCCCACTTCGTTTTCATTTAAGAACTCTTGCATCCGCAAAATGGCACCTTGAGTTGGCAGGGCAATCACTACTTGCCACTGATCATCGCGCCACCGCTGCAAAGTGGCTAAGAGTTCCGTTAAGTCGCCACGAAAGACAGGCGACGGTGCGCTCTCTAACGGTGACTCTTCTTGGTGAAAAGGCGTTAACTCGAGCCAACTTCGATCAAGTTGGCGCGCTTGCTCTTGAACGTCTGCAAGCGGCGCGTACTCACTAACTACGGTTTCTTGACCCACACTCAAGGCCCTAGCGTCGCCAAAACTGGTGTGCCAGTTTGATTCTTTAAAGGCGAGATCTGTCGCAATTAGGTCTTCGGCCCTCGCGCGAACACGATCTGGGTCGAAGACGACGACTTCGAAATTGTTAGGTAATAAATCGATTAGATTGCTTTGAGCAGAAGAGATTCTCTCGTGACATGGCCATACCAAAATGGATGTCACGGAATCAAGACTTCGTTGATCAGCGATTGAGAAGGTTCGAATTTCTTCGACCGCGTCATCATCAAATTGCAGACGGGTTGGGTGCTCCTCAACGGGCACGAATAAGTCAACGATCGAACCACGAACAGCGAATTCGCCACGCTCTTGCACCAAATCAACACGCTCGAAGCCGCGCTCGACTAGTTCACTCAGTAACGCCTCTCGCTGCCATTGCTGGCCCACCTGGATTCGCAATTCTTTTGCCTGGCTGACATCAGCGAATATCGGCTGCATCAAGGCCCGAACCGAAGTGACCAAAACTGCTGCCTCACCGACTGGTTGCCCGCCTTGGCCGCCTTGACCACTTTGCTCGCCTTGCTCGCGGTCGCGAATAGACGACATCGTTGAAGCACGCATCGCCACCACTTGTGGCGAGGGCTTAAGGGGCTCGTGTAACAGGGTCTCCCAAGCGAGGTATTCGAAAACATTCGCACCGAGCACCGACTTAAGTTGCTTCGCCAAAACACTTGCCTGAGCGCTACCAGCAGTCACAACAAGAACTAGGTCAGGGTGACCAACTTGTTGAGCTACGCATGCGACCAGGGCAGGCCTCAAGCCCGGGGTTATCGATACTTGACGAACGTCGGCCTTAAGAGACTCACGCAAGGTGAGTTCGACACCTGGGTCTTTGGCAACGGCGCTGATCAAACCGGCGGCCGTCATTGCTTAGGCGATGTCTAGGTCGAGCAGAACTTTAGCTAGTTCAGGGCGGGCGACCAACAAATTACTAACTTTCGGGTTCTCTTGATTCAAGCTCAATTGCGATCCGTCAACGTGAGAAACATGCAGACCGGCAGCCCGAGCAACGGCAGCTGGCGCGGCGACGTCCCACTCGTAGAACCCGGTTGTGTGAACGTAAGCATCGGCACGCCCCGCGATGATTTCACCAACCTTGGCACCCACCGAGCCAACATCAAGTATCTCCATGGGTCTGCTGGTTCGAGTCTTAACTGCCTCAAGCACCTCGGCCAAATTCGCAGGTGGCCTCGTCCTAGAGACGACCAATCGCCAGGGTTCACCAGCCACTTTGGGCTTTAACGAAGAGAAATCACCATCGCTACGCAAAACTAAATCACGGCTGGGCATCGCGACAACGCCTAAGGCAAGTTCACCACGTTGCCATAAAGCCACGTGAACGGCGAAATCCCAACGGCCTAACCCGTACTCGTTGGTTCCATCGAGTGGATCAACGATCCACGCGCGATCGTTTGCGAGTCGGGCCAAATCGTCAGAACCTTCTTCGCTCAAAATCGCATCAAGGGGACGAGCGGCACCGAGGGTTGCCATCAAGTAATCATGTGAAACCCGATCAGCCAGGTCTCTAAGTTCGCGCAATGATTCTTTATTCGGGGTGGTCGGCTTTTCTTGTCTTAAACGATAAAGAATTTCGCCTGCACTCTCAGCAATGACTGCGGCTAGCTCTACGTCGCTAGCACTACTTAGTTGGCGGCCTACCTCGACAGGGTCATCGGCGAACCATCGTGAGCTTGCCTCACTCATGAATTGAACTCATTCTGTGCGGTTGCCAAGCCATTAACCAGCAAAGCCTCTATTGCCTTGCTGCCAAGATCGAGAGTTGCGGGCAAAGCTTGAGACTGCGCGGCACTGAACTTGGCTAACACGTAGTCAGCGGGGGGTTGACCGTTAGTCGGTCGGCCTATACCCATACGCACTCGCATGAATTCAGACGTGCCTAGATGGTCTTTGACGGAAATCACCCCGTTGTGCCCGTTGTCACCCCCGCCTAACTTCAGGCGCAAAGTGTCGAAGGCTAGATCTAGTTCGTCGTGCACGATGATGATTCTTTCTGTTGGCACCGAGTAATAGCTGGCCAAACTTGCGACGGCCACGCCAGACTCATTCATATAAGTAGTGGGGCGCGCCAAAACACTTTTCACGCCTGAGACCGACACCTCTGCCACATCAGCATGCATCTTGCGTTTAGCCTGAAATTTTGAGTCATGCAATTGACCGAATCTTTCGACAACCAGTGCACCGAGGTTGTGACGAGTGTTTCGGTATTTCTCACCGGGGTTACCGAGCCCGACGACCAGCCAACGTTGCTGGCGAAAGATCAGTCGCTACCGCCTTCACCAGCTGCTGATTCGGTTGCCGCACTTTCAGTAGTACCCGCAACTGGCGCGGCCGCAGCAGCGGCTGCAGCAGCAGCGGCAGCTTCTTTCGCCTCTGTCTCAGCGGCAATGGCAGCAAGGCGGCGAGATTCAATCGCAGACAAACGAGCGGCTTCAACTTCAGCCTCGATGGCAGCAACAGCTGCGGCTTCACGCTCGCGCACCTGGGATTCACTTAGTTCGACGATCTCTAGGTGTTCGACTTCATGGCTTACTGGGTGGCGCTGAACGTCGCGAGGTGCTGCTTTGATGTTGCGCCCGTCAACTTGAACTTCCAAGATCGCCATCGGCTTGATCAAAGCTAACGACAAGGGCGCTAACGGAACTGCGATTGCTTTACCTTCTGCGCCCACCCCGTCCCCATAAAAAACAGCAGGAACCAAACCCGAACGACGCAGTTGTCGCGCAGGCCCCTTGCCAAAACCACCGCGTGGGGTTACTACCAGCGAGACATCAGCCACTTGTTACTCCTACTGTTTCTTAAATCGGGGGGTTTCGTTCTAAACCGCTGCGAAGTCTACCGCGTGCGAAATTAAGCCTGCAGCCTGCCGTCATCGAATAGTTGGGTCACAGAACCCTCGTTGAAAACCTCGTTAATCGCGGTAGCTAGCAGCGACGCGATCGAAAGAACTGTCAGCTTCTCAAAGCTTTGTGCCTGGGTAACAGGCAGGGTGTCGGTGACGATGACCTCGGTTATACGTGATTGCTGTAAACGCTCGGCGGCGTTGTCAGAAAGCACCGCATGACTTGCCGCCACGATCACGGCTGAGGCACCGTAATCAAACAAAGTCTCTGCCGCTTTGATGATGGTGCCACCGGTGTCAACGATGTCATCTACCAGCAAACAGATTCGGTCTTTCACATCACCGACGACCTCAAGAACTCGAACTTCATTTGGAATGTCGGGGTCGCGCCGTTTGTGAATTATTGCCAACGGAGAGCCCAAGACGTCCGTCCAGCGTTCGGCAACACGCACGCGGCCCGCATCAGGTGAGACCACGGTGATTTTGCTGACGTCGATGTTCTTTCGTACATGCTCAGCCAAAAGATTGAGTGCGAATAAGTGGTCAACTGGCCCATCGAAGAAACCTTGAATCTGAGAAGTGTGTAAATCAACTGCCATCAGTCGATCTGCGCCAGCGGTGCGCATCAAATCTGAGACGAGTCTTGCCGAGATCGGTTCTCTACCGCGGTGCTTTTTGTCTTGCCTCGCATAACCGTAATAAGGCACGACCACCGTTATGCGCCTGGCAGAAGCTCTACGTAACGCATCGATTATGAGCATTTGCTCCATGATCCATTTGTTTATTGGGTCTGAATGGCTCTGCAAAACGAACGCGTCAGTGCCTCGAACTGATTCGTTAAAGCGGACGAATATTTCGCCATTTGCGAAGTCATAAGCCGTGAGCGACGCAAGTTTTGTTCCAAGTTCTAGGGCGACTGCCTCAGCTAGGGGTTCATTGGCGCGACCAGAGACAAGCAGCAATCTCTTGCTGGTGGTGGTCTCGATGTCACTCACGAGTTGCCCCCTTCAAGTAGCGCGCGTTGCCGTTTAGTCTTCTGCTTCTTCGGCGGCACGTGCTGCTTCGGTGCCACCGCGCTTTCGTTTGACCCACCCTTCGATATTGCGCTGTCGTTCACGCGCCACTGCCATCGCACCTGGTGGCACGTCTTCAGTGATAACGCTACCTGCTGCCGTGTAGGCGCCGTCGCCGATCTTGACGGGCGCAACGAGCATGGTGTCACTGCCGACGCGAACGTGTTTACCAATGCTCGTTCGATGCTTGTTGACACCGTCGTAGTTGACGAAGACCGAAGAAGCACCGATGTTCGTTCCCTCGCCAATGTCGGCATCACCCACGTACGTTAAGTGAGGAACCTTCGCCCCGACACCAAGTGAGGAGTTCTTAATTTCCACAAATGACCCAATATGCACACTGGTATCAATTACCGTGCCCGGTCTGATGTGTGCGTAGGGGCCAACCGAAGCTCCGGCGCCGATCTTCGAATCCTTAACGCTTGAGCGCTCTACTCGCGCGCCGACGCCGACGGTGGTGTTAGACAAAGTCACGTCGGGCCCAATCACGCTGCCTTCAGCAATCACTGTTGCACCCGATAAATATGTGTTTGGCCAAATAACCGAATCAGCCTCAATTTGCACCGTCGCCTCAACCCAAGTAGAGGTTGGGTCAACGAAGGTCACACCCTTTTTCATCCAAGCAGCAGTGATCCAAGAATTTAATTTTGCACCGACGTCTGCTAATTGAGTTCTATCGTTGATACCAGCCACCAGATCGGCATCGCTCATTCGGCAAGCCACCACTACTTCGCCTGCCGAGGCGATAAGGGCGACAGTCTGCGTCAAATATTCTTCGCCCGCTGCGTTCTGGCTTCCTACTTTTTCAAGCGCAGCTTTTAGTGACGCCAAATTGAAGGCGTAGACCCCACCGTTGATTTCGCGTATTGCGCGCTCACTGTCGGTTGTATCGACTTCTTCAATGATTCCGGTGACAGCACGACCCGACTCGCCTCGCAAAATTCGGCCATAACCAGTCGGGTCTTCGACTTCAGCTGTCAATAACGCCGCCTTGGCCTGCTGAGATTGCAAGGTCTGCAATAACTCATTTAACGCAGCCGGGGTGATCAACGGGGTGTCGCCCGAAACGACTAATACGGATGCATTGGACGGGGGCTCGCCCAATTTGCCAAGTGCACTAAGGGCCTGCTTAACGGCATGTCCGGTACCTCTTTGTTCTTTTTGTTCGACCACGTGAACGTTGGGCCACGCGTCTGACAAATACCCTTCCGTTACTTCTTTGCCGACGCCGACGACCACCACGGTGTTCTTTGGCGCAAGCTCTACAGCCGCGGTTAGGACATGACCGACTAACGGCATTCCTGCCAAACGATGCATGACTTTGGGCAACTTTGATTTCATGCGCCGGCCTTGACCAGCGGCCAAGACGATTACCGCGTAAAGATCAGCTGGCATGTGCGCATTCAGAGTAGATGACACCTCACCAAATCAAATAGAGATCGCTCCGGGAGAGGGACTCGAACCCCCATTCACGGCTCCAAAGGCCGCTGTCCTGCCACTTGGACGATCCCGGAATCGTTGAAAACCTCGCCGAGCCTAAGTCACTCAAGAACTTGTGCTTTCAACTTTGGCTCCTGGTGCGGGGCCAATTACTCGTCTGACACTGCGACAAACCGCACCACCTGAAAGTCGCACTGCCAAATCAATGGCGTGGTCATTATCGCGCGCCAGGAATATGCAAGTAGGGCCAGACCCCGAAACCAACGCACCTAAAGCACCCTCTTGCATGCCGTACTCGAGTAAAGACGAGATGCTCGGCTTTAGTCGAATCGCTACATCTTGTAAGTCGTTACTGAGGGCAGCACCTAGTGCTGCTGAATCACCGGTTGCTAGCGCAGTCAAAACCCGCTCATCTATCTCTGCTACTTCGTGTAACGCGCGGGATTCGTCCAACAATTGATATGACTCAGGGGTCGAAATCTGCCCCTCAACAAAGGCCAGAACCCAAGCAAACTCGCCACGACACAGAGTCGGTGCCAAGACTTCACCTCGACCTCGACCAACGGCTGTTCCGCCGCGAAGAGCAAATGGAACATCTGAGCCCAAAGTGGCAGCCATCGTTGCCAACTGCTCTTTGCTTAATGGGTTACCCCAAAGAGTGTTCGCACCAACCAACGCGGCTGCTGCGTCGGCACTGCCGCCCGCTAGGCCGGCTGCAACCGGAATCGACTTCTTGACCTCGATGTGGCAGTCCGGTTTTACTTTTAACTTCTTGGCCAAGGTAGTTACAGCGCGATGAGCAAGATTGTTCTCATCGGCAGTTAGGTCTGCGGCTTCATCGCCGGTGATTTCAATGGTCGCGCCGCTGCCAGGGGCTAGAGCGGTAACAGAGATTTCATCAAACAGCGATACCGCCTGATAGACCGTCGCGATGTCATGAAACCCGTCAGATCTCGGCGCACCAACGGAAAGCTGGATGTTTATTTTGGCGGGTGCTTTCACTGTCACGCGATTACCGGCCTTTGCGGGTAACGCGAGAACGTTCACAAGCTGATGCTAGGCAAGCAGCTACTTTGCGAAAGCGGCTAGAGAATCACTCAGGGTCACGTACTGCGAGCAGGTAAGCCTCTCACCACGCACCTTCTCGGGTAGTTCCATGGCAGCCAGTGACGCCTGCACAGCCTCGCGTGGGTACCCGCGACTAGTCAGCGAATTGACCAGGGTCTTACGGCGCTGTGAAAAAGCTGAATCAATGAGTCGAAACACCTTTTCTTGCGAAGCCTTGGTGCTCGGCGGGGGTTTCTTGATCAGTTCGACCAAAGATGAGTCAACGTGGGGTTTGGGCCAAAAGACTGAGCGATCTACATGGCCCACAACTTGACACTTTGCAAACCATTCCAATTTGACGGTGGGCACGCCATAAGTCTTGCCCCCCGCTGGCGCACACCAACGTTCTGCGACCTCGGCTTGCACCATCACCAACATGCGCTCGAGTTCAGGCAACACCTCAAACAAG
>Ga0194119_10013413_pt1 | contig 10206 bp, 8 predicted proteins | sample TA2MahC100mmetaG_FD_148620 | JGI IMG/M metagenome (GOLD analysis project Ga0194119, IMG submission 148620) | Freshwater microbial communities from Lake Tanganyika, Tanzania - TA2015018 Mahale Deep Cast 100m | ecosystem: Environmental > Aquatic > Freshwater > Lake | place: Tanzania: Lake... | reverse complement strand
CAGGGAGAAAAACTTGTTAGTGTGCACCCATATAGCAGAAACACAGGATGAGATTGAATTTCTTGCAAAAGGGACAGGAAATTTGCCTGTTTTGCTGCACAAGTTGAGGGCGATTCCTGACGGATGGCAGCCTCCGGAACTCAAACCGCTGCAATATTTAAGCGAAGCGGGGGTTTTAGATGAGAAACTATTGCTTATTCATTGTAATTATCTTACGGACGAAGAAATTGCACTGATACGCTCTTCCGGCGCAAGCGTGGCTTTTTGCCCGAAAAGTCACCGCTTCTTTGGTCATAAAAATCATCCGCTCTTAAAACTATTAGGGGAAGGAATCAACGTCGGGTTGGGAACCGACAGTTTAGCCAGTAATGATACGTTAGATATACTGCAAGAAATGAAATTCTTATATACCCATTATTTGTTATCGTCTGAAACAATATTTTCAATCGCCACAAAAAACGGCGCAAAGGCGCTCGGTATGGAAACGCATGTCGGACAAATAAAAGAAGGTTTTGAGGCTGATATGTGCGGAATCAGATTAGCAGAAAACGCAACCGGCAATGTTTATAGCCAAATCCTTGATGCTTCTTCCAAAAATATTTTTACCATGATAGCGGGCTCTGTTTGTTATTATGCAAATGAATAAATCCGCACCGTTTCATTGCAGATTGTCATTTCTCAAAGATAAAAAAGCTGAAAAACTATCACATATCATTATATAATATGTACCATAGTCGCTTTTTAAAATTTTGGTTTTTTGTCATGACCTGAAATGACCGCAACACAACGTTATCAATTTTCACTCAATATTACTGCGGACGTATACCATGCGTATTATACAGGCGCCGTGAGATTCATACAAACCGCCACTACTTCGGGCAAGACGATAAAATTTCCTGCCTCGGCGTTGAGAAAGTACCTTACCCATAATGGCATACATGGATTTTTTGAGATAGAAATAGATGAAAATAACAAACTATTAGATATTCGCAGAATAGATACAGAACCAGATAAAGATGGCATATGGCTTTAATTTTTTGCCGTTTTAAGGAGTTGGTATATGCAGAAAGTTAACCAGGTAGATTTAAACAGGATGTTAAACATTATAGACAGAATTCCCTTCTTTCGTAATTTCTCCATGCAGGAAAAGAACAGAATGGTATGTCTGAGTTCGCATTTTGTCCTTTTTCAAAAAGGAGAGTATCTCATTAGAGAAGGGGATCGGGATTCTGCATTTTTTATATTGCTCTCCGGTTCAGTGTCGGTGGTGAAGGGGGAACATTCATGTACTATCGCAAAGCTGACTCCGGGTGACTTTTTTGGTGAAATATCATTTATAACCAAAACCCCAAGAACCGCTCATGTTATTGCGGATGAAACCGTTCTTGTGATAAAGGTAAACAAAGAAATGCTTGATTCTTTAGGGCCGAGTATCCGCGATAAAATCAAAGATAATATTATTGTAAGGTTGGCAGAACGTATTAATTGTTTAAATAAAGCCTTAATGGTTACCGAGTTTTATTCTAAGGAAAACCAAAGCGATGCGAAAACTGCCGATACAAAGGGCGGAGAAACATCTCAAAGGCAGCCATAATATTAATGTAGGATGTTTTTTACTGAAGAGTTCATGCCGTTGCCAAACCTACGGCAATACTACATTTATTTCCGAATAAATTTCATAAACATTGTGAGAACCGGTCTCTCGCAAAACTGCATTATGTCCTGCAAAAACAATTAACCGTCGCCATGTACACGCACTAAATAAAACTTGACAGTAAACTTTGATTAATATAGCATTTTTGCTTATTGTTTTTACCTGGCTGACACAACTTTTTTAATCTTGTATGGAATGGAGCACGAGCAATAATGAGGGTTTCACCGGCGTTAAGCTTTTCTTTGGCAAAATATTTAATCAGGAACCGATTGTTCTTCAAAAAAAGATTTCCCCTTGTATTAATGTTAGAAGTTACTCACCTTTGCAACCTTGCCTGTGAAGGATGCGGACGAATCCTGGAATACCAGGATACCATGCGTGAGATGCTGAGCGTTGATGAGTGCATGCAGGCAATTCAGGAATGCCCGACTCCGGTTGTCACGGTAACGGGGGGAGAGCCGCTTATGCATCCGGAGATAGATAAAATTATTTCCGGGATAATAAAAGAGAAGCGGCATATCTATTTATGCACCAACGGAGTATTGCTGGTGGATGCATTGAAAAAACTGAAACCGAGCAAATATCTTAATATTAATGTTCATATCGACGGATTAGCGGGAACGCACGACAAAATAGCGGGCAAAGGAACATTTGACCTTGCGACGAATGCTATCAGGGAGGCAAAAAAAGCGGGATTTAATGTCTGTACCAATACAACGATCTTTAAAAATACCAGCGAGGAAGAAATTAAGGAATTATTTTCATTTCTGGAAGGACTTGGCGTTAATGGGATGCTGGTTTCGCCCGGATTCGGATTTGAACACAACGAGAATGAGATTTTTCTCTGCCAGAAGGAAATAGAGGAACGGTTTGGTTTTATATACGGTATTTCAAAGAAATACAAGATATTAAATTCGCCGCTTTATTTAAAATTTTTAAAAGGGGAAAGGTCTCTGAAGTGCACCCCGTGGGGGAATCCCACCCGTAATTATATGGGATGGAAGAGTCCCTGTTATCTTATCACGAACACGCATTATAAGACGTATGATGAGTGTATGAAGGATACAGATTGGGAGAAATACCAGGAAGGGAGAGACCCGCGGTGTAAAAATTGCATGATGCACTGTGGTTTTGAGCCGACAGTAGTCCTGGAAGGCGGCAAACGCCTGGCAGATATTTATGAAATGGCAAAGTGGAGTTTTAGTTAAAAAAACAAATGGGAAAATCTTCCGATAAATCGTTTTACGGGTGCCGCTCCTTTTTTCATTGCCCCACAAGTATTAAAATCTGTGAAAGAAAGTTTTATGATTTTTGCATAAAGTGGCGGTATCTTCCCAATGCCATCAATGGAAAATAGTTGCGGTACATGTGGTATTTCAAATAGAAAACTTTTGGGAAACCTGTTGCCGTAAAATCTGCCTCATCCCAACTGCCATCCTCTTTTTGTGTATTCAGAAGGAAGTCTATGCCTCTTTCTACTGATGCCGACTTTATTTCGCCGGTAGCGATCAAGGCAAGCAATGCCCAGGCTGTTTGAGATGGTGTGCTTTTGCCGATCCCTTTTAGCGCAGGGTCTTCATAAGATTTTATTGTCTCGCCCCAACCACCATCTGAATTTTGAATACTCTTCAGCCAATCGACTGCTTTTCTTATATACGGTTTGTTACTATCTTCGCCAACCGCGACAAACCCCAAAAGGACAGACCATGTGCCATAAATATAATTTGAACCCCAGCGCCCAAACCATGAACCATCTTCCTCTTGTTCTTTTTTCAGAAACTCAATTGCCTTTTTGATGTTCAGGTATGTCTTATTAAATCCGATGCGGCCAAAGAATTCGATACATCTTGCCGTAACATCGCTTGTGCTTGGGTCAAGAAGCGCGTTAAAGTCGGCAAACGGTATATAATTCAGCATAGTTTTATTGTTATTACGGTCAAATGCGCCCCATCCTCCGTCATCACATTGCATGGCTTGCAGCCAGCGCAAGGCGCGTAATAACGTTTTTTCTTTATGCGCAGCTTCCGGCATAGAGACACGCTGCAAAGCCATGAGCACCGCGCCGGTATCATCCGTATCGGGATAGAATTCATTCGCGTATTGAAAATACCATCCGCTGGGTTCCTCTACCTTGCATTTTAATTTCCAGTCTCCAAAGTTTCTGACTTCTTTGCTCAACAACCATTGACCGGCTTTTTGCAGAGATGGGTGAGAACCCGGAATGCCTGAATCATTCAAAGCAATAATAGTCCATGCGGTGTCCCATACGGGGGAAACGCATGGTTGTAAATAGAGTCTGTCGCCTTCATAAATAATCAGCGCCTCCACTTCTTTCATTTGTGCAACGAGAGCGGGATGATTATCCGGATAGCCGAGACACTTCATGGCAAAGATCGAATTGATCATTGCCGGCCAAATAGCCCCCAAACCTCCCGATTTTTCCACGTGATCAAGCATCCATTTTTCGGCCATCTTCATTGCAATTCTTCGGATGAATTTAATGTGGTGTTGTTCATATCGGCGGAATATGCTATCCGCATCAATGAAAAAATTATGCCAGCAAAATCCCTCCTGATCCCTTTCGATTCGGTATACAACGTCTTTTCTTGGAATAAGATATAATTCCTTCAGTAAATCATCGTCCACCGGAACATGTGGTTTTTTGGCAATGGCAATAGAAAGGGGAACGACAATGCATCTTGACCAGTAAGATATTTCATAAATACTGAAGTAAAACCCTGCCGGAAACAGTATCATTTCTACCGGAACGGCAGGCACTGCCTGCCAATCCACCTGGCCAAACATGGCAAGATAAATTTTTGTAAAACAATTGGCATTCATGATCCCGCCCATGCCCAGGATGCATTCCTTCGCCTTTTTCATAAACGGTTCATGTTCCGGATATCCCGCTAATTTTAATGCAAAATAGGCCTTTACCGAGGCGCTTATCTCGCTTGCTCCGCCATGATAAATGTTCCATCCTCCGTCTGCTAACTGATTTTCAAGGAGATATTTAGCGGCCTTTCTTTGTTTTTCAACGTCTATTTTATTCAGAAAATGCATAAGCATAATGTAATCGGACGTCAGTGTGGTATCTGCCTCTAAAATTCCCACCCAGTGCCCATCCTGCGAATTTTGCTGATCAAGCAGATAATGCTGTGCCCTGTTGATAGAATCGTCCAAAGGGTTTTCCGTTTTTTGTGCAGAGGTAATACTTGTTCTGGAGTAGGTATTTTCCAAACTCACTTCATGTTTAAGCAACTCTGGAATGGGATATTTTCCATTGCCGTTTCCATTTCCATTAAATTTGTACACAGTTGTCTCAAACCGTTCTAATAGATTTAACAGAAAATTTCTCATTCTTCTAGAAAGCCTCCAGTTTGTTTAATATAAAAACATTAAGTACATATTTTCCATTAAGTTAAGCACCGTTTGCCATCGGGTAAAAGTAACAAATTTAAATCGTAATTTCAAGTAAAACTTGCCTTATGTATGTGCTTTTTATAATATGAGTTGCTAATGTTTTTCGTGCTTAAATTTTATTAATAACGTCTCATACAGCATTTTTATTGGTACTATCAAATCTATGACACTGTTACTATATGACGATATTTATCTGGAACATGATACCGGGATTGGACATCCTGAAAATTCAAGGAGAATCGAAAATACCATTAATTATTTGAAATCGGGTAGTTTTTTTAATCAATTGACGATTAAAAAACCTCGCGCCGCATCGCAGGAGGAAATCAATCTTATTCACCCGAAAGCATACATCCAAACCGTCAAACAAATTGCCGATTCTGGCGGTGGATGGTTAGATGGGGATACTGTTATTTCAGGCGCTTCGTATAATGCAGCAGTATATTCTGCGGGAGCAGCGCTTACAGCGGCGGATATGATAATGACAGGAGCGGCAAAAAACGCCTTTTGTCTTGTACGACCGCCAGGACACCATGCAACACCGGAAAGAGGCATGGGGTTTTGTCTTTTTAATAATGTTGCCATTGCGGCAAGATACATTCAGAAGAATCACAAGCGGAAAAGAGTCCTCATAATAGATTGGGATGTTCACCATGGGAATGGCACTCAGGATGCGTTTTATGAGGATCCTACAGTTATGTACTTTTCAATGCATCGTCATCCGTTTTATCCCGGGACGGGAGCACAGGACGAAATAGGGGAGGGAGAAGGAAAGGGTTATACTATCAATATACCGCTGTCTATGGATACAAAACCTGAAAAATACCTTGAAATATTTTCTGAAGTAATAGACAGCCGCGTAAATAGTTTTGCGCCGGAATTCATCATTCTCTCTTCAGGTTTTGATACGTATAAAAAAGATCCTATCGGCGGTTTAAATCTTGAAATAGAACATTTTCACGCTTTGACAAAAATAGTTATGAAGTCGGCGGAAAAACACTCTGATGGAATGCTCTTATCCTGTTTGGAAGGAGGGTATCATCTCGCCGATATTCCCCGATGCATTGAAGCCCACCTCAAGGGGTTAATGAAGATGGACTTCTGATTGCGGTGCCTATTTTGCTGATGCTTTTAAATCGGTTAGTTTTTTTGCGTAACGGGATTTTTTCCTGCTGGCATTATTTTTATGTAAAATACCTTTTGTAGCGCTTTTGTCCATTTTTTTTACGGTTAAACGATATTCTGTTTCGGCTGTTTGAATGTCTTTGTTTTGTATCGCCGTTAAAAATTTTTTCACTTGAGTCTTTAGCGTGGTTTTTCTTGATTTGTTTCTTAAATTACGCTTTATATTCTGTCTGAGTCTTTTTTTTGCAGAGTTTAATGTTGGCATTATACCATCTCCATTTTTGACTAAAATAACATTACAATAAATTTCCTCTCTTTACTTAAGGAGGAATATACTTTATGCAACTCATAACATAATGTCAATAGCAAAACGCATGAAAAAGAAAGTTATGATAATTTTTGATAAAAAAGCATGCTGTCATTTTCTCTCTATTATACAACTTAAATTTTCTGAAAAAAAACTGCAAATATAGATAATGACATAAAAATATCTTGACACATATTGCCCATCCTGTTTAAATTTTTCTTATTTTCTGAGGTACCTAAATGGCCAAGTCTAAAAAAAACCTGGTAATCGTTGAATCACCTGCAAAAGCTAAAACCATAAGCAAGTTTCTCGATTCTTCTTTTTTCGTGAAATCCTCCATGGGACACGTCCGGGACCTTCCTGCAAAGAAACTGTCCGTAGACATTGAAAACAACTTTACTCCGGAATATAAAGTAATACCGGGAAGGAAAAAATTAATTGAGGAATTAATCAGCGATTCCAAAAAAGCCGGCACGGTTTATTTGGCTTCTGATCTTGACCGTGAAGGAGAAGCGATAGCATGGCATCTCTATCAGGCGCTGGAGATACCGTCAGAAAAAATACGGCGGGTCACTTTCAACGAAATCACAAAAGATGCCATCCAGGAAGCCTTTAAACAGTATGGCCCGATCAATATGGCAAAGGTGAATGCACAGCAGGCGCGGAGGATACTTGACCGCCTTGTTGGATATCAGATAAGCCCTCTCCTGTGGAAAAAGATATCGAAAAGGTTAAGCGCCGGTCGTGTACAATCCGTTGCGGTCAGGCTTATCGTTGAGCGTGAAAAGGAAATTAACGAATTTAAACCTCAGGAATACTGGAAAATAACTGCCGAGCTAAAAACTATTTCCAAGGGGAAAAAAACTGATGATATAAAACCTTTTAAAGCCCTGCTGCAAAAGTTCGACGACAAGAATATAGAGGTAAAAAATGAGCAACAGGCGATAGAAATAACCGATACATTAAAAAATGCCTCGTTTGTCATCACAAACATAAAGAAACAAACAAAACGCAACAACGCGCCACCCCCTTTTACCACGAGTCTGTTGCAGCAGCAGGCATCGACGCGCTTGCAATTTAGCGCGAAAAAAACCATGTTAATTGCGCAACAGCTTTATGAAGGTATTGATGTCGGGGCAGAAGGGCCGACGGGACTGATTACTTACATGAGGACTGATTCGTTTCACGTTTCAGGCCAGGCATTGACATCTGGCAGAACGTTTATTGAAAATAGTTACGGGAAAAATTACCTCCCGGATAAACCGAATGTATACGCTTCCGCCAAAAAGGGCACACAGGGCGCGCATGAGGCGATAAGGCCAACATATATAGAATATACGCCTGAATCCATAAAACAGTTTCTTACAAAGGATCAGCATAAATTATATGAACTCATCTGGAAACGGTTTGTTGCAAGCCAAATGAACCCGGCGCTTTATGCTATTACCGATGTGGAAATTGCAGCAGACCGGTATATTTTCAAGATCAGAGGCAGAGAACTGATATTTGACGGACATACACTTATTTCCGGACATGAAGTTGATCGGGAGGAACAAATATTGCCTTCGCTGGAAAAAGATCAGGTGCTTGAATTGATACAACTTTTGCCGACACAGCACTTTACCCAACCTCCCCCGCGCTATTCCGAGGCATCTCTGGTAAAGACCCTTGAGAAAATGGGGATAGGAAGACCAAGTACCTATGCCACCATTATTTCAACAATTCAGGATCGTGGGTATGTGAAACAGGAAAAGCGCGCTTTTTACGCAACCGAACTGGGCATATTGGTTACCGAGAAGCTTATAGAACATTTTCAAAAAATAATGGATGTAAATTTTACATCACACATGGAAGACGAACTTGATAAGATAGAAGAAGAAAAGATTGATTGGCTGACGGTATTGAAGGAATTTTATGAACCTTTTAAAATTGATTTGGAAAGAGCTATTGGTGAAATGAAAAGTGTAAAAGGCACTCCGGAAGAAAGCAACCAGGTTTGTAATATATGTGGTCAACCTATGGTGATCAGATGGGGAAGGCATGGAAAATTCTTTGGTTGCTCTGCATTTCCAAAATGTAAAAATACAATGCCATTGGACGAAAAAGGAGAAGCGGCGCCTCCGGAAACTTCCGACCAAACATGCGAAAAATGCGGCAGTCCAATGATTATTAAAACCAGCCGTCATGGGAAATTTATGGCTTGTTCTGCATATCCTGATTGTAAGAACACAAAATCTCTCACCGGAGAAACCACAAAGATTGAGCCTACAAACGAAATTTGTGAAAAATGCGGAAGTCCTATGGTGATCAGATTCAGCAAAAAAGGGAGATTTATGGGATGTTCCGGCTATCCTAAATGCAGAAATATAAAATCCCTCCCTACCGGTGTAAAATGTCCAAGAGAGGGCTGCGATGGAGATTTAATACAACGGTATTCAAAAAAAGGCGGCATATTTTTCGGATGCAGCAAGTATCCTGACTGTGATTACCTCTCGAAAGAGCTGCCCATTGCCGGTGAAGAAGCAACAAGCGAAACAAACATTCCGGATAAATAAGAGAGAATTTCATTTTTCTGTAATTTACAATAATCGTAATAACCTCTATTTATTTTCGTGAAGGTTGTATTTGTAATTTCTTATTTTTTAATAAAGTGGTATTTATGAAAAAAACCAAAGGACAGATAGAAGCTGAAATCAGCGAGGCAATTATTAAATTCGAAAAAGAATACATGGGCCGGGGACCTTTGGAAGCAAAAACCTATATTATTGATGACTTGATTTTGGTAAGGTTGAAAGGCGTTCTTACAAAAGCGGAATACCAGCTTGCCAATCCCGTGGACATTGTTAACGGAAGAACATTGATAAAACAGATGAGAATTGCTTTGCTGGAAAAAGGACGCCCCCTTTTGGAAGCTGTCGTCGAATCCATTATAAATCAAAAAATGATAAGCTTGCATACTGATATTAGCACAAGAACAGGAGAAAAAGTTATTATATTTACCCTTGATTCTCCGCCAAAGCTGGAATATTAAAGAAGCGTAATGGCGATAATTTCTGTTGAAAACCAGATTTTTTTCTCAGCAGCAAATCCCCACTTCATGTTTATTTTTTTCAGATAAAGTCTGCTGAGATTTAATTTGTTTTGGATATCTTTTTTGGCTTGACTTCATAGAATTTTTATTTAACATCAAATAACATTAATCTAAATAAGAGGCAGAAACTAGAGGGACGATTATTTTGTATCGTCTGTCGAAGGGTAGGCCGCACAATGACAAAGAAATAATCGTTGTGCGGCTTTTTTTGTTTTCACACAACGGATGTTGGTTGCACAATATAAGTCATTGGGTGCGAACAAAAAACAATTTACATAAAAAATTTGTATCTATTCAGCGAAATAATTATCGACCAAGTCCCCCTTAGAAAAGGGGGATTCAGGGGGTTGTGATAAAACAGTAAAATGTAAGACAACCCCCTAACCCCCTTTAATAAGGGGGAATATCGTAAATTCCGCTGAATAGATACAAAAATTTGGTAATTTATACTGAAACTAAACTACAACGTTGTTTTGAGGAGAAAGAACTATGGCATTGGATCCGACGAAATTTGCGGATTGGCAGATAGCGGAAGAAGCAGAGACACGGATGAAGACCGTGTATCAGATAGCGGACAAGCTGGGGTTGGAGAAAGATGAGTTGCTG
>Ga0194119_10013404_pt1 | contig 10212 bp, 6 predicted proteins | sample TA2MahC100mmetaG_FD_148620 | JGI IMG/M metagenome (GOLD analysis project Ga0194119, IMG submission 148620) | Freshwater microbial communities from Lake Tanganyika, Tanzania - TA2015018 Mahale Deep Cast 100m | ecosystem: Environmental > Aquatic > Freshwater > Lake | place: Tanzania: Lake... | reverse complement strand
AGAATAGGGGAGAGTTGGGGCGCGCAACAGTGAATCAACGCTGTGCAAAACACAAGATAAAACAACACCCCCTCTAGGCGCAAACGCCCCCCACGCGAGCCTCCCCTGCCCCGCCCCCGCCCCCCCGATTTCATCTTGATCTTTGCGCCCCGCGCGCCCACAATGCGCCCCACCATGAAAGACAACAGAACCTACTATGATGATTTCGCTGGGTGGTACGAGCGCGAGCGCCACGACGGCTACCACGCCATGATCGACGCCCTGCAGGTGGAGGTGGCGCGGCCCCTCGCCGAGGGCAAGGACGTCCTCGAGCTCGGCTGCGGGACGGGCATGATTCTCAAGGAGCTGCACCCCGTGGCTCGACAGGCGGTGGGCATCGACATCAGCCCCGGCATGCTCAAGCAGGCGCGCGACCGCGGCCTCAGCGTGGTGGTGGGCAGCGCCACCGACCTGCCCTTCGCCGACGAGTCGTTCGACATGGTGTGCTCCTTTAAGGTGCTCGCCCACATCGAACAGATCGAGCGCGTGATGAGCGAGGTGGCGCGCGTGCTGCGCCCAGGCGGGGTGGCGGCGCTCGAGTTCTATAACAAGCGCTCCCTCCGCACGCTGATCAAGCACCTCAAGCCCGCCACCGCCGTCAGCGAGCAGACCAATGACGAGGAGGTCTACACCCGCTACGACTCCATCGAGGACGTGCGCGGCTACCTGCCGCCCTCGCTCAAGGTGGCGGGGGTGCGCGGCGTGCGCGTCTTTACGCCGGTGGCGCAGGCGCACAGGGTGCCCGTGGTGGGCGCCCTCCTGCGCGCCGCGGAGCGCTGGGGGCGGGACAACGCGCTCTTTTCGCGCTTTGGTGGCTTTATGGTGGTGCTCATCGAGAAGCGCTGAGGGCGCTGGCGAGGAGCGCGGCGTGGGCGGGGCCGAGGGCGCTCCACAGCCACCGCGCGCCCACGGCGGCGACCTCAGCGCGCAGGGCGCGCGCCGAGGCGCCCCCGCCGCCCCCGCCGCCCTCGTGGGCGGCGCGCAGGGCGGCGCGCAGGGCGTCGCGCAGGGCGCGGGGATCGCCCTCCTCCACCACCCACGCCCCCCCCGCCGGCGCGAGCTGCGCGGCGAGGGCGGGGGCGCCGCCGGCGCGCGTGCACACCACCGCGCACCCCGCCGCCGCCGCCTCCATGAGCGCCACGGGCGACCCCTCCACGCGCGCGCCCACGCGCCGGCTCGGCTGCGCGAGGACGGCGGCCACCCGCAGGAGGGCGTCGCGCTGGGGGGGGGCGAGGTGCCCGAGCAGCTGCGCGGGGAGGGCGTGGCGGGCGATGAGCCCCTCTAGGCGCGCGCGCTCGGGGCCCTCGCCGGCCGCCAGCCACAGCACCCCCGCGCGCGCCTCGGCGGGCAGGGCGGCGAGCGCCTCGGCGAGCACGTCGAGCCCCTTGAGGGGGGTGAGGCGCCCCACGGTGGCGATGACGAGGCGCCCGCCCGCCCGCGCCCGCAGCGCCTCCTCGTAGCGCGCGCAGGGGCGCGGGGCGTCGACGCCCATCGGCAGGACGGCGCCTTGTGCCTGGAGGGGCGCGCCGAGCAGCCCCTCAAAGCGCGCGCGCAGGTCGTCGCTCACGAAGCAGAGCGCCCCCCCCGCCCGCGCCGCCCGCCCGTCGATGAGTCGCGCGAGGGCGCGCCCACCCGGGAGGGTCTCGAGGAGCGCCACGTCCCCGCCATGCGCGTAGGACACGTGCGCGGCGGGGCCGCGGGCGGGGAGCAGGGCGCAGGGGAGGAGCCAGTGCGCCACGCGCGCCCCCGCGGCGCCCCCCGCGGCGCCCCCCGCGGGCGGCGCCCGCTCCGCGGCGAGGGCGCGGGCGAGGGAGAGGGCGGAGAGCGGCGCGGCGGCGAGGGCGGCGGCGGGGTGGCGCTGGAGCCAGTCGGGGGCGCCCCCCGCGCCGCTCAGCCCCCCAAAGGCGCGCGCGGCGCGCAGGGGGAAGCCGTAGAGGGGGCAGCGCGCGAGGGGGGCGGCGGAGGGGCCGAGGCACACCACGCGCGGCGCCCAGCCGGCCTCGGCGAAACGGGCGTTGAGGTGCGCCACAAAGCTCCCCGCGGCGTCGTGGGGCGCGCGGGGGTAGCTCGTGGTGAGGCAGAGCAGGGGGGCGGGGGGGGGCGCCTCACGCACGCGCCGCCCCCGCCCCGCGCCCCCCGCGGCGCAGGCGGCGCGCCGCCCCCCGCGCCAAGATCCACAAGATGGGCAGGATCACGCGCGGAATCGAGAGCTTGGAGACCTCGCTGCCGTAGATGGGCGTCACCGGCACCGTCGCCACCCGCGCCCCCGCCTCCGACAGCCGGAGCAGGAGGTCGTTGGGGAAGCCGTAGCGGGGGTAGAGCGCGTCCACGGGCAGGGCGCTGAGGAGCGAGAGGCGCAGCGCGGTGTAGCCGCACTGGGCGTCGGTGAGCGCGGGGAGACCGGCCACGAGCCCCGTGAGGAGCGAGAGCGCGCGCCCGCCCCAGTAGCGCGCTGCGGGCATGCGCGCGCGCACCTCGGGGTGGCTAAAGCGCTCCCCCTTCACGTAGTCGGCGCCGGCGTCGAGGGCGCTGAGGAGGCGCCCCATCTCGCCGGGGTCCATCTGCGCGTCGGCGCCCACCACCACCGCCACCGCCGCGCCCAGGCGCGCCGCCTCGGCGTAGCCGGTGAGGATGGCGCGCCCCACGCCGCCGTTGCGGGGCAGCGTGAGCACGTGCAGGCGCGTGTGCGCCCCCCCCACCCCCCCCGCGCAGGCGAGCGCCGCCGCCCGGGTGCCGTCGTCGCTGGCGTCGTCCACCACCACCACCTCGTCCACCCACGCCGGCAGGCCGCGCAGGGTGGTGGGCAGGAGGCGCTCCTCTCGGTAGGCGGGGATGACCACCGCCACGCGCGCCCCCCCCCACATCAGCCGCGCCCGCGCCCCTCGAGGACGCCGAGGACGCGCGCCGTCACCGCCGCCGGCGTGAGCCCAAAGCGCTCCGCGAGCGCCTCCATGGGCGCCGAGGCCCCAAAGGTGTCGATGCCCACGCAGAGGCCGTCGAGGCCCACGAGCGCGCGCCAGGGCAGCGCGCTGCCCGCCTCCACCGACACGCGCAGCCCCGCGCCGAGCACGCGGTCGCGGTAGGCGGCGTCCTGCGCGAGGAAGCGGTTGACGCTCGGCATCGACACCACGCGCGCGGCGCGGCCCGCCGCGCGCAGGCGCGCCGCCACCTCCACGCAGAGCGACACCTCGGAGCCGGTGCCGATGAGCGTGACCGCGCTCGCGCCCGCGCCCGCGCCCGCGCCCGCGCCCGCCTCCGCCCCCGCCTCCTCGAGCACATACCCGCCGCGCCACACGTCCTCTGGCGCCGCGCCGGGCGCGCGGGTGAGGGCGGGGAGGTCCTGGCGCGTGAGCATCATCGCCGTGGGACCCGCGGCCCTCGTGAGCGCCCACGCCCACGCCATCGCCACCTCCACGCCGTCGGCGGGGCGCCAGTCCTCGCAGCCGGGAATCAGGCGGAGCGCCCAGGCGTGCTCCACGGGCTGGTGGGTGGGGCCGTCCTCGCCCAAGAAGACGCTGTCGTGCGAGAGCACGAAGGCGCTCGGCACGTGGCTGAGCGCCGCCACGCGGATCGTGGGGCGCAGGTAGTCGCTAAAGACCAGGAAGGTGCCGCAGAACCCCTGCAGCCCGCCGAGGCACAGCCCGTTGACCACGGCGCCCATGGCGTGCTCGCGGATCCCAAAGTGAAGCTGGCGCCCGACGGGGGAGAGGGAGGGGTGGCGGCGGGGGTCGCCGAAGGGGGCGGGGGCGGCGAACGTGAGGCCGTTGGAGCCGCTGAGGTCGGCGGAGCCGCCCACGAGGCGCGGCAGGCGCGCGAACGCCTCCTTGAGCGCCGCGTTCGACAGCTTGCGCGTGGCGCCCCCCGCCGGCGTCCGCGCGAGCAGCGCCGCCGTGAGCGCCTCGGCGTCAGCGTCGGTCATGGGCGCGAGCAGCCCCTCCGCCACGCGCGCCGCCGCCGGGCGCGCCGCCGCCCACGCCGCGCGCGCCCGCTCCCACTCCGCGCGCGCCGCCACCTTGAGGGCGCGACTCTCGGCGAAGTGCGCGCGCGCCTCCTCGGGGAGCGCGAAGGGGTCGTGCGCCCAGCCGAGGGCGGCGCGCGTGGCGGCGAGCTCGGCGGCGCCGAGCGGGGAGCCGTGGCAGGCGCTCGTGTTGGCCTTCTTGGGGCTGCCGTAGCCGATCTGGGTGCGGCAGATGAGCAGCGTGGGGGCGGCGTGGCGGGCGGCGCGCAGGGCGCCGAGGGCGGCGGCGAGGGCGGCGGGGTCGTGCCCGTCCACGCGCTCCACGCGCCAGCCGAGCGCCCCAAAGCGCCCCGCCACGTCCTCCGACCACGCGAGGGCGGTGTCGCCGTCGATGGAGATGCGGTTGTCGTCGTAGACCCACAGCAGCTCGCCGAGTCCCCAGTGCCCCGCGAGGGCCGCGGCCTCGTAGCTCACCCCCTCCATCAGGTCCCCGTCAGAGCAGAACACCACCGTGCGCGCGTCGCGCCAGGGGTGCTCCTCGCCGCCCCCCGCCGCCAGGATGTGCTCGTGGCGGACGCGGGCGGCGAGGGCGAGCCCCACCGAGGTGGCGCAGCCGTGCCCGAGGGGCCCGGTGGTGACCTCCACGCCGGGGGTGAAGCCCGCCTCGGGGTGGCCGGGGGTGCGGGAGTCGAGCTGGCGGAAGGACTCGAGGTCGGCGCGGGTGAGGCCGGCGTCGTACAGGTAGAGGAGCGTGTAGAGGAGCGCGGAGGCGTGCCCGCAGGAGAGCACGAAGCGGTCGCGGGCGCTCCAGGTGAGGTCGCTGGGGTCAAAGCGGAGGGCGTGGTGCCAGGTCGCCACGGCGGCGTCGGCGAGGCCCATAGGGGCGCCGGGGTGCCCCGATTGCGCGCGCTCCACCACCTCGGCGGCGGTGACGCGGAGGGCGTTGGCGGCGATCTGGGCGCGGGCGGGGGTGAAGGCGGCGTGGCTCATGCTCTCGTCTCCTCAGAGGGCGGCGCTCGGGCGAGCGGCGGCGGGGGCGCGTGGGCGCACACTACAAGATCGCGACTGATTTTCAAGGCGCGGCGCGCGGCAGCGAGGGGCGGCGCGCCGCCCGCGCGCGCAGCGCCCTCTAAAGCACTTGCGCCCTCACGCCTCCTCGCCCATATAGCATGAGCACGCATGAGCACGGCGCCCAAGGGCGCCCTGCGCGCCTTGAGCGCCCTGAGCGCCCTGAGCGCCTAAATCTCCTTCGCCTTGATCGCTTGAAGAGAGGGGGGCGGCTGGACCGTGGACGAGCTGAACTACAAGCGGGACCTCAGCCCCTCCTGGGGGCAAAATCACATCTACGCTGAAAATCAGCGCGGGGAGCCCTTTGAGCTGCTGTTTTCGGGGGAGAGGAGCGAAAACATCACCAGCCTCATCATCTGGGCCGGCACGCTGAGCGGCATGAGTCACAGGGCCATCCCGCGCATCGCCTTCCTGCGCCAGCGCGACACATCCGCCGAGCTGTGTCTGGCGCTGGCGCCTGGGACACCGCTGAGCGCGCTCATACGCCAGGGCGACCTCCGCCGCGTGGACGTCCTGAGCGCCTTCCTGCAGGTGGCGGTGGCGCTGCGCGCCCTCCACGCGCAGCGCGTCACCTACGGCAACCTGTCGCTGCACAACATCTACATTGACGCGGAGGGGCGCGCGCAGCTGCGCAGCTGGGTGCCGCCCTCGCCCAACGCCACCTTTGAGGTGGCGCTGACCAACGAGCTCAAGCGCTTTCAGCTCTGCTTCTATGAGAGCGTGGTGGGGCTCCAGCCCCCTAAGTTCCTTCAGCGCGGGGAGGGGGACGCGGGGGGGGACGCGGATGAGGAGTCGCGGCAGCAGAAGTGGCAGCGCTGGTATCGCGAGGAGAGCGACAGGGCGACCCTGCGCCCGCTCGACGACGCGAGCCGCCTCGACACCTGCTCGCTGATGCTCTTTGACTCCTACCCCAAGAGCGCCGAGGAGATCATCCAGACGCTCTCGCCCATCGTGGACGCCAGCCTCGCGGCGCTGGTGGTAGACACGGTGGAGGCGGTCCGGGCGCGGCAGGCGTTTAGCGAGCTGCACGCCTCGCGCACCGACGCGATGCGCTCGCTCGATCAGCTGCGCAAGCGCGTCTCGGAGTGGGTGGACGCGCACGAGGATGACTTTAAGGCCTCCGAGCGCGAGCAGCGCGACCTCGAGGAGCTGCTCTCTCAGACGCGCGCCATCGCCGGGGAGCTGGAGAGCAGCGTCACCTACCGCTTTCGGCACCTCGAGGGCCTCGGGGCGCAGGCGGACGTGGAGGGGGGCAGGAGCCACCAAGAGACGTCGGTCTACGCGCCCGCGGGGCGCGTCGTCCCGCGCCTCCCCTCAGGCGGGTACGACGAGCCCACGCTGTCGGCGCGCCTCGCGCGGCTCTGCGCCTCGTGGGAGAATCGCAAGCTCAGCGACGAGGCGCTCGACGCCGTCGACCTCGACCAGCTCCTGCGCGCGGCCTCGGGGAGGGCGGCGGGGGAGGACGCGGGGGCGGACGCGCGCCGCCCGAGCTCCGTCCTGCTGCCGCTCGTCCGCCCCCAAGGGCACGTGCTCAACGCGCGCCCCGTGCTAGAGCGCATCGCCGCCGATGCGCTGCTCCATGACCAAGCGCGCGAGCAGGAGGAGGGCGCGCCGCGCCGCGGGGGCGCGGGGGGCGCCGCGCCCTATGGGGCCTCTGCGCCTCGTGGGTCCTCGGCGTCCTCGGCGCCTCATGGGTCCTCGGCGCCTCATGGGTCCCCGGCGCCTCATGGGTCCTCGGCGCCTCATGGGTCCTCGGCGTCCTCGGCGTCCTCGGCGTTCTCTGCGCCTCATGGGTCCTCGGTGTCCTTTGGGTCCTCGGCGCCCCTCGGGTCTCCTCTGCCCTCCTCGTCGTCTGCGCCCGCCGCGCGCGCGGGGTGGGCGGGGCTCTCCACGCCCGCGGGGGCCGCGCCCCCCTCAAGGGCGGATACCCGCCCGAGCGGCGCGCCCAGGGCCTCTGAGTCGGGGGCGCCCGCCGCGCCCTCCTCCTACATCGCCCCCGCCGCCCGAGCCCCGGGCGCCGCCCCGGTCGCCGCCCCGAGCCTCTCAGCGCCGCGGGGGCGCGCCGCGCCCGCCTACACACAGCTGCCGCGGGGCGCCTTGGCGCTGCTCTATGTGCTGCTCGGGGCGTTTGTGGTGTGGGTGGCGGTGTCGTCGCCGAGCACGCAGGGGCCGGCGGCGGGGGCGGCGAGCGCGCCGCCGACTCCGCCGGCGGCGGGGGCGCCGCACCCGCTCGCGGACGACGGCGCCGCCCTCGCCGCCGCCCCCGCCGCGCCGCCGCCGCCCCCGCCGCCGCCCCCGCCCCCGCCGCCCGCCCCCTCGCCGCCGCCCCCGCCGCCCCCGCCCGACATGCGGGTGATTCCGGGGGGGCTCGCGCGCTGGGCGCTCACCGAGGACGCGCTGCGCGCGGTGGCGGCGCACTGCCAGGGGGAGCCGCGCGTCAAGGCGACGCAGGCGCCCCCGAGTCAGGAGCGCTGCCGCGCGCTGGTGAAGCGCGCCACAGAGGCGGGCCTCGCGGCGCTGCCGCCGGTGGCGGTGGAGCCGTTCTGGCTCGACACGCGCGAGGTGAGCCGCGCGGAGTACCTCAAGGCGTGTGAGCGGGGGGCGCTGCCGTGTCACCGCTTTGACGCGGAGGGCGCCAGCGGGGCGCTGCCCATCACGGACGTGTCGTTTGATGACGCGAGCGACTACTGCGCCTCGGTGGGCAAGCGCCTCCCCACGGAGGCGGAGTGGCTCCGCGCCGCCCGCGGCGATTCGGACACGCCGTACCCGTGGGGGGCGCAGGCGCCGTACGCGGGCTGGCGGAAGCTCCGCGTCAACTACCTCAGCCCCGCGCAGGGCGACCGCGAGCTCGACGGGGCGCGCGGCGCGCACGCGACATCCCTCCGCGCCCCCGAGGGCGACTCGCCGTTCGGGGTGGCGCACATGGGCGGCAACGTGCGCGAGTGGGTGCGGGTGGAGGGGGCGCGGAGCCCATCGCTGATTCGGGGGGGCGGGTGGCGCTCTCGGGTGTGGGAGCTGTCGCTCGCCACGCGGGCGCGCCCCGATGACCTCAGCCACAAGGCGAGCGACGTGGGCTTCCGCTGCGCGCAGACTCCTGCCCGCTAGGCGCCGTCATGCTGCTCCCCTCGCGCCTCGCCGCCCTCGCCGCCCTCGCCGCCCTCGCCGCCCTCGCCGCCCTCGCCGCCCCCGCCGCCCGCGCCCTCGCCGCGCCGGGGGGGGAGGTGGTGGACGCCTGGCTCAGCGGCCCTCACTCGAGCTGCGACGCGCCCCTCGACTTTGGAGAGGGCGGGCGCCTCACGTTTGAGCTGCCGCGCGCGGCGCTGGTGGCGGCGCCGAGTCGCGCGGGGGCGCTGCAGGTGGACATCGCGCCGCGCTTGGTGGTGGTGCGCCCGCGGGCGCCGCAGGAGTGGGCGCGGGCGGCGCCGGTGAATCTTTCGATTGTGCTCGAGGGGGAGCAGAGTCTGCACTGCCGCCTCGCCCCGCGCGCCTCGGAGCCGCGGGCGGCGCGGGTGGAGCGGGTGCGGGTGAGTCCGCTAGCGGAGCACCTGGCGGTGCAGCGCGCGGCGCTGGAGCTGCTGCGCGGGCTGCTCGACGAGGCGGGCGGGGAGGCGAGCGGGGAGGCGGAGGGCGCAGCGGGGGACTCGGCGCTGCCCACGGCGGAGCTGGCGCGGGCGGCGCGGGCGCTCCGGGGGCGCTGGGAGGGGCTGGGGGCGCTGCGCGCGCTGGCGGCGCGCGAGCTCGAGGTGACGCCGCTGCCGCCGCTGCGCGCGCAGGAGGGGCTCATCTACCTCACGGCGGAGCGGGTGGCGCGGACGGACGGCGAGGTGTGGCTCCGCGCCACCCTCGAGAATCGGAGCCAGCCGCCGTTCGCCCTCGAGCGCCTCGAGCTGCACCCCCGCGACGCGCGCCTCGCGCCCCGCGCCCTCGAGGTGTGGCCCGCGGACCTCACGGCGCGCGCCGGGGAGGGGGCGCGGGCGCTGTCGGCGCGCGCGCCCCTCAGCCACGCGCTCGGGGGTGAGCTGCGGGCGGTGGCGCGCGACGGGCGCGCGGTGGCGCTGCGGCTGCCAGAGGAGGTCCGGTGAGCGCGGCGCTCTCCCCCGGGCGGGTGCTCCCGGGCGGCTACGTGCTCGGCGCGCGCCTCGGCGCCGGCGGCTACGGGGCGGTGTTTGAGGGCTATGACCCAGGCCTCGACCGCGCCGTCGCCGTCAAGGTCCTCGAGCGTCCCCTCGACGAGCAGGCGTCGCAGCGCTTTCGCGACGAGGGGCGCCTGCTCGCCCGCCTTCAGGCGCCGCAGATCGTGCAGGCGTACTTTATCGGCGCCCTCGAGGACGGGCGCTCGTTTTTGGTGATGGAGCGCTTTGGGACGGGGGCGGTGTGGTCGCGCTGGCCGCTGGGCGCCTGCCCGCCGCTCGACGTGGCGCTCTCGGTGACGCGCCAGCTCCTGCAGGCGCTCGCGGCGGCGCACGCGGCGGGCATCATCCACCGCGACGTCAAGGAGGCCAACCTCCTCTATGATGACGCGACGGGGGTGGCCAAGCTGTGCGACTTTGGCATCGCGCGCTCCCACGCGCCCCTCGCGGAGCAGGCGCCCCCCACGCGAGAGGGGGTGGTGGTGGGCACGGACCACTACATCGCGCCCGAGCGCTACGAGGGCGTCAACGACGACCCCCAGAGCGACCTCTACGCCGCGGGGGTGGTGATGTTTCGCCTGCTGGTGGGGCGGCGCCCGTTTGAGCGGGCGCCGCGCGAGCCGGTCACGCCGCACACGGTGCTCCTGCGCGCCATCTCGGAGCGCCTCACCCCCGACGACCTGCCGGGGGCGCCGGTGGGGGTCGCCCGCGTGTGCCTCGGGCTGCTCGCCCCGCGCCGCGCGGAGCGCTACCCCAGCGCCACGCGCGCCCTCGAGGCCCTCGACGACGCCCTCCGCGCCCCGCCCACGGCGAGCGCGCCGGTGGCGCTGCCCCCGGCGGCGCGCGCGCGCCTGAGCGCCGCCCTCGCCCCGCCCCCGCCCCCCGCTCCCGCCCCCGCCCCCGCCCCCGCCCCGCGGTGGCTGTGGCTCGCGGCGGGGGCGGCGCTCGGCGCGGGGCTGTGGTGGCTCTCGCGCGCCCCGGCGCCCCGCGGCGTGCGCCCCGCGCTCACGCCCCTCA
>Ga0194119_10013400_pt1 | contig 10214 bp, 7 predicted proteins | sample TA2MahC100mmetaG_FD_148620 | JGI IMG/M metagenome (GOLD analysis project Ga0194119, IMG submission 148620) | Freshwater microbial communities from Lake Tanganyika, Tanzania - TA2015018 Mahale Deep Cast 100m | ecosystem: Environmental > Aquatic > Freshwater > Lake | place: Tanzania: Lake... | reverse complement strand
AGGAAATAGTGGTGTTTAATGGGTGTTTATCATTATCCACCCAAAGCGGATACCAAACAGATGGTTCGGTTTCCAGCTTCACCTTTAATTCGTTATATTCATTAATAGACTCAACAATTCTCATAACTCAAATATACAAAAAAATCCTCAAATTACCAAAAGTAAGATGAGGATTTAAAAAGTGGTGGAGATGGTGGGATTCGAACCCACGTCTTACAAAGTAACCATAATACCAGCTTTTCACACGTTTAGGATAAGGTTTAATCTTATTTACCTTCCAAAATAATTGGGGCCGTTTGGTTAGAACAGCGCTACCACCATCCGATTTAAAGTTTCGGTAAACTTAGGTTTCACTTCTTTTTAAAATCTCACGAGTGATGCGAGAGGTGATTAGGCTGCTACAGCGTAATCAGCACCTACGAATTCCATAAGGTCATCGAAGGTCATTGTAGATAATTCTACGTCATTTATTGTTTGATTCCGTTATTAAAGTGGTTTGAGAACCATCCCACTACGTGTGATACTATGTTTCGCATCGCAATCAATTCCAAAACATCCCCATATCAATAAATACAAATATAAAAAAAATTATTTAGATATCCAAATTTTTTATTTGTTTAAACTGCAATAAGTTTGGAAGATATAAAGAAAGTTTTGGTATAGATTCTTTTTGTTTTAACACCTTTTCTTTTTAAAATAAATCCTCCTAAATCTTTATCCGATTCTATGGGTTGACTATTATTACTATGTAATATTGATTGTGCCCGCCATTCCGATATGGAATTGACAATTATAGTATAATGTAGATGGAGCTCCAGATGGAACAACAAATGTTATTGTTCCATTATCAGTACCATTATTGGTTACACCACTATTATACGCATTTCCAGTACCCGTTGAACTTGTAGTTTTTATATAGAAAGGATGTCCACTAGCATTTACATTAAAGGTATAAGTTTCTCCTTCAATTAAATTTAAAGTTGGGTTTGAATTACCGTTTATTACATAATTTGAAGAACCATTAGCAGTTACAGTATATGTGGTTGGTGCTGCAGTAGTTGTGGTTGTAGTTGTAGTTGGAGCAGCTGTTGTTGTGGTAGTTGTGGTAGTTGTAGTTGGAGCAGCTGTTGTTGTGGTAGTTGTGGTAGTTGTAGTTGGAGCAGCTGTTGTTGTAGTTGTAGTTGTAGGAGCAGCCGTTGTAGTTGTAGTTGTAGTTGTAGGAGCAGCCGTTGTAGTTGTAGTTGTAGGAGCAGCCGTTGTAGTTGTAGTTGTTGGAGCTGCTGTAGTTGTGGTAGTTGTAGGAGCTGCAGTAGTTGGGGCGTTTGTGGTTGTCCTAGTTGTTTTAAACCCTTTTCTTTTTAAAATATCTGAACCAACATCTTTAGGTGAATTATCAGAGTCTAACGAAGTTTTAGGGATTGCAAACTGCAAATAATTTGGTAAGTACTTAATCAATAATGGAATTTTTTTCATTCCAATTTGAACTGATTTAAAATTTGATTCTTTGATTTCATCATCAGTTCCAGAAATTTTCCATCTTATTGAAATTGTAGTATAAAATGGATTAAATGATAATGCTAAATTAGAAGTTTCATTAAGCTCATATATGTAACCTGATTTATCATTCGTTTTTTGTGCAAAATATCTTACAATAAATCCGTTTTTATAATCAATATCAGAAGGTGTTGGGCAATATGTATTTATTTCAAAACCATTTTCATTTAAATAGTCTTCATTGTTATTAGATATTTTATTATAATCGTATTTATAAATTGCCATATTTACGAATTTTTTTGTCTATATTCCCCAGTAACCGTTGTTTTCCAATCCATATCTGTCAAACTTTGTTCTACTTCAGTTATTTGAAATAAACCATGCTTTTCATATTTTTCAGGTATACCCAAAATATTAAAAGTATCTCCCCTTCTCAATCCACTAATACCAATTGTTGTAAAAGTGTATTTTATTGGTAATGGATGTGATAATCTATCATTTTTTCCAGTTCCTTTTGGATTAAATGCATCGTTTCTCAATCTATCAAAATAATTACCATCATTCAATGTATAAATTCTTAGTCTACCACCTGTGCCAAATGTTTCTTCTTTATTTCTTAAAGCTGTGTTATCTATTTTGCCCAATCTGAAATAGCTAGGATTTGGTACAATACAAATTTTATCAAAGTTTTGTGATAGCTTTGCCTGCTCAGCTGCTTTTGCATCTTCTTCCTCTTTCTTTTCAGCTGCATTAGCCTTAATCAATTGTTCATTTCGTAACAGCGTACTTTCATTTATTTTTTTCTGGTTTTCTTTCAATTTTTTTCGTCTAATAGTCACAGGATGATTTGGATTAGCATCTTGTTTTTTACTTTCGGATACTACTTGACCATATGTCATATTTTTATTACGTTCTATATTAAATTCTCGAATTTCTTGTTGTAGCTTTTTATTATCAGCTTCTAATTTATTGATATCTTTTTGTATATCTTCTGCTTTTTTTCTTAAATCTTCAGATTCTTTTGGCGGTGGTGGTGTATCATTTGGCTTTGCATCATCATCTGGGGGTAATGTAACCTTATTCATAAACAAATCCATTTCACTATTAAATAACTCACCTGTATTAACAATTGCAGAATTAGGATTTGTTGCTAAAGATAATCTTCTACCAACTATTGCATTAGTCATATCTTGTGGAATACTAATATCTAAATCAGCATTTGTAAATGCCGATTCAATTCCAGCATGAATAAATCTAGTAGGAGGTTCATCATTTGAATTTTTTCCAACCCAATTTTCATCAATGACAGTTATTACAATATCACCTTCGCTCAAACCATCAACAGGTTTTTCTTTTGTTACAGTCGATTCTACTATTTGAAAATTCCAAAATGAATTAGCACCTGTTGAAATTTCATTTAGTATGTCCAAAAATATTTCTCTAATATTTTTATTTTGTTGAGTTATTTTTGATTTAAAAACATCAAAATTAACATATAAATGCTTTAGATATCCCCAATAATTAGCATCCTCTTTATGACCAAATTTTGCAAGGGCTGTATTTTGTGGAAATCTAATATTTAATATTGAATAATCTACTGCTGCACTATCAGAAATAATTCCGTTTGCCTTTTGCTGAACATCGGTTGTATTTAAAAAATATTCTTTAAATGGTGGTAATGTTCCAGGTATAATTAATTTATCTGCTTTAGTTGAAAACATATATGGAAATGCTCCAATAACACAATTATCAATATCAATTTTTACTTTAATTTCCTTTCCTCTTATTTTATAATGGTCTAACCCGCCATTTTTATTTAAGAGTTTTGCAGCCAAATTCATACTAATAAATTTGTAATTTGGAAATATTCCCTCTTTTTTTAAAGTTGCTGAACCAACTTTTATCTTTTTTTTACCAAACACATTTAAAAAATCCCAACCACCACTACTTTCAAAATTTAATAATGATTCATTAACAACTTCATCGTATCCAATAAAATCATACATTGTATATTCATTTGTATCTACCAATTTTTTAATTTCATCAATTTGTTTTTCAGCTGGTAAATCATTGAACATTGTTTTAAATCTTCTTTTTGCTGCAAATGCGGCCGTTGCTTCAGAATCATTTTTTAATTCAGATGCAGCGAATGGTTGTATAGTTGGTTTTTCTTTTACCTTTCCGTCAATAGTTAATTCTTGAGTTTTTTTATGAGTTTGTAAAAAAGTAGGTAGTCCAGGTGCCCCTTTACATTTAATTGTTAATTCAAAATTTTCTCCCTGCGATGTTACAGTTCCACCAACTATAAAACCTAAAAATATATCATATTCACCATTAGAACTTACTCTTGCTTTATGTATATTATCTTGATTTAAACATCTATCTGCTACCGAATTTAAAATTTCATCTAAACTTTTTTTTGTATCAATCATTTCGGACATTGCTTGAACAGTATTATATCCGTACTCAACACACAAATTATAACCCGGCTCCATTAAAAAAGCTTGTAATAATTCCATTTGGTCTTTTGAAAAACATTCAATAGAAATTTCTAACTCTCTTGATATTTGGTCTTTACCTTCTTTAATTGATAATGATTTTATAATTGGAGATGGTCTAAATCCCCTACCAAGACCCGCACTTGCTAGTGCTTTTTTGTTTTCTAAATCATAACCAATCGCACCAGATGCTGATTTATCACCATAAATTGCTCCAAAATTTTCATCCACCGCTTTAAATAATTTGAAATCATTATTAGATACTATAATTAATCCTTTAATTCCCTCTACTACGGCGCCGGAAATAATTCGTACCCAAGGATTTAATTTTGATGCTACTTTAGTATCAGCTCTTGATTTTATGGTGTTTGATATTTCTTTTTCTATGTTTGTTAGTTGAGGCCACATTAAAATTCAACGTTTTTAAAATCTCTTATTATAGATATATAAGCTTCTGGAATTCTTAGAATAGTTCCTTCAGTTAATCCAATCACGCCATTATGAATATTATTAGCAGATGCTATAATCCACCATAATGAAGAATCACCAAAAAACTGAAAAGCTAAGGTATCTAATCTATCTCCTAATTCTGTTGCTACATATATATCAGTATCTCTGAGTTCAATATTAGGATAAATTTTTGATTGATAAACTTCTTTACCATCAATTGTTTTTTTAGTGGGATTATTTTGATATCTGCTAATCATAAATTTTATTATTATCTTAATCTTTTTCCTGCAACAAAATTAAATGCTTTTTGCACTGCAGGATCTGTTTTATTTTCTCTAGTAAATTGGTCATCTATATCTTTATCCGATTTTGTAAATTGATTTTGGTTTTTAATAATGTCTGTATCTTTTTTAATATCTGATTCTATTTGTCCTTTATTTTCATTAGTAGCTGACCCATCTGGATTTGTTTCATTTTTTCCTTTATTTGAATCACTTTGTTTTAGTTTTTGGTTTTTAGGAACTCCACCAAAAGAATAAAATCTATTAGCTTTAACTTTACCATCTTCAATTTGATAAGAATCACCCATAGTATCCAAAAATTTAAATGTGATATTAACATTTACAATTCTAGGTAATTTATAATTTTTTAAATCATCCCCATCTTCTAATCCAATTTCCCAAGGTATGTTATCATCAATATCATATGAAAGAGAATCAATAAATCCTTCTGCATTCTTAAACATATCACCCAGTGTTAATTTTAAAAATGGTGGTGTTATAAAAATATGGCCACTTACACCTATGCCATTACCCGGATAAACCAACCCAGTTAAAAAATTAAGTTTTTCCCAACATGATTTATGTTCTTTAGCATTTAAAGAAAATACTTTAAAGGCAAACGTTATTTGTCTTTCAATTCCAGAATATGTATAATAACTAAATGGGTTTCCTAAAGTTTTATTACTTTCCCAAGATGGACTCATCGTTTCACTTATACCAGATAATGTTGCTCTAAAAGATACTGCTGTTTCTTTTGCTATTGAATAAATTCTTAATGGAACAAAATCATAATCATCAATAAATTTTCCAGTAGCATCCGTTTTACCATCAATAAGTTCTTTTTCTGTCAATGAATACGTTCCCAATGAATTTAAGTAATCACTACCTTTTTTCATACCTCTTAAAACTTCTATATTTTTTTGCGGATTGTCTTTTTTTGTTGAGTATGTTTGCAATGAAATACCGCTGTTACCGACTCTAACCGAATTAGCTGTATCCGTTATGAAAGATTGTTTTTCTTTGTCAGGCAGCATATTAGCTGAATTTAAAGCAGCTATTTCTTTATATCTTGCCGAATATACTGATGTTAAATCATTTCTATCAGAAATTTTATCTGCATCTAATTTTACACTTTTTGAATACTTTGGTAATTCACCTTTAAAAATCTTTGCAATTGGTGATGTTTCATCTTTATTTGTATAAACTGTCTTTATGCCTGAAACGCTCCCTATTCCGATATTAGGTTGTGCAGTTATACTTCCAAAATTTATTTCGTTTGTACCAAATACTGCTTTTTTTAATTGTTGTTTTCCAATTCGTAATGCCTCGCCAACAATTTTATTACCAATCTGATTTGGTGTTGAACTTTTTAGTGCAGATGATAAAACTCTTCCAGCAAAATTACCTTCAGATTTTAATTTAATTTTTTTAAGAGTATCTACCAATTCATGTGGACTTGCTTTTTGAAAATCAGAATCATTTTTAATTCTAGTCGGAATTTTAGTTTCAGGAAAATTTATACCTAATTTATCAGTTACTTTCTTTGCCGTTTGTTGTGCTTTAGCTTTAAGTTGTTGTAAACTGTTAATTTTACCGCCTGTTAATTCAGCTAATCCTTTTCCAACTAATCCACCATCTTGTGTTTGTGTTCCACTAGCATCCAATTTCATATCATTTAAAATTGGTGTACTCTTTTCTTTAAATCTTAATATATCAGTACCATATAATAAAGGGCTTCTCAAACCTCTAATTGCCCTAACACCAATCAATTCTTCTTCTATTCTAGTTTCTCTCAATCTATTAGCAATACCACTTCTTCTAAGAGCGTTTATAGCAAATCCATCAATTACACGAATATCTTTACTATTACGAATATCGTATTTTTTTTCTGCGGTTAAATTACCATCAATTTTTTTCGTCTTAAATAATTCTTGTAATGTTGGCATTTTATAATTTTATTTTACGCTTGTGCCATAGCAAAGTTATTTCTGGTACTACCATCCACAACTTTACCAATTCCAGACGCAACTTTTACTCCATCCATATTTACAGAAATTTTACCTGCTGCCAAATCTGCTCTTAATGCTTTTAATTCACCAATCATAGCGTTTAATGGTGCAGATAAAGCAGCCAAACTAGAACCACCTCCAACTGCATTAGCCGCACCTGGTGCAGCCACTATATCATCGTTTGATGAAGGTTTTAATAACGCACCTTCTTTTGTAGAAATCATAGTTTGTCCATTTGCAGGAGAAATTACATCACCCGCTTCAATAACACTACCCATACCTCCACCTTCTAATCCTGCTACTGAGAAATTCGTTACACCTTGGTCAAATGTGTTAAATGCATTTCCAACTCCTTCAACAAATTTTCCAAGAAATGGTATTTTCTTTATAAACCACATTATCCCATCAAGTACAAACTGTAAAAGTTTTGCAGCTATTTTTAATGGCATAAATGCAACTTTAAGAACAGGACCTAATATTTCAAATAAAGGCATAAGTGCACCACCCACTGTTGCTAATATTCCTTTGAATGTGTTTTCCATATCAGTTATTGTTGATGCCATTTCTTTTTGTGCAGCAGCTTTTTGAACTTCTTGCATTAATTGTTCATCACCAATATTAGTAATATCCAATCCAGCATTAATAGCTTCTTCTGCACGTTTTCTATCTTCCTCATTTAGTTTACCTAATTTTTCTTGAGCATTCAATTGTTTATTTATTTCTTCAACACTCATACCAGCTGCTTTAGCTAATTGTTGTTGAGTAAAATAATCTTGTTTTCTAAAATCACCACTTCGTTGGATTTGTTTTAAGGTTTCTTCTTGTGCCTCCACCAACTTACCTTCCATCGCCAAAGCTCTTGCTCTACTAAGGTTAAACTGGCCACCAACGTAGGTAGCCGCAACTAATTCTTCTTCAATATTACTTTCAAAATCTAAAAGTTTTTCTGCGGTAGCGGTTACATCTTTTAAATTCGTACCCAATCTTCTAGCTTGAATTGCCTGTTGTGCCAACAATGTAATATCTCCTTTAAAAAATGTAGAGGTTGCTTCAGCATTTTCCGCAATATCTTTTAATATTTTCTTTGGTGCAACTCCTGCTAATTTAGACATATTAGCAACTTGCATTTGAACATTAACAGCAGTATCTTCGGATAATCCACCTACACTTTCTAATACATTTTGTACTTTAGCAGCTTCTTCCGCACTTACACCAAAATTTGTTTTCATTAAGGTAAGTCCGGCTACTGCGGCTTCTGAATAGTTTGCAATATCGGAAGATTCATCTCTTAAAGCAGCCATCGTATCGTATGCATCTTCTAAAGATACACCATAATTCCCATATTGTTTACTTATTGCAACGGCTTTATCTTCCATATCAGCCATCATAGAATTAGTAACACCAGTCTCTTTTCTAAAATCTTCACCGGCTTTATTTAACCCCATGAAGTAATCTACACCGGCCACTATTGCTCCAATTACTAATGTAAGTCCAGCGGTTGCGATTGCAGCTTGCAGTCCAAATGCTCGGATTCCCATTATCATATTTTTGATACCACCAATTACACTTCGAATCCCACTTGGTAATTTACCCATAATTTCATTACCACCTTCTTGTAATTGGTTATACCTTTCTTGTTGTTGTATTAGGTTTTCTTTAGCCTCAAACGCTTGCGTTGCCAAATCTATTTCATCCTGGCTCAATCCCGCTATTGATTGCTGAAACTCTATTCTCCTTTGTTCAGCATCAGATATTCCAAATAACTCTTGTCTAGCCATAGCAGCTGCCTCAGCGGCTTCAATTTGTTCGGTTCGTATTCCTTCTAATATATTTCTTCTTGCTGCCAAAATAGCTCTATCATCATCGGATGCATCTACTTCTTGTTGTTTTAATTCTAATATTTTGGTAGTTATCGCAGCGTACGCACTAGTACCGGTATTTGAATCGGTAAGCATTTTTCGTTGCTGTTCACCCATTCTAGTCAAAGATGTAGAAAATTCATCCTGTAAATCGTTTGCTTCCTGTAATCTAGTATTTCTGGCTTCAGCTTGTTTTGCAGCTTCTTTTTCGGCATCTAATGTAGCCTGTACGTTACCTAATGATTCTCTTTGTAATCTAAGACGTATTTTTTCAGAAGCAATTCTAGCTTCCAATTGTTGTAATTCGATACCCGTTGCCGTTGCCGCCTGTCTATTTTGTTCAGCTATTCTATCCTGAATTTCTTTTATTTCTTCCAGCAACGCACGTTTTTGCGCTTCATTTGTCATCTATTAATTATTTGGATTTATCATACCAGAGTCTTTAGCCCATTTATATAATTTTGGATTTGTTGTTTTTAATTTATCAAAATAATCCTTACTTTTATCATTAATTGCCCTCATATCTTTTTGAAGTCTCTGCAATACAGGATCATTATCTATTAATTTTTGAATTTCTTGCGGAGTTTTCTTTTTAGTGAAAAATCCAAAAAATTCTTTTAAATTTTTTTTAGATATTTTATATTTTTTCATATTGACATCGTTTTATATTCTATAAATATCCAATAAAACAAAAAGTTAGGATTTGGAGTTACCTTATCCTAACTTTAGATGATTTTTGAGAGTTTGATTTTTTAATTTGTTCGGATTCTTTCTTTTTAGCATCTACTAACTTATTATAATAAAAATTTCTTAAATAAGTTGGCATATGATAAACATCTGAAAATGTGAACCCATTCCCATAATTTATCATATCAAATATTTGAGAATGTACTAATACACTATGTTCTTTAGCTAGGCCAAAAAAACCCAACACCTAATGTAATATTGATGACCTCCTTTTCACCAGTTTCATGTTCATATTCATATTTCATATCCATATCAGGAGAAATACTCTTTACATATTCTCTAAATGCTCTACTATCTCTAGCTAACATACCATTTATTAACTTACTTACGGCACTTACACTATTATCACCATCAACCGATTTAATCATATAACGTAATCTAGTTGTAATATCTGCTGATACATCTTTACTTAATTTTTTCAATGCATCAATATCTTTTTCAATCGCTATTTCATCAAAATGCGTAAGTAATTTAAAAGTAATTTTTTTACCACTCGATGGTAGAGTATATTCAAACTCATTTTTATGCTTAAAAACTGAAAAATCTACTTCTTTTGTTTGTATTTTAGATAAATCAATTGTTATCTCTTTACTATCGTTGGTGATAGTTGAATAAAACTTCATTTTGTATTCAGGCCCATATCCCAATAATCTTGTTGCTAATACAATTGCATTTTTATCACCAATAATAATATCACTTACATTAACATCATCAACAACAATTGATTCAAATAATTTATCCAAAACAACACCTTTTTTAATAAGGTTTTGATTAGAAAGAATATCTTCTTCCTTTGCTGTCATATGTTTAATTGTAATTCTACCCGATGATAATGGGTGGTCTTTTGGGTACACCAACCCTTTTGATGGAAGGTCT
>Ga0194119_10013396_pt1 | contig 10216 bp, 7 predicted proteins | sample TA2MahC100mmetaG_FD_148620 | JGI IMG/M metagenome (GOLD analysis project Ga0194119, IMG submission 148620) | Freshwater microbial communities from Lake Tanganyika, Tanzania - TA2015018 Mahale Deep Cast 100m | ecosystem: Environmental > Aquatic > Freshwater > Lake | place: Tanzania: Lake... | reverse complement strand
TGGCAGTGGCTGTACAATGCCACGATCGGGTACATCAATTACTTCATCACCCAGGGGGTGGAATTCCTAAACACCACCTTCCAGGCGGGACTGGTCGATCCCAAGATCCAGTGGGTATCCGACGAGAGAACAGCCCTCATGTCCGTCATCATCATCGCCGCCTGGCAGACCATGGGTTTCAATACGGTGCTCTTCCTTGCCGGCCTGCAAAACATACCCGCTGAGTTGTATGAAGCCGCCACGGTCGACGGCGCAGGGGCATGGGCTCGTTTCTGGAACATCACCATTCCGATGCTCGCGCCATCGACCTTTTACGTTGTCTCCACCACCACGATTCAAGCCATGCAGGTCTTCGAGCAGGTGTTCATTCTGATGAACCCGGCCGAGGGACCCAACAATTCGACTATCACCCTGGTCCTGTACCTCTATCGGAAGGGCTTCATCAATTTTCAACAGGGATATGCCTCCGCGATCGCATGGGTGCTGTTCATCGTCATCTTCGGGCTGACTCTGATTCAATTCCAGCGGCAGCGACGAAGCAGCATCTACGAAAGCTGAAAGGCAGGTGAGCCATGAATCTGAACTCCTACCGCTTCTTTCGCCTCCTCACAAATGCCTCGGTGTACGTGGTGCTGACGTTTTTTGCGGTCCTGATGCTCTTTCCATTCTTTTACATGCTGTCCACCTCCTTCAAGCTGCCGGCGGACACCTTCCGCTACCCTCCCCGCATGCTGCCGCGCGATCCGGTCAGCAGCGCGGTGCCGGGCTTCGATGAACCGCTCGAGTTGTATTATGTCGAATACCAGGGGGAACGCCGGGAGTTTGCGCTGGCGCGGAGCAACATCAAGGTGGGAACGTATGCCGCGCCCGAAGCGCCCGGGATAGTCTATGAGCGGCGGCTCTCCGAGGTCAGTCCCACCGGCGGCGCGATGAATCAAAAAACGGTCCTGTTCAACGGCGAGCAGGAGAAGCTGTTCGATGTCGAGGTGGATGGTCAGGTCGTCCCGATGGTTTTGCTCAGCCAGACCACGGTGGGGGAATTCATCGATCCGCAAAATCCCGAGGTGAAGGTCACCCAGAATGTCCGTTTGAGCGAGCCCGTGGAGAACATCAACTGGCATCCGGAAAACTACAGCGAGGTGATTGCCCTGCGCGGCCTCGACCGTGCTCTTACGAACACCATCCTGGTCACCATCCTGGTGGTGGTCGGGCAGCTGGTCACATCCGTGGTGGGGGGATACGCTTTTGCCCGGCTTCAATTCCCGGGCCGCAACTTCATCTTCGTGTTCTACCTCGGCACAGTGATGATCCCCTTTGTGATGCTGATCGTGCCGCTTTACCAGCTCATGGTGCTGATCGGCTGGTCGGACCGCCTCGCTGCCCTCATTGTTCCCTGGATCTTCACCGCCTACGGGACCTTCCTGATGCGCCAGCATTTCATCACCTTCCCGAAGGAGATCGAGGAGGCGGCATTGATCGACGGTGCCTCCCGCTTCCAGATCCTGCGGACGATTCTGCTTCCGGCCAGCGTTCCGGCATTGGCGACTCAAGCCACCTTCACCTTCCTGTATGCCTGGAATTCGTTTGTCTGGCCGCTGATCATCATCAACGTGGGCAATGAAAAGAACCACGTGCTGACGCTGGCGCTGAACGTGTTGAGGGGCCGCGCTTCCGATACGCCGAACCTGATTCTGGCCGGTGCGGCCATTGCCATTCTTCCACCCTTGATCGTCTTCATCCTCGGCCAGCGGTTTTTTGTCGAGAGTGTTGCCAGCAGCGGCGTCAAGGGGTGAGGGCGATGTACCCTCGTGCCCTGCACAATCCACAACCGGCGGGGAACCATTTTTCAAGGAGGCGGGTTCGGTGTTCGTTTCCCAGGCGAAGCCTCATCGCTGAAAGTGCCCGGTCGATGAGGGAATCCCTGCACGCCGGCGCACCGAAGGTTTAAAAGTATATAATCGGACACCAGAACCGGGGACTGCCGATTCGAATCCTCTCGCGGGACCCGCAGCGTCCCCATCACAATCAACCGCTTCGAGGAGAAATCGCATCATGTTGCAAAAGAAGGACGGCCGTTACGAGGTGTACGGCAATCCCATCACAGCAGGACAAACCCGCGCCGCCGAGCGGTGGAAGGATATGCTGGCGCGCAAGTTCGCCTACGATCCGCAGGAAAAATTCCGCCTTTCCACAGAGGCGCATCCGCAGGGCGGCGAGATCTTTGGCTTGCGAAACGTCCTCCGCGACGGCACAGGCCGGGGCGTGGAAAGGAAGAACGGCGTCGTCGTCAGCACCATCCGCATGGGATTTGGCCATTATCGCATTGCGATCGCAGGTGTTTCCGCCGCAAAAGCCATGGGATTCACCCCGTATTGGCTCGACCTGCTCGGCATCCCCGGCATCACCACGGACGTGATCGACTGGTGCAATACCAATTACAGCAGGTACTCACGCATCTCCCAGCGTTTCGCCTGGTTCGATCGATTCGTGTGGGAATCCCTCACCACCGGCGAACCCACCCTGCCCGGCCTGAACGCGCTCTTTAATCGATGGATCGTCACCTGGCCCTGGCGTTTCCTCAAGACGCAGGTCAAGGATTACAAAATGAGCGAGTTGTTCGCCAATTTGTACGCCGCGCTTCCCTCGGACATGCCCATGTTGACCTCCCACATGTGGAACTGCATGGGAGCCGTGGCCGGCGGCATGACCAACGTGGTGGACATGATGTTCGATAACTGGCCGATGGCCTTCCAGCTGACCGAGGGAGCCAGGCATGCCGTGCAATCCCCTTCCGGCTATTATGGCTTCCGCGCCATGCGGGGATTCGATGAATGGGGGAGGATACTCCGCGCCCTGCCGCAGGAGGCGATCTTCTATTCCGGTCACCATGTGGATCACGAAATCGTGGATAACATCGAGAGGGACTGCTCCGACCGCCTGCGCCGCATGAAAAACGGCGAGCCGCGCCGCTTCCTCCTGACCATGGGCGGGGCCGGAGCGCAGCGGGAGCTCTTCAAGGCCGTCATCGAACACTCGATGCCGATGATCCGCGGGGATCGTATCGCCCTGTTTATCAACCTGGGCGATCACAAGGACAACTGGAGGTGGCTGGAGGCGGAGCTCGCCCAGCACCGGGAATCGATCACCACTCATTTCACCTGGGAGGACACGCGCCATTTCGCCGACAGCATCCGCCGGAAACCCGCCCGGGGACTGCATGTATTTCTGCATGACAATACCTTCCATGCCGTGTATGCCACGAATTACCTCATGCGGCTCATGGATGTCATGGTCACCAAGCCCAGCGAACTTGCCTTTTACCCCGTGCCGAAGATCTTCAATGCCCGTGTGGGTGGTCATGAGATGTGGGGCGCCATCCGCGGTGCGGAGATCGGAGATAGCACGGTCGAAACCCGCTCGATCCCGCAAACCCTGCAGGCGATCGACCTGCTTGCCGAACAGGACGACCTGCTGACCTTGTTCTGTGAACTCATCGTTAAAAACAAGGGCATCGGCTTGTACGACGGAGCCTACAAGAGCGTTGCGCTTGCCACCGGAAGGAAGTTCAAACGTTGATTTAGTCGAAGCCCGTTCGAGGGACCGGCCTTCGAACGGGCTTTTTTGTTTCATGCCTGTTCAATTCAAAACCACTCTTACTCCATTCTCGGTTGCTTTTGAATGCGACGGCAAGGAATTGATGACCTTGCAGATCGCCGGTCAACCTGCACCGAACCTGCTGGTGCGGGATACATCTCTCTCGGCGGAATTTTCCACTTTCTCTCTGAGCCTGCGTCGGGATCAGGGCTGCTGGGAAGTGACCACCTCCCCATCGGACGTTCCGGTCCGTATTGAAATCGACCTGCCCGGCTGGTGGTACGGACATGGGGAGTTGATTCACCAGCTCTTCCCCTTGAACCGGGTCATGCTTCAAAACGCCCCGTTTCACACCTTCGATAACAGCCCAACCGGGTTGGGCAGTAAACTCAACCCCGCCTGGTTCTCTTCCAGTGGCACGCTCATCATTGCGGATTCGCCGGTGGAAGTGGGGATCAATCAACCTCCACCGGGGTATCCCCGTCATCCATGGAGTTTTTCGGTCGAGGAGCGCGGTCCCTTCTCGGAAAGACCCTTCCTGGATCCGGACCGCAGGGGCGATGGGCGGATCACCATCACAGGCTTGGAGCTCAACCTGAAGTTGTTTTTCACCGAGAATGTCCTCACGGCGTATGCCCGGCAGGTCGGGTATTTCGGTCATCCCGTTGAGCTGCCTCCACAGGATCTGTTCGTCCGGCCCACGTGGACGACTTGGGCCCGGTACAAATCCACCATCGACGAGGAGGTTGTCCTGGGATTTGCCGAAGAAATCCTCGCTCACCGTTATCCCCGTCACCTGTTTGGAATCGACGACCGCTGGCAGATCTGCTACGGGGACCTGGAATTCGATCCGCAGCGATTTCCCGATCCTCGTGGAATGATTCGCCGGCTGCATTCATTGGGTTTCAAGGTTTCCCTATGGGTCATGCCCTTCATGAGTCCGGAGTCGGCGGCTTATGATCATGGTGCCCGGAAGGGTTGGCTGGTCCGGCATCCCGATGGTTCACCCTGTCTGGTACCCTGGTGGCAGGGCCGCGGCGGGTTGCTCGACGTCACCCACCCTGATGCATTGGATTGGTTTCTTGGCAGGCTGCGTGAATTGCAGGATCGAACCGGATGCGATGGATTCAAATTCGATGCGGGGGAGGCCTGCTTTCTGCCCCGGGATGCGGTCACCTTCAGAAAGATCCATCCGAATGAATATACAAGACTTTATGTCGAGGCAGTAGCCGCCGGAACTCCCCTGGCGGAGGTTCGTTCCGGCTGGCGCAACCAGCGTGCGCCGGTTTTCTTTCGCTTGTGGGACAAGTCCACCTCCTGGGGCCGGGATAACGGTCTGCATTCCGTGCTGACGGGTGCGCTATCCATGGGGCTGGCCGGGTACCCCTTCCTCCTGCCGGATCTGATCGGCGGCAATGCATACGAGGCAGGCGCAGATGCCGAACTCATGATTCGGTGGACGCAGTTGAATGCCCTGATGCCAAGCATGCAATTCAGCCTCCCTCCCTGGGAGTACGGCTCCGAGTGCGACGAGATCTGCCGCCGTTATGCCAACCTGCATGTGGAGTTGTCGGTGGAGATTTTGCGCGCCGCAAGAACGGCTATCCGTTCCGGCCAACCCATCATCCGCCCGCTGTTCTGGCTCGATCCCCAGGATGAACGCGCATTGACCTGCGATGATGAATTCCTGCTGGGTGATGAAATCCTGGCGGCACCAGTCATCCAACCGGGAGCACAGGCGCGCACCATCTTTCTTCCGGAAGGCAAATGGCAGGAGTATTGGACCGGAGCGATGTTTTCAGGTCCGGTGGTTCTCCAGGATCATCCGGCACCACTGGATGTCCTGCCTCTCTTCCGCCGCATGGCTTGAACCAGCCTGGTCCGGGTCGTGAACAGAACCCGGAGCGCCTCGCGACGATCCGTGGGGCGGATCCATATACGTTTCCCTGCCTGGCATGTATTCCAACGTCGAATAGGGAGGCGAACGGGCAGGCACTGGTTCATTGCCAGACAATATTCGAACGGGGATTACTTCGCCAGCAATCCCCGCTCAATTGCAGTTGCCACCGCTGCGGCGCGGGAATCTACGCCTAGTTTGTTGTAGACGCTGTCGAGATGCGCTTTGACCGTGCGCTCGGAAATTCCCAGATGGATGGCAATCTCCTTGGAGCGTTCGCCGCGTGCCGCCGCGCGCAGAACTTCGAGTTCGCGCTCGGTGAGGACGGAATTCTCGCTTCGTTTCTCGGCTGAGGGTTGATTCAACACCCGCGCGATCACCTCCGGGAGGAAGAGCGCTTCACCGCGCGCCGCGGCACGAAGTGAATCGAACAAGGTCTGGCGGTTCGTATCTTTGAGCAGATAGCCGCGCGCTCCGGCGCGCAAGCCCCGAATCATCAAGTCGTCTTCGTTGTAGGTGGTGAGAATCACGACCGCGATCTTCGGCCACATGGAGTGGATCCTCTCGATGGCCTGCAGACCGTCCATGCCGGGCATGCGCAAGTCCATCAGGATCACGTCAGGTTGAAGTTCCTTTGCCAGTTGGACGGCTTGGGCTCCGTCGCCTGCTTCGCCGACGACTTGAAAATCCTCCTCGGTTTCGAGGATGAGTCTCAAACCGTCGCGCACAACATCGTGGTCGTCTGCGATCAAAACGCGGATCATTTGATTCCTTTCATTTACCTTGCCATTCGTCATTGCAAGCCTTCGGGAAGCAATCCCCGCGTGGTGGAGGAGATTGCTTGGCTCACTGCACCGCACTGCGTTCCCTGGCACCGCCCACCACACTTGCACCGTACCCCCACTCGCTTCGCTCGGGGACTTCGTGCGTGCGTTGCAGTGCAGGTGGGGCAGGTGTGGTGCAGTGCAGGTGTCGCTCGCAATGACATGACTATAGCGGAAGCCTGAGTTTCAATGTTGTCCCTTCGCCAGGCAGGCTGAGCGCTTCCACTGTGCCGCCCGCGAGACGGGCCCGCTCGCGCATTCCAATCAATCCATAGTGTCCGCTTTTACCGATCTGGTTTGTATCGAAGCCTGAACCGTCATCCCTGATCTGCATTTCGAGCAGGCCATTGTGCGCCTCGACTTGGAGATCGACGTTCTTGGCGCGGGCGTGACGGGCAATGTTGGTCAGTCCTTCCGAGACGATTTTCAGAACATGTTCAGCCAATGGTCCAGGGATCTTGGAGGTAATTTCCACGTCGAGATCGCAGGCAATCCCGGTTGCGCTCGTAAAGCGTTCGGCTTCGGCGCGCAGGACGGCTTCCACGTCGATATTCGAATGGTCGTTGCGCAAGTCGTCGATGGCGTGGCGGGCGTCGGAGAGGGTGGAGCGGGCACGCTCCATGGCCTGCACGGCGATCTTTTGAGCGCGCTCCATTTGTCCACGCGAGAGATGCGTATCCACCGCTTCGAGTTGCAGGATCAAACCCGCCAATCCCTGGGCGAGCGTGTCGTGGAGTTCGCGCGCCATGCGCTCGCGCTCGCGTCCGAGGGTGAGGGATTCCACTTGAACGGCGTACTCTGCCAATTGACGATGAGCAGTTTCGAGGTCTGCGAGAAGCGCTTGAGTTTGCTGGCGCGCTTTCGCCTGGCGTTGGAACATAAGGGCATAGACGAGAATGAAGAACGTCATCGGCGCGATGTAGGCGATCAACGAGGGAAGCATATTCCAGCCGAGCTGCAATCCGAAATTGATCGCAGACAATGCCATATAAGCCACGATGGTGATGCTTGCGGCGCGCAGGTCCGCAAAGATCATGGCGGCTTCGCCTGCCATCGCCCAATACAAACCATAAATGAAGCCGCCGCCAGGTGCCATGTAGACGATGGTGAAAATCAACGCACCCTGCATGAGGAAGTAAGGGACCAGCCATTGCCGCCGCGCCGCCACAATCGGACCCGCCCAATGCAGAAGCGCGTGGATCAACATGAGGGTTGTGAACGTAATGAAGTGAGTCGGGTCGGAAAGCCCCGCGACGTTTTTGAGCGCCCAGTAATAGAGGAAACCGATCGCGACCATCAACACCCAGTAAAGCGGACGGGTCTGCTTGAGGCTTTCTTCAAAGATGGAAGCGGTTTGCGGGTTGCTATTCATAAAATCTCCGCCCTTATTATAGCCATGACGGGCCGCTTGCCTATTGTCCGCTCGTACAGTGCCCGAATGGGCAGGGGAAAATGCCTGAAAAGGCAATGGCGGGTTGGGGCGTTTTGCCTACAATGGACGATGAAACCTTTGCCATGAGGAGGCAGAATGAAAACCAATACCTTCAAACAAAATTTCACGTTCAAAAACCTGGTGGCTCCATTGGTGGTGATGGCGGCCTTTGTAGGCGTCGGTTTGTGGGGCTTTCTTGCCTCGGGCTACACCCAGCCGCTGATCATGTTCGGCTACATCGGCATGTCGCTGGGGGTCGGTCTCGGTTTGTACGGCACGCTTCCCAAGAAGCAGAAACCCATCGGCCGCCGCCTGACGCTCTTCCTGGTCGGCCTGTTTCTCATCCTCTACGCAATGTTCATGGGGCACGAGAACTCACAGATCGAGGGCGCGCTCTTCGGCTTGTTGACCGGCGTGATCCAGATGGGTGTGATCCATTACGCCATTGCCAAAATCTTCGGACCGCTGCTCTTCGGGCGGATGTGGTGCGGCTGGGCCTGCTGGACCGTGATGGCGCTCGACCTGCTTCCTTTTAAAAGGCCGGCGGGTCGCCTGCCTGGACGTTGGGGCTGGTTGCGCTACCTGCATTTTGGTCTCAGCCTTGGCATTGTCCTATTCCTCGTCTATGTGGTGGGATTCCGTGAAGGCGCGAGCGGTTCCATCGCGGTGACCTGGTTCATCATCGGCAACCTGCTCTACTACGCGGTGGGAATCATTTTGGCGTACACGCTCAAAGATAACCGCGCCTTCTGCAAATACGTCTGCCCCGTCAGTGTGCCGCTGATTTTGACCTCGCGCTTCTCGGTCATCAAAATTGGGCAGGCCGCGGGAGTATGCAACGACTGCGACGCCTGTGAGAAGCTGTGCCCGATGGATGTACGCATCAGTGATTACATTCTCAACAACCAGCGCGTGCTCTCCACTGAATGTTCCCTCTGCCAAACTTGCATCACCGTCTGCGCGCAGGACGCGCTGAAGTTGTCCTTCGGCTTCGATATGAGCAGGCAGGATTTACTCCGCGAGCGCGCACCGAAGGTGACCGCGGAAACCGTGGCGGCAAATTGATTTCAACATATAGACCCTAAAGGTCTCCGCTGGCGGCTCGAATTACGACCTCGTTCAGCCGACCGATTACATCATCGCGCTTATGGCGCGGCAGGGACTCTTGCAGGAATTGGATCACGCCAAGCTGCCGGTCTTGAAGAACTTCGACGCGAAGTACCTCGATTTCGAATTCGACCCGGGCAACAAATACACCATCCCGTATCAGGCTGGCACCGATGCGATCGTGGTCAATACCGACGCGGTGGAGAATGTCCCCACCTCGTGGGCTGACCTGTGGAAACCGGAATACGCCGGCAGGATGGTCTTCCTCGATGACTCGCGCGCGACCATCGGCTTGACCTTGTTGACGCTCGGCTACGATGTCAACACCACCGACCCGGTGCAGCTCGACGAAGCCAAAGCCAAACTCAAGGAATTGGTGCCCAACGTGAAGCTCTTCGACAGCGACAGCCCGAAGACCGCGCTCATCGCCGGCGATGTAGACCTGGGACTGACCTGGACGGCTGAGGCGCTGCTTGCCCAGCAGGAGAATCCCGCGATTCAATACATCTACCCGACTGAGGGCCCAATCCTCTGGCAGGATAACTGGGCGATGCTGAAGGACGCGTCCCACGCCGACGCAGCGTATGCCTTCCTCAACTACACCATGCAGGGTGATATCTTCTGGATGATGCTGCGCGACTTCCCCTATACCAACCCCAATCAAGCCGCGCTGGATTACGCCAAGGCGAACCAGACGGAACTGTACGATGCCTATATGGCGTCGCCGATCACCAACGTCCCCGCGGATGCGATTGCCAACGGGCATCGCATTGCCGATGTGGGCGAGGCGACTCCGCTGTATGATGACATCTGGGTTGAAGTGAAGGGCGGCCAGTAAGCGCCTTTTCGCTCCGTGATACCGGCAGCCCCCGTGGACATTGGTCCGCGGGGGCTGTTTTCGTTAGAAAAGTCATTATTTAGTGTTTTTCAGTAATTTTTAGGTATAAAGAACTTGACTTTTGTACCGAAAAGGTAAAAACCGCCATGCACAAGGACGGGCGCGAATCTTTCGCGCAGATCGCCGAGGAGTTGGCTATGCCACACCCAACGCCGCCGCCAAGGAATTCATCGATCCTGATATGCTGGCAAATGAAAGTATCTACCCGCCGCCGGAAGTAGAAGCCCACTTGCAGTGGGTCGAAGATGTCGGCGATGCCGCCCAACGGTTTGCGGCCTGTCCCGTGCGCTCTCCACGGGATACCTGCGTGTGTGTTTCGACCCTTCGACAGGCTCAGGGCAGGCAGGCTCAACAACCAGGCGGGCGTGGACAATGCTTGGGAGCAGGAAAAACCCGAAGCGAGGAAAATGCTTGAAAATGCCGCACGCGAAGCGCCCACACGTCAGGTGCATATCATCCCGATG
>Ga0194119_10013392_pt1 | contig 10218 bp, 7 predicted proteins | sample TA2MahC100mmetaG_FD_148620 | JGI IMG/M metagenome (GOLD analysis project Ga0194119, IMG submission 148620) | Freshwater microbial communities from Lake Tanganyika, Tanzania - TA2015018 Mahale Deep Cast 100m | ecosystem: Environmental > Aquatic > Freshwater > Lake | place: Tanzania: Lake... | reverse complement strand
CCTTTCTGCAATGGCAGACTGCGCTTTCCTTCGTCATTGGCGCCCTTGCTTCCGCCGGCGCCGGCTATCTCGGCATGTACGTCGCGGTTCGCGCCAATGTGCGTACCGCCGCCGCCGCCAGCCAAGGGCTGCATGAAGGTCTCCGCGTGGCCTTCGGTTCCGGCGCGATCATGGGCATGTCCGTGGTCAGCTTCAGTCTGATCGGCATGACCCTGTTGTTCCTCTACTTCAATGGCGATCCCAACCAACTGAGCTACATCACCGGCTTCGGCTTCGGCGCCAGCAGCATCGCATTGTTCGCGCGTGTGGGCGGCGGCATTTACACCAAGGCGGCCGACGTCGGCGCTGACCTGGTTGGCAAGGTCGAGAAGGGCATCCCCGAGGACGATCCCCGCAATCCCGCCGTAATCGCCGACAACGTCGGCGACAACGTCGGCGACGTGGCCGGCATGGGCGCTGACCTGTTCGAGAGCTACAGTGGTTCCATCATCGCCGCGGCGGCCCTGGGCGCCAGCATGGGCGCCAAATCCCTGGCCTTCATCGGACTGCCTTTCCTGGTCGGCGCGGTCGGCGTCATGGCCTCCCTGTTCGGCATCTACATGGTCATTGGCGGCGATGAGTCCATCAAGCTGCCAGCCTTCCTGACCAAGCACATCGACAAGTACGTTCACAAGATCGACGAAAACGCGAGCCTGGAAGACCTGCTGCACGCACTGCGCCGCTCCGTCTGGGGTGCTTCGGTCGTGATCCTGGGTCTGTCTCTGGTGGCCGTGCTGCTGGCGTCCGTCAGCTTCAACTACTGGTTGGTGATCCTGGTTGGCCTCATCGCCGGCAATGGTATTGCCTATGTCACCGAGTACTTCACCTCCTACACCGAAAAACCCGTACAGTCGATCGCCAAGTCCTGCGAAACGGGCGCCGCCACTACCATCATCCAAGGCATGGCGGTGGGTATGATGAGCACCGCGATTCCGGTGCTGATCACCGCCGTGGCCATCCTGCTGAGCATCTGGCTGGGCATCAAGGCGGATGGCAGCATCACCGCGGGCCTGTATGCCGTGGCGCTGGCCGGCGTGGGCATGCTCAGCACCCTGGGCGTGACTCTGGCCACCGACGCTTACGGCCCCGTCGCCGATAACGCCGGCGGCATCGCCGAAATGAGCCATCTGCCGGACGAAGTGCGCAAGCGCACCGACGCGCTGGACAGCCTGGGCAACACCACTGCCGCAACCGGCAAGGGCTTTGCCATCGGTTCCGCCGTACTGACCGCGCTGGCCCTGCTGGCGGCCTATGTCACCGCCGCCAAGGTCGAGTCGCTGAACATACTCAGCCCCACCATGCTGCCCGGTATCCTGATCGGCGCGATGCTGCCTTACTTCTTCTCCGCCCTCACCATGACGGCGGTCGGTAAGGCCGCGCATGACATCGTTCTTGAAGTACGCCGTCAGTTCAAGGAAATTCCCGGCCTGATGGAAGGCACCGGCAAGCCCGATTATGCCGCTTGCGTCGGCATCAGCACCGAGGGTGCGTTGAAGCAGATGATCTTGCCGGGCGCCTTGGCCGTGATCGTACCCATCGTGGTCGGCATTGTCCTGGGCAAGGAAGCGCTGGCGGGCCTGCTGGTCGGCACTACAGCCTCTGGCTTCCTGTTGGCGGTCATGATGGCCAATGCCGGCGGCGCCTGGGATAACGCCAAGAAGTGGATCGAAACCGGCGAATACGGCGGCAAGGGTTCCGATTCCCATAAGGCCGCCGTGGTCGGTGACACGTGGGCGATCCCTTCAAGGATACCTCCGGTCCATCCCTGAACATCCTGATCAAGCTGATGAGCATCGTGAGCCTGGTGTTTGCGTCGGTCTTCGGCAGCGGCTGGTTCAGCTTCTAAAGCCAAACCTTGCTGGCATGGTCCCCCACGGGAAACCCTGGGGGCCATCGTCAGGAAAGGGCAGGGGTGAAGGATTCCTTGAGTGTCCAAGCGCCCCGAAATGTTTCCCGTACCCCGCAAGGGGTCGGGAATTTTTCGTTTCAGGCGGCGGAGAAACTTACGTACCCACCGCCATTCAGTTACCTACCCATGGATTGATCATGTCCGCTGACGTCAAGACATCAAAATATTATCTGGAACCCAACCGGGACTACCGCAACGACAGCCTGCGCCAGGGCGCCGAATTTTCCGAGGGCGAAATTCGCGTCGATACAGCCAAGCACTACGACGATTGTTACTGGGATTATCGAACGGCCTGGTTCGATAACGAAAATCTGGCCCTGCATTACGGCTACTGGGAGGAGGAGATCAAAACCCACAGCCAGGCTCTGCTCAACAAGAACCGCATCATGGCCGAGGTTGCCGGCATCAAGCCGGGGGATCACGTGCTGGATGCCGGCTGCGGGATTGGCGGCAGTTCGATCTGGCTGGCAAAAAATATAGGCTGCCGCGCCACCGGCATCACCGTCAGCGCCGAACAGGTACGCCACGCCACCCGGAATGCCGCCCGCCATGGCGTATCCGACAAGGTCAGCTTTCAGGAAGCCGACTTTCTGAAGACGCCATTTCCCGACGAATCCTTCGATGTGGTCTGGGCGGTCGAAAGCAGTTGCTACGCCGTCGACAAGCGTGATTTCTTCCGTGAAGCCTACCGCCTGCTGAAGAAGGGGGGCACCCTCATCGCCTGCGATGGCTATGCCACCCGACGCGAGTTCAACGAACTGGAATGGCGCGCCGTGATGGACTGTCTGAACGGCTGGGCAGTGCCGAATCTGTCCACCGTCGAGGAATTCCAGGCCGGCATGGAGGAATGCGGCTTTCGCGAAGTCCACATCACCGAAGCTACTCGGGAGACCATGCCATCATCCCGCCGCATGTACCTCACGGCGCTATGGACCTACCCCATGCAGGTCATCATGCATGCCCTGGGCCTGCGCAAAAAAGCGCAGACGGCCAACTTCAAGGTCGCCCTGGCGCAGTGGAAGGTATTCCACGATGGCTTGGTGCGTTACTGCCTGTTCCGGGCAGTGAAGTAAGCCCTCCATCCTCCATCTATCAGGGAGATGAATGATCGGTCAATGAGGACAGATCAAAAAACTCTGCTCCTATCGACTCGACTGTAGCAACGACCAAGGCGCGGTCCAAAAACTCGTTTCTTTGCTCGCACGACGTTTCCGCGACCAGTAAACAGCCATGGCAGGCCGCGCCTTGCAATGGCTGTTGGTCATGGTCGGCGGGACGGTGAAAGGCGCATATCGGATCGTTGGAACATAGGGCGCCCAAGTCCAGGGCGCGACGCAGATGCCGGGCGATTTCCTTTCCGGCCTGGACCAACCCACCCAGGGTCCCTTCGGCATCCGATGATCCGGTATAGATCAGAATGCCGTAGCGACCGCCGGACAGGGCATAGATGCGTTCTCTCAGCGAAGAGGCCGGATACCCGCATTCCAGCGAGACCGCCGTCATCAACAGGTGCGACAGGGAATGAAGGAGGATGTACGCCGAACCCGCGTACTTGCGTTCCGAACCCTCGTGCTCGTGTTTCCACATGTCGAACCCCTTCTGGAGCGCGGCGTCACGTTGAATGACCGAAGGTTTGAGCAGCCAGCGGTTGATCTCATCGGCCTTGAATTTCAGGAATATCCCCTCGCCACGATTTTCGATCGCCGGCAGCCAGGCGGCGTCCAGGGCCAAGGCGGCCCTTTCGACCCCCAAATCCAGTTCGCCATCGATGTCCGGTCCGATCGCCTCGAACCGGGTAAATCCAACCTGGGCGATCACTTCGCGTAAGCGATGCACCAGGACCACCCGCTCGATTTTGTGCATCCAGGGGGCTTGCCACTCCGTGGGCGGCAGGAGGGTGGCGAAAAAATCCCCACCCGGTCGATCGATGCCGGCGGTATCCCTGGCTTCCGCCAAGGCTTCGAATTCCACATCCTTGACCGAACGCTCCGATTCCGGATCAATCCCGTTCCGAATCCTGGCGATCGCCGCCATCACGGCTTCATCCGCCAGACCCGCGAGTTTGGCCGCTGGCGTGGGCCTTTTGCGGACCTTTTCGAGATCGGATAGTGTTTCGACATCAACCAGGAAGTCATCCCACAGTGCATGTACCACGTCTTCCACCGGGCTGCGCGTATCGGGGATCGAGATGACCGACAGGAGTTGGGGAAAATAGGCATTGGAGGCGGAGCGGGTGAGCAGGCGGTTGGGTGCGCCGCAACGCTCGCGGTTTCCGGGTCCGAGCCAGGGACGGGAGCCGTTGCATTTACCCAGAGCCCCTAAATCCATGCGCGCGGCCTGACTCATCGGCCGGCTGGCGCCGCACTCGCAGACGACCCAGATTTCATCGAGATCGCCGCTGGTCCCGCGTTCCTCGATCGACAGATCGCGCGCACCCCCCACGGTCCCGTGGACGAAGATGGGCCAGTCGATATCGCCGATATGTCCCTTGGGGCAAGCCCGCACGAACCGCACGGGAACCACGGACCTATTTTTGCCATCCACGCCACGAAACCTGCCGTTGTTCAGGGCATTGAGGTGAACCAGTCGCCGCCGCCGGAACCCACGAGGCAATTTTTCGGCTTCCTGAACGATGAACCATTCCGGGGAGGTGGGTTCAATGGGTTGATCACGTTGGTAGCCCGGGCGTTTGTTCAATGCCGCCAGGCGCGGGCGCCGTTGGCTGAGCGGAGTCGAAGCCAACGGCGCCCAAGCCGGTGGTCGGTTCGCTTCGACTCCGCTCAGCGAACGGTGGGCTGGATGGACAGACCCGCGGGGTTGGGGCGACCCATCATTCCGACTCACCTCCCATTCCGGAAAACGCCCGCCAGGCCGTGACGTTGGGAAACCGGGACTGGCGCTCGTCGGAGGCGGGCGGCGGCGACCGCAACGCCACCGTCGGTATCTCCAGCAAGCGGGCGAGCTTCGCCGCCAGGCGCGTTTCCTCAATAGGCCGCTCATCGTGGACGTCATAGGTCCAGTAGTCCAACCCGGAAATCAGTACCGAGTCCTCCGGGAAATCGACCATGGCCCCCGGCCCGAAGGTCGTGATGATCTGGCTGGCGCGGAGTTGGGTATCGCTCATGGCCGGTTACCCCAATCATTCATGTTCTTCACAAAAAGATCGACGCTGTTTTCCACATCACGCATGGAGCGGTTGGCGCGGAAACGTTGCCGCAACTCATGGAGTGTGGGCAATTCAGGGTCGAGGAAGTCATAGAGTAGCCGTTGTGGCCCGTTCGCCTCCCACTGTTGATACTGCAAACGGGTATTGGTGCTTTGCATCTGCCCCGCCAGGGTGGCCCAATCGTCCAGCAAACCCTGACAAGTCCTCAACACTTGTTCCTTCAATTCCCGGGCTGCCGTGGCATCCATATCGCCATGGTCGTGGGCGCGTTGGGCGAAGCATTCGGCTACGGCTTCCAGCGTGGCTCGCTCCGCTATGATTCGCTCGGCGCCCAGGGGCGGTGTCATCGCGGAATATCCCTGGCGAACCAGGGCGATCAGGGCGCCCACCAGAGCCCGGTCCAGGGCGCGGGGCGAAAATGGCGTGACACTGGTGGCCTCCACCGCCCGATAGAAACTGGCGTGATAGGTCCCGAAATGTTCGTAATGCGAGCGATCGCGCGGCTTGTGAACATTCAGCAGGCTGATCACCAAGCCGGGCCTGCCGGCGTCACGCCCCACACGGCTGGTGGTCTGGATGTATTCCGCGCTGGTTTTGGGTTGTCCCAGGACAACCATGAGCCCCAGGCGAATGATGTCCAACCCCACCGAGATCATATTGGTAGCCAGGGCGACATCCACGTGTTCCTGCTCCCGGAAGGGCAGGGCTAGCCGCCGTTTGGTGGCTGCCACCTCCGAGGTACTGACCCGCGAGGTCAGCTCCAGCGGCTCGTAGGCGATAGGGCGGTCTGAAAACAGCCCGTCGGCGGGTTCAAGCCGGCGCCGGCGGCTGTATTGTCCCAACCGGGCGCGAACCTCATCCTCGATGATGCGGCGGGAACCGCCCAACTCGCGCAGGCTGTTGAAATATCCCAGGAGGGTCATGTAGGGGTCGACAGGATTGTTCGGATTCTTCGCGCCCCCCTCACTGATCCATAAAGTCTGCGCCGCGGAGAGCAAAGCCAGGGCGGTACGCAACAAGACCACCTTCAGGCTGCGTCCTTGCGCCGCCACGCCGACATAGAGCCGGGCCGGCGTTTGCGCGGAAGGCTCGGTGACCGCGAAGAAGGAATCGGCGCGGTCGGGTCCCGGGGGCGGAAAGATGGCAACATCCGGCCGGCCGAACAATGCGCGGATTTGCCGTTCGGCGCGGCGCACCGTGGCCGTACTGGCGATGATCTTGGGGCGGACCTTCCGGTCCGCGATGTCCTGGCTGGCCAGGGCATCGATGGCCGTTTCATACAGTCCAGCTATGGTGCCCAGGGGCCCCGAGATCAGATGCAATTCATCCTGAATGATCAGGTCGGGTGGCGGCAGACGGCCGCCCAGGTCCTGTCCCTTGCCCGCATCGCACGGGCCATGGAAGCCATCCGCGTCGAAGCGCTGGACGTGCCCGAACAGGGCGCCGGTGGAGCCGGTCCAGGGCAGACTGGCGAATTTATCCACCGTGGCGATCAGGAAGGCCGGCAGCCGGCGATAGATGGGTTCATCCACGGCGACGATGGGCAAGGCCCTATCCGCGGAGAACTCGCATTCGTGGTTCACGCAGCGGATTTCGAGATTGAGCGGCAGTTTAGGGTTGGGCGCCAGGCGGAAGGAGTCGGGTTCGAATTGCGAGCCGCACCAAGGACAGTTTTCCAGCGGGATGGGGCGCGGCGCGTTCTTGGGATGCTTCTTGAAGCGGAAGGTACGGATATAGGCGGTCCTGTCGCTGCCCGGTCCTTGATAGCCCTGATAACCCATCCGGTTGGGCGTCGCCGCCGAGCCTACCCAAAGCCCGATCTCGAATGGCCATGCGCCCAGGCGGGCATCCTGGCCGCGCCGCAGTTCCAGGGCGCACATCAAGGCCGCCGCGCGGCCCAACTGATCCAGGGTCAGAAGTCTCAAGGTGTAGCGCATCAGGACCGAGACCCCGCAGGACCGCAGTCCCGGATGCTTCAGTCGACGCAAGACCAGCGTGAAGGCGGCGAGCCCGAGATAGGCCTCGGTCTTGCCGCCGCCGGTGGGGAAGAACAGCAGATCGACGATGTCGCGTTCAGCATGCAAGGGATCGGCGACGCCGCGCAGGGTCATCAACAGGTAGGCCAACTGAAAGGGTCGCCAACGCGGCGGAGCGACCTGGTCGGGAGCCAGGCCCAGTCGCTGAGCCTCCCGGCGTCGCGCCGCCTCCGCCATGGCGTGGTTGGCGATGCGAAAGGCATATAGCGCGTCCGGATCGGCCAGCACGGCAATCCCGGCGGCGATGCGCTCCGCCGCGAGTTCGGCATTGGCCATCAGCGCCTCGGCTGTCGCCCGCCGCTTGGCGGACAGGTCCGGGTCATAATCCCGCTGGGTTTCGATCCAGGCCCGGTATTGCGTGACCAGAGGGGACAGCTTGGCCGTGGCCTCCGTCGCGTCCTTGAGGGCCGCCAGGGCTTCCATGTCCAATTCAATACCCCCGAGGGGCGCTGGGGCTATGCGCTCCACCTCGGCGGAAGGGACCCACACACTGCGGACGGAACGGCCGCCCGAGTCCGGGACGGGCTCGGCCGCTACCCCATGGCCCACCACGATTTCACACACATCCCGGTATTGGAGGTCGCCGACCCGTTCATCCCATTCCACCGCGCACTCGCCCCCGCCCAAACCGCGCAGGTCCGGGCGCGCGACGAAAGGTTCGGCAGCCGTGAGCCGCAGGCCCGCCTGAAATACATGGGCGCGATAGCCATGATCGAGGTCGGGTTGGCGTTCGTTGACCAGGAACACCGAGAGAGCGGACGTGCCAGGCAACAAGCCGCCACTGACCAGCGTGTACCGGCGGGTGACCACCAGTCTCAGGCCGCGGCTGTCGGGGACCTCGATCGTCAGGGGTGGCGCGCCGGCGGCGGGTAAAGGGATGGAAACAGAGGCTTCGCGGGGATGTCGCCGGTAGCCGCCCCGCGGCCGGGGCTCGCCGTCCGGGGCGCCCTCGGGGGTGTCCGCCGGTGCGGGAGCGTCGTCGCCCCCCTCGGTTTTTTCCCATTCATAGTCACCCCAGACCACACAAGCGACCAGGCTTTCGACCCCCGGCGCGACCAACACCGAGAGACCCAGCGAAGAAGGCAGATAACTTTTCTTGGCGGCGGCCCGGTCCGGGGGTGCGGCGTCATCGCCGTCGATGTCGCCCCCCGCATCCACTTCCTCGTTGGCCTGGGCATCCATGCGCTGCTCCTCGGGTGCGCCGCGAGGCACCAGGAAGCCTGTGAGGTACCAGCGACGGGGCGAATCCGGCAGCCACTCCCGGGCGAAGGCGTGATCATTATCGGGTCCCACCAGGTCGAGGCGCAGGGCTTCGAGCAATTCATCGCGAATTTGGGCGGAAGTAGCGGCCATAGTGGATCTCGGCGGTATGGTTGAAAAGTCGCTTGATCAAATCATTGAACAATATCGCTTCATATAATGCCACTCAGGCCATCACATTGGCCTATTGAATGAACAGTCGGCGGGATTTTGAGAGAGGCGGCGCGAACCGGTTTAGCCGGATAATAGGCGATTCTGTAGGGCATTCGCGATGCGCGGGAAGAATTCGGCATTCCTTTCGATCAGGTAAATGACCAGGCAGGCGTCGATATAAATGCGCACCTTATCGCTCCCAAGCGTCCCGTTCGGCTTGAATGTCGGCGTTCATTTCCTCCGTCGTGCGGCTGGACCGGGGTAACTGTTCGAGTTTGTCCAAAAAGGCGAGCAATTGATCTGTCTTGGCGGTTTGGGCCGGGACTTCCGAGGTCTGCGCTTCCACGGGGGGTTCGTCCAATATCGTGACCAGAACGCGGCGAGGGGTGGGTAGCCGGAACGGTTCCCGTAGTCGAATTTTACCGCGCTCATTCATAGTGGCTTCGATGGTGTTGAGCATGTTTTCCTCCAACTGCGCTGATTATATGGACCTATGGTACAGCGGCGAGGAGGATATCCGACAGTTGCCCCGTCTTTTCCCGAGGGCGGATCTACCGCCTGTGGCGATGATTAGGTGGGCGGTGCCCGCTTGCCACGGCTTGTCGCCGAGGCCGGGGATGGGCTAAATTGTTCCCCCAAGTGTGGGCACAATCGGAGACCTCTCATGCATACCTTCACCATCCGCGAGTTGCGCGACCGTACCGGCGAACTGGTGCGCGACGCCGAGGCGGGCAAGCTCTCGGTCGTCACCAAGCACGGCCAGCCGGTTTTCGTCGCGGTGCCTTTCGACGAGGCTTTGCTGCGGGGCGGCGTGAACGTGGCCCTGGCCGTCAAGTTGTTCGACGAGGACACGTTGACCCTCCGCGAGGGGGCGAAGCTGGCGGGCATGAGCTTGGCGGAATTCATGGATGAATGCGCGGCCCGCGAGGTGTCCGTGGTGAGGTATGGGCCGGAAGATATCCGGCAGGAACTCGCGGATTTCCAAGCGCTGGCGTCCGTCCGGGGGCAGGACCCCAGCCCGACCGGCGATCTTCCGTGACTTGCCTGGTGGCGGACAGCGGTCCGCTGATCGCGCTCGCCAAGCTCGGCCATCTGGATTTGCCCGCCCGGCTTTATGGACGGGCGGTTTTGCCGCGCACGATGTTCATGGAATGCGTCACGGAGGCCCACCAGCCCGACGCGGAAGCGATCCGGCAGGCGGTGGACGCGGGATGGTTAGAGGTCGTCGACGATGTGGATTGGCCCGCACAGGTGGGCAAGCCGCGCCTGGACCCCGGCGAGAGCGCCCCCTTGGCGATGGCGCTCGGATCGGGGGCCAGCCTGCTCATCGACGAGCAGCGCGGGCGCAAAGCGGCCAGGCGGCTTGGGGTCCGCGTGGTCGGGGTGCTGGGCTTGTTGCTGCTCGCCAAGCAAGCGGGGCATCTCGACGCGGTGGCGCCCGCCTTGGAGCGCTTGAATGCGGCAAGGTATTTCATCTCGCCCGCGCTGTGTGCCGATGTGCTGGGAATGGCGGGGGAAGTTTCTTGATCAGCAATTCCCGGCGTCACCCCAAAGGAGACGAGTCTCCGGACTGGAACGGCCAGGCAAAATGCCTATGAAAATTTAGTTTAAACGCCATCTTCCTCACCTAGTACGGAGGCCGCGACGAATGCAGA
>Ga0194119_10013389_pt1 | contig 10218 bp, 11 predicted proteins | sample TA2MahC100mmetaG_FD_148620 | JGI IMG/M metagenome (GOLD analysis project Ga0194119, IMG submission 148620) | Freshwater microbial communities from Lake Tanganyika, Tanzania - TA2015018 Mahale Deep Cast 100m | ecosystem: Environmental > Aquatic > Freshwater > Lake | place: Tanzania: Lake... | reverse complement strand
AGAAGTATCCGTTTGGCGGCACCAAACCGATGGCGCGGGTCTTTCACGAAGACGGTTCCGTCGCGGAGTGGTGAAGCTGCCGTTCGATGGCGTCGTAGATCGCCAGCATTCGCGTGGCGGCGGCTGGGTCGCCGCCAAAGCGGAGGCTATTGTACGCATGGGTGAAGGACGCGATCTGCGCGGCGAGTTCGCTGGGCGGGAGTTTTCTTGCAAATTCGAGCGGCGTGAACCAGCCAGGCTTGTGGATGCCTTGCTGTTCCAATCGCGTCAGCAGACGTTGGTAGAGGATCGTCGCGTCCGCCGCCGCGGCGCGTCCATTCTGCAGCTTGGTCCGTTGCGCCTTCTCCCTGCGGCGGCGGATCCACCAGGGAATTAGAATCCAGCCGCAGCCGGCGGCAGCCGCCAGGCCAATCAGCGGCGCCGCCTGGGAGCGGGCGAAGCCCGTAATCGCCTGCCGCCACCCGGACATCTCATCGGTCAACGCGCGGATGGACCAGCCGCGCGTGCCAAGACGCGTGGCTTCAATGCGCGATGCCAGATGGAATTGCCGGTCCAGATCGTACTGCAAGACCCAATCCTGCCAGAACAGATCCGCGGCCTCGATCAGGTGGGAGAAGCGCGAGAACACGACCCATTGCGCGGGCATCGGGGCTGCGGGCGTCGGATCATAGGTGGTCCAGCCGTTTCCAGGAATAAACGCCTCCACCCAGGAATGGGCGTCCGAAGCGCGGACCGTGTACCAGCCGCTCAGCGGATTCAGCGTGCCGCCGCGAAAACCGGTCGCCACCCGCGCCGGAATGCCAATAGACCGGAGCATCAAGGCCATCGACGACGCGAAGTACTCGCAGTGGCCCTTCTTGCGCTCGAAAAGGAAGTGCGCGATTGGGTTGTCCTGCTCTTTGCCGGGCAGTTCCAAGGTGTAGCCGTAGGCCGTGCGAAGGTGTTCGACGATGCGCCGCGCCTGGAGCGCAGGGTTGTTCTCCGATCCGGCGACAGACTGGGTGAGTTCGACGATGCGGTTATCGGCGTTGAGTGGAAGTTCCAGCAGGCGGCGGCGGTCCTCGCGGGACAGCACTGGGGTGCCGTCGCCCCCGTACAGATCAAAAAAGGCCGTGACGTTGTAACGAAGGACCGCGGGCATCTCGCTCAGGCTGCGGATCGAGCCATTCGAGAGCACCGCCAGTGAGGTCAAGTTCGCTTCGAGGTATTCGGGAATGCCGGCGACAAACAACGCGTTCATGCCGGTTTCCGCGAGCTGGACCTCATATTTGGCGCGAACCCCCTGTCGGCCGTGATGTGTTCGCGGCGGCAAGCCTGCGGCGCCGTGGCGCACCCGCACCTGTTCGGCCAGATCGCCGGCCGTCGTCCAGCGTTTACCATCGAATTTGGACATCGCCGAACCGCGCCAGAAAAGCTGCAATTGATCGGGTTGACCGGGAATGCGGACGTACATGACGGTCCGGCTGCTTGCCTGAATCTCGCCGATTTTCCGAAGATCCACTTCGCCGCCGTAACCGGGGAGATGGAACCGCTGGCTGACGAAATTCTGCAGCGCGGCCCGCGCCGTGCGGGGCAGGATGAAGAACAGTGCTACCGTGAACAGGACGATTCCGGCCGTCGCCGCAAGGCTGACGGAAATCGTGCGGCGGTAAAACCCTTTGCCGCTACCGTGCGCGGAGACCCGCGTATTCCGCGCGCCGCGGCGGATTTCCCACGCCGAAAAACAGGTGACACCGCAGACCAGAAACAAAACCAGAAAGCCGAAAAAGAGCAGGCTGGTGGAAAGCAATGCGGCCGCGACAAGCTGCATGAACGCGATGACGGCCGACCAGAACGCATCGCGATCGTCGCGAAACACCAGGCCCTTGGCGACCGTGAGAAAACAGATGAGCCGGACGGTCGGCGTCAGCACTTCGCCGGAGATCCAATAGATATCGACCGCGTAGAAACCGGCGTATAGAATCACGGCGGCGTTGATGAACTCTGGCGGAATCGCCGCGCCAAACGGATTGATGCGCATCGCCCGCAGCACGAAACAGGCCAGGCACCCAAACAGCAGCCAGGACGGCAACTCCCCTGTGGCGGCCAGCGCGAGAAATCCGCTGAGCAGCATTCCGAGCAAGGTGGCGGAGAACAGGCGGTCGGCTGGAGTGGCTGCGATCACTGGATGGCCTTGACGACTCCTTCCTGGAAATCCCCCAACGCCTGGCGCGGGATACCCTCGGCTTGCAGCACGAGAAACACCGGCCCTATGCGAATCGGCCAAATACTGGGGCCCTTGTTCAATTTCTGCAAGGCTTCGAACGCGACGGTTTCGCTGGGATAGACGATCCAAACGCCTGTCATATCGTGCGGACCTCGATAGGTCACGCTCCAGGCGCGTGCGGACGGCAGGGACCGGATGCTCTCGGGAAGCGCGTCATTTTTGGCCTCGGTCAGGCTGGTTCGCGTCCAGCCGCCGTGAATCGACGGCGGAGGTTCGGACGTGGAAACCGTGGATGAGCCGCAGCCGGCCAAGGCGGCGACGACGACTGGCAGGAGCCGGGAAAAGATCCGCATTCGCTTTCCATGGTAGAACAAAGGGTTACCCAAACATGGCGAAGTTGAAGCCGCTGAAGAAGCAATCCAAAGAAGTAAAGCCCGATCCGGTGAAGGACGTGAAGGGCGCGCTGCCGTGCTTGCTTGTCGTGATCGGAGTGATGGTCCTCATCGGACTGCTCTTTTCGACAATGCTGAAGTCGGCGAAGTAGGCGAGGAGAATCGATGCGATTGGATGGCAGAAGACCGGACGAAATGCGTCCCCTGCGCGTGGAGCCGGATTTTCAATTGACCGCCGAGGGTTCCGTGCTCATATCCGTGGGGCACACGCGTGTACTGTGCTCGGCCTCGGTGGAGGACGCGGTTCCGTCGTTTCTGCGGGGCGGCGGGCAGGGCTGGGTCACGGCCGAATACTCCATGCTGCCGCGCGCGACCGTCACCCGGACTCCGCGCGAGGTGAAGAAAGGGCGCGAATCCGGCCGCACGATGGAGATCCAGCGGTTAATCGGCCGCGCGTTGCGCGCCGTCGTGGACATGAAGGCTCTGGGCGAACGGTCCGTTGTTCTGGATTGCGACGTTCTGCAGGCCGACGGCGGGACGCGAACGACGGCGATCACCGGCGCTTTTCTCGCCATGGGAATCGCGATCGGAAAACTTGTGGCGGGCGGCGTGCTAAAGTCGAACCCCATCCGGGACTACGTGGCTGCCACCAGCGTGGGGCTGGCGAAGGGCGTTCCCATTCTCGACCTTTGCTATGAAGAAGATTCAGCCGCCGATGTCGACATGAATATCGTCATGACCGGGGCAGGGAAGTTCGTCGAGTTGCAGGCGACGGCGGAGCATGAGGCGTTCGATGATGCGCAATTGGCCGGGCTGCTCGGACTGGGGCGTAAGGGCGCGGCCGAACTGATCGCGCTGCAGAAGCGGTACGTGCAGTTGCCGTGACGATCTACTGTGCAACCACCAATCCCGGGAAATTCCGCGAGTTTGGCCTGATTTTCGCTCACTATGCCGGCGAAGCGCTGGATGTGGCAACCGTCCCCAAGGTTCCGGCTCCCGAGGAGACCGGGACAACCTTCGCCGCCAATGCGGCTTTGAAGGCCTGCTACTACAGCCGGCACGTCGATGGCTTTGTGTTCGCGGACGACTCTGGCCTGTGCGTCGACGCCCTCGACGGCGCGCCCGGGGTCTATTCGGCCCGCTACGCCGGCGAGAACGCGAATGACGAGGACAACAATGCGCTGGTGCTCCGCAATATGGCGGGCGTGGAGAACCGCACCGCGCGGTTCGTCTGCGCCATCGCCGTGGCCCGGGCCGGGGAGCTTGTAGCGTCGTTCGAGGATTTCGTGGAGGGACGCCTTGTGGATGCGCCGCGCGGCTCCCACGGATTTGGCTATGATCCCCTGTTCCACTATGAGCCGTTCGGCGCAACCTTCGGCGAAACACCCCCTGAACGAAAACTGCTCGTCAGCCACCGCGGAAAGGCCATGGAAAAGACGATTTGCTGGGTGCTTGAAACCATCGTCAAAAATTAGCGGCGGCCCCATTGGAAATCGATCGAACTTGCCTTACACTGGAGACCCGGCGTAACCGGGATCGATCGTTTTCACTCAAGGGAGAATCGTAAATGGCGACCAAGAAGAAGCCAGCCAAAAAAGCGGCCGTGAAGGCAGCCGCTAAGAAGGCTCCGAAGAAAGCTCCGGCCAAGAAGGCTGCGAAGAAGGCACCCGCCAAGAAGGCAGCCAAAAAAGCTCCACCGAAAAAGGCTGCGGCCAAGAAAGCGCCCGCCAAGAAAGCTCCGGCCAAGAAGAAGGCCGTGAAGAAAGCAGCACCGGCACCGCCCGCGCCACCGGCGGCCCCGGCACCTGCGCCGGCGCCCGCAGCGGACGGCGGAGGCGCGGCCAGCTAAATCGCCCGGAATCGAACCGCGGCGGCGCCAATCCGATAAAGACTTGCGCCGCCGCGGTTTAGCGTTAATGCACCGTGCGCGTCTTTCGGCTCATATAGTCCATGAGCAGATATTGACCCAGCGTGTAGGGAGACGTAAAGTACGCCTTGCCCCGGCAGAGCCCGGTGACTTTCTTCACGAACTCAACCAGATCCCAGTTCTGCGCGAGCATGAACGTGTTGATCAATATTCCCTGGCGTTTGCAACGGCTCACTTCGTCCAGCGTGCGTGCGATCACCAGCGGGTCCAGGCCGAACGGATTTTTGTACACCTCGCCGCTTTCGAGCGTTAAGGCCGAAGGCTTCCCGTCCGTGATCATGATGATCTGCTTCATGTCCTTCTTCTCCTGCTGCAGCAGGCGCTGCGCCAGGATCAGTCCGTCGCGGGTATTCGTGTGGTACGGGCCCACCTGGACGCGCGCAAGGTCGGACATACGCAGCTCTTCGGCCGTATCGTGGAATAGCACGCAGCGGAGCGAATCGCCTGGATATTGCGTCCGGATCAGATGGGCCAGGGCCAGCGCCACGCGTTTGGCCGGCGTAAAGCGGTCCTCGCCGTACAGAATCATGCTGTGGCTGCAGTCGAGCATCAACACGGTGGCGCAGGAACTCTGATACTCGCTCTGGTGAACGTGCAGATCCTCATACCCAAGTTCGTCCATCCCGCCTGTGCGGCGAACGGCGTGGAACAATGTTTCGTTCACGTCCAGGTTCAATGTGTCGCCAAACTCATAGGGTTTCGAGGAGCCGGAGGCCTCCACGCCTGTGGCCATCTCGCGCGTGTCGTGGGCACCAAAGCTGGCCCGCCCCAACCCGCCAATCAAATCCTTCAGCGTCTTGTAGCCCAGAAAGTCCAGGGCTTTGTCCGTGGTTTCGACGCGGATCGCGGCCGGGTCCTTCTTCTCGTCCGGCGGCGCGATGTAGCCGCTCTCGCTGAGTTTTTCCACCATACGGTCGATCAGCGCTTCGATCTGCTCCGGGGACAGCTTCTGGTATTGCTCCGGCGGGATCAGGCCGTTTTCCAGCGCCTGACGAATCGCGTCGCGCAACCAGTCGAGCGTGCCGGGATTATACGGATAGTCGCCGTACGGGTCCTGGAAACCGCTTTGGAGGAAGAAGTCCGAAAGCGCGCGCATCAGGTCCTCGGCGGAGAGACCGAAGCCGTCTTCTTCGAACTGGGAGTAGCGGATCCAGCGCATGGGGTCAGTTGTACTGGCGGCGCTTTTTCGCCTGTTCGCGTGGTTCCTCGCCGGGTTCGGGGCGTCGTCGTTCCTCGGCGCCGTGGAAGCCGAGTTCTTCGTTCCGGCTGATGCGCCGGTGGGCGTAAAGCCCTTCGAGCACGAACTCCGCCGCGGCCGCGCGCAGCGCGTCAGATTCGCTGGAGCCCAACCCCAGCGCACCGGTCTTTTCCAGCAATCCGTCCACTGTCTGCAACTGCGCCAGCATATCGGTGGAGTTCGTCGCGGCGTCGATGCGCAGGGCGCCTCCGCGTTCGAAAAATTTCACGATCATCGCGACGTTTACGCCCTCATAGTAGGAGCTGTAGACCCGCCCCACGGCCATCCGGATCAGGTCCCGGCCAATCGCCTCACCGCCTTTTAGCTCGCCCTCGTACTCCAGCTCGATTTTGCCGGTGATCGACGGTAAAGCCGCATAGATGTCGGCAACGCGGGGAACGGCGTCGGCTTCGGCGTTGAGCAGCGCACGGCGCTCGGCGTTGGAGACGGTATTCTCCATGACGGAGATCGGCAGGCGCTGCGACACGCCGCTTCGCTTGTCGATCCTCTTATCGTCGCGGGCCAGAAACGCGATGGCTTCCACGATCTCGCGAATGAAGTCCGGCACCCGGACGCAAGCGGCCGTGTTGCGGGCGGTCCATGCCTCCTGCTTCGTGATCTCCATGCCGAGTTCCACGGTGGCCGGGTAGTGGGTGCGGATCTCGCTTCCGATGCGGTCCTTTAGAGGCGTGATGATCTTTCCGCGCGCCGTATAGTCTTCCGGATTGGCGGTGAACACCAACAGCACATCGAGGGGCAGGCGAACGGGAAAGCCCTTGATCTGGACGTCGCCCTCCTGCATGATGTTGAACAGTCCAACCTGAATCTTGCCGGCCAGGTCCGGCAACTCGTTAATCGCGAAGATGCCGCGGTTGGCGCGCGGCAGCAGGCCGTAATGGATGTTCAAATCGTCGCTCAGCGTCTGGGTGGCCCGTGCCGCCTTTATGGGGTCGATGTCGCCTATCATGTCGGCGATGGTGACGTCCGGCGTGGCGAGTTTTTCCACGTATCGCTGGTCGCGGTGCAGCCAGGCGAGCGGCGTGGCCGGCCCGCGCTCGGCTACGGTTCGCCGGGCGAACGGCGAGACCGGCGCAAGCGGATGGTCCCGCAACTCGGCCCCGGCGACGTAGGGGGTCCACTCGTCCAGCAGCGAGGTGAGCATGCGAATCAGGCGCGTCTTGGCCTGGCCGCGAAGGCCCAACAGAATGAAATTGTGCCTGGAAAGAATCGCGTTGACGACCTGCGGCACTACGGTGTCGCCGTACCCTTTGACACCGGGAAACAGCTCGCCACCCTCGCGCAGCCGGGCGATCAGATTCTCTCGAAGCTCATCCTTCACGCTTCGATTCCGCCCCTGATACTCGCCGAGTGTCTGAACCATCGGTGTATATCTCCCCCGCCGCGATTGTAGCATCCGGCCATCCGGTGGCGGTGAGCGGATGAGCGTCTGCAGCGGGTCTGGAAGCGCTCGAGGAGACCATCAGCTGGTTGCGGCTCTTGATCAGGAATCGAGAGAAATCGGGCTGGAAACTAGCTGCCGGACAATCTACATTGGAGAAGTGAATCTCTGGATCGTCCTTCTCTTCCTTCAATCGGCCGGCGACTGGCAGCGCCAGGGCGAGTCGGCGTTTCGCTCCGGCAACTACGCCCAGTCCGTTGAGGCGTTCGACCGCGTGCTCCAGGCCATGCCCGCCGAGCGGCCGCACCACTGGCAGCGTGGCATCTCGCTCTACTACGCCGGCCGGTTCGCCGATTGCCGCGCGCAGTTCGAACTGCATCGCACTGTGAACCCGGAGGATTTCGAAAACGCCGCCTGGCATATGCTCTGCGCCGCACGCCTGGACGGATTCGAAAAAGCTCGCGGCAAACTCATCCCCATCCGCGCCGACTCCCGCGCACCGATGCACGAATTGTTCCTGCTATGGAAAGGCGAAGGCACGGTCGACGGCGTCCTGAAGGCCATGCAATCCGGACGCTCGGCCGAATTCTACGGAAACCTGTATCTCGCGCTGTTTGAAGAGACGCGCGGCAAACGCAGCGACTCTGTCAAATACGCCAAACGAGCCGCCGAGCTCGCCGGGCCCGACTACATGGGTGACGTCGCCCGGGCGCATTGGCGGGAACTTTCCGCCGGTAAACTAAAGTGACCTTCGCGCGGTTTGCACGTCCACTTAACCGATGCGACTCGCGCTGCTGCTCTTCATTACCCCGCTCGATCCGGTGTCCTGGATCGACGCCTTCGATCAGGCCATTCAGGATCGGCTTCTGAAGCCGAAACCGAAGACCCTCGGCATGTCGCGTGTCATGATCCGCCCGTCAATGGGCACTCATTTCACTCCCGTCACCTCCGACGTGCGCGACTTCGCGCCGGAGAATTCCTACGAAGAGATGGTTCTCGCAGGCATGGAGAAGCAGGGCCTCCGCGCCGGTCTCTACCTCTTCGGAGAGACCGTTGCAACGGCGCCCGCAGAGGCCTTTCTGTTTCGCGCGATGAAGGGGCCCGGTATCATTACCGCTGGCACGCCGCGCGCCGGACTCCCCACCTGGCAGGCCATGTACCCCTTCGCGAAGGAGGCGATGGGCCGGTTCGCCGCGGGAGAGGGAGGCTACCAGAAAACGCTGGATGGCTGGACGCTCGCGATGCGCCCGGCCATCGCTTCGGATGCGCGTTGCGCGCACTGCCACCAGGCGAAACAGGGACAGGCAATTGGCGGAGTGATCTACGCGTTCCGCTCAGCCGCGCCATAGGCAGTGGACGTGTTTGTTGGTGACGGCGAATAAATTGCCGGCAGCGTCGAACGAGGGCGCGGCAAGAATCGTCTCTCCGGAGAAGGTCTGCATAACCGCCACCTGCCCTTTATTCGTCAGCCTTAGAATGCGGGACCCGGTCGCGATCAACAACCGGTCGTCGCCCGTGATGGCCCCGCCCGCAATGCGGTCCGGTGTCTCGTATTGCCACGCAATCCGGCCGGCATCGTCGATGGCGACTACGCGGCGCGGTCCTAAAATGTAGGCCGTGTTGTCGAGTCCGATCAGCGGCGGTGACGGCAGGTACGGCGGCCCGTCGGGGAGCGCCACCGAAACCGATTGGCCGCTGATCGTCAGGAACAGTGCTTCGGTGTTCCGCGTCAGGATCATCCGCGCCGTACCGTCGACGCTGAGCCCTCCGCCTCGATAGTCGCCCTGCAGCGTACGCTTGGTCTGCAAGTCGAGGTCGAGAATCTCAATGCGCTCCGCGAACGCCACGATCAAAAAGTCGTTGTGCAACGCGATGCGCAGGCCCCCTGCACCGGGCTCGATACGCAGCCCCCGGCGTTGAAACACGCTCTCGCGGAGCGCTACCGTTTCGATTGTCGCCATCTGTCCTCCGCCGATTTGCGCGGTCAAGCTCGCCGCGATCAGAGTATCGGCGTGGCGGTGAAGGAAGATCCGCTGCGCGTGCGCTCCGCCCACAAGCGGTACGGTAAATCCGGCGGCGTGCGCGTGCGTGGGAATTGCCGTGAAATGATTTTCCTCGTCCGTCGTGTAGACCAGCTCCCGGCCGGTGTCCCAAGCCGCGTCGCCGCTCGGTCTGCGCCGCCGGTCGACCAGTTCGCTTCGCTCATAACGCAGCCACGCAAAATCGGCGTTGACGAAGGCGTCGAAGCCGTTGCCCAGCAGAAACACGGGCTGCGCATCGGGCGGGGAAACCGCGCGCCATTTGGTGTGCCACTCGTGCGTTCCGGCGGCGGTGTCGTAGCGGCCGTTGTTCGAGGCGTTGGAGTGAGCGCGGAGGATGGCCACGTGACCAATGTATCGCGTGATAGACTCGGGGCACTGGACGGTATCGCCGTCCGATCTACTCAGGGAAGGATTTCATGCTTCAGAAACTCGTGACAACGGCTTTGGCCTTCGGCATGGTCTATGCGCAAGGTGAACGTGGAACGTTGAATGGAACGGTGTTAGATCCGTCTGGTGCGGCCGTGGCGGGCGCGCAGGTGAAGGTTCTCAATCCGGCGACGGGCGTTGAGTTGAACGCCGTAACGACTGAGGCGGGCGTTTGGCGCGCGCCCTATATGGCCTCCGGCACCTATCGCGTCACCGCCTCGGCGCCTGGTTTTAAGAACGCGGTTCGCGACAACATCATTCTCGCCGTCGCGCAAACTCTCACTGTCGATTTCAAACTCGAAGTCGGCAACGTCAGCGATTCGATCACCATTTCCAGCGATCCGCCGCTCCTCGAAACCGGTACAGCGGAAATCGGCAGCTACGTGACCAAGAAGGAGTTCGACGCCTGGCCCATCGCCGTTGGCGGTGGACGCCGGCAGATTCAGCAGTTCATCTTCACCTCGCTGCCCGGCACCGTCGGTGGCACCTGGCAGGGTTCCATCAACGGCGGCCAGAACTACTCTCACGAGATTCTGATCGACGGTATCTCCGTTGGCCGCATGGATCTCGCTGGAGGCGCGAACTCCGA
>Ga0194119_10013384_pt1 | contig 10220 bp, 9 predicted proteins | sample TA2MahC100mmetaG_FD_148620 | JGI IMG/M metagenome (GOLD analysis project Ga0194119, IMG submission 148620) | Freshwater microbial communities from Lake Tanganyika, Tanzania - TA2015018 Mahale Deep Cast 100m | ecosystem: Environmental > Aquatic > Freshwater > Lake | place: Tanzania: Lake... | reverse complement strand
CAGCACCCGGTAGCGAGGGGCCGAACCGCCGCGGCTGGCGACCACGCCGTACTGCGCGTTTGACTCCGCCTGAGTGAGAACCAGTTGAGGGGCGTTGCGATAGTAATCGGAAACCGTCCCGCCCAGTGGGGTGAAATAGCCCGGATCACCGCCCATGCCCCCGTGTGCTGTATCGAGGTCAACAGGGGGGGGAAGCGGGGAATTTCCACAGTATCGAACGAAAAGCGCGAACCAGACCAGGAGCGGTTCTTTCGGCGGGTGTGGATTCCGGCGGCCACATTCGGCATTGCCACGTCGATGTCAACCAGCGAGCGATTGACGGTGTCATAGAGGCCAATGAAAGGCACGGCCACCGGCGCGCGCAGACGGCTCAGCGACACGCGGACTGCGTCCCGGAGCGATACGATGCCGGGGTCGTTCAGCCTGTTGGCCACTTTGATCGCCGCAACGCAGCCCCGGCTGTGGCCCACCAGGCAAATCTTGACGTCCGACTGGGCACACCCGGTTTCCCTCACCAACCGGTCCGTCTGACTCACAACAAACTCGAAGACCTCGTCGATGATCCCGCTCAGATCCGTCGCGAACGTGCCCGGTCCGTGCCAATAGCGCTTGGCGTCATCCGTCGAGCTCACGCCCCTGGAGATGTCGCCCGAGCCGCCGGCCACCACGTCCGCAATGAAGCGAAAGACATGGCTATTCCGGCCATCGGTGCGCCGCCACTCGCGGGAACCGGTGCCATTTACTCCAGCAACCACGTACTTGGTTGGCATTATGCCTCCTACTTACCTATTCGCCCAACGTCAAGGGCCCGGTATGCGGAACGAAGGAGTGTGTCAGCGACACTTCGCAGCGGCAGCAATCGCTACAGCACAGGCAGCGGCTACACAAGTGATTCGGGCAGGAATCCTTGGTACAGGTATGGCAGATGTCGGCGGATGGATCTTCGCAGATGCTGCAGCGGAACCGCAACGGGTTGGTGGCTGCCTGGCTGCCGCCGGCTGGGGGCTGCGGCAGGGGAGGAACGGAAGGGTTCATGCTACTTCTTGGGGCCTTGGGGAGCGGATACCGCGGCGGGCGGGGGCGGAGCCTTGCGGACGGGCGTGGGCGATGCGTTGAGGGCGGCGGCGCGGCAGTTCTGAGCCTCATCGCTTGACGCACGCAGTTCTTCCTGCTTGGTGGCCACCAACTCCACCAGATAGTTGCGGAGACGAGACCGGTGGACCGAGTTATCGGAGATGGCGGCCTGGATCAGATCGGCCAGCGCCGGATTCTGGTACCGCCGCGTGCCTTGGCTGAGCGACTCGAGCTGTTGCTCCAGCGCTTCCAACCGCAGGTACGCTTCGAGGGCGAGCGTCATCTTCTCAGGTTCCTTAGCCAACGCCCCGGCCGAACGCGCCAGATATTCCACCTGAGACTTAGTTTCCTGATGCTGCTGACGGTACCCTTCAATGCCCCAATCCTGGGGCTTCACCTGATCGAGGATGGGCGCAAGGCGGCTTGTTTGCGCCACCAGCGCATCCAGTTGCTTGCGCAACTCCCACCCAGGCGTGACGCCCGGCGCCAAAGCGGTGCCGGTAGCGCTCTGCGCGTAAAGCCCGGAGGAGGCGGCTGCCATCAGGATTGTCGCTACCCACTTCATCGCCACTCACAGTGTCTCATGGCTGGCGCCCCGCTATTTGGATGCGGAGGCATCGGCGGAGAGCGTGGGTTTGGGCATGGGCTTGCCATCGCCGTAGGTTGCCACCAGGTAGGCCATCAGCGCTTCGCGGTCTTTGATGTCAGACCCCCAGCGCACCATCTTGTCGAGTTCGCGCTCCCAGCCGGTTTTCGAAAGCCGCTGGGAACCGATGATGGTCAAGCTGTGGCAGCCTACACAGCGTTTTTCCTCCGCCTTGCCGCGCTCAATGAGAGCTGCGTCGGCGGCGCCAAGCAGACTCGAGGCCGAGGCGACAGCAGCGGCGAGCACAATCAAACGTCGCATGAGTTATCCCTCCACCAGCACGCCGACACGGTCGACGGCGTTCCACAGATAGCCGCTCGGATTCCAGGCTGGTTCGATGGGTTGTGTGCGGCCTGCGGTGTCCGTCGCGCGGCAGCAGAGCGTGTAGTAGCCCGGTTTGGCGGGCCGCCACTCCGACTTCCAGATGCGCCAGGAGAACTCGCGGCCTTGCGCCGACAGCGAGGCGGTTTTCCAGGTGGCGCCGCCATCGGTGGACACATCCACGCGCGCCACGTTGTGTTCGCCGGCCCATGCCGGACCGGTGAGCGTGACGGGCGTGCCGAGCTGCACCTTGGTTTGATCGGCCGGTCGCGCAAAAAAGCTCTTCACAGCCATGCCTTCCAGCACGTCTAGATCCTCAGGCTTGGCGGCGGAGCCGGGCGCAACGGGATTCTTCGGATACCGGTAGGCAGGATTCATGTAGAAGCCCGTGTGCATCTTGTCGGCGAGTTCAATGCGCGAAACCCACTTCACCCAACTCGCGCCGTCCCAGCCCGGCACCACCAGGCGCACCGGGCCGCCGTGGAGATCCGGGAGCGGCACGCCGTTCATGTCGAGCGCGAGGATGGTGGACGGGTGCTGGAGTTTGCGCATGGGGATGGAGCGGATGAAGTCCGGCGTCTTGCCCACGCCCACGTCAAGGCCGTCAAAGTCGGCGAACTGCGCTTTCGTCGAAGCACGCGCCTTCGCGAGAATGTCGGCGAGGCGCGGCCCGCGCCACTCCGCGTTGCCGATCGCGCCCTTGGTCCACTGCAGGCCCGGCATTTTGGGGCGGAAATAGCTACGGCCGTTACCAGCGCATTCCAGCACGGCAGGGACGCTCACTTGCGGCAGCTTGCGCAGGTCGGCAATCGAGAGCGATAGCTTGTTGGCGGCGAGCCCGCCCACTTCCACCTTGTGTGTTTCGGCGCTGGTGCGCGGGCGCGGCAAATGCTGTCGCACAAAAAACGCATCGTTCGGTGTGATCCAGGTGGACAGGTATTCGGGGAGTGACTCGAGGTCTTCCGGGAAGTCGTTATGCACGATCATCGGCCGATTGCCGGAAAAGCGAAACTCCTGTGCGGGGGCAGCCGCCGCAACCGCCGAAGCAGCACTGAGGAACAGACGTCGGTTCACCGCTCCAGCTTATCGCACCGTCCGCCTTTGGCCAACCCACCGGCCCCCCATTGCAAGCCGGAACCGAACATGATATCTCTATGGATCTTACCCAAGTCGGCTTTGCTTCGCGTCGCCCTAGGAATGGCGGCGGTCTCTCGATTTCAGGAGGTCTGGCTATGCAGTTCTTTTCTCGCGTCGCTCTGGCGATGCTATCGATCACGGGCCTGATGTGGGCCCAGGACTACCGCGCCCGTTTACAGGGAACGGTCACCGATGCATCGCAAGCCGCCGTCGCCGGCGCGAAGGTGACGCTCCGCAATCAAGGCACGGGCATTGAAGTGACGCGCGAGTCCATGCCCAACGGCCACTACATTTTCGATTCGGTAGAGCCGGGGACGTACACCGTCACCACCGAGTTTGCGGGTTTTGCCCAGTCTGCCAAGGAGAACATCCTCGTGCAGACGCGCGCGGACGTGACGGTGGACTTCAGCTTGAAGCCCGGCGCCGTGGTGGAGTCGATCGACGTCACCACCACTGCCGTGCAACTGCAGTTCAACACCTCAACCCGCGAATTAACGATCGACCGCAAGCAACTCACCGATCTGCCGGTGAAGGCCCGCAACCCGTTTACGCTGGCGCTGCTCGATCCCGCGGTCGTTAACCGCTACATCGGGTTTGACCGCAATCCCTACTTCATGTGGTCATCGTCTTCCATTGACGTGGGCGGCAACACCTCGCGCAAGAACGACCTGCTGCTGGACGGCGCGCCCGTGCAAGTAGGCCCCAAAGGCTCCTACGCTCCGCCGATGGACGCCGTGCAAGAGTTCAGCGTGCAGCAGAACTCGGTGGACGCCGAGTTCGGCCACTCCGCCGGCGGCATCATGAGCGTGTCGATGAAGTCCGGCACCAACGAGATTCACGGCACCGCTTCCTACTTCGGGCGCAACCCGATCTTCAACGCGGTGTCAAATCCCACGGCCCGCCGCCCCAACCTCATCCGCAACCACATCTACGGCGGCACGGTGGGCATGCCCATCAAGAAGAACAAGCTGTTCACGTTTAATACGTTCGAAGGTTGGCGCACGAAAGAGCCGCTGAACGCCGTGCGCACGATGCCCACGGACCTGGAGCGTGCGGGCAACTTCTCGCAGTCGCGCAACAACCGCGGCGGGCTGCGCACCATCTTCGATCCCCAAACCACGCAGCTCATCAACAACGGCGCGGCCGCGCAGCGCATGCCGTTCCCGAACAACATCATTCCCACGGCCCGTATTGACCGTACGGCGGCGCGGATCATGCAGGACGTGTGGCAGCCCAACAATCCGGGCGATGACATCACCGGTGTGAACAACTTCCGGCTCGGTTACTTCTGGTTCGTCAACAACTGGAACTACTCCAACCGCACGGACTACAACATCTCCGACAAGCTGAAGATCTTCGGGCGATACTCGCAGTTCAAAACCACGCTCGATCAGATCAACTACACACCTAACAACTCAGCCGCCATGCCCAACGACAACGGCGGCGTGATGAACTCGCGCAGCATCGCCGGTGAGGCTGTGTACACGCTCAGCCCCGCCACCGTGGTGAACTTCCGCGGCAGCTTCGTCGAGTTTCAAGACAACTACCGTGCGCCGGAACAGGCCGTGGGCCTGAAGGGCCTCGAAACGTTCTGGCCCAACAATCCGTGGTATGCCAACTACGCAGGCGCGCAGCCGGCCATCTACTACCCCGGCGTGTTCATCAGCACGTTGGGCGGCACCTCGCAATATGGCCGGGCCGGCTACTGGTTCCAGGAACCGTCGTCGTTGAATTTTTCCGGCAAGATCTCGCGCTTTCAAGGCAAGCACTACCTGAAGGCGGGCACAGACCACCGCCGGCACCAGGCCCATGGCAACGGATTCAACTTCATGAACTTCCGCTTTAGCCAGCAGCCGACGTCCAGCACTCACCTGGTGAACGACCCGCTGAGCGGCGACGGCCACGCCACCTTCCTGTTGGGCGTACTGGATCAGGACTCGTCAGTGTCCAGCCAGCCCGTGCAGCATCTGTTCCTCAACTACTACTCGCTCTTCCTGCACGATGACATCCGGCTCACCCGCAACATCGTGATCAACGCCGGCATCCGTTGGGAGTACGAAAGCGGCCCGGTGGACAGCGAGGATCGCCTCTCGCGGTTCCTCGATCTCAGCAAACCCAATCCGGTGCTGCAGGCCAACCCGCCGCAGTTTCCCGCCGAAGTGTCTGGCCTCGCTCGGCCGAACTTCAACGGACAGTGGGTTTTCGCCGACGAGAAAAACCGCAACTGGTTTACGCCCAACAAATTTGTGCTTCTCCCGCGTCTCGGCACAGCCATCCGCGTGAACGACCGCACTGCCGTCAACATCGGCTGGGGCCGCTACATGGTGCCGCCGCAGACCACGGTGGGCACCATCAGCCGCATCAACAACTACGACGGTTTCAGCCAGACCACTACGGGACAACCGCAGGTGAACGGCATTCCGCAAACCCAGTTCAATGCCCCCTTCCCGGCGGGCCGCAATCCGCTGATACCAGTAGTGGGCCGGGGCTTCGGCGTCAACACGAACCTGGGCGGCAATACGCGGTTTGCTTATCAGGACTACCAACCCGGCATCAACGACCGCATCAATTTCTCGCTGCAACGCCAATTGCCGGGCAACTTCAAGAGCGACATCACCTACTTCATCAACATCGGCCGTAACTTCGAGTACCTGCGCGATCTGAACCAGATCGACCCGCAGTACCGTTTTGGCGCGCAGGCTGCCGCGTTGAGCCCGGCGGTCCGCAATCCGTTCTTCAACTACGGTACGCCGAGCACGTTCCCTGGCCAGTTGCGCAGCCAGGCGAACGTTTCGCGCGTCAGTCTGCTGCGGCCATATCCGCAATACACCTCGATCCTGCAGGAGTGGACGCCCGGCATCAAGAATCGCTACCAGGCACTGCAGATGCGGCTCCAACGCGCCTATAGCAATGGCATCAGTGTGCTGTTGGCCTACAACTATAACCGTGAACGGAACACGTTTTTCTTTAACGAAATCGACCAGTTCAACGACAGGTTCACCTGGCTCAATTCAGACAACCCGCGCCACCGGCTCACGATCTCCGGCACCTACGACCTGCCGTTCGGCAAAGGACGTAAGTTCGGCTCGGACATTCACCCCGTACTGAACGCCGTCGTCGGCGGTTGGTCTTCGAGCAATATCTTCTACCTCCGTTCGGGTGCGTTCCTGCGCTTCCCCGCGGCGCTGGTGGAAGGCGATCCGAAGATCTCCAATCCCGGACCCGGCGCGTGGCTGAATCAGGCCGCGTTCAAGCCGCTGCCCGCCTTCACGGCGCGCCCGAATCCGTTGCAGTATGAGGGCATCACTGGCCCTGGCTACTGGCTGCTGGACTCCACGCTGGCCAAGGAATTCAAGCTCACCGAATCGAAGAAGCTCGAGTTGAAAATGGAGTCCTACAACTTGACCAACAGCTTCTGGTGGGGCGACCCGACGATGTCGGCGGCGGCGCTCGGCACCTCGCAGTTCGGCCGCAGCTTCATTCAGAACCGGGAGACCCGCGGACGAGAGTTCCAATACAGCATCAAGCTGATTTTCTAAACAAACGAACGGCGTCCTTCGTCTACCATGGGGACAGGCTACGGCCTGTCCCCATTTCTCGTCTTGCAGAGGAGGAGTTTCTCATGGCTATGACGACCACGCCCAACATCGAAGGCAAGCGGATTGTGAAGTACTGCGGTATTGTCACCGGCGAAGCCATTCTGGGCGCCAACGTGTTTAAAGACCTGTTTGCCGGCGTGCGCAACATCATTGGCGGACGCTCGGCGACGCATGAAAGGGAGCTGCAGAAGGCGCGCGGCATCGCCATGCAGGAGATTCAGGAGCGCGCGGCGCTGCTCGGCGCCAACGCCGTCGTGGGTATTGATCTTGACTACGAAGTACTGGGTGCGGGCAACGGCATGCTGATGGTGTCGGCGAGCGGCACGGCGGTGGTGACGCAGTAGAGCGCACGAGCCGGAATTCGCGCTGCCCGCAGGCGTTTTGATATTCTTGACGTCTACCATGAAGCGCAGACAGTTCGTTGCCGGCGCGGCCACGGCCTCTTCCGCCGCCTTGGCGGCCGCCGCCCAGCCAAGCACAGCCGCTCTTCCGAAGAATCACCCGGGGCGCGACTACAAGCCCGGCAAGGCCGTGATGCGCCTGGGCTGCCAGAGCGGCCCGATGACCGATGAGCGCTTGAACTACTTCAAGCGCCACGGCGTGGACCACATCAACGGCTATCCGGAACAACTCCCCGGCGGCGGCTTCAATCTCGAGTCGATGAAGCGGCTGGTGGAGATGTGCGGCAAGCACGGGCTGACGCTGGACATGATCCAGTTCCCGCTGCCCTCGTCCTACATCGCCAAGGCGCAGATGCCCAGCATCATGATGGGCAAGCCTGAGCGTGACCGCGATATCGACACCTGCTGCCAGATCGTTCGCAACGCAGCCGCGGCGGGCATTCCGGCGCTGAAGTACAACATGACGATCCTAGGCGTGCTGTCCACCGAGCCCACGCTCGGGCGCGGCGGCATCAAGCAGCGCGCGTGGGACCTCGCCAAAGCGAAGCAGGATCCGCCGCTCACCGAAGCCGGCGCGGCGCCCGCCGAAGTGATGTGGGAACGCATTACGTATTTCCTCAAGCGTGTGGTGCCGGTGGCCAATGAATACAAGGTGCGTCTGGCTTGCCATCCGCACGATCCGGGCGTGCCAAAGTCTGGCTTCCGCGGCGTGGACCGCGTGCTCGGTACGGTGGATGGGCTGAAGAAGTTCGTCTCCATCGAAGAGAGCCCCTATCATGGTCTGAACTTCTGCCAGGGCACGGTGAGCGAGATGCTGCAGGATCCGAACAAAGAGATCCACGACGTGATCCGCTATTTCGGCAAGAGGCAGAAGATCTTCAACGTACATTTCCGCAACATCCGCGGCAAGCGCGACAAGTTCGTGGAGACCTATCCGGACGAAGGCGATGTTGATTTCTTCAAGGCCATGATGGTCTACAGGGAAGTGGGCTACCCGTACATGATGATGCCGGACCACATGCCGCGGCATGAAGGCGACCCGGGTACGCGCGAGGCCTTTGCGTGGGCGTACGGCTACATCAAGGCGCTGATCCAAGTCGCGCAGCGGTCGGCGTAGCGCAATGGGTTGGTTCGATCACTGGCGCAAGCAGCCAGAGGCCAAGCCGGAAGCGCAGCCCTCTGCTACTCCCGCCGGACGTGAGGCGCCAGACGCCGAGTTGGAACGGCTGGCGTTGCAGGAGCGCGTGGTTGTGTTCAAGCACAGCCGCTCCTGTCCGGTAAGCTGGCGGGCCGACGCGGAGGTACAGCAGTTTTCGCGCCTCCATCCGGAAGTTCCGGTCTTTAAACTGGTTGTTCAGCAGCAGCGTGAACTTTCACGGCGTATCGCTGACTGGACCGGCATTGAGCACGCCTCGCCGCAAGTGATCGTCCTCCGGCGTGGCGTGGTGACCTCCTCGGAATCTCACGAAGGCGTCACCGTCGAGTACTTGCAGCAGTCCACCGCCATGGCGTAGCGCCTCTGGGGTGGCGGCGAAAGCTACGCTGCCACCTCGGTCTTCCCCGTAATCAGCTTGTTCGGGTTCATCCGCAGTACGCCGCTCTTTTCGAGCTGGTCCACGCCGGCAATGGTAATGGAATAGCGGTTACTGTCGGACCGCGCCACCCAGTTGTTCTCCTTCAGATACCAGAAGGTGAACTCCAGGTGTTCGCGCGGTACGGCCAGCAGATCCTCCAGTTCCTGCATCGCCATGCCGGGGTCTCGCGGGCTGGTCACACGCTTGCGGTAAAGCAGCGCCAGCACACCCGAACGCTTGGCGGGTTCAGCGTCGAACTCGTCAATAGCCGTGTTTTGGTCGAAGATGCGCCACAGCACACGCTGCACGTCCAGGTGCGTGGCGTCGTAGGCCGCCCGCTGCTCAGGGTCACTCAGTACGCGATAAGCCTCTAGCACCTGGCGGAAGCGCTCCGCGTTGCCGGAGTCTGTATTGTCGGGGTGATAGCGCTGGGCCAGCATGCGAGAGACGCGATGGACTGTGTCAAGATCCGCATTGTGTCGGCCAGTTGCAGAGTTTCGTAGTAATCCGGAAGTGCGCCGGCGTCGGACGATGCCTTTGCGCCGCCAGCCTTGCCATGCTGCTGCCGCGATTCGCTGGCCATCGCCTGCACGGGCTCCAGAAATTGCACGCCCGCGCGGTGCGCCCTGAGGCTCCGCAACCGGCACCATGTGATCCGCCCACGCACACGATGCGAACCCATCGGCCCCACCTGGCCGGTGAGCGTGGCCAGGATGCCGGTTTCAATGGGTTGGTCCGGCTCCAGACAGCAACCGTCTTCGCTCAACTCCACCAACCGGCCGGGCACCACCACCGTGATCCCGTTGGCCGAGAGATAGGTGAGCTTGGTGCCGCCGGCGCCTGGGGTTTCCTTGTAATTGCGCACCCTCTTGCGCCGCTCGCCCGCAAACTCCCGCACTGCCATAGGCTTCCACTCTCTCCCTTCGATAATCATCGGCCAGGAGGCGCGGGGAATCTATGGAGCAATGGTCACGAATTCACCCCAAAGGGAGATCAGTAGAACGCCTTAAATTAACTCCGCGCATTCGGCGTCCGTGTAGGGCAGGCTTGAGACGTTCACCGTTTCTTACCGGCGCGCGGCGGCTGCCTTGCGAGGCGCTGGCATGGTGGCGGCAGCGAGGAACAGGTCGCGAGTTTCGTCGTTGCGGCTGGCGTGAACGCCCAGGCGATTGCATTCGGCTGCGCACACTTTCCAATCGCCGCGATCCGCCGCGCGGCACAACTTGGGAAAAGCCTTCGTGAGTCCGGTGGGGCCGAGGTTGAAGATCATGTCGAGCAGCGCGAGGTGCGCGGGGGCAGGAAAGGTGTCCAAGGCCAGAAAGCGTGTGCGCAGGATCGCCGCAAAACCGTCTAGTGCTTAGTTGCATAAAGTAATAAGAGTATTTCGCAGCTGGCTTCCCTTGACCTCACGTTTGCGCCAGTGAAAAGGCTTGGGGTGTTCATTGGTCTTTGCGACGAATGCTTTGAT
>Ga0194119_10013381_pt1 | contig 10221 bp, 7 predicted proteins | sample TA2MahC100mmetaG_FD_148620 | JGI IMG/M metagenome (GOLD analysis project Ga0194119, IMG submission 148620) | Freshwater microbial communities from Lake Tanganyika, Tanzania - TA2015018 Mahale Deep Cast 100m | ecosystem: Environmental > Aquatic > Freshwater > Lake | place: Tanzania: Lake... | reverse complement strand
ACCTTATCTGGTTTATCAATTCCAACAAAAACATATGGCGATAGTCCGTTTACAATTACTCCGCCTACATCAAATAGTAACGGCTCATTTAGTTACTCAAGTTCAAATACTTCAGTAGCTACTATTTCTGGAAATACCATAACAATTGTGGGTGCTGGAACTACAACCATTACTGCGACTCAATCCGCAACAACAACTTACAATTCTGGAACAATAACTACAACATTTCAAGTAGACAAAGCAAATCTGTCACTATCTGGTTTTTCCATTCCAACAAAAACAATTGGTAATAGTCCTTTTGTAATTACTCCACCTACATCAAATAGTAGCGGCTCATTTAGTTACTCAAGTTCAAATACTTCAGTAGCTACTATTTCTGGAGATACTATAACTATTATTGGTCTTGGAACTACAACTATTACAGCAACTCAAGCCGCAACCACAAATTACAATTCTGGAACAATAACTACAACATTTCAAGTAGACAAAGCAAATCCGTCACTATCTGATTTTCTAATTCCAACAAAAACAATTGGTAATAGTCCTTTTACAATTACTCCACCTACATCAAATAGTAGTGGCTCATTTAGTTACTCAAGTTCAAATAGTTCAGTAGCGGATGTTTCTGGAAATACCATAACAATTGTGGGTGCTGGAACTACAACCATTAGTGCGACTCAAGCAGCAACAGCAAATTACAATTCTGGAACAATAGCATCATCATTTCAAGTATCCAAGCTAACTCCATCCATATCTAGTTTTTCAATTCCAAGAAAAACAACTGGTAATAGTCCTTTTACAATTACTCCACCTACATCAAATAGCAGCGGCTCATTTAGTTACACAAGTTCAAATAGTTCAGTAGCGGATATTTCTGGAAATACGATAACAATTATTGGTGTTGGAACTACAATTATTACAGCAACTCAAGCAGAAACAACCGATTATTCTTCTGGAACAATGTCTACAACATTTCAAGTAGAGGGAGTATCATTGGATATTTACTTGCCTTTATTTTCACTTACAATAACTTCGAATACCGCAACAATTTATCCTGAAACTTACGCACCATTAACAGGTGACGCCACATCAGATGTTAATATATCAACAACATTAATGCAGAATTTATTTAAATTCCAATCTGATAGTATAGACATAAATGATGTTTCAATTAACATAGTTGATGTTTCACTTAATGATATTAAATACAAAATTGTATATTCGTCTGCTAATCCTATTTTACCCCTTGGTATTGATTTTGATACCTCTTCTAATATTACCGCTGGTGCTATTACTAACAAACTAGGATTAAATAAAAATCTTACATACGATTATCTGAGATTTTTGGCGCAATCGTTGTTTGGTACATACTTGGGCGTTTCTCTGTTCTTAAATGAAGAATCTATACGTACATCACTAAATTTGAAATTAAAAACGGCATTAGATAACTTACTAACAACAGCAAATGAAATTGAAATGAATAATGCTGACAGTGTTATAATGAGAAACATTTTATTACAAATATTACATGATGACCCGGCAAGAGTCGCCAACATTACTACTCTTGAAGTAGGTCTGGACCCTATTACAAATAAAATGTGGTATAAGATACCTTTTCAAGCTGGAGATAAAATATATTTTACTATTACCATTCAACCAGCTTCTAATCAATCCGCAGTAACAACTGGAGCAACAGTCAATAACAGAGTTTATTTAATTAGAGGAACACTCGTATAATCTTTACCCAAATTCGCATATACTCATTCGCATATTCGTCAAAATAAATTTATTAATATCCTTCTTCTTTTTGATTTTAGAGAAAAATATCTGAGATTCATGAATACCTTGTAATAATGTATTTGATTTATAATTTTTCTCTATAAATTTGCAAAACTCTTTTTGGTTACCTGTCGTTTTCTTGAAATCTAATAATGAGAGATTATTTGTTTTAGACCAACTTAAAAAACCTTGATAGTTATTCATCAATACAGTTTTAATTATATAATAAGCAAGAACATTTGTATTTTCCTTATATAAATTCTCTCTAAGTATTACCGATTGTTTTGAGTTTGAATATAAGTCTTTGTATTGTAAACCCATAAAGTCAAGAGTTTTAACTAATTGAAACATACTATATATTCTTTCAAAGTTAATGTAGAAATCACAGTTAGAGAGAAAATCATTAATATCATTATTTGTTGTAGCATAATAACCGCAAAATACAGCGTTTATTATTTCAGCCCAAAACTCTGTGTATGCTTCATATGCGTTTATATTTGATTTTACCTTATAAATATTCATTACACATTCGTGGGTTATATCATTATTCATCATGGAAAAATCTAACCCGAAATTGTGGAAGGTTTCGTGTATAAATACTTTCAACCATTCTTCCTTTCTAAAAATTATAATTTCAGAATCACTAGAGCATGTCGTAGTAAAGGCTGTATTTACATTCGTTTCATCCAATATATAAATATTTGATGTTGGTAGGTTTTTTTTTAGAGAAGTAAAATAAAAATAAATACTTAAATTCACAGAACAACGTTTAGACGAATACATGTTTAATATATATAACCATGTAGCAATTGTGTGTATATATTTGTTATATTGTTCGATTTCTAACATAATATTGTCATTTTCAACAATAAAATACACTTTAATATCCCTGTCATAGAGAGAAAAATAGAAACATATTTCCGACATGATTACTTCATCTATATGATTTCTTACTATTTCTGGAAAACTTCTAGTATTGAAATTTTTTGGTTTTGTTATTTGTGTAGCACTTTGTATTTTTTTTATTGTATATCTGTATTTAATTTGTTTTTTAACATAATAATTTGCTTCTTGAATCTCATTATATAACTCTCTTAAAATAGACTTTGTTTTGTTTGTTTGTTTAATATAATTTAGATATTTATTTTTTGAAAAAAATAGAATTAATTCCTTGCTTTGTTTTGATAGTTCCATTCCTATATAATATTAGTATTTATTTTTATATGAATTTAATAGCAAATAATTTTAATAGCAAATAATTAGAGTAAAAACTTAGTAATATATATATGGATAATACAATAATTATTATTTTAGGAATTATTCTGCTTTGTCTTGTAATCTTAAATTATGTTACTACGATTCAATATTCAGCTATTAAACTACGAGCAAAAACTACAGAAACCGCGTTTGGCTATTGTCCGGATGGTGTAAACTCTAAAATAAACTATTACGGTACAAATTGTCCGACTTATAAACCATGAATTGGTTATTATCGACCCATGTAAGCTCAATATGAAAGACAATAGTCTGACTCGAAAGTATATAAATCAATTTATAATTATATAATCTGAATGAATTATATAATCTGAATGAATTATATAATCTGAATCAAAAACAAAGATAGTTTATGTCAATAATGTAATAATATTTATATATTTAATATTATATATCTAAATGTTAAATAATTTTTTTAATAATCAATTTAACCATAAGGTAAATGAAACAAATCGGATTCATAAATTAGCTAAAAAGGTTGACAATTATGAAAATAAAAAAAAATATTTATTGAAAAATTATGATAGTAGTCAATTACAAAAAAAAATAAATGATATTGAAAAATTAAACGATTTTAAAAATATCGATAATGTGCTATTAGTAAAGAGTAATAATCCTATGTATAAAAAAACAAATTTAGATTTTTTAGAAAATGTAAAAAATAATAATATTAATCAACATATTAAAAATGAAATAATTGATATTGATGACAGTAAATTTCAATGGGAGTTCTTAGAAAATGTTAAAAAATATGGAGAAAGTAATCAAATCAACAACCATATTACATGTATAAATTTGGTATATCAGTATAATTATTTAAATAATGAACCAGTAACTGGGTTTGGTGATTTTATTCGTTCTTGTTTTTTTATAATACAATTTTCAGAAAATTACAATACCAAAGTTGATTTTCATATCAACGAACATCCAATTAAAAATTACTTGACATATTTCGAAAATAAATTATCTTTACAAAATATGATATCAAAATATATCCCTTTTTTAAAAATAAATAATTACATCTATAAAAAATATAAAAATATTATAACATATAAATATAAAGATATTGATACAATTTTAATTAATTGTATTAATTCTTTACACCTTTATAGTGGAAATGTATATATATATTTAATTAATCACCCGGACGAGGATTTAATAACAAGCGACCATAAAAAAATGCTGGCTGAAATTTTAAAACCAAACGACCATTTAAATAATAAAATAACACATGCTATGAATTGTCTAAAATTAAACACAAAAAAGTTTAAAGTCATACATTTAAGATTTGAGGATGATGACTGTCATAAAAATATTATTAATAGAACAGCTTATATATTATATATTATAAGATTATTTATTTTAAACAAAGATAATAATAATCATGATAATTATGATAATGATGATATATTTTTAATATCAAACAAAAACTTTATGAAATCACGATTAATTCAACTAATGCCTAATATAAAAACAATTATACATAATACAACACATATAGCTTGTAGAGAAACTAATGATGATGAGAATATAATTAATACGCTAAAAGAATTTTATATAATGTCAAAAGCAAATTATATATATAGTTTTTCTGTTTACAGACATGGAAGTGGGTTTAGTAAATGGTGTGCTGTAACTTATGATATACCATATGTTTGTTTTTTTTTAGAATAATTATTCTATATTACAATAATAATTATTCTAGTAATATTTATTCTATACGCCAATTACATTTCACTTTTTCTAATTTTATCACGAATTATCATCAAACTATCAAATACTTCTGGTTCAGCACTCCTAATATAGTGCGTTAATTTAGCGTCTCCTGTAGCTAACAATAAATCTTTTAAATCTTCATTTTGAGTAAACTTAGCATATTGAGCTGCGTATATTTCTCTCTTTTCTCTTTTCCCAAAAAAGTCAGAATCAGTAGTTACTTCAACTGGTCTCAAAAGTTCACCTTTTAACTTACCGGTTTTCCCCCCAGCAGCCTTTGCCATAGCCGGATCTTTTGATAAATCTGTTCCAGAATCTAGAGAGAAACTTAAATAAAAATCAGGATGAGTTTTCTTGAACTTAGAACCTTGATAATAATGTTCTACAGAAGCCCATTTATGATTATCTAATGTAAATGGTTGTATCCAAAAATTAGATAATTTTTTACGCCATTGAGGAATAGAAGCCAATGTAGAGTATTCGCGCAATCTGTCATTTGGAATTTTCTCTCCGCTGCCTTTTCCAGGAAGTGGTTTATCATGAGATTTTGAGTAAAACTGAAAGATAATATCATCGTTATATAAACCTCTCAATTTTGCTTCCGTCAAATCTTCATAGTGTTCTTCTTTAATAACATTTTTCTTTTGACTTGCCTTAAATTTTTGAAATTCAGGTATAATAGCAAACGGTCCTGCGTTCTTTTCTAGACATCTTTCATATACCATTCTCTTAATATCATAAGGTATTTCACTAAATTTAAAAATTAATTTTTTCTTATATCCTACGAGTTTGTAGTGGGAACCAGTATAGTCGACCATTATATAAAAGTCTGGTGTAAATCGTCCGCGTTGTTCTAAAACTTTATCATTTAATTGTCCGCATTGTAAAACATTTTTTTCATCTTTAGCCTTATAACTTTCGCTGGAGAGAAGAATAAATTTAATATTTAATATTCTCTCTAAAGTCGATATAGCCCAAGTATCAGCCCAAAAATCACAATGTCTTATGACTCGTTTAAATTGATCTAAATTCTCAACTCCTTTCATAAATTTAAATTCCTTTATGATAGAAGCAGCAACTTTCTTTTCCTCAACTAAACGGTCATGTTCTTTTTTAACTTCTTTTGCTTGTGCTAGAAGAGCTTTTTGGTCTTCTCTATTTATTATTTGAGTGAATCTTTGTTTATACAATAAATATTCATTTTCTAATTCTTTAATTTTATTGGTGTCTCTTATTAAAGAAGCATTATACATTTCATATTGTTCTTTATAATTGTCAAATATTTCTTGGGTAGCTTGTTCTGCTAATTTCTTGCGTAATTTAGAGACACTAGTTTGTTGGGCGATACTAGAAAAGGCATCTCTAATTGTAGAAAATAAACAGTCTCCTCCCCCTTCATTATCAACTATACTAAAATTTTTATTTTTCATGAATTTATCAATCCATGTATCAGTTGACGATTCGTGGTATTTTTCTCTAATATCTTTTGCTTGTTTTTGTGTTTCTTCAGATAGTAACGGTGGCACAGGCACTCCTTTGATTTGAACGAATATATCTTCGCGTTCAGGTGGAATATCATAATCAAGTACAACCTTTTCTTCTTCTAACCCTTCGCCTTCACCTTCACCTTCTCCTTCTAACCCTTCACCTTCTCCTTCTAACCCTTCTTCCCCTTTTTCTTCTTGTTCTAGTTTATGAAGAGGTACATCTGGTTTAAGTCTTGTTTTATTTAAAAATTCTTTCGTTACAAATGAGTAAATAAGAGGATCATTCATTTGTTCTATATCTAAGTTATTAGATTTATCCAGATATGACAAATAATCGGATGCTAGTATTTCATAAACACCAATTTGAATTACTTTATTATTATTTTTAACTAAATAAATTGGGAAATATAATATGTTTTTATCCTCATAAGTATTTTTAGAATTACCAACCGCAATAATGACATCAATATCTTTTATTTCTAATTGATATAAATTAGCCTCCATTTTTAAATCTCCAGAATCAACGCTTTTTAATTCAGGATAACTTACATCTCCGTCTAGTTTTGATAATACCATTATATAATTTATTAAAATATTTTATATTTTAGTTTCCTACAAATATAAAATAATATAAAATATAAAAATATAAAATATTTACCAAAGAATAAATTTTCTCATAAATTTATCGTTTTTAAGCTCATTCATATAAAACCACATATTCTGTCTTTGAAATACGATATCAGAATTTTTTGGATCAGATTCAAATGAAACTAAAAAATTTATAATCTGTTCTTTATTATATTTATTCGTTTTTACATCCTTCGCAAAACCATAATATTCACAAATTATTAAAAGCTGTTTAACGGTAAAATTCTCATTATAATTTAACATTTGTGGAATAAGCAAATCATCTGGCATTTCATTATTTTCAATTTCAGTCATAAAATCTTCAATATTGAAATTATATTCTTTATTATATTCTTTATTATTTTCAATTTCTTCAACACAATAAGAAATTGTTATATCTTTTTCATGACTTGACATTATATAAATATATATACAAATTTATTTAAATTATATTATATATTTATATGTATTCAATATCTTCATATTTTATTGTTTTCTCTGTAATATGATGATTATAATAATGTTTCTTATTTATTTCTATCAAATTATTAACATAATTCATATCTACCAAATCTGGATGAACGTACCAATCTTCATATGGTAAACCATGATTACATACGTCTTCAAATACACAAACATATCCTCTTTTTTTAAATATATCACGAGATTTTAATCGTGTATTATCAAAATTACTAGCATATATATCATGTTCAAATGTCACAGTAGCAAATTTATATGTATCAAATACTTCATTATCTAATTTTTCTAATGTTCTAATAGTAGAACCGTTATTTACTTCTAAATCAATTTGCAAGTAATCAAATGATAAAGGCATATTATTTATTTCAAATATATTTTTATAATCTATTTTAGTAGCATCATTTATTATATGAATACTATTTGGACGATGTAATTTATATGAATTTAAAAAAGAATCATTATATTCAACCATTATTCCTTTCCAACCATATTGTGTTTCTAATAAATATGTATTATTAATTTCTATAGGATCATTAGAACCAATTTCTAAAAAATATCCATTTATTTTTTCTCTAAGAATATTCAAAACAAATTTATCTTGATGTGACTGTCCAAAATACATCGTTATATATTGTATAAATATTTTTTATTTAAATCATAATTAAAAAATATTAATTTATACATCAAAACAAGTATGACGATTATAATTTTACATGTCAATTAAATCCATAAATTTAAACAATGCTTTATTTGTTAAGCTCTTATAATCTTTAACCTTACTATTTGCGATTTTGTTGATTATTTCACTTATAGTATAATCTTCAATTCGCTCATATTCTTCAGCTCCATCATTTTTGTATAAATCATTTCGGTAAAGAAGAGCAACCGTTTCAGTTAATTCTTCAACCTCATTCTTTTTATTTTCCATTGAAATATACTCATATATTTTTGCTAATAAATTTCTAGTTATTAACATTATATCAACCTTTGATACAACACCACAATACATCAAATTAACATAAAATGTTGCCAAGGATTTTCGTTTTTCATTGACCTTATTAATTTCACAAAATTTATCATAATTCTCATTAGGATCTACATATTCAATATTCTCAAATAACTCAGTGAATCTCTCAAAGTTTTCTTCATATTTGGATTTAATAAATTCAAACTTCGAACATAAATCCGCATATAAATCAGCATAGATTTTAGAATAATACCTATTAGATGATGCGATCTCAAATATATTAGAACCAATACTACTTAAATCAGAACCGGTGTTTTCTGAGACTATTTTTTCAATAATTTCTACAATTTTATTACGCATATCAATATAATTTTTATCAGTCATTTTGTTAATGAATGACCTAATAGAATCAAATTCAGCGTCGATACCAACTTTTGACTCCATTTTTGTAGTGTGAAATGTTCTGATTGAATCCCAATCTTCATCATTTATTAATTCCATCGCTTTATTACCACGCTTTTTCTTACCTTGTTCTTTGATAGTATTGACTGCGGAAATAGGTTCTACTTTCATAGGATTTTCACGCTTTTTAAAAATGGGAGTTCTCACATAATCTGGAGACCCTACTTCCATTGCTAAATTTGATATTTTTTCCATTACGGCTTCAGGCAGTTCATAGTCAAATCCTTTGAAAATAATATCTTCAATTTGTTCCAAACTATATATTAAGGATTTAGTCGCCATCTTGATAATGTGTTATATTTTGTCTTTTTATTTTTATATCAATTTTTTATATAATATAATTATTATAAATACACTTAAATAGATATGTCTATATTATATTACAATATGTCAACAGAAAACACAAATACTGTTAATATCGCATCATCTGATGAAATAATATTTGATTCATCAGAAAGTCAAATTCATAGCTGGGAAGAAATAAATTTAGACCCCAGTATTTTACGTGGTATTTTTGCGTATGGTTTTGAAAAACCGAGTCCAATACAGCAACGAGCTATTAAACCTATTATAGAAGGTAGAGATGTAATCGCCCAAGCTCAATCTGGAACAGGTAAGACAGCAACATTTACTATTGGTGTTTTACAACAAATTAATATTAGTCAACAGACAACACAAGCCCTTATTTTATCTCCTACCAGAGAACTATCCACTCAAACCGCAAAAGTGATTTCTAACTTAGGTAGTTTTATGAATGGTTTGAAAATACAAACACTATTTGGTGGAGCTATAATTGAAGAAGGTAGTAGTTTCTCAAGCAAACATGTACCGCATATTATTTGTGGTTGTTCTGGCCGTGTTCATGATATGATGAGAAGAGGTAATATTAACAGTAAAACTATCAAACTAGTTGTACTGGATGAGGCAGATGAAATGTTGTCGTCTGGGTTTAAAGAACAGGTTTATAATATTTTCCAGTATCTTAATTCGGAAGTTCAAATTTGTCTATTTAGTGCAACATTGCCTGAAGATATTAATTGTATTATAGAAAAAATAATGCGTAACCCTGTAAGAATTTGTGTTAAACGCGAACAATTAACTTTAGAAGGAATTCGTCAATATTATATTGCTGTGAATGATGATAGAGAAAAATATGTTACTTTAAAAAATATTTTTTCATTTATTACTTTATCGCATACTATTATTTACTGTAATAGTATTAAACGAGTTCAAGATTTATATGAAGCAATGTGTGAAGACGGGTTTCCTGTTTGTCGAATTCATAGTAATATGGAAAAGTATGAACGCGATAAGGCATTCAATGATTTCAGAAATGGCAATTCTAGAGTTTTGATTTCATCTAATGTTACTGCTCGTGGTATTGATATTCAACAAGTGAGTGTTGTCATTAATTTTGACTTACCCAAA